>Ga0210243_100851_pt1 | contig 25261 bp, 21 predicted proteins | sample ChrtobMeP5a_32mM_FD_155461 | JGI IMG/M metagenome (GOLD analysis project Ga0210243, IMG submission 155461) | Chrysochromulina tobin associated microbial communities from unialgal haptophyte culture, Seattle, Washington, United States - P5a_32mM | ecosystem: Host-associated > Algae > Haptophytes >...
TCGAGGTGCGGGGTGCGCTTCATCGGCGTCGTTGATCCGATTAACAAGACTCAAGAGATATGAGAGAGCTTCGGCTCTCTTCTCCCGTCCAGAGTCGACTACTGTATGGCCGAGAGTATCGTGTATATACTTAGGTTGGTACACAGCGTGTGTAGTCTCAAGTCTGTGTACGGTGTTTAGCGTAGGAGCAGCACGCGGGGCCGAGAACGAGAGATGACCTGGGAGAGCCGCAGCAGCGGAAGCGCCGGGAGCAGCACGTAGTAAAGTTAGTATGGCAGTATATAGTTAAATTTCCGTACCCGAATTGCGAATACCTGTTACCTTATACGGTGACAGCGGAATATTAAGAGCCGGACGACCGGTAGACAAATTGTCATTGAATCTTATTGTGTAGTGAATATTTGCGTACATGTACCAGAAACCATCCGCAACCAAAATAGCGCCCAACCTGAACTAACGCTTATCTGGTCCCCCGTTATCGCTCTGAGCACTCACGGGGTACCCCACGACTCGCTCCGCGCGCGACCAGGCGACCTATTTTATGTTTTGTCGTTAAGTCCTTTAGAAGTACCATCTACCATGGTACCTCAGCCGCTCAGGGGTCAAGTCAAGTCCTCCGGGGGCGCTGTACAATAAGCAGGGTCGTGTACTCTAGCACGGCTGCAGCCTCTCCTCGCCAGCTCGCCTCTAACCGACCGGACTGCGACGCACCTCTATAACGGAACACGGGGGCGAGTGGGGGCGGGACGGGCGCGGGAGCCTTCGGCCCTTCGCCGTAACACTGTACTAGCTCGCGAGTCGCGTGATCAGCTCCGTGCGTGATGCTCATGCTGTGCGCGCCGCGCGTCGCGCGGCACGGCTGCGGGACCGAGAGCCGGCTCGGCCGCGCGGCGGAAAAATTAACGCGATCGAATTACACTTAGAATTGCGTTTCCTGGACATTGGAGAACTCATTCAAGTTCTCGAGTCGCTTCGCTACAGCATCGCTGTCGGCAACCGCCCTAGCTTCGTTGGAAGTTGGGAAGGCCAGCTCAGCCGCCGAGCCAGGCTTAGCCGAGCCTACGGCTGTCGCTCACGCTTCTATGATCGGCTCTCTGCTGATTTCTCCGCAATCACGCATCGCTGCTGGTAGTCGATCACCGGCGAGGTGTACTGACTAAGCTGCAGCACAATTGTGACGTTGGCGGTCACCTCGCCCTTGCGCTCCGCAGCCATCTGCGGCGTCCCTCGGCACGAGCATGAGACGTACAGCGGCTGCGGCGCATCTACGGAGCGCAGAACACCGCCCCGTGCCGCCGGGCCGTCGCCGTCGACGCGCGTCGTGCACGCGAATCCGGCGGCAGTGGCTGTCGCGCGTGGCGGGGCCATCGCGAGCGATCCATGCAACAGCGACGGATAGAAGGCCATCGGCGTCGACGTGGAGCTTCCGAGGAGACCCAACGGCAACGGCAGCTTCGCATTTGGGCGCATTCCCAACCGGCGAGCGGCCCACTCGGCAGCGGAGTCCTGTTTTCTTAAGGTGGCGTCCTGGATCGAAGGAGGGGCAGTGCACGTGGCGGGTACCCCAGCGAAGACGACGTCACTCCCGCCGACTTTGGTGCCCACATCCAAATTAGGAGCGTAGACGAGCTCGCGCGGCGGGCATTTGAGCGCGAGCACCGCGCGCAATGTGCAGGGATCTTCCCTCGTGATGGAGCACAGCTTGTCAAACTCAGGCTTCGCGTCGGCGGGGGCGTCCACAGGGACGCATGGCTCACAGCGGATGGCGACGACCGCCGCCTTGCGCACCGGCACACGATTCGGGTCGCGAACGTTGGCTGCCTTGACGTCGCACCCGTCGCCGTTGAAGATCTCGGGCACCTGTGTACATACGAATTCGGACATCATAGGGGGCGCTCAGTGGTCTACAGTGACCATCACTGGCACTCGGAAGCACGAAGCACTCGGTAGCACTCGGTAGCACTCTGTAGCACACGCCATCCCTCGGGGCACTCGGAGGACCAGCCCACACCTTTGCGATCACCATCTCGAACTGTGCTTTGTCTAAGGGGTCGGGCGTCGGCAACGCCCTGATGTACAGCGGGTCGGCAAAGTCCCGACGCCACCTGGTATTTAAGATGGCACGTGCTAGCATGGCCGTGCGCTTAGCCTGATCGATCTTGGAGTCGACGGTTCCATATCCATCCGGAGCGCCCGGAGCTACCTCCACAGAGATCCCAAAGAGGATGCGGAAGCGGTGCGAGGCGAGGGGCGCATACCCCACGTACTCCTTCAAAAAGAAGCGCGAAAAGTCCCACCGGTAGAGCTCGCCCTGCGGCCCACGCTCTTCGGCACGAGACATCCGCTCGTACATAGCGATCGTGTCCACCGAGAGATGGTGGAAGCTCACCGGCGCCGTGATGGCCGCCGACGCCTTGTTGGACAGGTGGCCGTACGGGAAGCCACCGCCCGAGGAATCCCACACATACTTGTCATGGCCCTCGTGATGGAAACCGACTGCAGGAGTGACGCGCACGTTCAGGTCCAAGACGCACTTACCCACCCGGATGTCGCCTGCCCATCGCGTGTAGTTCGCATGGCAGCGCGGCATCGTGGGAGCGAGGCGCCCGAGCAGCGTGCGCGAGAGCGCATACCCTGCCCCACCCGAGGCATAAGCGAGCTGAACCTCTTTCCACTCCATGTCGATCCTGGGTGTCCAGTAGAGCCCCAGGTAGACCTCCTTGTCCGCGCTATACTTGGAGAGGCAGCGCAGCAAGTTGGGCACGAAGATGTACCTGGGAGCAGTGGCGAGCACTCGCCATCGGCGTCACGCCATCGCAATCAATCGAACTCAGCGGCGGTGGAGGCAGGACACGCACGTGTCGTCGTCGTTGAAGAAGACCCACTTCTTCGTTGGGTAGCGCCGGTGCAGGTCCATGAGCGCGGGAAAATTCTTCCACGCACCGCCGCCCACGAGCTGCTCGTTCTCAGGCGGTGAGAGCGCCACGGTGGGCAGATTCGCGACCACCGTCTCCGAGTAGAAGACGACGTGGCGCACGCTCCTCAGCCATGTGCGCCGCTGCGACGCGAGCCGCGTGTCGAGGAAGCGCTCCGAGGTGAGCACGCCGAAAGCGATGTCGTCGATGTGGAGCGCCTCCGGTGGCTCTGGGCAGGCGCTCGGGCCAGTGGGCGTCACGAAGCTACTCTGTGAGGTCATGCCGTGCTCCAGCAGCATGTCCTGGTGTACATAGTCGTTCTTCGAGGACGACTCCTCGCTCGAGTCGGCCTGAGCGCTGCCTCTGCCGCCCGGCCGAATGGAATCCAGCACGCCGCGCATCTCCTCTGGCGTCGCTGCCTCCTCGCTGTCTGTGCGGCCAACGAGGGGCACGATGCCGTTGCCGCTCACCTTGTCACTGACTGTATGAACGCTCAGGCCGGTCACAATGAGTGTCGCGTACATAACCGTCGCGCCGAACATGACGTCGACAAGACGCTTGAGCGGCAAGTTTCGCGAAGAGGGTCGCGCAGCATCGCTTCGCGGATCGCCACCCATGAAAACTTGCGCCGCGGCGCGAAGGTTGCCGAGAGTGCCGCCACCCTCCTCGGCTTCGACTGACCCAACCAAATTGAGGATGTCGCGCAGAAGTGTGAATTCATGGTTACGATGTTTGGCAAGAGGGCGTAGCAAAGGCTTAACGGAAGGCTTTGGCTCGTGATTGCATCCGTAATTTTCGCCTTGGCCGCAAGTGTGTGTACTCGTATGCCGATGAGAGGTTCTCGTGCCGATGAGGAGATCAGGGCCTGAGGCGGCGGCCCCAGACATCGGACTCGCTTTTCGGCAGGAGGCGATCGCCCACCACGAGCGTGGTGTGAAGCTTGCGGCGAGTGGCGAGCTTGAGCTGGCCATCCGACATTTTCGGCGCGCAGTTGACTTTTCGCCGTCTGATCCAGCGCACAGAGAGGCCTTGCAAAAGTGTCTGCAGGCACAGCAGCAGCAGCAGCCACCGTCGTCGCCGCCGCCGCAGCAGCAGCGGCGGCAGCGGCGGACGCCACGCGTGGTCCCGCCCATTTTCACCCGTGGCGCCAGCAGCAGCGCCCAGACTGCACAGGAGACTGCACAGCTTCGGGCGAAGCAGGAGCAGGCGCACCAGCAGCAGCGCTTCGAGTCTCAGCGGCGCCAAAATCGCGAGGCGGCCGCAGCCTTTTTCGAGAAGGCACGTGAGGCCGTCGAGCGCGACGAGCTGCCCCTCGCCTTGCGGCGCGTCGAGCGGGCCATGGCGTTGCACCCTCACACCGCGGCCGACACAGAGGCGGACCGCCAAGTTGCCACCACCTACGAAACGTGGTACGAGGCACTGCTCGAGGCGATCACGCAGGAGGGCGAGAGCGACGAGAGCGACGAGGGTGAGGGTGAGGGTGAGGAGGAGGAGGAGGAGGAGGAGGAGGAGGAAGAGGAGGAGGACGAGGGTGAGGAGGAGGAGGAGGAGGAGGAGGAGGAGGAGGAGGAGGGGGACGAGGAGGGCGAGGAGGAGGGGGACGAGGAGGAGCAAGAGGATTGGGAAGTTCAGCGCCCGCGCGGCGGCCGTCGCGGCAGGCTTGCGGCGGCGGCGGCGGCGGCGCGACATCGGCAGGCGGCCGCGCGCCTCGCACACGAGGCGAAGGAGCGTGAGAGGGAGCGCGAGATCCAGATTAGGAAGGATCGTGAGCGTGAGAGGCTGCGAGCGAAGCAGGAGCACGAGGAGCGGCGCGCGCGCGACCGCGCACAGGCAGCTGCCAATGTGGAGGCGGCCGCCGCGTGTGTGGCTCGTGCGGCCGCTGCTACGTCGGCCGAGCAGGCGGTACGGCTGCTTCGCAAGGCGGTCGGGCTGCAGCGGTTTGTGCTGCGCTACCGGTGCCTGCTGCTCCTGGCGCGCGTGCGTTGGGGTGCGCAGCTCGCACGAGAGGGAGCTGCTCAATGGTGGGACGCACGACGCGGAGTCCTCGGCTACTTCACAGTGCTCTTCATCGTGCTCTTGGCGACGCTCGCTTTCGTCGTCGCGCTCGTGGCGATGCTCCGATGGGCGCGAAGGATGCTGGAGCCGCGGTGCGAGCGCGCGCGCGCGCGCGAGCAGTACAGCTCGACCCGCACACCCTGGACAGGGCCCACGACGGCGCTCCTGTGTGGAGCGGAGAGTGGGCTGGGCAGCGCTTTGCAGGAGCTGGCGGAGCACCGGCGCACTCTGGCGCTCATGGTGTTGGTGATGGTGACAAGTCTCCCGATGGTGCTCGCTTTGTGTCTCTCGGCTGACCGTTACGTAGCACTCGTCGACTTCGGCATTGACGGCTTGGTGCGCGTGTATGCGTTGGTGTGCAGCGTGCCGAGGATGATGGCTGGCGCGCTACATGCCGTCGTGGGCGCCATCAAGCGCTTGGCGGACGATGTGTTCGCCGATCTCGAGCCGCCCGAGGCTGAGGAGCCGCAAACGCACCGGCGGCGTCAGCAGCAGCAGCAGCAGCGTCACCGCCAGCAGCAGCAGCAGCAGCAGCAGCAGCAGCAGCAGCAGCAGCAGCGGCATCGGAACGGGTTCAGCTACAACCACGAGCACCGGCCCTCGCCGCCTCGGCCGGAGCGCCGTCCCGAGCGCCGTCCCGAGACGTTTACGGAGACGCTGCGGACACGCGCGATGAAGTTGCCCGAGGGCGAGGTGCGCAGCACGCTGCTCGCACGTGACCACTTCGAGGCGCTCGGGATCGCGCGAGATGCGAGCTCGACCGAAGCGAAGAAGGCGTTCCACAGGCTCGCGCTCAAGCTGCACCCCGACAAGAATAAGCAGGAGCTCGCCGAAGAAGCTTTCAAGCGCGTCGAGGAGGCCCATCGCACCCTAACCGACGCGAACCTGCGCAAGGCGTATGAACTCACGCTGCCGGACCCCGCACCAAGGCCGTCGGCTCGCCAGCCTGGGCAGCAGTACGGCACATACAATCATCACGAGGCCACGCCTGGGGCCAACACTCCTTGGGCCCCGTCAACCGGCCGACCACCTTCCGCTAAGGAGCGACCTTTCGTTTGGCGCAGCAAGAATGGCACTAAGTACCATGCAATGTGAATGATTACGGGGCCACTTCGGTGTTAACCAGTCAGAGAGAAATGCTACTCTATCACTGACATACCTGAAGAGCGTGCCAGCGCAAGGCAGAACAGAGTTGCGACGCACACGCCTGTCGCCGGCAAGCCAAGGAGCCACAATAGCCCATTAGCTCGCTCAGCACGCACGTCATTCGACATGTCAACCCATTCCTCCTCTATACTGCGAATCCCGTACAGAAGCACTATATTGACGAGCCATGGACCGAGCAGTGCCGCACCAGCCGCGCAGGACACACGTCCTGCATCATAGGCAGCCAAGGCGAATGCCGATGGGACGATTCCCGAAATGACTGAGGTAAGCTGGAGCGTCGAATCCGTCGGCAACCATATCGATCGAACCAAGTGGAACCGTTGTCGCCGCTTCGGCTGACATGAGTACCTTTGCAGGCTGCTTCGCGCGTCCAGCAGGTCGTCCAGCGTCGTACACATCAACTTTTAGCTAAATGATGTCTCGTGAATTTGATTCGTCTTTTCGATACTCGAGTCGGCTCTCGCTGTGGGCGTTCCTTGGACGCGACGAATAAAAACTTGCGAGCACAACAACCCGCGGGCCCCGCTCGCATAAGCATGCGAAGCCGTATTCTCGTGACCGTCGCCCTCTTCAGCCTCACGGCGGCGGCGGCTGCGTCATGTGAGGAGTGGTGCAAGCACGCGTGCGAGGAGCTCAATGGCAACATCGAGCAGGAATGCGGCGGCTGCGACACCTCCGACCCGGCGTTCACGTGCCACCCTGAGGCGGCTAATTTTGCGAATCGCGGAGCTGCACCTCGCGGAGCTGTACCGCAGATGTATGAGCATCATGAGGACCGAGCCAACACGGCCGCCTTTGACTACCACCCTCCGCACGTGCACGAGTCGGGAGCATGCGAATTTGAGATGATCATCGATCACAGAGAGGTGAACCGCACGTGGCTGCTCGGCTACAACAAGCCGGTGCTGGTCCGCGGCGCGACCGAGGACTGGTCCGCCCGGACCAAGTGGGAGTACGACTCGATGCTTAGGGTGTACGGAGACTCTGCATGTGCGTGAGCCCCCTTGCGCCTGCCCATGACGAGCCGCCGCGGCATGCAAGCCAGTGGCCGCCACCAGCCGCCACCGCTTGCCCCATTCATCCGCCTGCCGAAGAGGCTTCGTATCTGCCGCCGCCGGCCGGCTCACGTGTGCGCATGTGTGCTGCCGCAGATCACGTAGAGCATAGCGGCAACGTGCCTCTCGGCCAGCTGCTCCAACGCACAGGCAAATACAACATGGGCCACATGGTCTGGCCTGCGGACGATTGTTATAAGGAGCTGTTCCGCCCGTATTCGCCCTTCCTCTCGACGACCGCTGCGGATTACGAGGTGCCATCGTACCTGAAGCCGATGCGCACGTTTCAGATGGGCATCGGCACGGGCGAGGGCATCGGCGTGCCTCCAGAGAACCACCCTTCCTCCTGGTTCGCCGCGGTGGTAGGGCGGAAGCGGTGGATCTTGACTCCTCCCGGGCCGCAGCCGCCACCGGCGATGCTCAACTATCCGGGCTGCCTCGTGCAGAAAAAGGCGACGGCAAGCCTAACGTGCGATCAGCTCGCGGGCGATATCCTCTGGGTGCCCGACTGGTGGTGGCATGAGACGTGCGGTCTCGACAACTTTTCTGTGGGCATCGGCGGCATCACTTACGAGAACGCCGACAAAGACACTCGGACTCGGCCGTGCGCCGTGAGCGAGGGCGAGTATCGCTCACAAGACATCAAGTACTGCCAGGAGCACGGCTGCCCGGGGCTCGAGAACGCTACCATCAAGAAGCCGACCTCCCAGCGAGCTTAGTCGCATTGTTTTTAATGCCTGTGAGAGAGGGTCGCCGCAGCGTATTCGGTATTGAGCATTTGCAAGAATTGGGTTGAAGTTATTGAGAGAGTCACAGACACACACTCTTGAGAGGTCCACACCGCACGAGAATGCTAAAATCTCTAATCGGATTGTAAGTTGAAACTGGGCACCCCCGCCCGCAGGTCTGCTCGACAGGGCTGCAGGACGGGCTGGAGGGGAACAAACGTTGACGAGTTTACGAACAGAGATGCTGCCGAGCGGGGCGTCGTGCGCGGGCGCCGAGCGATACGGACTGAGGGCACGTGCCATTCTCGTTCTCTAAGCGCCAAAGGCGACCCCGCCGCGCGCGAGCGTGGGCCGCGCCATCGTCGTCCCACCAAAGCTCGTCGCCGGCCGCGCCGGGGTGGCCCTCTGGCCATGCGCGCGCTCGGCGAGATCGCGTCGCTGCGTGAACGAGCCAGGACCAGCGCTCGGCACAGCGCTTGACATTCGAGGAGCTGCCGGACGCGGCGCAGCGTTCCGTTGCAGCAACTCATCGTAGGCTGAGCGCCGAGCAGGGGCGTCCGAAGCGTCACCAGAGCCCGCACCCGGCAGCGGCGGCGGCGGCGCCACGCGTGGCGACGCCGCGACGCCGCCCATGGTGCTGTATGGATGGCCTGCGGCGCCCAGGGAGGAGGGAGCGGGCCCGCGGCAACTGCACCGGCTCAAAAAGGCAGCGCCACTGCCACCGGCGGCGAAGGCGGACGAGTAGGCGGGCGTGGAGGGCGTCGCGTGCGAGCGGCTGAGCGGCGACGCGCCGTACCGAGCGCCCCCCGTCTCGAGGGCAGCCAGCATAGCGGCCGCCTCCTCCCTCTCAGCCCACTGGACGTGCGCCTCGGCCATCGCGTCGTACCGGTACGGCGCCTCGGCCGGTGCATCGTGCTCGAGGGGCGTCTCGCCGACTTCGGAAGCGCGGCGGGCCGCCTCGTGTCGGTTAGCTCGGGCCGCCGCAACGACCTCGTTGGCGGCGGCGGCCTTGTTCGCCGCGGCGAGATCGGCGGCGAGATCGGCGCGAGCAGTGGCCGAGGTGGTGGCGTAGATTGGGCGAGAAGCACTTCCCGGGTAACTCCCCGGGTACCTGCCGGGGTACTTGAGGCCCTCGAGCGGGTCGGTGTGTGAGAGGCTCGACACGGCGCTCGGCATGGCGCTCGAGGCTTCACGAGTGGTCGACGAAGGCCATGCCTTGCGCTCCACGAGCATTGGATCTCGTTGCGCGAGCATTGAATCTCGTTGCCCGAGCATTGGATCTCGTTGCGCGAGCATTGGATCTCGTTGCGCGAGCATGCGATCTCGTTGTGCGAGCACGTGCTCGAACTCAGCCTGGCTCTGCTCGAGGGCAGCGTTGATCTCGGCGGCGGCCGCCTCCTCTGCAGCGGCTTCCGAGTCGTACGCCAACGACGCGGCTGCGGCCGCCTCCTTCTCTGCCTCTGCCTCGGCCGCCGCTGCCTCAGCCGCCGCCGCCGCCGCTGCCTGCTCCTCCGCAGCCGCCTCCGCCTCATAAGCCGCCGCCAACGCCTCGGCTGCCTGCTTGTCCATCGCCTCGTCCGCCGCCTCGTCCGCCGCCATGTGCGCCGCCATCTCGGCGTGAGCGTCCGCCTCCGCCTGCCTCCCCAGGCGCAACCACGCCCGCGCGCCGTCCGTTGCCTTGGGCAACGGCCGCGGCGAGGGCGGCGGGAAGCGCGGCGCCGAAGGCGAGCTTCCTATCATGGATGGGCCGCATGAGCGCGGCGAGGAGGGCGAGGGTCCATCCCAGCTTCGTGATATGGGCGGACCTCGATCGCTGTCGGCACCGCCGTCGGCACCGCCATCGGCGCCGCCACCGGCGCCGGCGGCGGCTTTGCGGCTGCGCAGGTGGTTCGCGATCGACAGTGAGATCGAATCGAGAGCGTCGAGCTCGCGGCTAAGCACGCGCACCGCCGGCGCGCCCCTCGCCATCATGTCGTTGAGCATCGAGCCCAGGTTCTCATCCGCCGTCTTGCTCTGCAGCGACCACTTACGCCGTTCGGCCTCCTGCTGCTGCGCCTGCTGCTGCAGTGCGGCGCGCGCGGCGGCGGCCTCCTCATGCGCTTCCCGCAGCGTCGCGCGCATGCCGGCCTCGTCACCCGCGCGCTCCGCTAGCGCCGCCTGCAGCATGCGCACTTCGGCCCTCTGCTCACCTGAGGATGGAGGCAATCAGAGAGGCGATCATAGGCGATCATAGGCGCTCAGAGGCGCTCAGAGGCGCTCAGAGGCGCTCAGAGGCGCTCAGAGGCGATCATAGGCTCACCAAGGGCCTCTCGCAGCTCCAGCACCTCGGCCGCGGCCGCAGCACTCTCGCCCGACTCGAGCAGCCGGCTCTGCTGCAGCTGCTGCCGACGCGCCCCTTCCTCCTGCTTGAGCCTTAGTTGGCTCAGGCCGAGCTGCTCGCGTACCTGATGAGGGGCGCAATTAGGGGTTCAGCACCTGATGAGGGAGGTAATCAGGGGGCTCAGCTTGGTTCTACCCTCGCTGCTCGCGCACGGCCATCAGGTGCATCTCCGCCGCCTCCAAAAGTTGCCCCTGGCTCTCGCCGTACGCTTCGCTTCCCCACAGCTCGTCCGCGAGTAGCGCCGTCTCAAGCGCGCCGCGCCGCGAGCGGGCACGCGCGGGGCGCACGAGGCAGCTGCGTACCCAGCGGCCGAAGATGGCCGCGAGCAGCCGCCTGCGCGCACTCTCGATCGCGAGCCGGCTTGCTGCCTCGAGGGCCACCTGATGGGGCTTGCAATCAGAGGCGATTAGAGGCGATCCGAGGCAATTAGAGGCATCAGAGGTCATCAGAGGTCATCAGAGGCCATCAGAGGTCATCAGAGGTCATCAGAGGCCATCACATCAGAGGCCATCACATCAGAGGCAATCAGCAGCGATCAGAGGAGACCAGAGGCAATTAGAGGCGACCAGAGGCGACCCGAGGCGATCCGTGGCGATCAGAGGCCCTCAGAGGCACCTCGCGTTGCTCCTCCGCGCTGAGGGTCAACTGCTCGAGGCGCGCCGCCTCGGTGCGCGCGCGCTCTAGCTCGCTCAGGCGAGCATGCAACTCGAGTCGAAGCTCGCGCTCCGGACCCATGGGCGTGAGAGGCGGCGCCGGTATGCTTGTCGCTGTGGGGAATTGGGAGGCGAGCACCTCGGCCGCGTACGATGCGTGCGCTGGCCCTCGCTCCGGCCTGTCACGCTGGGTTGCGCTGGAGCCGCCGCCGCCGCCGCCGTAGCCGATCCCGCGTTGGATCATCGCGTTGGGCGGCAGAGGCGCGATGGGGTCTCGATGCACGTCGCGCTGCACGACCGTGCTTGAAGAGACGCAGGCAGCTTCATATGCCTCGGCAGTGTAAGCCAGCAGCGGATGCATCGTGCCATCGCGGCCAGCCCGCGGCGTGGCGTCACCGCGCCGTGGCGTCACGACACCGAGGCTCGAGTGCGGAGCCGTCGCGCCTGAAGCGTGGCTGCCGCCGCCGCCCGTGTGGAAGCTCACGCGACGGCTCTCGGCGTCCGGCTGCCCACTGCCGCCAGCTGAGGTGGCGAAGAGGCGCGCGGCGGGCGTCATCGATGGCGGGCGTAAGCCCGACGGTCGAAGAGTGGCTGGCGCTTCCGACACGGGCGGTGGGGGCGGCGCCGGCACGTGCAGCGTCGTGGTCACCGTGTAGTAGCACGTCTCTCGCCGATGGGCGGAGTAGTTGCACACGCCGACGCAGAGAATATCGCAGCCCGTGGGCAGAGCGACGGTGACCGAGTGCTCGGCGCGCTCTGCATCAAAGGCCTCCTGGTCCCACGCATCAGCTACTATCTTGCCGCGGCGCGGCACGGATGGCGGCTCCGTACCGAAGCGGACCATGAGCAACGGGTCGCCGCCCTTGCGCTTGAGCCGCACGGTGAGCTGCGCACCCTCGGCGGCGGCAGGCCGCAGCGGCAGCTGGAACGTGGTGGTGCTGCCGCTGAGCGTGGACGTACTGTGCGAACCGTTGGGCTTGAGAACGGCTTGGAAGGTGGTCGCACTCATTGTCGGCAAGCGTCGATTGGCGGGTGAGGCGGAGTCGGCCCTAAACTTCACAGTCCCTCGGCGTTGCTGTGAATTGCGCCCAACAGGGCGCTTCGCGTGGGTACGCGAGGGACTCGACTAGAAAACTTAGGTGGAATTGGTCAGGACTGCGCGACGCGGCCGCGCGCGGCGGCCGCGAAGACACGCATGTAGGTGTTATCTGTGTGTCGTCCAGTGGGACGGGTAAGAGCCCGATCGCGGCACCATATGGCGGTTGGCCTGCTGACAGTATGCGCATTCTTGGTCAAGCACCCCGCAGCCTGCCGCGCCCATTGGAGCTGCGGCGTCTCCAGCACCTTGTCGAACGACACGATGCGAAAGCCCAGCCGGTGTGCGACTGTGGCCATCTGAGGCAACACTTGCGCAGTCCATGTTGTGTCATGTAACACGACGAGCAAGCCGTGCTTGCGCGACGTATTATGATCAAGAAGCATCGACTCCCAGCTCGCGAGTGCCATCTGCGGACCTTTCTCATCGGCGTCTTTTCTGTCACTGAAGTCCACGTCATGTGCGTTGCCCGTCCAGCCGACGTGAAGATATTGCCTAGCGTGTAGGAAGTCGAGCACACGCCAGTCAATCTGCCCGAAGGGCGCGCGAAACATCACAGGCGGCTCGCCGATGACTTTGCGGAAGACCCTCTCCACGACTGCCACCGCGGTCGTCAAGTTCTCGATCAAAGGCATCGGCGGCCAGTGTCTGTCGGCGTGCGAGCCGACAATGTGTCCTCTGGCCGCCATGGCTGCAAGAAGTACCGGATCGACCACCGCATTGACGAAGAACCCCGCACTGACGCCGAGTCGATCGAGGGCATCCAGGATGGCAGTAGTCGAGCTGTTCCGTCCGCGAGATATCAGCTTCCTTTGTACCACGCTGGATCCCGCGTCATCAAAGCTCAGGGCCACCTCGCGCGCGCGCAGAGCTGTGCCATTGATGTCGTCCCATACCGGCGGCCACACCGTGCAGTTCTGCGAACTTTGATGAGTCACGCCACACATCAGCTTGGCGCCCTTCGCACTGACAAACTCTCCCCGGCATCCATTTGAAACCCAGTATGAAGAGGGCGGGCCACGCGATTCTTGCGAGCACCCGAAACTCACGTTCGCAATGCAGCGCGCATGCGAATAGCGTTGCACGAGCTGCACCTCGCAGTTATCGACCATGCCTTACACAGAGCCACCTCGAGGACGCCTCAAGGACGCCTCAAGGAAGTCGATGAGGTTGGAAACGCAACATATTCAGGAAACGTAGAAATGGATAAACTTCACACACACACCTTGACCCTTAGAAGGGCGACGTGCCTATACTTAAGCCTATACGGTGAGCTTGAAGCTCATGGCGGGTGCGGCGAGAATGGTTGTTGCGTCCGCGAGAACGACGGCCGCCGTGCGATACCGAGTAGCGCGCACGGATGCACCAGAGCCTCCGACGTTAGTGGAGCGCACATTCACCGTGGCGTTGAAGGATTTGGTCCGCGCACGGCCCACGCCACACAAGAAACTCGTGCCTGTGTGAACGTTCGGGTGTCCATGACCGACTGCGGGCTCCACCCAATCCTCATCCGCGACCGCGTCCTCTTGAACGCAGTACAGTACATGTACGGATTCAAATGGTCATTTCGCCCTCGCCGCCGCCGACGGGGCCGCCGCCACCAGGGTAAGCGTCCCGTATGAGACGGATGTCGTGCACGGCCCACAGTGGCAGCCCAAAGATCTGGGTGAGCTCTCGCGTCGATCGGAAAGCTGCCAGCGCACGCAGCGGGATGGCGAACTCGCGAAGGGCGTCTGCCCACGCGAGCCCTCGCCGCGCGATGAAGAGGTTCTGCGTCGCATCAAACTCCTCTATCTCGCAGTAGCGGCGTGAGAAGAGGCCGCTCTCGTGCGGCGCACACTTGTATGCAAGCCGGCTGCCGCAGGCATCTCGCCACGAGAGCAGGAGCAGCAGCCCACGCACGCCAGCGACCTCGAGGCGCAGGTGCGAGGCGCACGCGCAGAGCTCCGCGAGCACGACGGCCACGTCGAGCATGCGCGCGAGCAGGGGGTATCGCCAAGCTGCTGCTGCGGCCACGTCGGGCTGCGCAGCAGGCATCGCACGCAGCACGGAGCGCGCCAGGCGGCAGGCGAGGCCCACGAAGTGCGTCGAGCGGCACAGCATCACCTCGTGCGCCGTTCGATCTCGTCCGAGCTCAAAGAGGGTGTGGCGTGCGTCGCGCGCAAAGGCGATCACCAGTAACGCGAACGGTCGTAACTTGGCGAGCAGCTCGGCGACGCCCTCGTGGCGGGGGTCGTCGGGGTGGAGGAAACGCTGGACGACGGAGAGGAGGTGTGCGCTCAAGAGCCAGCGGCAGACCGCCCGCAACCGCGTGTCGGAGGCGCGCGGCAGCGGCGCGAAGGATGGGCGCATCGCGTCCTGCGCCTCCTCCCAGCAATGTCCCGAGAAGACGTACAGCGCGAGCGCCGACTTGCCCATGGCGAAGCGCACGCCGTCCACGAGCTTGCGCAGTTGCTGTGTCTCCCGTCGCGCGAGCAGGTTGTAATGCCATACCCACCCTCGCTCAGTTGAGCCGAGGCTGCCGAATTCAGCGTGCAAGCTCACGACGGGGGTTATGCAGAGCGGGCAGCGCGCTGCCGGCGTGTGTGGCACCTGCCGCTCCGCCCACGAGCGGAAGCAGTGGACGCAAAAGCGGTGGCCGCATGAGGTGCGGCATGGATGGCTGGGCACCTCGAGGCAGATGGCACAATGGTCCTCTTCCTCCTCAGCCCGCTGGGCAGCGACGGCTAGACCTGCGGCGGCAGGCTGGCGCCCGCGCCGCCCAGACCAGCGGAGGAGCAGTGCCGCCGTCGCCACCACGCCGCAGCCCGCCGTGACGACGACGATCATCCGGTATGAAGATGACTGCATTGGACACGTGTGGAAATTCCCTCTAGGCCCTGGCAATTCCCTATCATAAGCAATTCCTAAACTCCTCCTGGACTGTGTACAGTACTGAAATCCTCTCCTTTGGGATCGGGGGGAGCCGGGACACACACGGGATAGTTACACAGGACTGCACAGGGATCACGCAGACGAACCTCACAACCAAACCGACTTCCGACTACAAGTACCGTAACCGACGCACAACCACAAGCACGCCACGCCAAGCGCAAGCGCGGCCGACTCAGAATCTGTGAGCATGCAGTAAGAGGCAGCCCCCTGCGAGTTCCAAGTATACAAACTTGTTATTCAACACCCCAAATTCAGATTTCCGTTGAGCGGAGTTTCCGAATTTAATTGCATTTTCTCCAGACACCGCAATTCAGGGGGTCCTGCCCATGTGTAGGTAGCTTGGTAAGTTACAAAGTTCTCTCCAGACCCGAGAGCGCGGTAACTTGCCCCTTTTTGGCAGACACTATGCGCTCTCAGCGCTGCAGCTCAGCGCAGCGCAGTGAGAAGGCGCGAGCAGCCGTCCCTGGAGGATCATGCCATGCATGTCGTACGGCCGCGGAGGAGGAGAGAAGCCGAGGTTTGCGGCTACTGGGCATGAACCATCGCCCACATCGATCCTCGAGGACATGAACAAGCTCACATTGGGAGGTGCGTACTGGCAGCAACGTTGGGAATGTCCACCAGGATATGCGTTCCTGCCCGAGCCATGGGCGGCTGCACCTGCGCGGCTGCACCTCCTGGCTGCACATCAAGTGCCGCAACCACAAATGCCGCAACCTCAAGTGCCGCAAATGCCGCAAATGCCGCCGATGCCGTCAAATGAAAGCTCGGGATTGGGAAGCCAAATGGCCGCGGCCTTCAGCAGCTACTTTGGTGGCAAAGGCGGCAGAGGCGGTAGACACGGAGAGCAGGGTGAGAAAGTGCTGCGTCCCAAGCTGGGCCCCTGCTTGCCCGGTGGCGGGGGCAAAAGAGGACCTCCAGCTCCACGATCAGCAGCAGGACGACCCTCGTCTTCGTCGTCGTCGGCGCCGAGCTGTCCGGTATCTCCACGGGACCCTATGCCGCAGCCATCCCCGCCGCTTGTGGGGAAACTGTTTCAAGGGCTACTACTGCCCCAGCAGCAGCTCCTGTCCGTGCCACCCGCGCCGCTTTCATCGGAATCACTGTTTCAGATGGCCTTCGATCCGGAAGACGTGGGCCGTGCGATCGTGCATGCGCACGGGGAGCCGCACCAGGCGCTCGGGCTACTCCTCCACGCTGGCAAGACACGCATCCGAGCGATGCAAGAACGGCTGGATCAGATCGCCGCCGTGCACCCCTCCGCGGAGGCCAGCCTCCCCATGCCACCCCTTCCACCCTCAGGTCCGCATGAGGACCCAATCGCACGGCCAGGGGACCCCGCGGTGGCCCCTGGTCGCGTGAAGAAGAAGCGCCTCGCCCCACGGCACAAACGTGATATCATTTCTCTCCTCGACGAAGAGGAGGCGCAACCCCCGGCTTCAGTTGACGAAGCGCCAAACCCCCAGGCCGCGCCCGCCGTGCCCGCTGCTGCGCCCGTGGCTGCTGCCGCTGATGCATTGCTAGCTGGGTGGAGCGAGGTGAAGAAGGCCGAAGGCAAGACGTACTACTACAACAGGGAGACGCGCCAGGTACGGGGCTTCTCTGGCTCCGGCGTAGAGGGCTCTGAGGACGAGGAGGAGGACGATCCGTCCTTCGCGTTCGCCTCCTCGGCAGGCTCCTCAGCAGACTCCTCCCCAGCAGTTCCCGCCTTGAGAGCAGAGACCTTATCCCGACCATCCTTGCCTCGCTTGGCAGCCTGCGTGGATGCCGAGCAGGAGGCCCAAGACGGAGAGCGATCTGACCCTGCCATGGCTTCAATCTTGCGCGCGCCTCCGGAACGGGCGGGGGCGGGGGCGGGGACGGGATGGCCCATGAATTAGAGAGCTCGAGTCGGGGATGAGTCGGAGATCGCGAGAACAAGGACGAACCGCCGAGAACAAGTCGGACGAGCCGCCGTCACGGAGCATGAGCACAATGAAGGAGCGGAGAGCCCAACTCGCAAATAAGCCCGTCCCGGTGCAAGCATGAGCACGAAAGCGCGACGCGAGCCGCGCGATCATGGAATCATCACGAGAGATGTGACCAAAGCCTTACAACTGAACAAAGCGCGTACAAAGCCGTGTGCGGTGTGGTCTCGGACCTGCCTCGTGCTCAGATACCAAACAGACGGCGTTTGGCTCGAAATGAGTGTGTGTTGTAGGTAACTCAGCCGTACAACTGTACCCTTTCCCTTAGTGATGGAGGGGTCGCAACGGCGGTCAACGATCATTAGTACCCATCGCGCCGATCGGGGACAACAATTTGATCCGGCTGCCGGGCTCGCGCGCGGCCACTCTCTATCAAAGCGCGGGGTCCACGCACCACGGTAGGCGGAATAGGATTCGAGCGGGAAGACGCGCCGTGCAGAGGGCATGGCAGAGGGCGGGGTGCCGTGCCGTGCAGAGTGTTGAGCCCCCAACCCCCCGGCGTCTCCTTTCCGATGCGTCCCCCGTGCTGTTGCCGCAAGGCCGCGGCCGCGCCTCGGCCGCGCCTCGCGACTGCTCAGTACCACTCAAGCGCCTTGGAGGCATTATGCAGCGCGAGGCCCTTGACGTCGCGATTCGGGTGGAGCCCGTTGTAGAAGACGAGCACATGCTGGTGGCACGTGCCCAGCTTGGCGCTGGCGTTGAAGGCGCTCGAGGCCCGCATGGGCAGCGAGGCGAGCGGCAGCATCATGACCGCGTGATTGTACAGACGCGCCCCGTGCGCTTCGAAGGCTGCTATCGTGTCCCCCACAAAGTTGCGGCAGAAGCCGTCGGGGTCGCGTATCTCGCCCACGACGAAGCACGCGAAGCGGTTACGCGCCAAACGGCTCAGAGCTCGCCCGATGATGTCGCGATAGTCTTGGAGGAAGGCGGCGTATGTCTGTGCCTCGGAGAGGTCGCGCGGGTCGCCCGAGTAGCGCTCCAGATCGTAATACCTGCCCACGCACACACACGCGCGAGCATCGTCGGCAGTTGGCAGCGGCGCGCCGGCGGTGGCAGCACCGAGGGCAGCGGGAGCGCTCGTGGCGGCGCGTGGCTGCATCCAATAGTAGGCATCTACCCATTTTAGGCATGATGGTGTGTGCAGCAGCGCGCATCCAATGGGTCGTGCGCGCACGCACGGAGGGCACGAGAAGAGCGCGTCAAAGCCACGGCCGACCTCCGGCATCGAGTCGAGCGTGCGTGAGTCGGCCGCATGCCATGAGGGTTCCGTCCAACGAGCGCGCGCCGTGCTCGCGAGCGCATGCATCCGGGCCGCTTGGCGTCGGTTCTCGTCGACCTGCGCACTGGAGAGGTCGAGGCCGGTGTAGTGCAGCCCGAGGCGCGCGGCGACGCAGCCGCGCACAGAACCACCAGCGAAGGGGTCGAGCACCGAGCCGCCCGCCGGCACGAACCAACGGTAGACCAACTCGCAGAGCACTGGGCAGAAGACGCTCGTGCCGCGCGCCGCAACGCCGCCGAGCCCCTTGTACCCGAGCAGATTGTCGGCACGTCCGCACTCGGACTGGATGCGGTACGTGTGCTCCCAATACGCGCGTCGATCCTTCCAGTACCCCTTGCGAGCATCGAGCACGGAGAAGGGCGGCGCGCCCCAGCGCGAGGCCAACTGGCCGCCGTCAGAGCCCTCCAGCCAGCGGGCGGAGTGCGAGCAGGCGGCGGAGGCGTGCTGGGCATCCCGCGGCTTCGCAGCGAAACCTTCGAGCAGCGCCGACGGCGCCGCTGGTGCTGGACGGCGTGCCGCGGCCGTGCCACCGGCAGGCGTTAGAGACGGTGCCCCGGCCGCCGCTGGCAAGTCAGCGGCGGCGGTGGCAGGCGGCGAGGTAGCAGGCGGCTGTGGCGGCACAGCGAGCGGTGGCTCAGCGGTCGGCGGCTGCGCAGTGCTACACGCGGTGCGAATCGCGGGCGCAACCACCTCGGCCGCGGCCGCCGCCTCGTCCGCCTCGTCCTCCTCCGAGTTGATAGCTTGGAAAAAGTGGCGTAGCGCCTCGTCCTCCTCCGAGTCGACGTCCGAATCGGATGCGGGTGTGTATCCCTCGGCAGCAGCGGATACGGTGGCAGACGGGGCCGCCGTCCGCCGCGCATTCTCGTCGGACGGCTGCTCCTCACGAAAGGCTAGCACAACGCCGCCCTCTCGTGGCACAGGCCCGCCGAGGATGACAAGGTCGCCGTCGCGCAGCTCGCGCGGCACTCCGGGCAACAGTCGCTCACCCGTGCTAAGAAAGCTCCCGTTGCTCGAGCCCGTATCCTCGATCTGGAAGAGAGAGCTTCCTTCTGCGCACCTCCGCACAACAACATGTGTTCTAGAGATCAAATTGCCACGCAGCCGCAGCCGTGCCGAATCACCCCGGCCGACGAGGAACGGTTCAGCATCGATTACGTGCGTCGACGCGTCACCGTCGAAGAACCGCAACTCGAGCGAGGCCGTGCGATGACGCTTCATGGCGGTGAAGGAAGCGCCGGCGGCGTCGGCGGAGAGAAGGTTGAGAGGGCGAGTAGTTAGCGGAGGTAAACACCGTCTCCATCGTTCACAGCGTTCTGCGAAGCGGGGTGCACTTTGCGCTCGGGGGCACTTAGACGTTTTTAGAACTCGCCCGAAACGGGACGCATGCATGCAGATACATGTAAAACGTTACGAGCGCCTCCATGCGTTGCCCCACTCCTGATGAGAGCGTCGACAGTGAGCTGAAAGCCCTTGCCACGCCCTCGTGCATGGAGCGGCATCTCAGAGGCATCGAGGGAGGAGGATTCAGACAGATGCCGACGTATGTCTTGCACCATCCGCGACTCACCGTGCGCCGAGCGCAAATGGAGTTACGCCTAAAGAACGCCCACGTCGCAGATGTGACTTGGTTGCTGTGCGCGAATCGAGAGGACGTCGAGACCTTGTCGTTTCAGTCACGCCAGTGTCTCATACAGCTCACGCCAAGCCATCGGAGCATGCTCAACTCGAATGGCACCATCTCTCTCGCCATCAAGCACCTTTTAGCTTATGCAGACATTCGCATTCGTAACTTGACAGCAGCCCTTGTCTTGGAAGATGATGCAGCGGTGCCAGCAAATCTTTGGGCGCTGCTGGCCGAGCCATTTGGAACCATACCGCCGGATGCGGACATTTTTTGGTTAGGAGGTGGCCATCGGAATGCTAACTTTGGTCATCACAAGAGGCTGAACGACACCTTTTACTGCGGCGACGCCAACCGTGTACGCGTCCTCTCTGGCAACCCTACCAATCGGTTGAACGGTACGTACTGCGTCTACGAACGAGAGTTTAGCATGCCGCCAATCTTCATCGGAGCGCATGCGTACATCATGACGCGTAGAGGGGCCCAATCTTGGCGTGGATGGCCAGTGCGGGCGCCCGCAGACCTGGTTCTATCCCGCGGCGACTTGCTCTGCCGCTCGCACCTAGGCACGCAGCAGTGCCATCTCTGGAAGCAGTACGGGCCCGCGCGCTGGTTCGTCATCCAGCAAAATGTCGACGGGCGCTCACATAACAATCCCATCGAGCTGCTTCGTCAACATGGCTGGGCATCGAGCGACGGCATGGCAGCATGGACGCTGGCGGCGTCGCCGACGGAGCCGTTGCCCCGTGGGGGTCAGCAGAGCCACGTCAAGACCGAGGCAACCGCTGCGGCGGGATGCACGAACGTGCTGATGAAGGTGCATGGGTCGGACGACGTGACGCTTTGTGCCTACGGCGCATTCGACGCGGATCCTGCCTCAGAAGAGATTCGAAGGTACGGGCGACTGGCCGAGTGCGAGACGCTCGTGTCCACATGGGTACACAACACCACAGCAAGAGATTTGCAGCTGTACGTCGAGGTCGGCTCCTCGATTGGGGCGTGCGCGGTGGAGATGCTGCTTCGTACGGAGGCGGCGGTGGCCGTCTTTGAATCCAATCCGAGCCATCTCTTTCACGTGCACAGCACCTTGAGACTCCTCGCTGCGAAACTACCGCAGCGCCACCTTGCCGAGCGTGTGATCGTCTTCCCGATCACGCTGAGCAATGAGAGCCGGGGAGCGGCAGATGCGCAGCTGCATCGGCCACTCGACGTCATCTTCAACTCCAATCTAAAGGCGACCAAGGCGACGCCTGGCTTCATTCGGCTCATTCACTTGAGTGGTGGTTCTGCCCGTGCTGGTCGTCTCGATGCGTCGTACCACGAGCCGTCCTCACCGATGGAGGCTATCTTGGGGATGCAGCGCCTGCTCTGGTTCCGGCATGCCATTCAGGCCGTCGTCGTGAGCCACGTCGCCACGTGCTCGACGCACTCGGTAGGCGCCAAAGTGGGCGCTTGCTCTCTCGACGAGGACGAGATCACGCGCGCGAATTCCCTAGCCCACAACCTCCACGGTTCAAGACGCACGGTCGTCTTTCATCCTGTGCCTGCGCCCACAGGGGATTTGGTGGGAGCACCGCTCCATGAGTCGCATTCTTCTCGCGTGGATCTGATAGGCCTGCCTGCGATGGGCCGCCACGTGGATCTGAAAGGGCCTGCAGCTGCATGCACTGCGTGCTGGCTTCGCCCCTAGAAGTTCCAAGGGTGGGCGGATCCAGTGAGAGAGAAAGTCAAAAATCATGTCTGTGCAACCATTTGCCTGATCTTTGTGAACAACCCGCTGGAACAACCGCGTCTCGAGCACCGTGCATGCTCCTTCGGTCCACGCACGAAGGATGCGATATCGTATAGACCGACGCGTGCGACGAATTCTCGTGACTCGTCTAAAGAATGAATACATTCTGAATCGTTGAATTGCACAGGACGAATTTAAAACTCTTGTCGACGACCCGAGACCCGAGTCATTCCGGATTCGAGGCCGTCACCCACCCATACACCGCTCACGATACCGGTGGCTTGGAGCGGTATGCTAATATAGGTCTACCTAAGAATTATACGCGGCGCACGCCACGCCCTTGAAGCTTGATCAGTGTACACGCTAAAGCTCGTCCTTTTCAACCATCTCCCTCAGCCTCGAAGCATTGAGCGGCCGCAGCTCGCGCTCATCGATGGCCAGGCTCTCCTCAAAGTCGAGCAGCTTGTGAGGGAGGGCCTCGAGCAGGCCTCGCGGCCCCGCGGCCTCCTCCCGCTCGCGAACGTGCCGCTGCGTCGCCTCGTTCGCGCTCGCTTCGTACACGAAGGAGATGAGCTCGTCGAGGTCGACGTCGCCGTCGCGCAGGTCCTTCCAGTAGCGCGGCTCGCTCTTGGAGCGCGCTGGGTAGAGCGCGATCGTATCCTTGTGCACGTGCGAGCCATGAGGGTACGGGATGGCGTTGAACACGCAGTCCATCCATCCGACAACAAGGCTGCCGTTGGAGCTGGGCGCGTCAAGGAACTCGGCGAGGCGAATGTATTTGGGGCGCAGGCGCGCGTGCGTGTCGCGGCGCGCCTCCGCCACAGGCACGCTCGAGCGGCCGGGGAAGTACATGTAGATCAGATAGTCAGCATCGGCCGCAAGTTTGATGACGCGCTCGTGGAAGTCGCGCGCGACCACGCGGACCAGCACACCCTCCTTTGCAGCCGATGGACGCTCAGAGACTAGCGGCCGCTCGGCTGAGCGGCCCGTCTCGTTCGCATGCTTCAGCTGGATGGCGGCTTCCTCGTCGCTCTTGTCGAGCTGCGTGAGCTCGTCGGCCGTGCACAGCTGCAGCTCCTCGTCGCAGAGGGCAGGCCGCACCTCTGCACTCAACTCGTCCCCAAGGTGCAGCGCGTACTTGCCCTCACGCGCCCAACGCGAGATCGCGTCCACAAGCGCGTCCGAGTGATCCTCGACCAGCCGGTCGCAGCCGCGGCGCACCTTTTTGTTGTGGTACGTGTTCGGCCAGCTGCAGATGCGCTCGACCTCGGCCTCGACGATAGACTCTAACTCGCCGACGGTGGCCGACTTCTGGAAGGCGGTGCGCGAGTGGTGCTTCTTGAGCTGCGCGTGGCGCTCACGGAGTCGGGGCAGCAGCCCCATGTCGAAGTTGGACACGAGCCGCGCGCATGCGAGGCACGGCGATCGCACCGGGATGACGAGCTTCGGGTATGAAGCCGTGCGCTCGTCGTCCTCCACGACCGGTGCGGCGGCAGTGCGTGAGGCGATGGGCTTGCCCTTGGCAAAGGCGAGCGCGTCGGATGACGAATTGAGCTCCGTGAGCGACGGCGCCGCCTTGCTCGCCACCCAGCGCGAGATCGTGCTCGCATCCCGCCGGCCGTCGAACTCGATCGGCGGCCCGTCGCCGCGGTGGATGAAGAGGAGCGTCGGGTAGCCCTTGATGTCGAGGCGCGTCGCGAGCTCCTCCACCTCGGTGCCGTCGACCTTGGCGAATGGCGTGCTGCTCGAGGCGGCGGCCGAATCAAACTCGGGCAACAACGCGCGCGAGTGTCCGCACCACGGAGCGTACACGAGCAGAGCAAAGCCCGCGTTCTGCTCGCGGAAGGCGTCGAAGGCGTCGGTCGAGGCGATTTTGGTGACGGAGGCCGCGTGCGTGTGCGTGCTTAGCAGCGACCACAAGGCCACCATGAGTGCGGCGCGAGCCATGTGGTGCGGCGCACGAGCACGGTCAGTCGCCAAGCACTCGTGCGGAGCGGGCATTTCGCTCTTGCTCACATGTGTGAATGTGAATGACAGTATCTCGAAGCTCTACAAATGGAAGTCACAATGGAAGTCACACTAATGGTCCTTGTCCTTCCCAACCTTGAGCTTCTTGACGACCCCCTTCTTGCCGCCACGCTTCTCCAACTTCGCATACGCCATGCGAATCCGCAGGAGGAAAACGAGCGCCAAGGCCAGCAGCAGCATCCCAACATACCCCTTGGAGAGCGGAGTGCTATTTTTGAGGGCCTTCTGGAGCTGCTGGCCCTTGGCACTCGCCCGCCACTTGGCAGCCCTGTCGCTGCCAAGGTCCGCGGCGAGATTGAGCATCCGCTCGGCACGTACAGGGTCGGGGCGCAGGGCGGGCGAGATCCCATCCAGATAGAGGTTCGCGAGCTGCATGGCCGCATTCGAATGGTTCTGCTCGAGTGCCGCCCGCTCGAGCATGCTGATGGCGGTCGCAATCTCCTCCTTGGCATGCGCTGTGGACGCGTCTTGGGCTCTCTCCGGCTTGAGGTACCTGCCATCCCGAGGGCACCGATTCATCAATGGTCAACAAGGATCATCAAGGATCATCAATGGCCATCAAGGGTCATCAAAGGTCATCAAAGGTCATCAAAGGTCATCAAAGGTCATCAAGGGTACCGAGTCGTGATGGTGACCGCCCACGCGTAGAGACCTTCAGCGACTCCCTTGGAAGCACTCTGGATGAGCATCTCTTCGGACGCGCGGCTGTCCACCCCATTCACGCATTGCGCGCGGTCCTCGTGGTACCAAACGATCAGTGAGAGACGCTCGCACTCCTCTGCACGTGCTCCACTCAATCGACGGTCGGCACATGCCAGGTAGACGCCGTGCAGCAGCTCGTGCCCGTGCGCAAAGGCGTCGCCCGCGGCAAGCGCAGGGAAGCTGCGGTTGGCCTCGGTGCCCTCCATGATGTACAGGCCGCCCGCCGCGCCGACTGGCCTCGCCGGCTGTAGCTCGAGCACCAGGGTCACTTTCGACTCGGCGTCGCGGTGTGCGAAGATTTGCTTGCGCTCCTTTGGACGGTAGCGGCGCACGAGGCTGGTGCACGGGACGCACGTGGCGCACGCAAACTTTTGGCGCACAAAGGGCGTCACGCAGCTCGCCAGCAACTCGCTCAGCTTCATCCAGATATGATTCTTCCACGGCGCGTCCTCGATGACAGCACCATGGGTGTAGATATAAGAAGCGAACTCGGGTTGCATGTCGGTAGAGCCCGGGTGCGTTGAAAAGGTCGCGTGCTCGCGGAGATAGGTCACTATCTCTGCGGTGTCCTCGGCGCTGAACAGCGAGAGTAGCCAATACACCGCCGATGGTATGCCCGGCTCGAGCTCGTTGGGAAGCGTCGCGTGCTGCCACTGCGTGCGCTCGGGACAGCCGGCCATATCGATGGCCGCCTTGGCGCGTCGTTCGACCTCTAATGCGTCAAAATCGGCGGTCACATCGGCTCGCGCCATGGACATCCAGAGTGAGAGCAACACGACGCGTCGCATTCGCGATCCGAAAACCCTGAGCTGGGTCTACAGCTCAAGTCAAGTCAAGTCAAGTCAAGTCAAGTGATTCAAAATGGCGGTCGCCTTTCCGCCGCCTTTGGTGCCCATCGCTGGCGCGAGCGATCGGGAGGGCAGATCTCGACGCAACCGGCACCACCGGA
>Ga0210243_100883_pt1 | contig 24663 bp, 15 predicted proteins | sample ChrtobMeP5a_32mM_FD_155461 | JGI IMG/M metagenome (GOLD analysis project Ga0210243, IMG submission 155461) | Chrysochromulina tobin associated microbial communities from unialgal haptophyte culture, Seattle, Washington, United States - P5a_32mM | ecosystem: Host-associated > Algae > Haptophytes >...
CTCCGGTTTGGGGCTATCTGCCCCAGCAAGTTGCGTCGAAATGCGACCTCCCGATATCTCGCGCCGGCAGCGGCGCCCAGGCGCGGCGACGACGTCGCCATTGAACTTGAACTTGAACTTGAACTTGAACTTGAACTTCCTGTCCCGAGACTGGAGAGAATCCCGACTTCTTCCCGAGAGATTCTCACACGCATTTTTTGATGGGTCTTGCAGTGCGTCGCAGCTGTGGTCGTGGCATTGGCACTGTGCGAGGGTTTTTCAGCAGCCCTTCTAGGCGCACGGTCGCCCTGAGGCAGACACTGGCGCATCCACGTGAGGCCGTGTATTCTGTCGTCGCTGACGTGGGGAGCTACTCGCAGTTCCTTCCCTTTTGCAAAATGTCGCGCATCGTGAAGCGCCATGGCGCAGCCGAGTTCGAAGCAGAGCTCTCGCTCGGCTTCCTCGCCTTCTCCGATGAGTACGTGAGCCGCGTGCGCCTCATGCCGCCGTCAGCGATTGTGGCGAGCGCCTCGCACACGCCACTTTTTGAGCAGCTCATTACCTCGTGGAGATTTTTCGACGGCGCCGTTCCTGGTACGTGCGATGCTCACTTCGAGCTGATTATGCAGCTGCGCTCCATCGTGTACGATCAGGCGCTCGCACGAGTGATCGATCGCGTGGCAGCTGAACAGATGGCTGCCTTCAAACGCCGCTGCGACGAGCTCGCCGCAAGGAAGAAGTTGGAGCTTCCAACATCGGCAAAAACGGCTGAAACTTCCTCACCTGTGTGTACGAGGGCGTCCTTGACTGCAACTCCGCGCACAGCCAGTGCGGCAGCAGCCGTGGCCATGGAGCCACTCTGGCGCCAGCAGGTCGACATCGCCTTTGACGCGCACGCCGTCGACGGCGCCCTTTCGCTGGGCCGCTTTGTTGAGGCATGCCGCCATCTAGGCATCGCCCAAGATGGCGCCCAAGGGGTCGAGATCAGGTCACCGAGCACGGCGGCGTGGGACGGCCCCGTCTCGGAAGTGTTGCTGGCTGCGTGGTTTGTCGAATTCGACGACGACGCCAATGGAACCATCGAGCGAGAGGAGTTCAGTCACAACCTCTGGCTGCTCACCAAGGCGTCTGATGAGGAGCGTATGGACCACATGTTCCGGAAGCTCGATCACAACGGCTCGGGCGCTGTGGAGCGGGATGACCTCGCGCTGTCGATGAGGCGGCAACTTGCCCTTGCCCGGCGCCTTTTACCATTGCTCGTGCGCCGCCAAGTGCGCAAGGAAACGGCAGCCGCAGCACTGGGCTCCGATGACGCAGGAGCCCGAGCTGTGCCCCTGGCCGTGCGGGAGTGCCAAGCTGAGGGCGTGTGCGACCAGGCGAGTGCGGTCGCCGCGGCGGCGATTGACGAGCTGGATGGGCAGGTGGACCTGCTAGTAGGCGAGGTGTTCGCCTCGTTTGGCTCTACGGAAGCGATCAGCTTCGCCGCTTGGCAGGACACTTGGCGCCGATCGGCCGCCAGCAGCGGGGATCAAGGTGGCGTCATGCCAACGTCTATGATGGGCATGGATGGTATCCTGGGGCTCTTACGAGATGAGCTGCGCCACGACACGCGACCTTCCGCCGCGGCAGCCCGGCGAGAAGCGCCAGTGGCACCCGGGAGCCATGCCGGGAGCAGGCACCGGCTGCGGGGTATAAACCATGGCGCATGAAGCCTGTGCTTAGAGTAAAGGTTTCCGGCCGGCGTGCAGTGCTATGGCACTTGGCAGTTCCGAGTTCGACACCACGAGGGGCTGCTTTATGAAAGTATTGTCGTGCTCTCATGCACGCACGCCGGACTACCACGCGGCCACGGACATTACATACAGGGGTGTGGATACCTGGTACTGTGGCTAGGTAGCAGCAGCAGGCATGTCCTCGTTAACAGTGGCTCGTTGGGTATTACCATTGGACTCGACTCACGTGGTCACAGTCGTGGACCACGACTGCGTTAGGGCTGGCTTACTGCGTACACGTCCAGTAATGGCGCCGTTCTGGCATGTGCCTGTCAGAGCTGCAAGATTGGGAACGGTGCTTTCCTGACGGATCCTCCAGTTGCGAGAAAAAATCTCTTGGCGAAGCGCAAGTTGCTGTTGCGCCGCCGTCTCGTAGCGAGCAGTGGAAGGCATCCACGGCTGAGTGAATGGTGAACGCTCCATTCGCACCGCAGTGGATGCCAGTCGTGCACGCGCACGAAAGGCAGCATCCTTTTCGTGTAGAACCCGCTCGCGCCATAACTCTTGTCCGGTAGTCACGAGAACCCATCCATTACACCCTGGGTTCTCGACGCCGTCCTTGACATTGACCGCACTAAGATGCTCTCGCACCATTGCGCCGACGGGCGACGTAACGAACTTCGACGAAGGCGGACCCCCCATTTTGTCGCAAAATCTCGTCAGTCCTCTTCCGTCCTCCGCTCCGCACTTCAATATACTAAATGTGATGCCTTGTGGTCACGGGTAAATCTACAGTACGCTCAGTGATGTTTTTTTCACAACCCATTTCCATGCGAGCACCGCTGCTGACCGCTCTTTCCCTGCACGTCTCCGACAACTGTTTCAGGGCTCGCTCGCTACCCCTATTCCTCAGCGTGATAAACAATACCCTCGACTCGATCGAGGTCGACTCAGGCGCGGGGATCGGAATCAGCAGCCTCGTATCCAACTTGGCGGTGCAGGGCATGTACATTGGTGTGGCCGCCCTTGGCATCAGCGTGCTCCTCGCACCGATCGGTGGACCCTCAGTGCCCAATCTACTCACACGCCAAGAGGCGCCGTACGGAGTCCTGGGAGCTGAGGCGCTGCTCGGCCTGGGAGTCGCAGTGCTTGTCCTCTACCGTGGAGGCCTTTACGAAAGCCATGGCACGGAGGCGCTCGCGTACGGCGCAGCCGAGGCGGAACAAATGAGGCCTTTGTGGCAAATTTCAGGAGGCGAGTCGCGAACCGTGCCAGCAATCTGTGCCATCATCCTCTGGCAGCTCGCCATCGCTCTGGCGGAGGAGCTGTACTATCGAGGGTTGATCCAATCTGGTGCGCGCATGCTGGTTTCGTCACTGGTGTCGGCCGGCTCCTTGGCCGAATCACTACCCGCGCACGCCGTCGGCGACGCCGTCGGCGAGTTGCTGGCCCTTGTTGCCGCCTCATCGCTCTTTGGTCTCGTGCACACCGAGTTCGACGGTATGGCTGGTGACGAGAAGGGTAGGTGGTTCCGCACCACGGCCGGTTACGGCCTCTTGTACGGACTACTCTACACGATGAGTGGGCGGCTCGCAGCACCAGTCTTTGCGCACGCGGGCTACAATATCGGCCTATGTGTGCGTGATTGGCGGCGCATGCGGCGCACGCCGGTCGACGAACTGAAGCAGATCTTTGATGCTGAAAAGCGGGTCGGGTAAGGAAACTGGCTGGGTTCCGTGTTGCGAGTTAGTTGCGTGTAGCAGACCATCACACTGTGTGCGCCATAGCGTGTCCCCGCGCGTTTGCTCGCATTGCTAGGCTGCATGCACAATCAATTATTGTCGAGACACATTTAATTCCTAAATCGGTGCGGTGTGTTTGAGTTGTGCCTTGCAATTGCGGGTCCGCGCGACGGTCGACGCGGTGGACAAATGGGTCAGGTGTGTCTCGGCTCGCTGGAAGCGCGATATGCAGGCGGAATTCGAAGAAGTCATCCGCATCGACCCCGGTGCAGCTGCACGCCACGATGACACCACGGCCTCGCTGATTGCCAAAGTAAAGAGCCAAGCGTTGAGGATTGCCAAGGCGGAGGTGAAGGCCATTGAAGTGACCACGCAGGCGGTGGAACCGCCGACGACGACCTGGACGCCCGACGCCGACCTGGAGTTTGACGCGGCGGATGAGGATCTCACTGTGTCTGTTTGCTCAGCATTGTCGACAGCAAACGTGTCAACGATTGAAAGAGGCATGCTGTCACGTGGGTCAACACAGGGCTCATATGTTTCCGCACCATCGAGATCGACTCTGAGCGATGCGGCTGGATCGACACCGAGCGGACAGTCAACACCAAGCTGGCTATCGTGGGCGCTGTCTGAAGCGCACGAATCGAAGAGACCAAGCTGGCTCGTGACGCCGCCCGAAATGAAGCCTGAAGAACAGTTCAGACCGAGCTGGCTCACGACACCGCCTGCGTCCGAGGGACCGCCGCCTGCGTTCACGGAGAGGCCCTCGGCGGCGCACAGGCCGAGTGAGGCGCAGCTGCACGCCGAGGTAGCCGAGTTGCGCGAGGCGCTTGATACGGCGCTTGAGCGCATGAGCGAGGCCCTTCAGACGGAGTGTCGCACGCGCGAGAGCTTAGAGAATGAGGTGGCGCGTCAGGGAGCGCTGCTCCTAGAGACGCGGGAGCTACTGGCGGCGCTCGCGCCCAGCTCGTTGCCCAGCGGCGGACGTGAGGCAGATGAAGACGGCGATCCAGCTGCGAAGCCGGCTGCAGAGCCAGCTCCGGTTTTCCGGTTGACTGGGGAGGAGGAGGAGGCTGAGGAGGCTGAGGAGGCTGAGGAGGCTGAGGAGGCCGAGGAAGCTGAGGAGGCTGAGGAGGCTGAGGAGGAGATGAAGGAGTCCGAGGCGGAGCAGATGAAGAAGGAGTCCGAGGCAAGGCTTCCTAATAATCAGCCTAATCAGCCCATAGAAACGCCGAATATGGCCGTGGAGCAGCCCGTGATACGCCGCCTCGAGCCGACGGAGGAGGCCGCTCTGCTGAGCGCTCAGCACGCCGCCATGCAGCAGGCCGCGGCGGAGGACGAGGACGAGGCGGAGGAGGAGCTCCCTCGAGAGGCTCCTGCCGAGGCGAGATTTGAGAATTGGGAGGCTGCCGAGGCGAAACCCGAGGACGAGGACGAGGCGGAGCCCGAGGTGGAGGCCGCGTCTGACTCACCATCCTCCATAAACTTGAGCAGCCTTCTGAGCAGCCCACCGCCACAGCAGCCGACTTCCGAACCGATTCAAGAGCCCTCATCGGGAAACGCCTTCATCGATTTCTTCGTCAACATGTCGCCGTTCCAACAGCGCGCAGTGGCAGTTGAAATGGCAACTCCGCGGCAATTATCTGCACCATGGGCAAGCCCGTCTTCCCGTCTGATGACATCTACGGCCACAGCAGCATTCACCACAGCTTCGAACGCTGAGTCAGCCCCTAGATCACGGCCTCCGCCTGACTTTGGAGGCAACCCCCCTCCTCGGGCCCCTCCTCCGCCTGACTTCGGAGGCACTCTGTTCTAGCTCTTCTCATGATTTCCACGCCGAAGAGCGAAAGACGTCCCCACACAGGCCCACACAGGTTCTTTGCTACTTCATTTTCTCAAGACGGCACTCTACAGCCACCCAGGCCAGACTCGAGGATCAAGCAGGGCGCCGGGCCAACCATTTATGGGCCAACATGGGCAGGGGTTAAGCGGGGGTACTTGGGTTTGTTAGGGTTTGTGGGTCGAGGACCGCCCCTTTTGGAATCACTTGCGTTGATGTCCTCCACCTCGATCTCTTGCTCGAACATCTTTTCGATCTTTTGATGTGTGCTGTGTGTGTGTGAGAGGAATGTGGGTCTGGTCAACGCTGCAACAGTGTAGCAACAGTGGCTGAAAATGTATGGGGATGAAAATGTATGGGGAACTCCGCCCCAAAAACGACCCAAAAACGACCGGCACGGCTGTACGGCACGGCGCTCTCGCTCGCCACGCCGCTGAACTGTCAACACGTCGATAGGTCGATACACGCCCCTCCTCAATACCTAATCCTGAGCTCAACCTAATGCGTCGACTTTGCACAGCCTTTTCACACAAGAACAGCATGAATGAATCCATGGCCGACGATGGCGAGACCGACCATGACGATGGCGGAGCCGACCATGATCTTCTCACGGCACTGGCGCCCGATGTGCGCGCTCGCACGATTGTCATCGACACGGTTTCCTGCACACATTGCCTTCCGCCGCGCTTGTCGACAATTGCGAGCAGTCTCAATGTGTTGGGAACTGGCAAGCTCCTGGCGATCTTGCATCCCACCTTGGATGCGACGACACTCGCACGCGTCTTGCCCCCATCGCACGCGCTGGAGATGACGTCATTCCGTCGGGACGCGAGTCTGTCGATTCTTCTCGCGATCCAACGTGGTCATCGGACAAAGGGCGGTGGGCCACTGGCAGTGAGCCGTGCCAGTGTTGTTGATCCGCAGGATGTCGCCCGAGCAGCTAAGTGCATTCTGGGTCTCGCTGCAGCCGCCGACGGGCTCGCAGATGACAATGGCTCCGAGCAGGCCGATCGGCCACCGTGGGCGCTCAGCGACGCCTCAGGGCAACGACTACTCGACGTCAGCGTACGTTGCGCGGACGGCACGGCGCTCGTAGTGGTGCCTCGTGGCTCTTCGCTGCCAGCCTATGGCGAGGTGCTGCTTACGAGCAGTTCTCACGGCGCAGATATGCTGATCCTCGAGCTGCTCCTCGGCGTCCGCGTAACTGCATCCGGCTGCAGGACGCTCAACTCGGCGCTGCGGCTGTCCCTCGAGGATCTAAGGCCGCGTGGCCTGGCGCAGGTTCGACTCGAGGTGGGCCTGAGCACCGAGCGGCTTGTCGCCCGTGCATGCGACATGCATACCGGCGTGGCGTGCCATGTGGTGCTGGAGACGGCCGGGTTCGCCGGGCTCGACGCCGACGCTCAGGACGGCGCTCGCCCAAGCGCGCTGCCGCTGCCTTGGCGGTACGAGAATCCCTACGCCGACGAGCCGCATCCGGGCTTTTGCTGCGCCGGTGGGCGATTCATTCGCGTCCTCCGAGAGCCAACGCAGAGCACGGACTCGAGCCAGGCGCGGCGGCTCGATGCGGCGGGGGAGGTGGCGCCCGAGACGACGGCGGCGCGGGTGTGGCCAGGCGCTCACCTTCTCGCCACCTACTTGCACGAGCCCACTGTGACGGAGCACGTGCTGAATGGCGCGTCGAGGGTCATCGAGCTCGGCGCGGGCAGCGGCGTGCCTGGACTCGCTTTATGGACCCTGGGGGCACGCGAGGTGATCTTGACGGATCTCGATGAGAATCTGCATCGTCTGCATGCGACGATCCAACTCAATGGTGCAGCGCGCGCTGTGCAGGCGGTGGCGCTCGACTGGATGCAGCCCCTGCCGCCGGACATCAGAGACGGCGCGCCGTTCGACGTGATCTTGGCCGCCGACTGTGTGTTTTGGCGCGGCCTCTTCGAGCCCTTGTGCGCGACGCTGTGCGCGCTCGCCGCGGTGGGTCGCACTGAGCTCGCCGATGCGCCGCCGCCGCTGGTCCTCCTCACCGTCACGGCGCGCTTGGATCGCGCGCAGGCCTTTGTGGCGATCGCTAGGCAGCACGGATGGGTTGTTGAGGAAGTCGCGGTGCAGGGAGCCGCAGCGATGATGGCATCAACGCACACGCGGCTGTTGAGATTAACATTAGTTGCATAAGGGAAGTACAACGAGACGCCCCAACGCCCGTAACGGCAGCAGCACACGTGGCCGCGAGGGGGGTACCCAGTCATTCAAAGCGAGGCTTCCCCCGGATTAACATTGTGATGATGCGGCCCCACCTTGCAAGGAGCGCACTGTGGAGCTGCGGCCAGCGCGTGACATTGGGGAGCAGGAATAACGCGTTGTGTTGAACAAGTTTGTCAAGTCGCATCTGGAAACAACAGACAAGCCTGCAGGGGAGGATGGGAGTCGATGGACTTGACTTGACTTGACTTGACTTGACATAACTTCACGTGAAGAGTTTCCGCGTTTTGTAGAGCTTCGCGCCGAACTCGTGGTCGCAAAAGTCAGACATGGACCTGCACAGCATTGTGCTGCGTGCGCTCGAGCAATCGGGCATCAGCGCCCCCCCCGAACCACTCGTCGCACTATTACGCGGCAACGTCTCTGCAGCGCCGACTTCGCACCACATCGCTCAACACGCCAAGACCCGGGTGCAGGAACGCGCCACAGACGGCGCACGCTTCGCCGCACTGCACGACGATCTCCGTGCCAAAGGCGTTCGCGATCTCGACCGGCTAACCATCTTCCTCCAGCGCATTTCCGACGAGAAGGCAGTGCTGCAGATGCTGCGCACCGACGCCGCTGGCACGTCAGCCACGGCTGGTTCGACTGCTGCGGTAGCGATGTCCAGCAACTTTGGCGCGCCAACTCGCCCTCCGACGTCCGAGGGGCTGCTGCCCGCGCCGCCGCGCGCATTCGCGCTGCCGCAGTTGCCAGCCGTGAGCTGGGAGAGTGGCTGGCTGCTCAGCCGGCCATACTTGAGTGGTGGCTATCTCGCTGCTGGTGTGCGCGAGCAGCTTGCAGGCGCCACAGGCGGCAACGAGTATGGGAGCAGCTCGCTCGCAGCGCTGCCGGTAGCGCAGCAGGAGGAGGTCCTCGTGACCGACTTGCTCTGCGTGCTCGTGGGTGTCGAAGGGCGGTACGTGCGGGCGGCTACGGCCGCAGCACAGACCGCGTCGGCTTCACTCGACGACCATGGGCTGTCAAGCTCACGCTCCTCGCACGCCGCGGCGATGGCGCGCGTCCGCTTTGCGCTGCCAGCCGCGCCCGCGCCCGCATCCACCAAGAGCGGCAGCGGCGTGAGCGGCGCGGGCGGCGCGGGCGGCGGCGGTCTCGACCCCTCGCTGCGCGAGCTGGCCCTGCAGCTGCTGCCATTAGGAGAGAGGTACCTCGCGCTGAGCCGTTACGTGCATGCTCGCTCCGTCTCGCTCGAGTCGGGGCAGGTGCTGCACGCCTTCTGCGCCGCGCTCCGCTCGTGCCTGCAGGAGCACATGGTCGGCGTCGCGCAGCTCGAGCAGCACCAGCGAACGCGCGGGCTCTCGCTACAGCAGCTCTGCTACTTCGTGCAGCCCGCCGGCCGCTCGCTCGCCACGCTGGATGCGCTCGTCGAGGCCATCGGGCACACGCGGGGAGGCGCGCTGTTGCGAGCGCTTCACGCGCAGCGCCAGACCCTTGCCGGCGATGTCGAGGGCGCCGAGCTTCTCCAATACATGCTGGATCGCACCGCCGCGCCCTTCCTCGAGATGCTCGCACTCTGGGTACATCAAGGGCAGTGCCGGGACCCGTTCGGCGAGTTCATGGTGGTTGAGCGGCCCGAGGAGGCGCGTGACGACCTGACGACCGACTTCAACTGCCAGTATTGGCAGCGACGCTTCACGCTCGCGCCCGCGCAGGTGCCCGCGTTCCTCGAGGAGCATGCCGCCATGATCCTGACTACAGGCAAGTCCTTGCATGTCATCCGCGAGTGCGGCAAACGGCTGCCGGAGCCTGGCGACGCGGGCGTGGGCGCGGGCGGCCGGGGCCTCTCCCCCGGCGGCGGCGGCAGCGGCGGCGCGGCGGCTTCCGCCTTCCCTCTCGAGGAGCGCGCTCTTGCCACGCGGCTCAAGGCTGCGAGTGAGTGGGCGACTTCCCAGCTGGTGGCGTTGCTCATGGGCGAGCATGCGCTGCTCGAACGGCTCGCGAGCGTCAAGCACTATTTCCTGCTCGACCAGGGCGACTTTTTCGTCCACTTCCTCGACTCGGCCGAGGACGAGCTCACGAAGCCCGTGGGCGACATCTCGCGCGCACGCCTGCAGTCCAAACTGGAGCTCGCGCTCCGGCAGTCCGCAGTGGCAGACCCATACCGCGACTCGCTCACGTGCGACCTGCTCCCGTACAACTTGACCAACCAACTGCTGCGCATCATCAACGCGTCCAAGAGCACCGCGCCGCCGCCGCCGCAGGCTGCCTCGCGCACGCCCGGCCTGGATGCCTTCACGTTCGACTACGCGGTCGGCTGGCCACTCTCGCTGCTGCTCTCGAAGCACGCACTCACTAAGTACCAGCTTCTCTTCCGTCACCTCTTCCACTGCAAGCACGTGGAGCGCCAGCTCTCGGCCAGCTGGCTCTCGCAGCAGGAGCCCAAGCAGCTCGTAGGCACCGCGGCTGCCTTCACAGCCTCGTTTGGACTGCGCCAACGAATGCTCCACTTCCTCTTCAACATGCAGCACTACATGATGTTTGAGGTGCTCGAACCGAACTGGCACATGCTCCAGCAGAAGCTGCGCGCCGCGCGCTCGCTGGATACGCTGCTCACGCACCACGGCGAGTTCCTCGACGTGTCGCTTCGCCAGTGCATGCTGCGCGACGCCGTGCTGCTCAAGCTGCTCGCCAAGCTGCTCACAATCTGCGTCATCTTCGCTGACCAGACGCGCATCGTCATGAGCGACGTGGCACACCATCTCGCCGCGAGCCCACGCCCGCCGTGCGGCGCGGCGCGCCGCACGTGGCTGCGCGAGCTCTCGTCGACCGTCACCGCGACCGTCGACGACATGCGGTACCACCAGAACGTCGTCAAGCTCGCGGCCAAGTTTGACGAGGAGCTCAAGCAACTCCTCGACGAGCTGCGCCGCCAGTCGCAGCGCGAGTGGAACCTCAACCACCTGTGTGCGCGCCTCGACTACAACTCATACTGGGCCTCTCCGAGCCACGCGAGTATTGGCCCCGCCGCCAGCCTCAGCGCGGCTGCCGCGCAGGCCCGACAGGAAGGCGCAGCGGGTACTGCGCCGCCAGCCGGCGCGAGTTCCAGCCGAACTGCGACGTGAACTCAAAACCGTTAGGAAAACCGTGCTGCCTCGAGTGCTGCCGTTCGGGCGACTTTTAGTGTGAAGTGTACACTCCGACGTTTATTCACTGTTTGGGCGTTCGCACACAACCGGGAGGCGGGAGCCGGCACCATGTTGCGGCTTGCGCGGGGAGCCGCGCAACTACACGACACCGGTCTAACCACGCGGGCGGCCGGGCACCACCGGCACCGCGCACCGGTCACGAATCGAGATTACGAGAATGATCCTCGGATCGGATGAGATGATCTGAGAGATGGCTCCCCGCGTGGGGCCTGCACACGCGCCGGGTCGCGTGAAGGTCGCGTGCACAACGCATACACAACGCAAATTATGCTTGCCGCCCGCGGCACCGACGGCGCGCTCGTCTCCACAGGGTAGCGCAGCTCGAATGGCGCAGCACGCATCATAAGCACGCACAGGGCGTGAGCGAGGACCGAGACATGACGTAGGCACTGCCCAGGATGAATGTATAGCACTCGCACAATCGCACAGCGAACTCGGCGGCGCAGTTCGATGTTCGAACACGTTTTGTCGCCCATCATTCCAGTGTCACCAGCTCACCAGCTCAACCCTCCCCACTCCGCACGCTTACCACACGCTTTGGAACAAGGCCCTGGAGGTCATCAGTTATCAGTAAGTTATCTAAGTTATCAGTAGAACCTGCCGTCTGCGCTTCGTCTTCTATTCGTCTTCGACCACCTGCTCGACATATTTTTCACCCCTGAGAAGAGAGATAGCTCCACGAACTCGGCCTGGAGATACCTTCTCGCCCAAGTAGGTTGTTGCCTCCAGGAGCACCCATTCGTGCTCCTCGAAGAGCAACTCGACGACTCCTTCGAGCCCTGCCCCCTCGATGAGGTCAAGCAGACTGGCGGCTACGGCGCCAACACGCTCCTTCTTGCACAGCAAAGTGGCGAGCTCCTGTGTGCAGTATGGCCGAATAGAACGGTGTGAGCGTAAGAGGCCACGGAGTGTCGTTAGAGGCCCGCGGGCGCACCGTGGTGCCACCTTTGAAGGAGATGGGAGGTGTCTTGCCGAGGGCGAGCGCAAACGCCGCAGCACACCGCTCTGGCTCCAGCGTGATTCCCCCCTCGCGTAGTGCCTTCAACAACACACCTGTCGCCAAAGACTCTTCGGACGTGAGGAGATTGAGGCGCTCTTCGTACGCGTGCGCGTCTTCGGATGAGCCTTTGATCACCTTCAGCGCCTCGATGTACAGCTCCACCTCGTCCTCGTCATCGGCGTCGAGGAAGGGACCGAGGGCGAGGTGGACGAGACTTTTTTTTTCAAGAATCGACATTGTGAATGTGCTCTGAGAAAAGGATTTTCCACAGATTCTCGACACACACTCGTTCCCCAAAAAGGGCGAGTTGTGCATTTGTCCCAACAGACTGAAATTTGCATGCATTTCGACTTGATGCCGTCCAAAAACGAAATCAGACTTCCTTTTTTTGCTCTCTTCCTCTTCGTGCTTGCAGGCGGAACCCTAGAGGTTGCTACTGCTGTTAGACGTCTGAAGTAAAGGGTGCAGTTTCACGAAGTTTGCCTGCACGGCAAGGATTCCACGTGTCTTTGGGGTGTTTCGCACCAGGCGTCATCCGAGCAGACACACTGTCAATGGGACCCCTCTGTTTTTGTGCATGCACCTCGGAAAAGCGGTTGTTGGTCCGTTTCGAAAACTTTTGCCCATATCTATCAGTCACCAAGATGACAACGATGTCACCACCGAACGTTCCGATGACCATGATCACAATAAACCCAACGACCAGTTGTTTGCGCTTCGCCGTGTCCGAAATCTTGCCCTGCGTTCCGCTGCCGCCTCGTGCCAGCGGTTCGCCAGACACGAGGTACACAGAGCCGGAGATGGATCCTGCTGCGGAGCTCGAGCCAGAGCCCATGGCGGAGCCAGAACCCGACCCTGAACCCGAGCCGGACCCGGAGCCCGAGCCGGAGCCCAAGCCCAGTACATCTATCACGAAGCGGTCTATCATCGTTTCTCCTCCGAGCAATGACACGCTGGTGCCACACCTTCGGCTTCCGAAATATGAGGACATGTTCGAACTGGTCGAGAGCCATTCGGCCCGGCGCCGGTTGGCCATCAAAGAACGAACCATGCTCTGGGAGATCATGAGGAAAGACTTTAGAAGGCTCTTGTGGGGCGAGTTGGTGCCCTCTGCAGAGTCACTCAGCCACGTACAGTCAACTGGCGTGCCTTGCAAGGTCGGCGCGCCATCGAATATGGAATTGGCAGAACTCGATGGGCGCCGACAAGCGCTGGCGGTGATACGGGCTCAAGAGCGACGTCTCGAAAGGGGCCGCCTGCAGAGAGAGAACGCGACCATCATGGCGCGGATCAAGAGCACTGTAAGCAAGACGGACGACGATGCACGAGATGACGCGGCCGGGTCTGCGCGTCGGCACGCGGCTGAGCTGGCTCGAGAGAGGCGGAAGCAGGAGCAGCGGGCTCTAGCGGTCGAGAATGCCAGCCTTAGGGCTCGCATTGCGCGCACGGTGGCAGCGACGGACGACGACATCACTGATGATGTCAGTGATGACGGCACTGTCGGCGGGGGCCGCAACGCGGCGGCTGCGGCATCCAAGACGCGCAAGGCAGCGGAGGCGGCGCAGTTGGCAGCCGAGACTGCGGCGATGCGTCGGCGCATTGCCAAAACTGGCGCAGCCACAGACAATCACATCTCGTCCGACAATCACAATGCTGGAGCGGCGCGGCGCGTGGGGGTGGGGGTGGGGGCGGTGCTCGCACCGCGCGGCCGCGGAGTCCGCGGGAGTGGTGCAAGGGGGCAGACGACGACGCGCGTATGAAAGGAGAGTGGATGCCCTCTATGTCTATCATGACTGTACCCCGTCACATCCGACAGCATCTCGGAGCATCATCATGATCGTTCATGATCCGGCTTGAGATCCGGCGATCATGACTGCTGAGCTTTAAGTTGTGCCATGCTACTTACTTGACAACTAGCCCCCATTTGAGCCCCCATTACTTTTTGAGAGTGGACCGTGCACATTAAAGTCACACTCGCGACACAGATCGCCAGTCTACCGGGACCCTACCTGCGCTCATCGTTCAGTTGCCGCTTGCCGACTCGCCACGAACGCCCACCGCGGCCGGGCATCACCGATTGCGGCTGCTCGGGCAGAGCGTACGGCATACGGAGCATGGGCCGATCGACTAACTCGACGAAGGCCATCTCCGCATGGTCGCCCATCCTCGGGTAGGTCTTGAGCACCCGCGTGTAGCCACCCTGCCGTTCCTTGAAGCGCATAGAGAGTATCGTGAAGAGTTTTGTGATGCACTGCCGCGTGCGTACGTAGCGTGCCACCTTCCGGTAGCCCTGCTGGTCCCCGCGCTTCGCCCACGTCACCATGCGGTCGCAGAGCCGCGATACTTCCTTGGCCTTCGTCAGATTGGTCTTGATACGCTCATGCTCAATGAGCGATGTCACCATGTTCTTCATCATCGCGACGCGGTGCGACCACCCGCGGCCCATCTTGGAATGGAATTTGAACCCCCGCTCGGCCTTGCGTAACAGCGGCGGTGGTGCGAGCATGCTCGCCGCCACTCGCGAGACGGTGCTCCGGAGAGTTGCGAACATGAAAAATCGCGTGCCCACGATCGTCTGTACGTTCACAGATTTGGGCTCTTTTGTTAACAGTGAAACAGGACACAGTGAAGACCAGTAACCAAATCTCAGATACGCGCTGGGGAGCGTTAAGCGGGTAAAGGTTAGAGCAACCGGTGATCTGCGAGCCCACCCTCGAGGAGTGGGGCACAGGCCGGCGCTCCCCGCGTATCCAAGACTAGTTACAGATACCCCTCCGTGGCAAGTAGCATGTCGACTCAGGCTGGGGCGGGCAGGGCTGAGGGGGCGCGCGCAGGCGGGCAGTGTGCCAAGGATAGCGCGACGGCTCGAGGGAAAAAAATAAACCTCATCATCGCCGTGGCTCGTGCCGGCGAAGGGCAACAAATCCCTCGTCCCTCGCCGATGGTGCCCAGTTGGCACAAACAAAAAAAGAAAAGGGTAGGTTCGGAGTTGGGGCGGGGCTTCGAGGTCAAATCCCCGATCGGCCGCCGATCCTCAAGGGATCAGTCGGACCGAGTAAAGCCCCGCTCGCTTATCGTCCTACGTCCTCCCTGCCCAACCCCCCGGGCCAGGTGAAAAGAAGAAAAAGGGTAGGTTCGGAGTTGGGGCGGAGCTTCGAGGTCAGGTCCTCGATCGGCCGCCGATCCGCAGGGGATCAGTCGGACCGAGTGAAGCTCCGCTCACTTATCGTCCTACGTCCTCCCTGCCCAACCCCCCGGGCCAGGTGTCTGCGTTCAAAGAGTTCGTCGTCCAAGTGGGCATCGTGCGGGCTGCGCGTGAGCCTTCGCCGACGTGGCTGCGATCGAATGCGAACACAGAGGAGGAGCCCCGGTACGCACACTGAGGTACGCCCGGGAGTGGTAGTAGTCGTTCAGCGGGGCGTCTCATCATCGTCGTCGTCGTCGTCTTGCCGTGGTGCCTTGCCGCGTTGCCTCTGGCGGTGCCATCTTCGACACTGTGCTGCTGCTGTGCTGGTGCTGATGCTGGTGCAATTGTGCTGGTGCCGCTGGTGCGGCCACTGGTGCTAGTGCTGGTGCTGGTGCTGGTGCTGGTGCTGGTGCTGGTGCTGGTGCTGGTGCTGTGATGATCCGAGCGCACCCACGCTCCGTTACGATGCCGTGAGCTGCGCGGGCAGCGGCGCATTTTCACCTTCTCTCACATTTCTGCAAAATACCTGGACCAGATTTGGGCTCTTTTGTTAACAGCGAAACAGGACACAGTGAAGACCAGCAACCGAATCTTAGACACGCTCTGGGAAGCGTTAAGCGGGTAAAGGTTAGAGCAACCGGTGATCTGGTTTGTCTTGAAATGCCTCTTTTCTCGACCCCCATGCTTGGATCGATGAAACAATATCGTATTGAGAATTATGATCGAGAGTGTCGTACACACGGCCGGGCATTGAAAGACCTCAGACCTCATCCTCATCCTCGTCTGGCGGCCTAGGGTCCTCCCGTGATAAAACGAGCTCGCAACGCTCGACCCAGAGCGTGCCACGAGTGCTCGCCATCATCTCGTGGCCCGCTGCCGAGCTCGAGCTCGGTGGCGGCGTCGCGCGGAGCGCGAGTGGCACGCCGCGACTGCGCCAGTCGCCAGGTTGCAGCTGCTCTACGCTGGCGCCCGAGACGCCCACGAGCCGATGCGGCTTGGGCATCTTGTGCCACTCGTAGAGGGCGAAGCGCACGAAGACTGTGGGCGGCACGCCGTCGGGCAGCGGGAATCGCTGCTCGTCCCACCAGATGCTGCCCGCCTCGACCGCGCTCGGCTGGGTGCGCCCAATCTCTACGAGCGCGCCCCAGCGCAACTCGACCGACACGACCACAAAATGGCGAGAGGAGTAGATCTTTCCGAGCGTCTGGCCGCCTGGCAAGGCGCGTACGGCGTCTGCGAGCGCGCGAAGCCCCTCCGCGTGCAGCCGCACGCACAGCACGTTCGCCTCGTCGCCTTGGAGCAGCCGCGGCACCGTGGCCGTGACCAAGCTCGTCGCCGCGGCCCCGTCGGCCACTGAGGCGGCCCCTGCCCCCTCGGTGGCGGGGCGCTTGCGGCGCTCGTCACGGCGCTCGAGGAGCTTCTGACGGCCGGGGAGCGCCGTGCCGCCGCCGGCCGCGCCCTCGGCCTTGGGCCTGGCCTTGGCCTTCTCCTTTTCGCTCTGTCGACGGCGGCTCACTGCCGAGAAGAGACGATCGAGTGCCCAGACTGCGTGGATGGCCGCAAGCCGCTCGGGCGAATCGGCGCACAAGAGCTTGAGGTTGCTCACGCCGAGCGCCTTGAGGGCATGGACTGCGAGCACTGTCGGTTCCGCTGTGGGCTCACCATCCAGAAGCGTGAGCAACGTCTCGACGAACCCCGCACGAACGAGGCCCACCCGCGCCTCGTCCGACGCCTCGCACAGCGTCGTGATGAGCAGCAGCAGCTGTGGAAGCAGCAGCGCGGCGCCGGGCGGCGGCGGCGGCGCCTTGTTGTCCGCGTCGCCCTTGTGCGCAGCGCCATTGGCCACAGCGTCCGCGGCCGCCCTCGCCGCCTGCACAGCCTTGGCGGACCACGTCCTGAGAAGCGCGTGGAGCTTGGATGCGACGCCCGCGGTGCGCAGCGCCACGCAACCCGCCGGCCATCCCTCTGCATAGCTCTCGAGCGCGTGGAGCACCGCCCGATGCAGAGCCGACGGTGCCAGATCGGCCCCACTCAACTGAGCAAGCAGCGCTGCCTCGACACCAGCCTCGCGCAAGCGCCGCTTGAGTGGGGTGCCGTCGACGCCGAGGGCGATCAGCAGTGCGTCGAGCGCCTCCGCCGCCGCGAGCGCCGCCTCGCCACCCTCGGCGATCATCGCCACTAGGGGCTGCACATGACCCCCACGAGCAGCGTTGGATGTCGCCGCCTGCGCGCGCCGCATCGCGCCCTGACGCTCGCGCCGCGAGAGGCCGCCGCCGTCGCTCGTGGCCGCGAGGCCGTCCGCAGTCACCGCCACGCTCGTCTCCTTGGCAACGACCTTCAAGGGAGGTGGCGCCATAGCTGGCGGATGCCGAGGCCCGTCAGGCTCCGCCTCGCCCCCGACGCCCGGCTTGCCAGCGCGTAGCGTATCCTCGACCGCAGCAGACTCGTCGACGGCCTCGGGCGAGAGCGCCTCGGCCGCCTTGGCGTCGGCGCCCTCCGCCTTGGCCACCTTGACTTTGAGCATTCTCATTTCCTTGACCAGCGGCGAAAGCATTGTGGCGAGCTCGGCCGCGAGAACGGCTCGCTCCTCCTTGGCGGCCGAGCGCGCCGCGTCCGCGTAGCTGAGCAGCCGGCGCAGCTCGCGCTTGAGCTCGGCCACGCTCGCGTCCTCCTCGCCGAGCAGCGAGAGAATCTTGGCCTTGCGCTCCGCCCATAATGCGTCCGAGCCGATCGGCTCGCGCTGCTGCTCACGCTGTTTCTGCTGCTCCGCCGCCTGTGTACGTGCTGCGTCGCGCGCGAGCCGTGCGGCACGGCGTGACGCGGCGGCGTTGATCGGCGCACCACTGTGCGACGCCTTCTCGTCCTTCTCGTCCTTCTCGTCTGAGGTGGGCGGCTCCTCTGGCAGATGGTGCCATCGGCCGTCAATGGCGACTTCGGTGGCGATGGGCAGCGTGTTGGCGAGAGTGTGTTCCAAAGGGAATTGACTGAGCGATTGATAGAGCACATCTGCGGCCCGCGCATTGCGCGGCAACTTCCATGGTTCGGGCGCCGCCTGGGCCCATGGCGGGGTGGGCGTAGCGGATGGCATCACGCCGTTGACGCCTGCTGCCCAGAGGCAGCCCGCTCCTTACTGTGAAACCGGCTGAAACTCCGTGTACCCATGTTTCCGACATTTCCGTGTGTGTCGCGGCTCTCCCCGGTGTTGTTTTTCACTTTTACAGGAACGTGAAGGGTCCTTTTGTTTCGCCGAGCCCAACCGCTCACGGCCCACAATGCCCACGACGGTCGAGCTTCAGCAGGCCATCGGCCCATACGCGCTGCGACTCTCGATGCTGTACGTGCTACTGATGGCTGACATCTCGATCAACTCGGTCGTCGACGCGCAGACGGGACCCAGCAGTGTCACCTGGGCGTCGATCGAACTCGTCGCACAAGTGCTCGTGCGCGTGTGCTGCATCATCACGTCGGTCGGCATGCTCTCGTCTTCGCGCGTGTGGCGCGACGACTTTATTATCGATTTTTGTGGAGTCTTCGCCGTCTCGCTTGTTGGCATCATCGTGGCCCTCTTCCTGCGCGTGTACCGTGTGGTGCTTGCTGCCTTTCCGTCGAGATTCCCGACAGTGCTTGATTACTGGAGCTCGACCGAGTACTGCCTGCTGCTGCTTATCCACATAATCTTCAGCCTGCTCTTCTATTACATGTCCATCATGGCAGCGCACCGCTGCGGGCGGCTCAAGTACTTCTATCTCTCCACACCTGAGATTGCCTCTTCAAACATGGAATTCGGGCGCGTCTCCGCGCCGAGCATCTCCGCGGCGATTCACTCGGCTGCCATGCGTGACTCCTTGCGAAGGTGGCAATGATGTGTTCAGTGTTGTATTGGAATAGTGCAGTATGTAATCAGCTACATAGTGCGGGCAAAGTTCCTCTTGAAACACGACCTATTAATCGAAGTACTTGAGAATTGAGTCCGTTTTACAAGATTAAACTTCGCTCATGGGCCTTGGCGTGTTTCAGACGTCTTCAAGAATGGTTGTTTTTCGACACGCAAGACACTTCACAGGGGACCCAGCACGAATTCACGAACAGAGATTCTGGGCATGGAGGAACGCACGAGCGAGCGAGCGGCAGCGGCATCGCCTAACCTTTGAGCGTTCGACGCAACCATGTTCTCAGCATGCAATTCAGTGGATGCAGAGGAGGCGGAGCTCATTCTCAGCCAGCGCATCTTCGGCTGCGAGGTCATCCAGAAGATGGGCATGCACCTGCGCCTTCCGCAGGTCGTCGTCTCAATGGCGTGCGTGAGCTTCCACCGCTTCTACAACAAGCGCTCGATGCGCAAGTTTGACGTTCGAATATACGCCATGGGCGCTCTTTTCCTGGCGACTAAGGTTGAGGAGTGCCCGCGCAAAGTGCGCGACGTGCTCGCCGTGTTCATGCACCTCGAGCAGAAGCGCAAGGGCATCCTGCCGCCGCAGCCGCTCGACATTTACTCGCAGCGCTACCGTGTCTACAAGGAGGAGCTGATCAAGGCGGAACGTGAGCTACTCCGAGAACTTGGCTTCGTGCTGTACACTGAGCACCCACATAAGCTCATCCTAAATTACGTCAAGCTGCTGACTGATGACATGGCCACGCTCAAGAAGCTGTCGCAGTACGCATGGAACTTTATCAACGACTCGCAGCGCACTGACGTGTGCATCCGCTTCGCGCCGGAGGTGATCTGCTGCGCTGCTCTCTGGATGGGCGCGCGAGTCCACCAAATCAAGCTGCCCTCGGACACCACGCCGCCGTGGTGGGAGCTCTTCGACACGCGCAAGGAGGACCTCGACGTGGTCGCCGCCGAGGTCGGCGCGCTGTATTCGCGTGGGCGCGCGCGCTACGTCGACCTCACGAGTGCGAGAGCGCCACTTCCGCCGGCGCCGAGCCCTGCGGGGGTCTCTTCGATCGCGGGCGGTAACGCGGCGTGCGGATCGAGCGCCACCGCGCACGCTGGGGCGTGATTTAGGCCACTGATCGACTCTGAGCGTGCAATTCTAGGCACGTCGGCACCTGACATAACGATATCTCGTGAAAATTCACCTGAATTTGCTGTCTACCAGGACTACCACCTTACTACCACCTAATTAACCACCTAATTTACACCTAATAATGAAATGCTCGACGACACTTGAGCCCTGGGGCTGGGCCTGGCCTCGACAACTCGTACTCGACAGGAAACTCGACAGGAACTCGACAGCTACTTGACAGGATACTCGACAGCTACTCGACAGGATAGCTCGACAGCTACTCGACAGACCTCGACAGACCTTGACAGACCTTGACAGACCCCCCCCTGACTGCATGTGCCTGGGCGTCAAGCTGTCAAGCTCGACAGCTCGACAGACCTTGACAGACCTCGACACGAGGTAACACGAGGTCTAAGACTGGGATCTAGCACTAGCTGAGAGTAAGCTGAGAGAAGCCAGGTGAGAGCCCCACTCCTTCAGGGTGAAGGTTGGTGGGCCCAGTGGTCAACTACACAAATTGGTGGCTGGGTGATGGATGTTCTGGTGGACCATTCGTTCCACGTTCGTGCTCTTTCGTGCTCTTTTTGACCTAATTCTCCTCAGAATTGCATTAAGATTGCATTTTCTGGTCTTGAAACCAGTGGCTAGGTAGGGGTTTAGGGTGGGTATTACAAAAATAACAGTAAAGAAACCTGTGGCTATGTAGGGGTTAGTGGTTAGGGGTTAGGGTGTGACGGGTCCTGATCTCCGAGCCCGAGTTCTTTATCCGTTTGACCTAGTTTGGTTGGTGGTTTATGTGTGGGTCCTCTAGGCCTACTGCTGTGAGAGTCAGAGTGCTTCATGCAAAATAGCAATGCTACATGCCAGGCTCGAGCTCGACAGCACACTCGACAGTGTATATAAACTCGACAGCCTCGACAGAGAAACTCGACAGCTCGACACTCAGGCACATGCAGTCAGCCTCGACAGCCTCGACAGCTACTCGACAGGAGCTCGACAGGCTCGACAGGCAAGGCCTCGACAGCACCTTGACAGTCGACTCGACAGCACCTCGACAGCGCCTCGACGAAGCCTCGACAGCTCGACAGCTCGACAGCCAGGGCTCAAGACGACACTAGACTTCACTAGACGACACCTCACCTGAAGCTGAACGCATCCAAGTTCCCCGCCAACCCGGGTTAAAATATGTCCTCGCCGCGCCTATAGCTATACGCTACACTCCGACGCCACCGCCCCAGGGCCCCACTTCGAGGCCCCACTGCCTCCCTTGAGCCCTGGCTGTCGTCCTGTCGAGCTGTCGAGCTGTCGAGGCTCCGTCGAGCCGCTGTCGAGGCCGTTGTCGAGGCCTTGCCTGTCGAGCCTTGTCAAGCCTGTCGAGTTCCTGTCGAGCCTGCGCAAGGCTGACTACATGTGGCGGCGCGTCGAGTTGCTGTCGAGGGCTGTCGAGGGCTGTCGAGTTTCTATGTCGAGGCTGTCGAGTTATGTCGAGTGTGCTGTCGAGCTCGAGAATGGCGTGTAGCTTTGCTATTTTGCATGAAGCACTCTGACTCTCACAGCAGTAGGCCTAGAGGACCCACACATAAACCACCAACCAAACTACAAGGTCAAACAGATAAAGAACTCGGAGACAGGACGTCACAACCTATCGACACAACCTAACCCCTGACCCCTAACCCCTACATAGGCACAGGTTTCTTTACTGTTATTTTTGTAATACCCACCCAAAACCCCTACCTAGCCACTGGTTTCAAGACCAGAAAATGCAACCTTAATGCAATTCTGAGGAGAATTAGGTATTTAGGTTGAAAAGAGCACGAATAAGAGCACGAACGTGGAACGAAAGGTCCACCAGAACATCCATCATCTAGCCACGAAGTTGTGTAGTTGACCACGAGTGGGTCCATCAACCTTCACCTTGAAGGAGTGGGGCTCTTGTAACCCGGCTTTACCCAGTCTCAGACCTCGTGTCAAGGCCTGTCGAGGTCTGTCGATGTCTGTCGAGCTGTCGAGCTGTCGAGCTTGACACTTGACGCCGCCGGCACATGTAGTCAGGGGGGGTTATGTCGAGGTCTGTCGAGGTCTGTCGAGGTCTGTCAAGTAGCTGTCGAGCTATCAAGAGCTATCCTGTCGAGTAGCCTGTCGAGTTCCTGTCGAGTTTCCTGTCGAGTTGTCGGTTGTTGTCGAGGCCAGGGCTCAATGCCTCCCGCGCTGAGGAGAAAGGTAGCGACAAAGGGGTAGCGATTGGAACTTACGGTAACTTTGGAAGAGAACGCGAAATGGGGACGTTCGGTTCGATAAGACGGTACATGTAGATGTAACCAATAACCAGGCTCCAGTACATGTACATGTTGGGTTATACTGGGGGTCTGGGGCCCGGCCAGACCATGTGGGCGCAGATATGTCGATTATGTCGAGTGGAAAAGTCGCGGCGTGTTCGGAGTGGTCTCGACGTGTCCCCTTTTTGCAGTCAGAGCCTTCAATCCACACATTTGGTTCATAGTAAGTGCGTTTCGCGAGGACGGAGCGTCGCGTCGGGCGCAAAAGTCAGATACTGTACAGTACGGCACCGCGCGCGCGCGGCCGTACAAGCAGGTCTCGTGAGCGGAGGCGTGGCATCCGGGCGCCCCCGACCTCTTGGCTCGCAGCTGGGGTGGGCAGTAGAGGTCCATGTCTGTCCTTCCCGTGCCATCCAGTCTTGTTGGCGACGCGTTGCAGGATGCTGCCGGGGCGATCTTGACGAAGGGGGATCTTGCGGTCAAACTTATGGAAGCCGACCGGGCCGTGATCCAGATGTACATCACGAAACTTTTGGATCGCATACAGCAGCTGGAGGAGGGCACTGCGAATGCGGGTCAAGCACAGGTGGACATCCAAACGAAGATGCAACGCGAGCTGGCCAACCACGAAGACATCTTTGAGTATCTTCGTGCCGAGATACATAAGAAGAACGGAGAGGTGAATGAGCTCAAGGAGCAGAAGCTCAAGCTAATGGAAGATCAGGAGCAGATGACCCAAGAAAATGAGAGGACGCTACAGGAGATGCAAGACAAGGCCATGGAGGAAAAATCGCTGCTTCAGATGGAGTTGGCGTCCGTCAAGGCAGAGCTCAAGCGCGTCGAAATCTTCATCAAGAAAGAAGCGGAGCTGGAACAGGAGCTCGCGGACAAAAAGCGCAAGCTCGAGGATCAGGCTCAGGAATCATCGTCTAGCATCAGCGATCTCGAACGCAAACACGTCCAGGAGAAGGATAGGCTCAAAAAAGAGATGCTCCTCAAGCTGCGCGAGACGAAGGCCAACCTACTCAAGATGACCGACAACCAACTTGACACAACGACGAAGCGCACGATTGCAGAGAACGAGCAAATGTCATCAGAGCTTGCGTGGCAGTCCAAGGAGACTGAGAAGCTCATCCGCAAGAACGACAAGCTTGTCGCCGAGAACAAGTCACTCATGCGTGCACTCGCGTTACACAAGCAGACAGAGGAAGAGTTTGCGCGCAAGGTGAACGTTTACCAGAAGACCATCAAGACGTTGCTTTCGAAACTAAATGCGCTGGACTCGTCTCAGCAGGCTGAGTTGCACCGTATGCGTCTCGAAGACGACGGCAAAGAGCGCGAGCGGGCGGAAGCGCTGCGCGAACGCGAGAGCTTGCAAGACGCGTTGCGCGGAACTCAGGAGCGCCTGGTCATCGCGCATGAGGAGTTGTCGAGGCTGCAGACAAGCTTGCAGGACGTGGAGGGAAAGTACAACAGCGTCTTGACTCTTCAGGATGAGGCAGTGAAGTTCACTTTGCAATGCCTGGCAGACACTCAGGATGGCATGCTGACTCAAGCTGATCAGGCGGGAGGGCATCGATCGCTGCAAACACTCGATGCAGCACAGCGCGAGCAAGTGGTCTCATATTTACTCGAGCAGCTGCAGGCCTATCAGCAACAGCTGAAGGAGCTTGAGCTGCACAATGCGATGTGGCGTGGCACTTCTTCGGTTGCGCCTCTTGTCCTACCTCCGATCGGCTCAGTCGGCCCGACGCCGCCTGTTGAGACTATGGCCCTGCGGCCGTGGGGGAAAAGAATAACCCCAGGCCCTACGCGTGCGCGCTGACTGCATGCCCTTTGAGTGCGCGTCAGACGGGGTGGCCAACCCTCCGACCGCGAGACCGGGCGACATTGGGGACGAAGCGAACAGCGAGCGGTACAGGGAGGATCGTTGGCCGCGGAGAGCGGCACTGCAGCAATTTGATTGGCGATGACTTCCACGCGCGAGCACCGGGCGAGGGAGGCGCGGCACGCGTGCTCTTTGATTAAAAGGCGTGCACGTACTGCTGGATGTGTGCGCTGCGCGTGGCTGCGTGACCGTGATCCGTGTCAGCGGTCGCTGCTCGCGCTCACGACTGACGACTATTCGAAGTATGATTCGACGCCGGATGGCCCGTCGTCGGTGGTCCTGGTCGCGTCGTCCCGTCGATATTAAAAAATTAATCGGGAAACGCCGGACCACGCGACACAACCCGCCCGACACTCCGCCACTAGTGACTACGACGGACTCGGGGTCCCATTTAGTGTTGAGCCCTGGCCTCGACAACTCGACAGGAAACTCGACAGGAACTCGACAGCTCCTTGACAGGATACTCGACAGCTACTCGACAGGATAGCTCGACAGCTACTCGACAGACCTCGACAGACCTTGACAGACACCCCCCTGACTGCATGTGCCTGGGCGTCAAGCTGTCAAGCTCGACAGCTCGACAGACCTCGACAGACCTCGACACGAGGTTAACGAGGTAACACGA
>Ga0210243_100887_pt1 | contig 24611 bp, 16 predicted proteins | sample ChrtobMeP5a_32mM_FD_155461 | JGI IMG/M metagenome (GOLD analysis project Ga0210243, IMG submission 155461) | Chrysochromulina tobin associated microbial communities from unialgal haptophyte culture, Seattle, Washington, United States - P5a_32mM | ecosystem: Host-associated > Algae > Haptophytes >...
TGGGCCGTCCCAGTCCGAACTGGGACATTCGAAATTTCGGTTGTCCCAGTCCGGACCGGGACGGCCCAGCCCGCTGGGACGTCCCACGCAAACCTGGTCCGGCCCAATTTTTTCCCCGTTGCTAAGTGAGCCTCAAATTCCCGATTGCGATTCCATGACTTTTTGTTGGAACGTCTACATCCAATCTGGTCGGTAACTGGTGACGTTTCAACGTCAACATGGAATCGTTCGAGGGCGGGCTAGGAGCCCTAGGATTACCGAATCGTCCGAAATTCCAGGAAGTCCAGATTCCGAGTCCGCACCTGCACTGTCACCTCACCGGATGAGCCGCAGCGCTCAGGTTTCGCACGCCCTCAGCTCACATCTCTTTGGGATCGCGTCCGGATCCCGCGCGCCTCGCACGCCTCCTTGAGCGCGGTCGAATCGCCGTGGTCGTTATTGGTCCTAAAGTCGAACTCCTTGAGCGCCGGCGCCGCGCCCTCGCGGATCGCCGCCGCCAGCGCCGCAAACCCGCGCGTGCCAATGTAGTTCGCGCTCATTGCGAGCGTCTCGACGCGCCGCAAGAGCGGAAGCACCTTTGCGAACGCCTCCGCGTCCCCGTCCCTCCACTCGAGGCTGGCGAAATTGAGCACTCGCGCCTCGCCGAGCGCGGCGGAGAACGTGTCGGCGTACAGCCGCGCCACCACCTCGCAGTCGGCGCCGTTGCTGAAGACCTTACGCGACAGCTCGGCCGCAAACTCGCGCGGGTGCATCGGAGGCGCGCGGTACCCGCTGAAGCCGAAGAGGCCGCGCGGCACCGCGGGGTCGACGATGCGCCGAAAGGAGCTGCCTGTCCCTCTCTTGATCATGCCGCTCACGGCGCGCTCAAACGACGGCCACCCCTTGCCTCGGAGCCAGCCCTCGGGGAAAAAGGGCGCGGCCTCGGCCGAGCGCGGCCAGCCCGGGGGCAGCTCGCTCAGGATCACCGTCGTCGTCAGCCGGTGGGCGTACCACATGCCCATGGTCTTCAGCGCGGTGCCAAAGGCGGCTTGCTCGGGCTCCGTCCGCTGCCCTTTGGCGTCCTTTTGGTGCAGGCTGCCGTAGCTGCGCGGCACGCACGCACACACGCACATAGGGGCGCGTGAGCGCGCCGAAGCTTTGCACCTCCGAGGCTTGCAACGCCGGACCGATCAGGCGAGCCGACGCGGGGATGAAAGAGGCGCAGGGGGGCTGCGGCGGCGAGTGGCTGCCTAGGGGGGAGGGGTCGTGCGAGGAAATGGGGCGGTGGCGGCGCGCGCGCGCGCGCGAGAGAGAGAGAGAGCGCGCGCGCGCGAGCGAGCACTCACTCGTAGAAGACGCCAAACTCGCCCGAGGGGAGCTGATTCAACGTGTCGCCGCACTGCTGCCCGCTGGCCGGGATGACGTAGCAGCAGTAGCCAGCACAGAAGCCGAGGCAGAGAACGTTGCAGAACAACGAGAAGCCGATTTCGAAACAGCTTCCTGGGCAGCACTGCCGCTCGCGCTCGACCTGCTTGGCGAAGCGCCTCAGCTGCTCGCCAAACGGGTCCGGGTGCTCGGGCGTGAGCCACCCGTGCGAGATGGAGATGATGCGGAGCGGCTTGTCGGCGCGAAGATCGTCTGTCAACAGTTTGCATGTAAGCCCATCTTGGCAGCCGCAAGTCTCACAATCCTCTCCCACGTGCCCGCGCGGGAGTGCGCGCACCTCCACCTCCGAAAGGAACGCCTCCTCCGGGAGCTCCTGCCGGCGCGGCAGCACCGCACCGCGGCGGGCCTGCTTGAGCAGCCACGAGAGGCGGAGGAGCCGCACGGGTGCGGGGCTGCCGTCGCCCCCCTGGCGCATCAGCGAGTACATCTTCTGCGGCTTGAAGTAGATCTCGCCGTCAGGCGGCTTCCCCTCACTGTCTTTCAGATATTGCGCCCAGAACCTCTGGCCAAACGCCACGGCCTCCTTTTGCGACTGGACGAGCGGCTTGGGTCCATCAAAGGCGGGGCCGCCGCGGGCCTTGCCGGTGTCTACCTCGCGCTCCATGGCCTGGGATAAGGGTGCTGCAATGAGTTCCATCTTGTTCATGGACTTCATGGTGCATATTCCGCAAAACATTCGTCAACTGCTTTCTACAAGGCTACGCATGTTAATTATGGGGCATGCATGTATGTTGAACAACTTGATGTTAGGATCACATGGTAATTGCAGCCGCATGTCATCGGATCGTTCCTTCTCGCGCACATCCAACGCGGCGCGCATGGGATGGCGCCGCCCTCGCTCGCGGTGCGTGCAGCCCCAAAGCGAGGGCTCCCTGTGCGGGCTCTACCCGCACGCCTACGTACCGCTACCGAGAGCGACTATGGTCTACGAGAGCTACAGCCTCGCAGCTTACCTCGCAGCAGATCGATCCGCACTCCCCTTCTTGGGGGCTCTCTAGTCGTCACCACGCGCAGGACAGTTGTGGAGCTGTGAACCCCGACGTCGCCTCAGCCGCCCTCGCCCCGACGTCGCCTCAGCCGCCCTCGCCACCGTAGCCCTCGCAGCTGCCGCCGCAGCTGCCGCCACCACCACCATCGCCGCCGCGACGACCCTCGCCTTCACTGCCGCGACCGATGCCGCCTCTCGCCCGCCGTCGAGCGCACTCGCCTTCGCCACCGCGACCCACCTCCTAAACCCGCCACTCATGAGCCGTTCGTCACGATCCCCTCACCCCGCGAGGCGCGCTGGCGCAGCCCAGGCAGATCCGTAGGCTCGCGCGCGTAGGGCGAGCTCGCCGCTCCTGCGCCCGCCGTGGAGAGGGCTGGGCCGGGATGGGGACCACCGGAGATTACACCGGAGATTGCACCGGAGATTGCACCGGAGATTACGTCCGACCGCTTCCCAGGGGGATCCCCCTGGCTCCGGGCGCCACGGCTCAGGAGGCTCCTTATCCATCGCGGCCCGGCCAAGATCACATCGCACACCGTCTCGTACGCGTAGCTGGCGGTGCACTCGGCGAGCTTGCGGTAGTCTGCGACCTTGCGCATGGCGAGGCGCTTCAGGCCCTGCGTGGCGATGCGCACGAGCAGCAGCTCTGGCGCCACGGCCTCCGCGGCGACCTGCATCGACGAGTACGTCGACGTGGACGAGGTGGTACTCCGGGGCGTCCCGAGACCATCAGGCGCCTCATTGGGGGGCGCGCGCGGCGGCAGGCGGAGCGGCGGCACCACCTTGCTCGGCGAGGAGGTGCGCGCCGACTCGGGCCCGTTGAGCGCAACCGGTGCGGCGCCGACGCCGGCGCCGGTGGCGTGGGCCGACGCGCCGTTGCCCTCGGCGCGGGCGCTGTCGCCGCCGCCGAGCTTCGATGGACGGAGCGCGGCCGTCTCCGACCACGGCTCCATGAACTGCCGAGTCGAGAGCGACAGATGCTGGTATAGGGGCTGCTCGAGCGCCGCAAGGAGCCGTGGTGGCAGCAACCCGAGCGCCTCCTCGCGGTGCTCCTCGGGCGCGAGCACCACGGGCGTGAGCGCGCGGGTCGCCCAGAGGAGCTCGCCGACCGAGAGCCAGCGCACCGGCGCCGCCGTCGGCGCCGCGTGGCCTTCGTGTGCCGCGGCCTCGTCGCGGCCGCGCAGCGCGGAAGAGAGCAGCTCGCGCGGCGTCGAGCCGAGCAGGTGCTGGAGTGCTCCGGGCATGAGGGCGATGCCGCCCTTGGACTGCAGCAGGTTGGTGCACGCAGAGATCCAGCAGCCCGCCTGCATGATGGCGAGCAGCTTCAAGGCCGTCAAGAGGAAGAGGAGCGTGCGGCCGAGCACCGTCACCACCGTCACAACGAGCAGTGCGGCGAGAGCGACGCCACTGCTCACACGAGCGAGGTAGAGGCCCGGGTCGGCGGCCTCCTCGTCTGGCGTCGTCGCACGCAGATTCGCGTACAGGAGCGCGATGAGCGGCGTCTTGAGCATGTCGATGGCCATCGCGTGGTCGAACACCGCGAGGATCCACCAGAGGACCCCCTCGGGGTTGCTCGGGATGCAGAGCACGACGATCCAGAGGAACGGAATGCAAAATGCGACAAAATAATTGAGCCCCGCGGGCAGCAGCAGGAGGGGTTGCAAAAGGCCGGGGATGGGCAAGATCATGGCCCTCTGTGCGCGCGAGCTCCTAGATCACAAGCCGGCGGTACAAACCGATCACCGCTCCGCAACAAAAGATTCGATTCCGCGCCGGCCGTCGCGATGCGAAAAAGTTGCACAAACTAATCGCTACTATGCCGCCGCCGGCGACGGCGAGGCTCAAGAAAATCGGGCTGGTCACCCGACTCTTCTCGTCCAAAAAGAAGAGCCTGGTGCAGATCGACAAGCCGGACTACGGGCCTTCGGCCTCGACGGCCGAGCCGCCGAAGCCCGAGGCGGTCGCAGCGCAGGGCACCGCCGCCGCCGCCTCTGAGGCGAGGCAGGCCGCCCCGCCGCCCACGGCCGCCGAGGCGCCTGCGCCTTCCGTGCCGCCCGCCGAGACACCGGCCATCGATGACGAGGAGGAGACATACGAGCTCCAGGTGCCGCCGAACACGAAGCCGGGCAGCAAGCTCAAGCTCACCATCCCGGGCATGCCGGACAAGGTGGTGATCACGGTCCCCCCGGGCGCCCTCCCTGGGAACGTGATCTCGTTCTCGATGCCCAAGAGCAAGGAGGCGGTCCAGGCCAAGCTGCTCGAGCAGGCCAAGGCGGTCACGAGGCTGCAGTCGCGCCTGCGCGGCAAGCAAGCTCGGGAGGTGACACGTCACCTGTTACGTAAACAGATCGAGGCAGCACAGGCAGCAGCGCCGGCGGCGGAGGCCGAGTACGCGCCCAACTTTGCACCCACGCCTGGCGCGCCCGCCGAGCCCGTGACCGCCGCCGCCGCCGCCACGCCATCGCCGCTACCGCCGCCGCCGCCGCCGCCGCCGCTCGTCATCAAGGGCGAGGAGCCGGGCTGGGGTCTGCAGAGGTTTCTCAGCTCGCTCTTCGGCAGCGTCCTCCGCGAGCCGCCGCCGCCCGAGCCGGCTGTGGAGGCTCCGTCGGCGGCGGCCTTCGAGCTGAGCTCGCTCGCAGCGCGCGCGATCGCCGCGTGGGACGCCACCGACTTTGACACCTTTGCCGCCCTCGCCGATCAGGGCATCGTGGCGAGCCTACCTCACGTGAGTGTGGCGAGCGGCTTGACCGCGGTGTGGGCCGCGCGCGAGTCGGACGAGGCGCACGGGCAACTCTCGATCGATTCGGTGATGGTGCAGGTGGACCACGAGGGCGCGAGCGCCACACTCGTCGCGATGCAGCACGCGCACGCGGTCGATTCGGATGGCATGCCTGTTGCGCACTGCTGGCTGCGCATGGTCTTCAAACAGGCGGCCACCCACGATGCGGGCGCAGTGTCCGCAGCGTCCGGCGCCGCCGCGCCCGCGCGCGCGTGGAAGCTGACCGAGCTCACGCGCCAGCCGATCTGGCCGCTGCCCGCTGCCGGCTCGCAGGCGCCCGCCGCAGGCGCCCCTGGCAAACCGCCCCCCGGGATGCCGCCGCCCCCCGGGATGCCGCCGCCCCCGGGGATGCTGCCGTCGCCTGTGGCCAACCGCCTGGGCAACGGCCGCACGCTCGGCGGGTGCACCGACGCAGCCTCGCTCAGCGCCGTCGCCCTCACGAGCTGGATCTCGGGAGATCAGATCCGATTCGAGGCATCGGTGGCGCCCGAGGTGACGATGACGTTCAAGGCGCTCGGCCTCGAGGCCTCGGGCGTGCACGCCTCATGGCAAGGGCGCTCGAGCCTGCTCCCAATCGGCACCCTCATCGCCGTCAATTCGCCCATGGTGGTGTCCAACGGTCGAGAGACCACGAGCGTCCTCGCGCACGCGCACCTTTACGACGTGACGAGCGCCGTGTCGAGCGGCCGGCCGACGGCGCACTTTGCACTCCGGCTCGAGTTCACAGGGCTCCGGCTGCAATCGGTCGTCGGCGACGCCATCTGGATCGCCGAGGACCTGAGCCCCTCCGAGTACGAGACGGCTGGGCTCGCCTTCGACAACCCATCCGTCCAGTCGACCTACACGCGCGCTCTCACCTTCGTCAAGGCGTGGGAGACGCACGTGGAGGAGTCGCTGCGCGCGCTCGCCTCGCCCTCTGTGCGACTCGAGGTGCCTCGCTATCAGATCGAGGGCGCCGACATTGAGGCGCTCCTTGCCTACAGGGCCACGCTTGGCACCCTGGGCATGCTCACGGTCGACTCGGTGCGCGTGTCGCCGGCCAGATTCGAAGCGTACCTACACGAATACGGCGTCGAGGCGGGGCAGCATGGGCTCCCGCGCATGCACGCGGGCTTCGTGCTCGACTTTGCCCGCGACGACGCATCCCAGGAGATGAAGGTGTCCCGCATGAATCTTGACATTGACTTCGCGTCCGTCGCTCGCCGCGCGTCGGACTACAAAGAAGCGGGCGCCGACGTGCAGCTGAGCAGAGCGCTCTGAGACGGCCGCGGCGCGGGGCCTCGAGCGCCGCGCATCGATCGGCGGGCGACAGCGAGAGCCCATGCGGCCCACGGTCTGCAGCGTCCGCCAGCGGCAGGCGCTGCGCCGCCGCGCGCGCAGCCTCAACGACCGCGTGCATCTCGTCGAGCACGGCGTCGAGCTCGTCGAGCTGCGATCGCAGCTGCTCCTCGGGCACGGCCGCAGAGGCGGCGGCGTGGCGCGGCGCGCGCTTTGGCGGCCGATGGTGGCCCATTCGTCTGGCGAGGCGGCGAGACGCAGCGTGTTTCTACACAATCACTAAGTTGATGTAACCGATGCGATCAGTGGGGAACCAATTTTAACGTCTTTTGCTTCGGTCGCGCGGAACGGATTATCGGTCCTGCGCCCCACCTCGCGCCCCACCGCCAGCACGACCACACCGACGACCGAGCAGCAGCAGGCTCATCCGGGACCCCGCCGCCGCCACTCTCATCGGGCATCGCATGATGTCATGTTGCGTCAGTGTAGTCGCCCTTCACACGCTTATTTTGGGGGTCAAAGGGAGCCTCAAGGTGGAGTGTGGCTGGTAGCGGGCTCCTTCGCTTGCTGCGCACGCTCCACGTGCCTTCCCTGAGCCAAGCGGGCGTGATCTTCTCGAGCCCCTTTGGACAGTGCACGTAGCCAGTCAAAATCTGGCGCCCGAGGCTGTGCCCATACGCCGTCGAGCGCACGATGCCGAGCGGCTCGCCGTTACGCTCGATGAGCTCCGCGCCGTGCAGGGGCAGCGCGCTGCCCCTCGGGCCGCCGGGCACGTCCAGAGTGAGTGTGACGAGCCGGCGCTGCAGCCCACGCTGGCGCTGGGCTTGCAGCGCCGCACGCCCAAGAAACTCTGGCGCGTCCGCACGCTTGAGCTTGGGCAGCACTGTGAAGCCAATCGCGGCCTCCATGGGAGTGTCTGCGCAGCCGAGGTCGGCATGCCAATGGCGGAAGGACTTCTCCGCCGAGAGCGAATCGATCGCAAAGTAGCCCGCGTCCCGCACGGGCCGGCCGGCTTTCGCGGAGAGCGCCTCGCCTGCCTGGCGGATGGCCGCGTACACGTGCGCGGCGGCGGCGCTGGGCATGTGGAGCTCGAAGCCGAGCTCGCCTACGAACGTGAGTCGGATGAGCCGGATGCCACGCACGCCCGCGACCGAGACTTCCTTGGCCGTGGAGAATCCGAAGCTCCCAAGGTCGTCAAGGGCGCCGCCACCGACGAGCGGCGCGAGCAGCGCCTGTGACAGAGGACCCTGCACCGACAGCAGCGTGATCTCCTCGGAGAGGTCGTGCAGAGTGACGCCGCCATCGGCTCCGCCATACCCGCCCACGCTCAGCGCATGGTCGATCCAGCGGCGGTCGTGTGTGCACGTGCTGCCGCCAGTGCACATGTACCACTCATTCGACGCAAGTTTCGTCACGGTCACGTCTGCCTCGACGCCACCGTTGGCATTGCACAGCGGCGTGTACGTGACTGAGCCCACGTGCTTCCCCTCCATGTCGGCGCCACAGATCCACTGCATCGCCGCGTCGGCCCTCGGCCCCCGAATGTGCAGCTTGCCAAAGTAACTCTGGTCGAAGAGGGCGACGCCCTGTCGCGCCGCGCGCACCTCCTCGGCCACCAAATCGAACGATTGGGGCCATCCAAACGTGAGCTCGCCGTGCACGAGATCGTGGTACATGTGGTCCGCATGCTTGGGGATGTGGTCGGCAGCACCCTCCCCTAACCTCCAACCGCTTCCTTCGTCGGCGTACGCGCCGTAAAAGTCGTACGGGCGGGGCAGTGCGCTTGTGCCCACCTCCGAGCCCACAAACCAGCCCGGGCGCTCGTATCCATGCCGCGCCTGGAAGACGCAGCCGCGCAGAGCGAGGGGCTCGTGCAGCGCTGACTTGCGCGCACCGCGCCCGGCGAGCGGCTCATCCGACGGGAAGACGATCGAGTACGTCTTCGCATACGACTCGTGCGTCCTGTCCTTGACCCACGCCGCGTCGGCCACGGTTGCAGCATGGAAGCGTGCTGGGTCGTACCTGAGCAGACAGTGAGCAGACAAGGGTGGCGCCCGGTCGCACTCTAAGGTAATACTCAAGTGGGCAATCAGTGGGAGGTGGCACTCAAAGGAGGGCACTCAGCTCGCGTACTTGAACAGGTCCAGCTTGGGGGCACCACTCACGATCCACTCAGCGAGTTCGCGCCCGAGGCCGCCCGAGAGCATCATGCCCATCGAATTGAAGCCGCAGCTCTGCCAGAGGCCGCGCACCCCTGGATGCGGCCCCACGAGAGGCTTGTGGTCCGGTGTGAATGACTCGGGGCCACACACGGTTGACTTGACGCCGGCGTGCTCGATGGCAGGGCAGCGCTGGATGTGGCCCCTCGTGTTCTGCAGGAAAGTCGCCCAATCGAGCTCGAAGAGCCCAAACGCAAAGTCGCGCGTCGGCCTCTCCCAAAACTCCGGGTTGTTCTCGTAGCCGCCGATGGCCATCGCATTGCCTTGGGCCTTGAGGTAGATGGACAGATCGTGATCTCGCACCTGATGAGGCAGGCAATCAGAGGTCATCAGAGGTCATCAGAGGTCATCAAGGTAGATGGACCGATCGTGATCTCGCACATTCGGCAGCCCCCCGTGCATGCCCTCGATCGCCTCGGTCACCACGTACGCGTGCTTGAGCGCGAGCAGCGGGATCGGCGCACCTGCCATCTTCGAGATCTCGCCCGCCCACGCGCCGCATGCGTTGATCACATGGGCGCACCGGATGGAGTAACCACACTCGGTGCGCACGCCTAGCACGCGCCGCGCCGTCACACCGCCGGTCGCCATGTACTCCTCGGTGTCAATGCCCACTACGCGCACACCCTCCTCGACGCGCGCGCCCAGTCGCTTGGCGCCCTTGGTGTATGCCATCACCAGCCCAGCCGGGTCGAGCGTACCGTCCGTCGGCGAGTACATGGCGCCGTACACGTCGTCGACGTTGAGCAGCGGGTGGATGACCTTCGCCTCCGCCGGAGAGAGTACCACCGACTCGATTCCGTAGTAGTCGCCCGTCTGGGCGAGCCGTTCGTACTCGGTGAGCCGCTCCTTAGTGGTCGCAATAAAAAGGCCGCCGTTCTCAGTCCATGCGGAGCCCTTGTCCTCCTCGAGCTGCATCGCAATCTCGCGCGTGTATCCATGCAGCTCGATGTCGACGTACGACGGGCGGAGCCGCCACAGCATGCCCGCGGTATGCCAGGTCGTGCCCGCCGTTAAGGAGTGCGCCTCGAGCAGGATGGTGGATACCCCGCGCTGCTGAAGGTGGTAGCACACGGAGGCACCGATGCAGCCGCCGCCGACCACCACTGCGTCCACGTGGGCCGGCAGCGTGCGCATGCTTAGAGCACGACGGGCGGCGCGTTGGGCGAGTGGTTGGGCAAGGTGCAGATTTCGAAGCATTCTTCTCGCTAGGAAGGTACCCACAGAGTGGCCAGCGTGCCCAGAGTGAAGCGACCTATCTTGGACCAAGAACACCAAGTGGCCTCTCCTGATGTGAGGCCTGTGGTGAGGGATCACCTTCTTTCGGCCGCTCGCGTTTCGTCATTTCCGCAGAGAAGTTTTGTAGCCTCGCTACAGTTTCAGTTTCAGTTTCTTCGCGGTCCCCCCACGCTCACTCCACCGTCTCAACGGACGGCTCCGCTCGGGAAGTAAAAGAGCCAACGCGTGCAAGCGCGCTACCGCTAGAAGAGCGCGCAGCGGCTCTTTCACACCGAAAGTTCACACTTCTCCTCTCTCTTCTTCCGGATCGCCGGAACGCACACCGAGGATTGCTGGCGTCCTGCCAGTAACCAGAATGTTGGTGTCGCCGACGGGAACACGCTATACGCGCGTTCTCAGCGCTCTCTCTGCGCCTGCTCCATCGCCTGACGCAGAAGCACGACCGCCGATCCGGTCTCTCCACGCCCTCTGGGCTGGACAGTCTCCCGCTCGATCTGATCAAAGGCAGCGACCGCTGCGGCCGCGGTCTCGCTGCGGAAGCACTTTGTGAGGTGGGCGACCTGGAAGCATGCGGCTGTGCCCGGCGCCACTCCAGCGCGTTCTAAACCGCCATCCTCAATGAAGCGCGCAAACCGCTCGATGGACGAGATCGTGCCATGTGGTCCTGCGCCCCAGTTGGCGCCAACGTTGCGGTCGGGCTGCGAGCCATCGCCGAGGACGCACAACTTAGAGCCGCGCCCGAGGCGCGTCGCGAGCAGCTTGAGCTGCTGCAGCGACGCGTTCTGGACCTCGTCCGCGACGACGAAGGCGTCGTCGTGGTTACGCCCGCGCATGTAGGCGAAGGACTGCATCTCAAGTAGATGGGCCCTCTGCAGCGCCGCCCACGCCCCGGGCCCCATGACCTTATCGATCGCGTCGAGCATGGGCGCGAGCAACGGTGTGATCTTGTCTCTCTCCGTGCCCGGAAGGAAGCCGAGGTCCTCGTCCGCAGTCACTGCGGGACGGCCAAGGATGAGCTTGCGCACACGTCCACTTCGGAGCCGCTCCAGCCCTTCTTGGACGGCGAGGAGAGTCTTGCCAGTGCCAGCCACCCCGAGTCCGACGACAACGGTGACGTCCTCGCTGGCGAGAAGGTGCTGGTAGCGCCGTTGTCCTTCGTCCTCGCTGCCATCAAAGCTCTTCCACGTCCGCGCGTAGCGTGCCCAGTTGAAGGGCGCTGCAGAATGCGACGGGCCGCCATCCAGCGGGGCAGCGCCACCCGCGCCAGGAATTGGTGTCCCAAAGCGGAAGCTGCGCTCGAAGCGCCGATCCACTTCATCGGGCGGAAGACTGTCGTCGGGCGCGGCGTGCGCTGGAAGTGGATCTATCGACCACAACACAGCCGGGGGGTCAGTGCGCTGCCGCCGCGCTGGCCGCTCATGCTCCATGCTCTCCTCATCACGGCCCCGGCGCGTGCCCATCATGGTTGCGAGGGTTTCGTTTGAGTTGTTGAGTGCGCGGGCGTGGGCACTAGGCGAGCATACTCTGGGCGAGTGGCCAGTGCGCGCGTACAAGTACACATGGCTCCCATCCGAGTTGAAACCGCATTGGGCAAGCGCTTCGGCAAAAGTAACACTTCCGCGCAAGTGGTCTGGGATCTGAATGGCACCGCCGAGGACTCTGCGATGCACCGAACCGCCATGCTGCACGAGGTACGCTCGGACACGCCGCGCGCGCGCGCCCACCCAGAGATGTCCGACATAGTAGATGTGTGTCGATCCGATGATTGTTTAGAGCTCACAGTGCTCGGTTGGGCTCTGTTTGGGATGTGATAGTGTTACGAACACGACGTCCCCCCAATGCCTCAGAAACCCCCATTTTCTAACAAGTCGATTACCCCCAGGGAAGGGAGGGTGGGACACGACAACAACAACACGCGATGGCGAACGAGGTGACTCGTCGCTCTTGCGAAGCGGACAAGGGGCGACGTACCGGTGCTCGCCCCTTCCGCATATGGATACGATATGGATGTGGAACACAATGCATGCATGCTCGGCCGGGCCGGTTGGCCGGCTCGCCTGCGGGGAGCCCTCGTTCACACCCACACTGAACACAACCACACCTGCGGTGAGCTTGAGCTCAGCTTCACAGTGCTCGGTTGGGCTCTGTTTGGGATGTGATAGTGTTACGAACACGACGTCCCCCCAATGCCTCAGAAACCCCATTGCCGTCAGCCCGGATATCAGCGCGATCGTGCGCGGCCATAGGTGCAGCCTGTCCAGCTCCTGGTGGCCCTGTGGAGTCCTCTCAAGTACGGTGAGTGGGCTCGGGTATGTATAGGGCATCGAAGATGGGCATATGGTATGGGGCGGCCAGTGAGATCACGTGGCGGCCGTTTGGCATCATGCATCAAATCCATTCAGAATCAGGAGCGGTGCCCTTTGTCCCTTAGGAGGGCACCGCTTGTTGTCGCCGCCGCGATGCGGCGCATCGGGGGTATTGCCCTGAGGCCGTCCCTGAGTCACTGTCGAGGTCCACGGAGGTGCACTCGCCAGTGTCCTGTATCCACGGAGGGCCCGGTATGATTACAACCCGGGGCTTAAGGAAGGGACTTTTGGAATCGTAGCAGTCCCAGAAGAGGGTAGCCGCGGAAAATCCGACTGCACTCAGAGTGTCGAGGTCCACGGAGGTGCACTCGCCAACAAGTGGTTCGTCGTTATCGGAGCCCGCGACGAGAGGCCTTGCAGGGCAGAGGGCTCGCACGTACGGGTGTACCGCTTAGGCTCCCGCCGCAAGGGCGTCGACTATTTACTGACGAGACTGTCCTCAGTTCGGAGGCCTCGACCAGTGTCCTCCGCCTGCACACGTTGATGCCCACAGAGATAGTGGGCAACCGAGTGGCTTGGCGGTATCGGAGCCCGCGACGAGAGGCCTTGCAGTGCAGAGGGCTCGAACGCGCGGGTGCCCCGCCTAGGTTCACGCCGCAGGGGCGTTGACTAGTGAGAGACCGAGGAGCTGCTAGCAGCCTTGAACAAGAGCGTAGCCGACGCCGCTGCGGCGGCAAGCGTCACACCCGACAGGGCGATCACAGGCGCACGTGCCGAGCAATGAGCGGCCTGTGGTGCTCGAGCTTCGAAAGCGAGAGCAGCAGCTTCGATCGAGAGCGTTGCCGACGCAGTTGCAGCGGCGAGCGTCACACCCGACAGGGTGATCAGCGCAGCGCGTGCTGCCTCTGAGAGCGAGAGCAGCAGGGGCTTGAACAGTAGGGTAATCGGAGACCACATACACGCATTAGCCTCAGAGAGGACATGCATGCTGAGCAGTCGCACGTTGGCCTCTGCGAGGACACACGCCTTGCAGCTTGATCAAGAGCGCAGCCGACGCAGCTGCGGCAGCGAGCGTCACACCCGACAGGGCGATCAGCGGTGCACGCATCAGCGGAGCGCGAGCCGAGCAGCGAGCGGCCTGTGCTGCTCAAGCTTCGAGAGTAAGAGCAGCAGCTTGGATCGAGAGCGTAGCCGACGCAGCTGTGGCCGCGAGCGTCGCACCCGACAGGGCGATCAGCGGTGCACGCGCTGAGCGGCAAGCAGCCTGTGCCGTTCAAGCTTCTGAGAGCGAGAGCAGCAGCCAACGAGCGGCCTGTGCCGCACAAGCTTCCGAGAGCGAGAGCAGCAGCTCGGATCCGACAGGGCGATCAGCGGTGCGCACGCCGAGCATCGAGCGGCCCGTGCCGCTCAGGCTCCCGAGAGCAAGAGCAGCAGCTTGGATCAAGAGCATAGCCGACGCAGCTGCGGCAGCGAGCGTCACACCCGACAGGGCGATCAACGGTGCGCGAGCCGAGCAGCGAGCGGCCTGTGCCGCTCAAGCTTCCGAGAGCGAGAGCAGCAGCCGTGTTCAATTGATCGAGAGCGTTGCCGACGCAGCTGTGGCGGCGAGCGTCACACCTGACAAGGCGATCAGCGGTGCACGTGCTGAGCAGGGAGCGGCCTGTGCCGCTTATGTGTCGCTCAGGCTCCTGAGAGCAAGAGCAGCAGCTTGGATCGAGAGCGTAGCCGACGCAGCTGCGGCGGCGAGCGTCGCATCCGACAGGGCGATCAGCGGTGCGCACACCGAGCAGCGAGCGGCCTGTGCCGCTCAAGCTTCCGAGATCGAGAGCAGCAGCTTGGATCCGACAGGGCGATCCGCGGTGTGCACGGCGAGCATCGAGCGGCCCGTGCCGCTCAGGCTCCCGAGAGCAAGAGCAGCAGCTTGGATCAAGAGCGTAGCCGACGCAGCTGTGGGAGCGAGCGTCACACCCGACAGGGCGATCAGCGGTGCACGCATCAGCGGAGCGCGAGCCGAGCAGCGAGCGGCCTGTGCTGCTCAAGCTTCGAGAGTAAGAGCAGCAGCCTTGTTCGAAAGCGTAGCCGACGCAGCTGCGGCAGCGAGCGTCACACCCGACAGGGCGATCAGCGGTGCGCGAGCCGAGCAGCGAGCGGCATGTGTCGCTCAAGCTTCTGAGAGCGAGAGCAGCAGCTTTGATCGAGAGCGTTGCCGACGCAGCTGTGGCGGCGAGCGTCACACCCGACAAGGCGATCAGCGGTGCGCGAGCCGAGCAGCGAGCGGCCTGTGCCGCTTATGTGCCGCTTAGGCTCCTGAGAGCGAGAGCAGCAGCCTTGATCGAGAGCGTAGCCGACGCAGCTGCGGCGGCGAGCGTCACACCCGACAAGGCGATCAGCGGTGCGCACGCCGAGCAAAGAGCGGCCTGTGCCGTTCAAGCTTCCGAGAGCGAGAGCAGCAGCTTGGATCCGACAGGGCGATCAGCGGTGCGCACGCCGAGCATCGAGCGGCCCGTGCCGCTCAGGCTCCCGAGAGCAAGAGCAGCAGCTTGGATCAAGAGCGTAGCCGACGCAGCTGCGGCAGCGAGCGTCACACCGGACAGGGCGATCAGCGGTGCGCGAGCCGAGCAGCGAGCGGCCTGTGCCGCTCAAGCTTCCGAGAGCGAGAGCAGCAGCCGTGTTCAATAGCGTAGCTGATGCTGCTGCGGCGGCGAGCGTCACACCCGACAAGGCGATCAGCGGTGCACGCGCTGAGCGGCAAGCAGCCTGTGCCGTTCAAGCTTCTGAGAGCGAGAGCAGCAGCCAACGAGCGGCCTGTGCCGCTCAAGCTTCCGAGAGTGAGAGCAGCAGCTCGGACCCGACAGGGCGATCAGCGGTGCGCACGCCGAGCAGCGAGCGGCCCATGCCGCTCAGGCTCCCGAGAGCAAGAGCAGCAGCTTGGATCAAGAGCATAGCCGACGCAGCTGCGGCAGCGAGCGTCACACCCGACAGGGCGATCAGTGGTGCGCGAGCCGAGCAGCGAGCGGCCTGTGCCGCTCAAGCTTCCGAGAGCGAGAGCAGCAGCCGTGTTCAATTGATCGAGAGCGTTGCCGACGCAGCTGTGGCGGCGAGCGTCACACCTGACAAGGCGATCAGCGGTGCGCGCGCTGAGCAGCGAGCGGCCTGTGCCGCTTATGTGCCGCTCAGGCTCCCGAGAGAAAGAGCAGCAGCTTGGATCGAGAGCGTAGCCGACGCAGCTGTGGCGGCGAGCGTCGCACCCGACAGGGCGATCAGCGGTGCGCACGCCGAGCAACGAGCGGCCCGTGCCGCTCAGGCTCCCGAGAGCAAGAGCAGCAGCTTGGATCAAGAGCGTAGCCGACGCAGCTGCGGCAGCGAGCGTCACACCCGACAGGGCGATAAGCGGTGCGCGAGCCGAGCAGCGAGCGGCATGTGCCGCTCAAGCTTCTGAGAGCGAGAGCAGCAGCTTTGATCGAGAGCGTTGCCGACGCAGCTGTGGCGGCGAGCGTCCCACCCGACAAGGCGATCAGCGGTGCGCGCACCGAGCAGCGAGCGGCCTGTGCCGCTTATGTGCCGCTCAGGCTCCTGAGAGCGAGAGCAGCAGCTTGGATCGAGAGCGTAGCCGACGCAGCTGTGGCCGCGAGCGTCACACCCGACAGGGCGATCAGCGGTGCACACGCTGAGCAGCAAGCAGCCTGTGCCGTTCAAGCTTCTGAGAGCGAGAGCAGCAGCCTTGATCGAGAGCGTAGCCGACGCAGCTGTGGCGGCGAGCGTCACACCCGACAAGGCGATCAGCGGTGTGCGCACCGAGCAGCGAGCGGCCTGTGCCGCTTAAGTGCCGCTCAGGCTCCTGAGAGCAAGAGCAGCAGCTTGGATTGAGAGCGTAGCTGACGGAGCTGCGGCAGGGAGCGTCACACCCGACAGGGCGATCAGCGGTGCGCGAGTCGAGCAGCTAGCGACCTGTGCCGCTCCAGCTTCCGAGAGCGAGAGCAGCAGCCTTGATCAATAGCGTAGCCGACGCAGCTGCGGCAGCGAGCGTCACAACCGACAAGGCGATCAGCGTTGCGCGCGAAGAGCAGCGAGCAGCCTGTGCCGCTCAAGCTCCTAAAAGCGAGAGCAGCAGCTTGGGTCGAGAGCGTTGCTGACGCAGCTGCGGCGGCAAGCGTCACACCCGACAGGGCGATCAGCGGTTAGTCAGCGGTGCGCGAGCCGAGCAGCGAGCGGCCTGTGCCGCTCAAGCTTCCGAGAGCAAGAGCAGCAGCTTCGATAGAGAGCGTTGCTGACGCAGCTGCGGCGGCGAGCGTCACACCCGACAGGGTGATCAGCGCAGCGCGTGCTGCCTCTGAGAGCGAGAGCAGCAGGGGCTTGAACAGTAGGGTAATCGGAGACCACATACACGCATTAGCCTCAGAGAGGACATGCGTGCTGAGCAGTCGCACGTTGGCCTCTGCAAGGACACACGCCTTGCAGCTTGATCAAGAGCGTAGCCGACGCAGCTGCGGCAGCGAGCGTCACACCCGACAGGGCGATCAGCGGTGCACGCACCAAGCCGCGAGCGGCCAGTGCCGCTCAAGCTCCTGAGAGCAAGAGCAGCAGCTTGGATCGAGAGTGATGCTGACGCAGCTGCGGCGGCATGCGTCACACCCGACCGGGTGATCACGCCGAGCAACGAGCGGCCTGTGCCGCTCAAGCTTCCGAGAGCAGAAGCAGCAGCTTCGATCAAGAGCGTTGCCGACGCAGCTGCAGCAGCAAGCGTCACACCCGACAGGGCGATCAGCGGTGCGCGCGCCGAGCAACGAGTTGCCTGTGCCATTCAGGCTCCTGAGAGCAAGAGCAGCAGCTTGGATCGAGAGCTTTACCGACGCAGCTGTGGAGGCGAGCGTGACACCCGACAGGGCGATCAGCGGTGTGCGCACCGAGCAGCGAGCGGCCGCTGCCTCTCAAGCTCCCGAAAGAGAGCAAGAGCGAGCAGCAGCTTGGATCGAGAGCGTTGCGGGCGCAGCTGCGGCGGCGAGCGTCACACCCGACAGGGCGATCAGCGGTGCGCGCGCCGAGCAACTAGCGGCCTGTGCCACTTAAGCTTCCGAGAGCGATAGCAGCAGCTTCGATCGAGAGCGTTGCTGACGCAGCTGCGGCGGCGAGCGTCACACGTTGGCCTCTGCAAGGACACTCGCCTTGCAGCTTGATCAAAAGCGTAGCCGATGCAGCTGCGGCGGCGAGCGTCACACCCGACAGGGCGATCAGCGGTGCGCACGCCGAGCAACGAGCGGCCGGTGCCGCTCAAGCTTCCGAGAGCAAGAGCAGCAGCTTCGATCGAGAGCGTTGCCGACGCTGCTGCGGCGGCGAGCGTCACACCTGACAGGGCGATCAGCGGTGCGCGAGCCGAGCAGCGAGCGGCCTGAGCCATTCAAGCTCCTGAGCGAGAGCAGCAGCTTGGATCGAGAGCGCTACCGACGCAGCTGTGGAGGCGAGCGCCACACCTGACAGAGCGATGAACGGTGCGCGCACCGAGCAGCGAGCGGCCGCTGCCTCTCAAGCTCCCGAATGAGAGCAAGAGCACGCAGCAGCTTTGATCGAGAGCGTTGCTGACGCAGCTGCGGCGGCGAGCGTCACACCCGACAGGGCGATCAGCGGTGCGCACGCCGAGCAACGAGCGGCCTGTGCCACTCAAGCGCTCGAGAGCAAGAGCAGCAGCTCTATTCGAGAGCGATGCTGACGCGGCTGCGGCAGCGAGCGTCACACCCGACACAGGGCGATCAGCGGTGCGTGCGCCGAGCAACGAGCGGCCTGTGCCACTTAAGCTTCCGAGAGCGATAGCAGCAGCTTCGATCGAGAGCGTAGCCGACGCCGATGCGGCAGCGAGCGTCACACCCGACCGGGCAATCAACGTTGCGCGCGCCGAGCAGCGAGCGGCCTCCGCCGCTCAAGATTCCGAATGAGCGCAAGAGCAGCAGCTTTGATCGAGAGCGTAGCCGACGCCGATGCGGCAGTGAGCGTCACACCCGACAGGGCGATCAGCGGTGCACGCCTAACATGGAGTCGCCCGTGTCCATCAAGCTTCCGAGAGCGAGCGCTGCAGCCTAGATCGAGAGCCGAGCCGGCTGTCGCGCCGGTGACTTGAAAGCTTGGATGGTAGCGGTTCGCATCCAGAGCGTCGCACCACCCTCATGCACCACCCTATTGCGCGCCCGCGGACGGTGCTTGCAACAAGTGCCCTGCTGATCTCCGCCGCCACGTTCGCGTAGGCGGCCCCCATCTTGCCCGCTGCTCCAACCACTGCAATTCTGCAAGACCAAAGAGTGGCGCCCAGCGTCGTGTTGAAAGTTGAATGAATCAGCGGTCGCGAAGCTCAGCGGGGGAATCACCCCCTCGCAAGACCAGCGCGGCCGCCGGGGCTGCGCCCGCCGGAACGGCGACGATGTCCATCTGTAGACACGACAACAACAACACGCGATGGCGAACGAGGTGACTCGTCGCTCTTGCGAAGCGGACAAGGGGCGACGAACCGGTGCTCGCCCCTTCCGCATATGGATACGATATGGATGTGGAACACAATGCATGCATGCTCGGCCGGGCCGGTTGGCCGGCTCGCCTGCGGGGAGCCCTCGTTCACACCCACACTGAACACAACCACACCTGCGGTGAGTTTGATCATTGTGAATTTGGCTCTCGTGACGAAAGAGTGACGAAAGTCAAGTCATGAAGGGCAGGAGTCGCCTCTTCATGGATCCCCCTCCGTCATCTCCATCGACTCCCGTCCTCCCCAGCTGGCAGTCTACAGACTACACGGTACAGATGTGTGTACCGGTAACCGTGTCGATGGAGCGCGAATCCAATTCCATTCGGGCCGAATCGAATTCGAGGGGGTTTTGTTCGAACATTCTTCGCACGCACACGGACTACCAAAGCGCGGCTCTCATGAAAATTTTCAATCTACGGGACCCTACTGTAGCTCAAAAGTCCGCGTCCAGCGCAAAAACGCGCTGCGCGCCCTGCTCACCGTGATGATGATTTCCCGACATCACTCCGGCCTTTTGGTATTCGCCGACGCGGCGCTCGAAAAAGTTCGTCTTGCCCTGCATCGAGATCAGATTCATCCAGTCAAAGGGATTCGACGCGTGGTACAGCGGCGCGCAGCCTGCACGCACAGGGACAGAGAGATGTGAGTAAACAGTGCACGCAGGCATGGCAAAAGGAGAGGGCGTGGGCGAAGGGGTATTGCGAGCATCATCGAGCATCCTAATTTGGGAGCATCCTCGAGCACGCACCGAGCTCGCGCAGCAGCCGGTCGGCTACGAACTCAATGTACTGCCCCATCAAGCGCGCGTTCATCCCGATCAGGTCGACGGGTAGCGCGTCGCAGATGAAGTTGCGCTCGATGTCGACTGCTTCCCGGACGATCGCGTGCACCGTGTCTTGCGGCAGCGGATGCTCGAGCATGGAGTAGAGGAGGCACGCAAAGTCGCAGTGCAGACCCTCGTCGCGCGAGATGAGCTCGTTCGAGAACGTGAGCCCCGGCATGAGGCCGCGCTTCTTGAGCCAGAAGAGCGCGCAGAACGAGCCACTGAAGAAGATGCCCTCGACGCATGCAAACCCCACGAGGCGCTGCGCAAAGGACGCGTTCGAGCGGATCCATTTGAGCGCCCAGGCCGCCTTGGCCTGCACCGCGGGCACCTCGTTGATCGCCTGGAAGAGCCTCTGCCGCTCGGCATCGTCGCTCACGTACGTGTCGATGAGCAGGCTGTACGTCTCCGAGTGGATGTTCTCCATCGCGATCTGGAAGCCGTAGAAGCAGCGCGCCTCGGGCAGCTGCACGTCGGCGCAGAAGCGTTCGGCGAGATTCTCGACAACGATGCCGTCCGACGCCGCGAAGAAGGCGAGCACGTGCGTGATGAAGTGTCGCTCGCCCTTGGTAAGTCGATTCCAGTCGTGCAGGTCCGGCCCAAGGTCAATCTCCGAGGTTGTCCAAAAGGAGGCCACGTGCTTCTTATACATTTCCCACAGCTTGCCGTACTGGATCGGGAAGAGCACGAAACGCGCGTCGCCCACGCGACACATGGGCTCCACGAACGGCACTGCCGGCTGCACATCACCTGCAGGCGGGGCGATACTGGCGGCAGCGGCGGATCCACCGCGGAGACTGTGGAGGGCTGAGCGGTCGCCGATCTCGCCACGGACGACGAGCGGGCCGATGCAGCTGACGGATGCGCTGAAGACGGCCACGAGCACGGCCACCAAGCGGTGGGACGTGACTGTCATCAAAAGATCCCGAGAAGATTCGCAAATGTGAATAGAACATTGGCATGTGAATAGTGACTAGAGACCTTTCGAATCCGACTTTAGCACCTTGATACCTAAAACACCTGACTTACCTCTCTAAATGATGCCGGAACGGTGCAATGCTGCAACGTATGCAGCTGCTCCCACGCCTGCGGATGACGTCGATGAGTCGCAACCTGGTCGTTGCCAGCGTTCGTCGTCTGGCTGCCTCTGCTTGAGCTCCACACGGTGCGCCAGATTCGGGAAAAGTTCACCCGCGAGCCCATCCATCCGAGGAACCCGCCGTCCGTCGACGGTGACGGACAACACGTCAGCCAGCCCTAGGGCCTCACCCAGCTTCTCGTTGTAAGATCGCAAAAACGGTGTGACGAGCGCGGTCGAAAGAGGGCGGCGAAGGAGCTTCTCATCGAGGGTGATCCGCACCACGACCGCATTCATTTTCACCGTCACGGTGCACGTGCGTGGTGGGGTCGCGCTAGGCTCCGTTGCAGGGGCGGGGGCTGCGGATCGTCGCGAAGTGCTCGATGGGCTCGATAGGCTCACTGAAGGGTTGCTTTTGGGACCACTCCTGGAACGAGCGCTCGTCGACGAGCAACGAGCGCTTCCATGGAGCGCCTCCTGACCGACCCGGGAAGCGCTCGTTCGGGAGCTTAGCCGGCCGCTCAAGCACTCGCTGGCGACGCTGAATTGCCACATGGTGTCCCGATCGATTGGTGGCGGAAGGTGGATCGGCGGTGGTAGAAATCGTGACTGCACGGCAAGCTTCTCGTGGGTTATGACATCCTTCGGCGTCGGAAAGCTTCTAAGCCCCCCCTTGACGCCCAGCGACACGTTTTTGACGGTGGCGCTTCCGTCCCCCCTTGACAGTGGCGCTTCCGAAGCCGGTGGCTGTGCCTCCTCATCTTCGACCAGAGATATGTACTCCACATTTGGCGGCGCGATGCACGCGCAAAGCAAGTCGTACCCTAGGAAGATAGTCAGCGCAACGAAGCTGCCGAAGACAGCGTTCCACAGCCAGCGCATGTGATCGGGGGCGCTCGCTTCGGCATCCAGCAGGCGCGCGTTGAGCTCGACCGCCCCACTACCAGCCTCGTGCACGTATTCTATCAGAGAATGCATCGCGGCTTGCGCCAGTTTGACGCTGCTAGCATCGATGTCAGCAACAGCGCCACTGGTACTTGCGCCGTTGGGAAGGTCGCCCGATTGTGATATGTTGTTCACCGGCGGAGCGACCAGTGCTGCCAATCCGAGTGCCAGAGCAGCAAACAAAGCCACGAATAAGAACACCAGGCGACTCAAGAACCGATTAAAGTCCTGGGGCTGAGGAACGGCCAGCGCAAAGGTCGCCACACAGAAGCCGGAGAGTGCGACTGCGGTGCTAAAGATTGCCCCAAAACCAGGGTGCAGCGGCGCAATCATCATCCACACCACCATCATCACGCACACGAGTCCACTGTAGCAAAACAGTGTGGCGCGCAAAGATCGCTGCACCTGCTTCTCGAAATCTGGCCCCTGGCTGTCGACGTACTTGAGCTCGCTGATGCGCTGGTACTCCTCCTGAGCAAATTCAAGCTCAGAGCTGTCAAAACGCTCCAGCTCGCCCGGGCAGAGGCTCCTTCGCACGGCCCGCGACATTGCCATAGATGTGGCAACCAGTGCAGCAGCCGGCACCGCTAAGTTGACAGCCATCTGTTGCAACTGGTCCTTATGCAAGTTTGTTGTCTCCTCGTTTACTTCAAACCTGGGCACGTCTTGCTCGTTGGCGCAATCAACTTTATCACCTACCTCGCGTTGGTACTGTTCCTGTCGGTCCTCATAATTGGTGCTGTTGCCGACGATCCTCCCCGGCGGCAACCAACGCTCGATATCCATAAACAATCCCTCCAAACCACCGTGCCTTGGAGAGCAGGGGTTCGGCAAGAACAAGGTCGTTGCAAAGTTCAGCGCTAGATTGGTCATCGCCGTGCCACCGACGGCCATGTGGTCGACAATCAGAACGAGCTCAACAATGACCACCAACGCCTTTAAGGGCGAGAGCCGGATGGCGCTGCCGGTTGAACGCAGCTTTGCTTGCACCGACTCCACGTATGGCGTGAGGCATTTGGGTGTTGCAGGGCCAGCCGAGAACGCTTTGGAAGACGCAGGTTCGGAAGTGACAGTCAGAATGGTGGACACTTTGTCCTCTACCACTGCCATGAACTGCTTCTTCATGCCCCGCACCGTGTGCTGGATCCCCCCGTCCAAGACCTTCATACGCTGCTGCAGCTTCGCCGGAATCATCTCATCGAGCTTCAAGACAGTGACCATCACAAGCAGCGAGTCACCCAGCTTGACCATTGCACAAATCAGAACGATCAACCATAAGTAGATCGATGGGTTGAGACCTAAATAGTCATTGACCGTCAGCTCTGCGACATGTAGATCCTCTATCATGATCTCGACAAGGCCGAGGTGTGCCGCTCCTGCTGCTGGCTCGCCGAGATCATCGTAGGCGGCAGCCCCATGGGCACCTTTGCTGGACACAGAAGGACTGGCGGTCGCATAGTGGCCTGCAATCTCGCCGTCTTGTCTCCATGGCGCTAGATACCATAGAGCAATCAGCTCGGGAAGGGCGGCAAGAAGCACACCTAGCTGGACAGCAGTTGGCCCCACGTTCTGCACGACCAAGTGCGTAACACCTATGAGCGGATTGACGCAGAGAAGCAGGGCTTGCTCTAATCTGGCGAGTCCCATCCCACAGGCCTTGCCGCAGTCGGCTGTAACCTCCGCTCTCTCCAGTGGTGGCGGCGCAGCTCTCGAGGCCAACTGAGGCTCATCCCAGGTGGTATCACCGGTCGAAGGGTTCCACCAGTAATAATCCCCTGGTGAGAACGGGTCCTCAACGCGCTCCCAGCTCTGGTCCATACCTGCCACCTGACCAGGGTTAAGGTTGTTCTCGGTCGGCGCGAGCCCTTTGGCGTCGGTTGTTTCGGCGGTCCCCGTCAGCACATGCACTGCTTCCACTGCTGAGCCGTCGTTGAGGCGACTGTGGAGAGTGAACATGTCGGCTCCCGGCAGGGCAACCAGTTGAAAATACGTGTCTCCTGCCTTGATGAAGCTCTTCTCTTGCAGGCCGGATACCTCAAACATATCGAGCTGGGCTCCCGTGAAGTCCACGACCGTATCGTCGGCCAGAACTCCCCTGCTCTTTGCTTCCTTCATTTGATTCAAGACCTTAGTCTGAATGGCTGCCGCGAAGTTGCCGTTGACAACCTCGAGCTTATCAACATCTCTCTTATTCGCGGAGAGGCCTGCGAACAAAGGCCTTACAGGTCCAATCGGCTTCCACTTGACCAGCTCGGGAGGGATCATAGACGCCCAAACAGCAAGTGTGGACAAGACGGCCGCAGCGACCACCGAGATCGCGTGCATCTTCGCGAGCGCCGCGACCTGCCCCACCGTGATCCCGACGATCAGTGCAACTGTTGTGCTAACGAGCACCCCTCCCGGGTCGTCTACCCTTTTTGCTTCTTTTGTCATTTGGAGGCGCCGGCCGGACGTTGCAAGCCGCGAAGGAAGAACTCCAAGGAAGAAACCCACAACGGCGGCCACGGCAAGAAGCATGCCGCCCACCAAGAAGGCGATGAGCCCATGATGAGTAGGCGGCGGCGCTGGCAGGATTGCGGGCGGGGCATGAGGAGGTCGAACTGGTGGAGCGCTTGGTGGTGGAGGGCTTGGTGGTGGAGGTAGGCTTGGTGGTGGAGGTAGGCTTGGTGGTGGAGGTAGGCTTGGTGGTGGAGGTAGGCTTGGTGGTGGTGGTGCAGCTGGTGGTGGTGGTGCAGGGGCCGGTCGCGGAGGCCTTTGCAGCGGAAGTGGCGACGGTGGGGCCGGTCGCGGAGGCGGGGGGAGCGGAAGTGGCGACGGTGGGGGCGGGGGCGATGGCTCGCGCGATGGTGGTCGAGGCGGTGGTGGCGGCCAACCGCCGCCTTCACCCCCACCGCCCCAGCCCTCCCCGCCGCCCCCATCGCCACCGCCCTGGCTACCGCCGCCCTGGCGCCCCCCCCCCTCGCCACCGCCCAGGCCGCCGCCGCGCCCCTCACCGTCCCCCTTGCCACCGCCCTGGCCGCCGC
>Ga0210243_100890_pt1 | contig 24589 bp, 18 predicted proteins | sample ChrtobMeP5a_32mM_FD_155461 | JGI IMG/M metagenome (GOLD analysis project Ga0210243, IMG submission 155461) | Chrysochromulina tobin associated microbial communities from unialgal haptophyte culture, Seattle, Washington, United States - P5a_32mM | ecosystem: Host-associated > Algae > Haptophytes >...
CCCCTCCCCCCTCTCAGCGGCTCGAGGAGCTGCATGCCAACCAGCAGACCGACGGGCGGCTGAGCGCAAGGTACCCAGCTGGCTCGCCCCTCGCCTAATGCCTTGCATGCAAGTGCCCACCACGGCGCTCCCGCCCCCTTCCCCACAGGTACCCAGCTGGCTCGCTCGTCTATTGGGTGCTATGGGACGTCTTCGCCTTCGTCTTCGGATGGGCAGTCACGCTGCCCTTCCTCCTGTGCGAGCTCAGCCGTGTGCATTCCTTCGACGACCTGCTGCTCGACTGGAGGCTGCGCTGCGCCCTCTACTTCTGCAAGGTGCACTCGTCGCCCTCATCTATGTTTTCGCGCGGCATGCAAGTGCTCACGACGGCGCTCCCCCGCCCCCCCAACAGGTGGTGATCGCTCTCATGTCGTTCCCGTTCCTCGTCTTCGCGCTGCCCCTCGTGCAGGACTGGGTGACACACGTGAAGCCGACCGGCTATGACCGGAGTGGCAAGTACGGAGATTGAGATTGGGATTGAGATTGAGATTGAGATTCACACGTGAAAAGCCGACCGGCTACGACCGGAGTGGCAAGTACGTGCCCAAGATGTGCGTCGCTCTGCATGCAAGCGCTCACCACGGCGCCTCGCCCCCTCCTATGGATCCCCACAGGTGCGTGCCCAAGATGAGCGTCGCTCAGATCAAGGCCAAGTTCCGCTTCCAGCAGACCGTGCGCAAGAAGCAGCAGCTGGCCAGCGCCGCCGGAGGCGTGCGTCCCTCGACGTGCTGCGGACTGCCGTGCGGACTTTGCGAGCGTGACGAAACCTGGTGGGACCGGATGCTCGGCATCGATGTCTTGGACAACGCGCACGACGTCGACGTTGACGGTGCCCATGGCGACGCTCACGCTGGGCAGCAGGACGGCGTGGTGGACGAGGCACGCAAGGCGCGCGTCAAGCAGCTGCGCAAGGAGAGGCTGCCCGAGGCCACGCTGCTACCCATCGTGCATTCCAAAGAAGCCCACCTGGAGGGCAAGCTGCAGATCCATGGCGACCCCTCGTCCATGTACATGATGCTGTGAACGCCGACGTGCGGCACGAGTGGGCGTTATTGGGGGAGAGTTTCACAGCCAATTCAAAGCCAATTCACACCCAATACGAAATTTTCGCGTCCTCTCGGAAGTTGGGCCGCTATCCCGCCACAGCTATGCCCTCGCCAATGGTCCAGCCCTCGCCACGCCAGCCGCTCTCTGCTCGCCAGGATGCCCTTAAACAGCGGCCCTTGGAGGCCAAGGACTTTATGCAAGCAGCCCTCGCCACGCAGGCCGTGAGCGACTCCGTCAAGGCGCTCATGGACCTGGCCTCCAAGTACGACGAGGAGCCATCGCCGTCGCAGCTGCAGAATAGCCGGCCTCGCGGCGGCCGTGCTGCATCTCCGACGCCGCAGCGACCGCCGGCGGCGCCGCAGCAGCCGCAGCGACCTCCGGCGGTGCCGCAGCAGGAAGAAGCGTGGCGACGGCACCGTGAGTACAAGGCGTCTCCGCAGCGCTCGACGCCGCGGGAGCTGTCTCCCGGTGCCGCAGCCTTCCGGGACGCGGCGCGTGCGAGACAGCCATCGTCGGTGCAGCCTTCGCTCCGCGGCTCGCCCTCTGTGCTGCCGCCTCCATCGTCCTCAGCGCACTCGATAACCGCTCCGCTGCCGCAAGCGCCGCCACATGCACCGTCGCAAGCGCCGTCGTCGGTGGTTGCCGCGCGCTCGATGCCGCCGCCGCCGCCACCACCCTCGTCAGCCGGGGCGACACCCTCGGCCTCGTCGTCGACGGCGCTGCACAGCGGCGCCGGCGCGTGTGCCATCGCCGCCGGCGGTCCCGCCGCCCTGCCACCTCGCTCCTCATCGCCCGGCCTGCCGCCTCGCTCCTCATCGCCACGCGGGGAGAGGACCCCCTGGGCGCATGCAAGCGCTCACCACGGCGCCCATGAGAGGACCCCCTGGGTGCCTGCTGCGCGCAACGTCGCGACGCCTCGGACGGCGTCGCCGCGTCGGCCCGGCGGCGGCGGCGGCGGCGGCGGCGGCGGCGTCGGCGCGGGCAGCGCGCCCGACGGCGCGACTGCCTCGCCACGCAGCGTCGCCGCCAATTGCGTCATAGAGGGCGCGGGGCTCGCCGAAGCGACCATCCGCGTGCCTGCCAAGTTCACGATCCGTGCGTTCGACGTGCGCGGCGCGCCGAGCCGCACGGGCGGCGAGCGGTTTCGCGTCGTCTTCCGCGGGCGCTCCGCGCCGCAATGGAGCTTGCACGACGTGGGCGATGGCACGTACGAAGTCACCTACACGGTGACCGTCTCTGGCGAGTACGAGCTGCTCGTGCTGCTCGATGGCGTCGCGCTCGCCGGCTCGCCGTTTCGGCTCGTCGTCAAGGCAGGCATCGCGTGCCCCTCCAGCTGCCTCGCGAGCGGCGCCGGGCTGCATGAGGCGAGGGCGGGCGAACGAGCCAAGATCAGCGTGCGTGCCGTCGATCTCAACGGCCAGATGAAGAGTGCGGGCGGCGACTTTTTTGTGGCGGCTCTGCACGGCCCGTTTGCACCCTCCGTGCCCGACGTGGCAGGGCTCACCTTGCCCGCATCGCTCCGTCTGCGGCTGGGCGACCAGCGCAACGGTCATTACGTCGGTACTTACACGGTCACGGCGGCGGGCAGCTACATGCTGGAGCTTCTCGAAGAGACCACCGGCGCGCCTGTGCACGGCTCACCGTTCCGGGTCGAGGTGCTGCCAGGGCCGCTACACCCACCCTCATGCCGCCTCACGCCCGCGCTCACCACGGCGCCGCCCTCGACGACCCCCGAGGCGCTCACCACGGCGCTCACCACGGCGGGAGAGCAGGCGAGCGTCGACGTGGCGCTTTTTGACGAGTTCGGCAACGCGCTGCCGCACGCGGCCGCACGCGGCTTGCGTGTGCGCTTCGCGACGCCCGAGACGGCGCCGCAACTGCGCGCCAAGCCGTTTCGCACTGACCCGCCCTCGCCGCCCCACCCACGACAGCCTTGGTCTCCACTCAAGGGCAGTTCCGGAGCGCGGAGCGGCAGCGGCAGCCTCGCCAACGGCGGCAGCAGCGGCCTCACAGCGGCTTCACAGCGGCCTCACAGCGGCTTCACAGCGGACGGGATGGTACCGGTAAGCAGCGGCAGCTCGACGGACTTCACAGCGGCTTCACAGCGCGACGAGGCGGCCGTTGACGATGCGGCCGGCGAGGCGGCGGCGCGGGACACGACCCTCGGCGTGCACGACTGCCGCCTGCTACCCCTCGAGCATGGTTCTGCCTCGAGTGCCGTCGCGGCCGGTGGCGTGAACAGCAGCTGCGTCAGCGGGATGGGGTTCAGCAGCGGCGGCGTCTTTGGCGCCGGCGCCGGCACGTACAGCAGCTGCGTCAGCGGCTGCGACGGCGGCGGCGGCGGCGGCGGCGGCGGCGGCGGCGGTGCGAGCACTCGGCTCGTCTTCGTCCCCACCCACGCCGGCGAGCTGCGCGTGGTCATCCTCGACGGGAACGCGATGCTCGGGGGAGGTCCACTCACGTTCACAGTACGGGCCGGTGAGGTGCATCCTCCCAGCTGCCTGGTCCGCGGCGAGGGCGCGACGCATGCCGTCGCAGGTGAGCTCGCTCAACTGTCCGTGTTCGTGCGCGACCGCTTCGGCAACCCGGTGACGCATGAAGACCAGTTGCCGATCGTAGCGGAGCTACGGGGCAAGCATCGCTCGCCTGTGCTGGCGCAGACGGTCGATCTGCGGACGGGGGAATATCAGCTGAGCTACACCGCGAAAGAGAGCGGCGAGCAGCCGTTGCATGTCTATATCAGGAAGGAGCCCATCGGCGGCTCGCCCTTCACAGTGCTCGTGCAAGCCGGCCGGGCGCTCGCCGCACAAAGCGAGGTGGACACGTCGAAGCTGCTCGGTTTGCGCGTGGGCGTGCCCGCTGCCTTTGTGGTCCACGCGTACGATCGACACAAGAATCGAGCGTGGCGCGGCGGCGAGCAGTTTGGGGCCGCGCTGCGTGGGCCCGACGGCCAACGCGTCGAGCTCAGCCTCACCGACCAGGGCGACGGCACGTACTCCGGCTCGATGGTCTGCCGTCAGGTGGGCATGCATCACCTCGAGACCTTTCTTGAACAAACGCCGCTTGGGGTCTCTCCGCATGCGATCTTGTGTGAGTCGGGGCCGCCGCGCGCGCGCTGCTCGGTCGCGCGTGCCAACTTTCTGCGCCGCGCCGATGGCGCGCTCACGGAGGGGTGCGCCGACGCCGACGGCGAGGGCGAGGGCGACAACGTGGTTGCGCCGGGCGGCGCGTCGGCCGCCTCAGGTGGCGCGGTGCCGAGTCACGAGGGGGGAGCGTCACAGCCTCCACGTGTGCTCGTGGCAGGGGAGGAGGCGTTGATCAGCCTCGCCTCCATGGACGCGAGCGGCAATGCCGCGCTCAGCGAGCCTGCTGACTGGCTCGTGCGCCTCTCGCCCCTGCGCTCGACCTCGGGCACCTCGGAGGTGGTGGCGTGCGTCCGCCGCAGCGCCGACCGACGCACCTGTGCAGCCGTGCTGAGCCTGGCTGCGGCGGGAGAGTACTCGTGCTCCGTGTTCCTGCGGGGCGAGCCGATCGACGGCTCGCCTTTCCTCTTGAACGTGCGCGCGGGACAAGTGGATGCTCGCCGCTCCGGGCTCGACGACACGCCGGGCAGCCTCCTCGACTGCTGCGCCGGCCAGGAAGGGCGCTTTGTGCTCGTGTGTCGCGACTCGTCGGGCAACCGCGTGGCTCAGGGCGGCGAGCGTGTCGCCGTGCAGCTGCGTTGCCTCGCGAATGGCCTCGCGCAGCGTGCCGCGGTCGTCGACCAAGGCGACGGGAGCTACTTGGTGCGCTATCGGCCCGAGGTCGCGTGTGAACACGAGGTGCATGCGTGGATCCTCCAACGGCCCACGCCCACGCCCGCCCAGGACGGCGCTGAGAGCGCTGGCGGCGGCGGCGGCGGCGGCGGCGGCGGCGGCGGTGGCGGCGGCAAGGAGGGGCGCGTGCGTTGGGCCGAGGAAGAGGGAACAGCCTTGCCCATGGGCGGCATGCCGTATAAACTCTGGGTGCTCCCTGGCCCCCTCTCGTGCGGCATGAGCGGCGAGCTGCCTGCCGAACGACGTGAGTACACCTTCGTCGCGGGCGAGGCCGGGATCCTCTCGCTGCAGCTGCGCGATGCTCTCGGCAACGCCCGTTCTCCGAGCGGCGAACACTTTGTAGCGACGCTCGAGCGACGGAGCCCAACGGGCGCAACGGGCGGCGGCGCGGCGGGCGCGGCGGCGGCGCTGGCCCCGGCGACCGCCGACTCGGCCGACTCGGAGATTGAATCTCGGGCCGACTCAGATCAGTCCAGCTTGGGCCTCCGGGCCGATCCGGAAGAGAGGCACGCGGCGAGTCTCGCCGACGCGGTGCGCGAGGCGACTGCGGCGCCGAGGACCACGGATTACCATCCGCTGGCCACGCCCAAGGTGAGCACCAGCGAGGATGGGCAGCGACTGCGCGTCACCTTCACAGCCACGCGCGCCGAGCAGCTGCTCCTCCACGTGGCCATGCGAAGCGCCGTCTCGGGCACCGACGGCAGCGAGGAGGTGCCCCTGAGGGGGTCGCCGTACACAGTGGACATTGTGCCCGGCGCAACGCTTCCCCGACGGTGCGAATCGTACGGCGAGGCGACGCACCGCGCGAGGGTGCGACAGCCGACGAGCTTCATCCTCGTCGCGCGCGACGCGCACGGGAACCGAAGGACGCACGGCGGCGATCACTTTCTGGTCTCGTTCCGTGGCCCGTGCAACCCTATTGGGCGCGTCTACGACCGCGGAGACGGCACGTACCGCGTCACGTGCACGTACGGCGTGAGCGGCCACTGCAGCCTCGCAATCACGCTCCATCAGCAGCACGTGGCCGGCTCACCCTTCCGAATCATCGTTGACGGCCCCCTTCGACCGCCTCAAGCGCACCCAACTCATGCCTCGATGGCGCCGCCCACGATGGCGCCGCCCATGGCCGACAACGACCAAGGTGGCCCACAGAAACGGCGTGCGCCGCCCACGGCGCCGGGCAGCACCGCCACCGCCGGTGGCTCCGGAGCCGCGCCACGCGCCATCGTGGTCCATGACATTCGGGGCCGCGGCGCGGGCGGCGGCAATCGGCCGCTGAGCCCTCGAGGAGCGCCGGTAACCGTTAACAGCGCTGTCCGCGTCGGATTCCTCAGCAGTCCTAGCGTGAGCCCGCGGGAGCACTGAGGAGCGAATGGACCGCGTCGAGTTGAGCGTGGACGCTGGCAGCATGCATGCCGTGTCGCGCCAGCGGCCACAGAGCCCAGAGGGGGTGCTTCGCTCTCCACCGCACTATAATGTATAAACCGTCCCACGTCACAGTCTAGTATATACACTGCGTCACTAGACTACAGTTGTTTAACCGGTCGCGTTCTTTCCATGATTCTGTGTAGACTCGCTTGATTTTAACTTTTAGCTCGCGCGCGACGACGGACGAGCGGTGGATGAACACGTCGAAGAGGAAGAGGGAGTCGCGCAGTTGGTTCTTGCATCTTGGATCTTGGTAGGAAGATAGTCGCGCCCCCCCGACAGGCAGCCGAAGCGTTCGACCGGTATTCGACCGGTGCGTTACGTAGTGGTATCCAGGGAGTGGATTAAGGATGCGCCGCCGTCACAGACGGTCGATCCAAATCTAATTGCCCAATCATCGAAAGCGCCGATGTGAGCTGCCAAAAAGAGCTCAAACTTGTATGTTGTGAGCAGTTTTGTGAGCCCCAAAACTCGTGTGCTTGCACATTGTGATCATGGCAGAGTACCCCAAGAACGTGCCGGCACGCCTCCCGCTGCTACCTCAGGACATCAAGTGGCTGTCTACCGAGTACTATCAAGAAGCCCTGTCCGGCTTCAACCTATATGAGCCGTTATATTGGCTGCCCACCATCTCGTACCGCGTCGGCGACTTCATGTTCTGGCCATGGATGATATCTACCATAGCCACCACTCTCGGCTGCTGCTACGTGGCTTACTTTCCGCATCATACAGAGTACTTTGACATGCCGCTAGACGCGCACATCGTCATGGGCAGTGCCCTCTCCTTCCTCGTCGTCATGCGGACTGATGCCTCGATGAACAGATGGTGGGAAGCACGGTGCACGTGGCAGACGATCAAATCATCTGCCTGCAATATTGCTGCGTGCACCGCGCCGATCCTGCGCAGCCCGGAGGCCACCGAGCTTGTCCTGATGCAGCTGATGGCGATGCTGATGGCGTGCAAGGCGCATCTACGAGGGGGGAAGATCGTTCAGGAAGAGTGCGGCGGTCGGATGGATTGGGTGTTCGTGTGCAAGCTGAACCGATCGCACAACCCGCCACTGATGGCTCTCAAGGAGGTCTTGAGCACCGTGCGGAGCAACCTGCCCGACGAGACTGCAGCCGGTGCTAGGAAAGGCATGTCGATTTCGCACTATGACGAGACGTCCCAACAGCTCCAGGAAATCAACCACGCGTTTCAGAACTGCTTGAAGATCCGAGACACGCCGATGGTGTACAGCTATGTAACCACGCTGCGCTCCTTTCTGATCGTGTGGCTTCTCACGCTGCCGTTTGCGCTCGTGGGCAAGTTTGGCTGGCTCGCAGTGCCCGCCCACTCCCTTCTGGCCTTCCTCTTTCTCTCCATCGAGCAGATGGCCGTTGAGATCGAGCAGCCGTTTGGCAACGACGCGAATGATCTTCCGATGGAGAGTTACATCATGGATGCCGAGAAGACGATCGTCGAGCAAATCCCCGGTTACAGATTCGATGGGAGCGAGGAGTTGGAAGAGCGGCTCGCGCAGCTCGAGGCCGCGTACTACAAGCGAAGTGGCACTCCAATTAGCCCCTTTGCGCGGATGGGATCACCCATGAAGTCGCCGATGGGCGTATAGCGAATTCTCAGATCATTCTTCAACTCGACCAGGAAAGATGCCTGCGAAAGGCAAGCGACGGGGCCGGGGGGTGGGTTGACCCTGCCTTTTCCGCATTTCATTGCGTGCCATGTTGTTCAGTGCTGTTCGGCCGCAGCTACGCAGCTCTCGAGAGAAGAGAGGCAGGCGCGCCTGTGATGCTTCGGTGAGCTTGCCAGTGTGGCGCTGGCAAGTTTCCGGACACCGACTGTAGCGTTATTACTCAGAGGTTCCGGCCGTTAAAAGTGACTTTCACGCGAGACACCGTCTAACAGTTTATCGATATTGGTCACGATCCTCACGGTGCACAGTCTCGTGATCTCACTCGTACGTCACGCGATTCGGCCGGCCTCAAAGTAGAGCCGCATCCCCCGTCCGGTGGCACGGGCGGCGGCGGGCGGATAGAAAGGCGGGTTGAGCGCGAGTACAGCGCATGCGTGCATGATCGTCAGGCCGTGCGTGCGTTCCAGCGCGCAGAGGAGCGCCGATTGAACCGCAAGGCCGATACGATTGTTGGCCAGGAAGATGCGGCACTTCGAGCCGGAGACTTCAAGCGCGGCAGCCAGTGCCATGCCCCCCTCGTCGGCGATGTCATTTAGGTTGAGATCCACCAGGGCCAGCTTCGAAGGCAGGCCGCCAGACTGGAGGGCTATGGCGAACGACGAGGCGCCGGCATCGCCAAAGAGGCAGCCAGAGAGGCCCAGAAACTCCAGCTTCGGCGCCACGCCGCGGCGAAACGCGCCAGTGAGCGTGCGGACGCCGACGACCCCGAATCGATTAAAATTACAGTCCAAGATCTTGAGAGCTGGGAGGGCGTCGGGATCCAGCGCATCCATCAGAGCTGCCATGCCTTCGTCGCTCAACCTGGTGGCGGTCAGAGTGATGCTCTCCAAGCTTGAGCAGTAGTTCAACGCTTCAGACAGGCGCGAGGGAGAGCACCACTCGTCATCCTGCTGCAGCGCGAGGCCCTGGTAGTTTAGGGACACAATTGTCCCGAGCACCGCCGAGGCCGTCCTTCGGTAGAGCTCGAGGACTGCCCCCTTGTCGGCACCGTTGGTGAACTGCCGAGTCTCGAGGAGTGCTTCCATCCGCTCCGGCGTCGTGGGGAGCCGCCGGCGCGCACCGCCCTTGCCCTCGTTCCCATCCAGGCCCACGTCGATCACCAGCTTCCACTGCGCCCTGTTGAGCTTGAAGCTCTTCGCGAGCTCCGCACTGCATTGCTCAAACGTGGTCCACCCTCGCGCCGCATACGTGCGTGTAACATCGAACCCGATCGGGAGCTCGTCCGGCAATTCGGTGAGCAGAATGACCGTCGTCGCGCCATGGCCGTACCACAAATCCATTGTATTCTCCAGCGCGCGGCGGAACGCAGCCGTTTCCTCCGAGCTTCGGCTCTCATTGTACGCATGCCGCTCGGCCACCATCTTCGGCCCGTCCACGGCCACTACGGCCAGGTCCTGGTCGCTCTTCCAGCGAGCGGGCCCATCCATCCAACTTTGCCACTTTTGGGGGTCTTTCTGGTAGAGGGACGCCCAATCGATGAACACGCCCATGTCTGAGAAGCCGTACTGCTGGCATGCACCGAGCAGCCCACCGCGACCATAGAGCTCCCGAAGCTTTCGGAACATGAGCCGCAGCTGGGCGCCATGCTGATCCGGGTGCGCCGCCTCGAGCCAAATGTATGAAACCGCGACGATGGGCACCAGATGATCGACATTTCGTTTCCGACGCACGAGAGCCACGAGGACATCTTTCACAGCCGTGAAGAGTGGCTTACCTGCCGCCGCTGCCACGGCCAGAAAGAAGCCCTCTACGTAGAAGGCGGCCTTGGCACCCGCTTCGATCTTTTTCAGCCGCGCAGAGTCGATGAAAGCCTCCTCGGGGAGCTCTTGCCGCCGCGCCAGAGTGCCACCCCTCTCTGCGAGGGCTGTGAGCCACTTGAGGCTCACAAGGCGGACGTCGCCATTCTCCAGCGCGGCCCACAAGGAATCGGGCTGCCGGTACCGGTTACCGTCGAGTTGCATATTTTCGCTCGATCGCTGCTTCTGGATGGAGATTGGTGCGCTCGACGCCGGCGTGCCGGCCGCTTCCTCGTCAAGCGGCCTCGTCTGTGTTTGACCAATCCCTCGCAGGAGCCCAAGCACGTGCAGCAGCTCCATGACCACGTGTGCAGCAGGATGGAACACGAGGATGGAGAACGCGCTGAGCACGAAGAACGCGCTGCCCACTGGGATGTCCACGAATATGGTCGTCGGAAGAGAAAACGGCAAGCGATGCCAGTGCTTTGGAAGGCCTCGGCCGTCTTTGACGATGAAGCCGGCAGTGATGAAAGGGAAGACGAGCACCACCACGACAGGCACGAAGGGCAGGCCGACACCCAGGATGCTGAGCACGACCGTGTAGAACTGCAGCAGGTGAATAATCGCCGGCCCGAGCCGAGTCGACATGGTGCTCAAGGATCCTCGAGCGAGATGCGTGATGAGTTTCCAACGTGCTCGCGATCGTTACCGGTAGAGTCATTTGAACGGTACATGACTCCTTCAAGCAACAGACCTTTTCCAAATTAGGGGCTGTGAAAGCGCGGGCGATGCTGGAGCCCGCTCTCAAGTGCTTGTGGACGTGCGCGACGGCAGTTGGCACACGAAAGCTTGGCTGGCTCGTCAGCCGCATTTCCACCTACAGCGATACTGCCTTCTACTTCGAAGGCGTCGAAGGCGTGGTTGCGCTCACCATCGACGATGGGCTGGCGCGTGGCGGGGTGGAGACGAGCCTGGTGAGCGAGGTGCTCAGCTTGCTCGAGCGTCACGATGCGCGGTGCACGTTCTTCGTGTGCTCCAAGTATTTGGCTTCGTTGGGGGCCGACAGGGTCGTCGCTGCCGGCCACGAGTTTGGCAACCACATGGAGGAGGACAAGTTTGGATACTCGAAGCTCATGCCTGACGAGTTTGAGAGGGCGCTCAAGGAGTCGAATGACGTGATCGAGGCGGAATCGGGCGCCACCGTCCGCTGGTTCCGTGCGCCGCAGGGCGTCCTGACGTCGAGCATGCGTCGCGCGATCGTGCGATTGAAGCTTCGCCACGCCATCGGCGACGCCTACTGCGACGACTGGGCAGTGAGCGACGCCGATTGGGTGGCGCGGACGCTGCTCCGCCAGGCTAAGGCAGGCTCGATTGTCATCTTGCACATGCCAGAGCGAGGCCACCGAGAACACACGCTGGAGGCGCTCACAATGGTGCTCCAGGGCCTGTCGGATCGTGGTCTAAAGTGCGTGACGCTGACGGAGATAGATAGAGGCGAAAGCAAAAGGGGCGCGGGAGATCCCGGTGGAGGTGCTGTAGACGTTTTACAGGCGTCACACTATCACGTGAATATCATGGCTAAACGGTAAACTGTGGTATCCCATGCGAAACCGACTGAGACCGGACGTGACCAATGCATGATCGACCGACACCGGCATGGCACGCAACTCAGTCTCTCATCTGTACACATTGACAAAGTGTTCCTGATGAACCGCGAACCGGATGCACATCGCACCGGTCGCGCTGCGCGACGTCGGAAGACGAGACCGATATCCCTATCGCGGATGATCGACATGATTGACAGAAGCGCTACCCACGCACGGACCGTAGACCTGAGGCTGCGGCAAGACAACCGAACGACGGCAGAGTTATGACGACGGTTGACAAAACCCTAACCCAGCTCCCCCCTCCCCCCTCCCCCCACCTGATTGCCTATCACAATCCCGCCCGGTAGTATAGGGCAGCGAGCACCAGAGATCACCCTGTGTGCTGGGAGTGACGCAGTGACCGACCCCTCACTAGCGAAATTGAGTAGGAGGCCGTCGTAGCCCGAGAGAGCGAGTACCAGTACTTGTGTTGACCGAGGGGAACGGAGCCGTCCTTTGAGACGGTGCATGCACTCCCATATCTAGCAGAGGGTGATGGATGCGCATTGTAAGTGCGGGGGGACCGACACATGCCTGTGGGGTGCGCGCTGTGCCCTGAGCCGGCTGAGGCCTGTGAGCTGATGCAGAGGAGAGAAGATGTTTAACGGTGATCGGACGTTCCGGACAGTGTGGGATGCCCAGAGAAAAATTTCGACAATTTCCACACAAGGAAAGATGCACCAGTTGCTTTGGGCAATTCGTCAAGGTGGTTACGGAAATCCCACGCGCGTGAGCGGGGCGTGTGGGCAGGACCGTACATGTAGTCCATCTCTTCTGTTGTCCTCTCCGCCTTCCCAACTTGTCCCTCTGAATAACCGCATTAAAGCCTTAAGTTTGATTTTGTATCTCGGTATATCTTGATGTATCTTGATGAAGAGTCCAGGATACATGTACATGTATCCTGATGTATCTTGATATGTACATGTATCCAGTGTGACACCTTTTAGTGACACCAAGGAAGCGCGCAAGATACATGTATCTTGATGTATCTGATATGTATCCCCTATGTGTACTTGTATGTGTATCTTGGACTCCTTTAGGGTAGGGAGATTCAGGTTACGTGTAGAATAAATGCAAAACATTGAGATACATGTAAGATACGTGTATTCTCTTCCAATGTAACAGAGCATGTAAGATAGAGTCAGCCTCGACAGGCTCATACGCGTCGCATCGGCGGCGTCGTTGCGAATTCAGATAGTTCGCGGAGCTGTATTTTTGAGGGGTTACGGCCCGAAGCGGCGCCCGCCGGTGTCGATCACCCCTAGACACAGGCGTGCCCGCCAGGGCGCGCAACACATTTCACTCCATCACGCCACTTCGTTTCGTCACGAATGGCCGGCCCCGTCCGTCACTCGACAGACTCGGCCCCTCAGCCGGCATCGACCTCGATGCCTTGTTGCCTTCCCATCGCAGACGCCTCAACCCGTCCTCGCGCCCGCGCCCATGTAGGCATCAGCCGGCTGCAGTTCTTCTTTTTCCCCACCCAATGCCGTGCATCTTCCCGACCGCCTGGTCCGGACCGCCCGGTCCTTCTTGGCGAGCGCCCACTCTCGCCACAATCCCCTTCTTCACACTCGTCTCTCGCCACCGCCCCCCCGGACATCGCTGCCTTGATGCTCAATGCCGTTGCCGTTCCCGACACTATTCCGACACGACGCTTTGTATGTCTCGGCACATGCCTCGTGACAAGAGCAGGCTCTGCCCCTTTCCGAGCTCCGGACGGTCACAACTCCCTTGCTCCTTCCGCAGTTCTGCGGATCCTACGTGGAACAGGTGAAAGTCTCTCAGGATAACGGTCAGGTTGCCCAGGTTTCCCGCCTCTGCAGCGAAGCTTGAGCCGGCGGTCCCAATGAGGACGGTCGAGGCCGAGAGCACCGCCATCTCGAGCAGAGGGGCCAGGTGATGACCGGGCGCGCTGTGGAACCCAAAATCCTCGTTCGGGGCGTATCTCGCATCGGGCCCCAACTTGTGGATGGCATGCCTCAGAGCTTGCCACGAGCTGCTTGACACAAAGATCGGCGCATTGCACATGATCGACCGCTGTCGGCACGAGGCTTTGCGCGCCTCAAGGGCACAGCGGACGGCGTCGTCGATGTCGCGCTCTTCTCTACTCGTCAGATTCTTCTTTTGGGGCCACGTGTGCCTATCCCACCGCTGGCAGTTTTGTCCACCGACAACCCGACAGCCCCGCATCAGCTGCCTGAACTCATTGCCACCGCCGACATCGACTCGGAGCTGCAGCCCAATCCATGGCCGATGAAATGAGAGATTGATTGCTTTGAGGTGGGTACAGGCCGCTTGGACGAGCGCAGGCGTCGGCGCGAGAAAGTGACGATACTGTGCGTACGCGATTGGGACGGCGTCTCTCTGCTTCCAGAGCGGGTGCACTGCGTCTTGGAAGAGCCCATGGGTCACGACGACTGGATGCGAGCTCGTCGCTGACAGGTTGATGAACGTCTGAATCGCGGTGAAGTGCTCCTTGACCCGTGGAAACAGGTTATAGATCATGGGAGCGCACATCCGTCCACGGTACCCGTCGCTGGCCGCCCTCGCCTCGGCCGCGTCCAGGGGTAGGTTGGTAATGGTGAGTCCGTAAGGGAATCGCCAACCAATCTTGCCATTGGCGTCGGAGTACGGCCCCTGCATCCACAAGTCGCCCACAAGCCGCCCGCTGTTGACGAGTCCAGGTGCCTTTGCCGACGTCCAATTCGTTGTGGAGCCGTCCGCAGGTTGCAGATACGGCCCCTCGAGCCACTCACCCCAGCGAATCGCCAAACTGCGACCCGACGCCCGGGCGAGCTCAAAGCTGGCCCGGAGCCCCGCGAGTCGGTTGCCTAGCCCGTTGCTGGGGTGAGGGTACGTGACGAGCCAGCGTTCAGCGGCCGAGCTCGAAGGGCGATAGGTGGCATGCTGGCTGCAAATCATCTGGAGCATCGGTTTGCCTTGCCACACCATCTTCGTAAGATTTGCGTGCCGAGTGGCTTTCGTGTAGGTGCAACTGTGATTTCGCGTACTCTCCCATTTCGTGTCTTTGCGGGCCGAGATGCGCTTCTCCAGCATAGCCGACTTGAAGCCCGTAGGTGCGTTTTTCAGCGCGTCCATGTCGCACTCATGGAACCACGAGCAGTCATTCCACTGAATCGAAACTGATATGTAGCGGCAGCGCTGGCAATTGGTGCAGCGCTTCGCGCAGTAGTCAAAAGCTGCTTCCCACGAGCTCCGGTGCCTAGGGCCATTCAACGCCCACGAGCCTTTGTGGCCTCGCTTGCAGTTGCTAGCAGATGCTGCCTTTGTGACTTCACAGTACCCGGTGCGGCAGAGTGAGCCATTAGCCTTGATCTCGACCACTTGATTTACCCATGCGAATGAGGTGAGCATACAGTCAGTATGACGGTGCGGATGGAGGCGGCGTTGATGCGGTTCCAGCGCGCCTCGGCGCTCGGGCGGTGTGGGGGAGTCGAGAGGGTACAGTACAGTATACTGTAACCGGGAACAGTATATACGGGGTCGACCTTGTACGGCCACGAACTAGGAATTAGTGTTTCGTCACTAGGACTACGTACGCAATCTCCGTATTATAGTCACACCGCGCGCTACACGCGCCCCCGTGGGCGTTCACACAACACACACCTCGTCAGCACTCACGTGCTCTCCTCACCTAGAGGGATCGGCATCCTCGCGCAGTCCCCACGGCGCGACCAAAGGGCAGGAGGGCGACGCACGCGTCGGACCCCCCTACACACTAGCCAACACACAGGGGGGTCAGGGGGGGTTTCTTCTCCTTTTGGGGGGGGGCTCCTATCGGATACGTATCCTGATGTATCTTGATGTTTTCTTGATGTATCCTGCATGTATCCAGATACATGACACACAAGATACAATCACGATACAAGTCAGATACATGCGTGATACATTTAAAGATACACACAAGATACGTATATCGAGCCCTACTTGCGACCGCGCTTGGATACCCCCAAACCCCCGAGATACGTGTCCCGCATGTATCCCGCATGTATTCCGCATGTATCCCGCATGTATCTTGATTACCTCTGAGGATACATGTATCTCGCATGTATCCTGCACGTATCCCGCATGTCTCCTTCATATCAGATACATCTCTCTCTGGATGCATTTGAGATACATGTATCTCATCATGTATCTTGGATGTATCCCGCATATATTTTGATCACCCTTGCAGATACATGTACCTCGCATGTATCCCGCAGATACGTACCTCGTCATGACGCGTCCAAGGTACATGTATCATGATTTTGTATATCGGTGTATCCTGATGTATCACAAGATGTATCGTGATGAAGAGTCCAAGATACACGTATCCTGATGTATCTTGATATGTATCCAGTGTGACACCAAGGAAGCGCGCAAGATACATGTATCTTGTTGTATCTGATGTCGTGATGTGTATCCCAAAATGTATACATGTAATGGACTCCTTTGGGATACGTGTAAAACACATGCAAAATGTCAAGATACATGCATTCTCTTGGAATTAACAGAGCATGTAAAGATACATTTGAGATACATCTGGAAACACTCAACGTGTATCCTTCAGGATACATGCAGGCCACCATAGGCGCCCAGATAATGACCCCTATCTCCACTGAGCGTCCAGCCATTTGCCCCTTGGGTTAAGAGAGAGCTGTGGTGGTGTCTGTTCAGCTACGACTCGGAGCATTTCCCTGACATAATCTCGCATCGTCAACATCTTCTTCACTAGATACCCAAACAGATACCCGGGACCTAAGAAAGCTCGGTGCCCCCAGAAGAGAAGCCGAGTGTATCAGCGGCGCCCTCAGAAAGCATAAACATTCCTGTCAGTCCAGTTCCCAGGCATGTTAAACAAATTCCCACTGGATACCAACCACTCTCGCTCGCGACGTAACCTTTGCGAGTGACCAACAATTCCTCGTGGTTCTTTACGCATTGCACGCAGTGCGAGAGTTTGTATAGAAGGTACATTAGACGCCATTTTCAGGAAGGGGTTGGAAATTGCGGTTACCGCGTCGTGTTGGGCGCTTACCGGTGTGTATAACCTCGCCATTGCATGTATTGTTGGTCGCGCGCAGCTAAATCCACAATGTCATTGAAACCCCGTCGGTCTCTGGTGTGCCACCCTTCTTGACCCGGGGTCACTCTCCAAAGCCCATCTTCACGATACTCAAAGGGTGACCCGGTGGGCCCAAACTGACTATAATGATTTGGATACCTTATGTAATAATCAGGCGCAATAGTGTGAATGTAAACGAGGTTGATACGCGGGATTCTAGCTCGCGCAATGATCTTGCGAAAAATCTCGTTTAATCTCTTTAAAAGCTGTTGGGTCCGAGTCACAATTGGTCGTATGACCCACTCCCAGGCTCCACTCACACGTCTTAGTTCCGTGTTGTCCCCTGCGTTAAACCAGTTAATGAATAGGGGGCGATTCGCGCGCGTCGCGGGCATAAGCTGTCACAATACTTTTAGAATATGCTCATGCGGTTGCCACGTCGTGTTGGGCGCTAGAGGGGGTCGAGCCACCATTGATCTCACGATCCATCGTGCATAGGCGGTCGGATTGGACGCGGTGGATCAAATGGACCCATTGCACCAAAGCCTTCGTCAACATAAATCATAATTCAAGCGCATCCATTCAGGACGTCGTCGGCCAGGTGGGGGGTTTCGAAACGCCCTTCTAAACATCTCCCTAGCCACTCTCCTTAATGATTATGAGGTATGTCGAAATCAAGATACAATCAAGATACATGTACTTGTACATGCAGGATACATCAAGATACATCCAGATACGTATCCGATAGGAAACTCCCCCCCCCCAAAGGATAGGAAACCCCCCGTCACCCACACACAGGGTACGAACGCGGCACGGCTCCAGTGACGGTAGTCTCAGTCCTCCTCACACTCTGTACTCTCTCAGCAGCCGTTCGGTTGAGGGCGGGCCGCGCCGGGTGGGCAACCAAGAATGGGCGGCTGCTGCGCTCCCACCTTCGGACCAGACGCGCGGCACCCGCGATACATGTAACCGCGACGGTCTACGCGGCTCGACGCGTACAGCGGTCCCAGTACCACAACACATACAAGATTATAAATCGCGCATTAAATCGCACATGGCATGGCCCAACACCTCTCAGACACACACCTCCGCGGACCGAGATCGAAACAGGGGCGGGATGCCTAGCAGGGGCGGGTATCTCGATGGCTGATGCTGTGTCCATTCCCACACAGTCCGGTCGCACCGCATGATCGCTTCGAAGAACCCGTGCTCAGATGCCACCCGCCCTCGCGCAGCTCCAGTTGCACAGCACCACTCGCCTCACCCCTGCGAACTCACTATCTCGATCTCACCCCTGCGAGCTCACTGCTCGGCTGTGCGCCCCCAGTAGAAGAGCCGTGAGCGCATCTCCTGGAAGAAGGATCCCGAGGCCGAGGCCTCATTGTACACGAGCGTCGATGCCTCGGGCTCGTCGAGTTGGGCGATGGGCTCATCAGAGGCACGGCGATGGCTGGCATTTCGCATATCTGGCGCATCGGAGGCATGGCGGCTCGGAGCAATCAGTTCACTCGCCTCCGACCGCCTCGATGCCTGACGACTCGGCCGCAAGGAAGCTGACGCCTGCCGGCTCGGCAAGAGCGGCAGCGCACCGTTCGTGGCGGTCGCGGAGCGGGAGACGGGCAGGCCATTCGAAGAACGGCTTCCCCCTTCCCCCTCGGTGCCTGGGGGCGTCCATTGGAGCCACGGCCAGTGGCCGTCCAGTGGCCGAGTAGCGGAGACCCCACGGCGGACAAGAATTGCCGACGGCTGCCGACTCACCGACGGCATTGCCGACGGCTGCCGACTCACCGACGGCATTGCCGACGGCTGCCGGCTCACCGACGGCATTTCCGACGGCTGCCGACTCACCGACGGCATTTCCGACGGCTGCCGACTCACCGGTGGCGAGCTCATCGATGGGACGGGCTGCGAGCTGGACTGCGAGTTGGAACGTGTCGGACGAGGCGGCAGCGCCGCGTTGGAATCCATCGCCTTGTGCGCCTGGATGATCGCCTTGAGGGCGCGGTTGGGCAGCAGCATCTCCGATGCCAGCGACTGTCGCGACACAGGCGAGCGAGGTACCCGCCCCTGCGAGCGTTCGTGCCGAAAGTAGCTGAGGATCCCCTCGCGCTCGTACGTGACGCCGTCCATAGCGATGACGGGATCCTCGATCGTACAGAGGGTGAGCGGGCACAGCAGCGCCTCCGCCATGTACTGCTGCGGGTTCGTGATCACGATCGCGTCATCCGCCAGGCGACGCTCCTCGGAGAGGTCGGCGGCCTCGGGTCCCTCTGCGGCGAGGACGGCAGCGAGGATGATGTCGATGAGACCATCCGAACGCGGGTCGGCGTCGAGCAAAAGGTGTGTCGCCCGCCGCTCGCCACGCCGCATCTTTCGCACCGCCTCCGTGATTTCCCAACCGCCCTCTTCCTCCATCTTGAGAAAGCCCGCCTCGATCTTCGCCCACCCATCCTCGTCATCGGCCCCCTCGGTGATGAGCCGTACGAGGGTCTTGATGCCGAGCTGCACATGCAGTCCCTTGGCGTGGCCTTCGAGGTGCACCTGCGGTGGGTAGTACCGCTTGGCGGACTCGCACGCGCACACGTAGCGCCAGATGTGCTCGATGAGCGTCTGCGTATTGCCGTCTCCAGGGGCCGTCGCCACCAAGTTCCAGATCGCGCGCTCGCCCTGCCGCATCGCGTTGACCGCATCCTTGATTTTCCAGCCCGATCCGACCAGTGCGTCGATGGCGAGCACGACGTCTGACACGTGGGAACCCGCGGCGCGGTCGCCGACGAGGATGTACGCCGTGAGCAAGGCGAGCATCGACTTCTTCTCCCCCTCCTCCTTGATGAGCGCCTTGGCCTGCCCTTTGATGGGTAGCTTGGGGACCGGTAAATGTGCTGGGTCAAAGTAGCCAATCTGGCTCGGCTTGAGACCCACTAAGTCACGCCCGACACCCTCCAAACCCTCCACACCGCCCAGCGCGGCGCGGAGGGCACCCTCCACACCGCCCAGCGCGGCGCGGAGGGCATCGTGGTCGAGGGCGCCGTCGGCGCTGAGGGCGTCGAGGTCGACCCCCATCGCGGCGCGGAGATCGCTGAGAGGGTCGCTTCCAGCGAGGTGCCTCGCCATCGCCTCTGCCATCGACTCCACGTCGGGCCGTTGGTAAGCCGCTTCGCCAGTCGCGATCGCCGCTGTGGGCACCGCATCTGGAGGCTCTTCCCCGTCCAGGAGGCTCGTCAGGAGGTCCATGCCGTGCACCGACGCCACCAACCCGTCGAGAGTGGCCACACGCGCCCGGAGCACGTGGGCCTCACGTCGGGTCTGCTCGCGTGCAAGCACGAGAGGCGCGCCCGCCTCCATCGTGGCCACCGCGATGGCGTTGTACCGGTCATGCCCGCCGTCAAAGCCGCGCTCATTCCAATGGTAGTCTCGGGGGTGCGACGGAGGGTCGGGCAGCGGCAGGAGGCGGATGAGAGCGCCGCCAACACTCCCGTACAAAGCCTCGGTCATCGCACCGCGGCCGCCGCCGTCCGTCACAGCATGGACCAGGACTGTGAACGATCGGGGACCCCCGGGGGCATGTGTGACCTGTTGCGACGCCATCGCCAAAGGGCTGAGGTCGGCTTCGTCACGACTCTGTCGCTCTAGGTCGACCCGACGAGGCGGCGCCGCCGCTGTGGCGGCGAGCAGGGTTGGAGTCTCGCGGCGCACGACCACGACGACCTGGTTGCGTGTGAGAACGTGCTCGAGATGGCGCGCCTCCTCCTCCGTCTGGGCCCGTGCGATGAGCCCGAGGCCGTTGGCGGTGATGCCTGAGCGCGCAGGGTGGGCGTGGGAGTGGGGGCGTTCGTGAGAGAGCATCCAGGGGAGATCAGGGGAGGTCAGGGGAGATCAGTGGAGGTCAGGGGAGCTCGCCACGCACCAGCGCGCATCTCGAGCATCATTTCGCCACTCGTGTGCCAACCACGATCTGGCCACGTCAGGGAGGCTCCGCTCGCATTCGTCCCTATGGCATTGATCACCTGCATCATCGCATGGGCAACGTCAATCGCATAGGGTCAGATCCAGGGAGATCCAGGGAGATCCAGGGAGATCCAAGGAGATCCAAGGAGATCCAAAGAGATCTGGGTAAATTCAAGGAGATCCGGGGAGATACATGGAGATACAATGAGATCCTAGGAGATCCAAGGAGATCCACGGGAGATCCACGGGAGGTCATCTCACGGGCTCCGCCGCAAAATGTCAAGGAAGACATGGCAAAGGCATTCCGAAGAACGCCCGAGGCGCGCGTTGCGCAACGTATGGGCACCTTGGGGAGCGAGCATGCGCAGAGAGCATGGGCACGCGCGTGCACGCACCTTTCGTTCCGTCTCGCTGCCCGGTGTCGCGACGGTGGTTCGCACGTACACGCAATACTCACGTGCCGTCGCCACTAGCGTGGGCGCTGGCGTGGGCGTGGGCGTGGGCGTGGGCGTGGGCGCGGGCGCTGGTACCGGCACGGGCGGCGGCGCCGGCGCGGTGCCAGCCGAGGGCGGTGGCGGGGCATCGGCTGCGGAGGGGGTGAGCTCATCGAGGTCGAATGCATACCACGAGTTACTTACTGAAGGGAACTCGACCTTCACTAGCCCATGGGAGAGCACACGGCGCACGAAACCGACCGTCGAGTGGTCTACCCCATCGGGCCAATCGCAGCGAGGGCGCTGCGGCCACAACAAAGGGGGCAAGTGGCGGACGAGAGTGAGCGAGGCGCGGGCGAGGCACGAGGCAAAGGGAGTGGATGGGAGGTGTGAATGTGAACGTGAGGAGTGCAGATGGGTCGCAGCTGGCGTACTCACCTCTAGCCCGGGGCGTACTTGTACGCAGACGCCGACTTTGATGGTGGAGTCGCCGTCCCACGCCTCGAGCTCATCGGGCGCAGCTTTCCACGTGCCCACAGAGAGCGGGAAGGCCACAAGCACGGTCGTCACCCGAGCAGATGGCGCCGCCGCCTCGAGAGCGAGCGTGAGCGCGCCGAGCAGGTCCGACTTTTCTGCGAGACCCGCGAGCGGCACGCCGCGCGCACGCAGCTCGGCCTTGAGCTCGCGCACGCTGAGCGAGGCCGCGCGCTCGGCCGAGAGCGCCGGCCGCGCCTGCCCGGCCGTGCGCATGCCAACGATCCGCCCGACAGCGTGCCGATGGTCTTCGAGATTCCCCCAGCCACCACGGGGCCGGTCCAGGCCCGTTCGAACTCGAACGGCCGATCCGATCCGCAGACCGTCGTCGCCGCGTCGCAGCACAGCGTCTGGCAGAGTGTAACACAGGTTTTCTGCGGAAGGGACGACCTCCAGCTCATTGGCTCGGCAGTTCCAACTACCTTGGCCGACGGACTCAAAGGCGACCTTGCACTCATCCTGCTGATTGCGGCTCCGCAGCACGCCGATTTGGTCGTGGGTCACGGCCCCCCAACCAAACGATGGACTTGTCACGTCCTGACGCACCCTCACCACGACTCCAGGGATGAGTTCGGGCTGCAGGCGCTCCGGATTGTCGTCGAGGTCCCTGCAGTCTTCGTCCGTCCCAAGCATGCCGAGCGCGCGCCCGAGGTCAGCCATGCCGCCTTCCGGACCATGCGCCTCCCCATGCGCCTCCATCAGCATGCGCAAGAATGGAGCAAGCTCCTCCATCCTCGCAAAAACTTGCGAGCGAGGCCACACGGACGGGCGCGCCACTGTGGACAGAGCGCGCTCGCTTTCGTCAAGTGCGTCGACTTGTGCGTCGCGAGTCTTGTCGCCCCCCTCTCCACAACTTTGCGATTGAGGCAGGTAATGTATCTGCAGCTTGACTTGACTTGACTTGACTTGACTTGCTGGCACGAGGTGGCGATCGCTTTCTTCAGAGCTCGCTTATTTTTTCCTCGCACAAACATGGAGTACGTTGACCCTTCGACCATCGAGAGAACGGAGGAGATCAGCAGGAAATTGATGATGCGTCGTCAAACTCTCCTCCAGATGAAACAGAATGGCTTTGGCGCCGGCGAACTCATGGCGGCTGGCTACAAGCTGGAGGAGCTGAGATCTGTCGGAATCGTTCCAGCAGAAAAAGCACCGCTCCCCACGCGGCAGCCCTCTCCAAGGCCCTCTCCGCGTGGCAGCGGTGCTGGCACCGCTGCCGTGGGTCTTGGTTCAGCTGCTCTGTTTTTGCTGCTGCTACCTTTCGGTTTGTGAAAATTTCCGACTTCAATCGAGGGGAGCGCGCGGCGCAGGCCGCGGAGCCGCGGACACTGACAGTAACACGAGCGGCACGAGCGCCTCGCGCGACTCGGGGACCAGGAGCCGACATACAACGCTGTTCAGCCCCAGTTCACACGGCACACGCCCTAGTTCTCGTGCTGTACTCGCTTACTGTGCCTCCTTACAGTGAGGTGTGAGCCGAGTTCCAATGTCAACAACGCAGACCGCACCATACTGTCATGCACACTACATATTCTCACCACCTGTAAGTACGCGCGCCCATCTCTAGGGGCGAGGTAACGACTGTGAACGCCCTAGGGTGCCGGTGCGTGGTATACTACGGTCTTGGTCCGGTCACCAAAAGCAAACTTTCCTTCAACGCGCGGCGCACAGCTGTGTAGTACACCTTTATGCTTTAAAGGCCCACGTCACGCTCTGGCGAACGACCCGAAAAAAGGCTCTTTTGCACACGCCTCTCCGCTGCGCGCCCTCGCGCCAGGCCGGGCCATGGAGGGCCAGGCGGGCACCGCGAGCGCGCCGGCGCCGCCCCCGCGCCCCGACGGTCCACTCGCTGCCACTGCGTGATGAGAAGCGGCTTCTCGCCGTCGGACGAGGACGAGGGTGGTGGCGCACGCGAGTGCCACGGTTGACGCTATCCTGAAGGCATCTGCGCGGCTTGCCGCGCACGGAGCATCCGCCGCAGCCAGCTGGTAAGCTGAGGCGCCGCATTCTCGGGGCAGTGGGCTCAACGCGTCGGCGATCAGCTCGTCGCAGAACCGGATGTGGCAGCAGCACGGCCCGTGTCGCACGACGCGCAGGACAGCAGATGGCTCCAGGACAGCGCAGATAGCGTCGCATGGGCGGCTCACGGCATGCCGGAGTCGCCCCGTGAGATATCCCGACCGGGCTGATGATCGGAGAGCATCACTCTTCTTGCGTAGGGGAGCACTGTGCATGCTCGCGTGTGTCGTACAGGGCATCTCGTGTGCATAATGTAGGTTTCCGTACTGCAGTGTGCGTCATACGTCGTCCACTCTTCATCTTAGGATCGCACACCACTCTATAGGGGATACATTACCGAGAACAGGCGAGAGAATGTGTTTTGGAGCTCGAATTGTGGAGCTGTGTGGCCAAATGGTTCACGGGTCGATATTCGAGGCGAAGTCGGATTTCGATGCACATCTCCAAAGATCGCGAGACAGCACATAGCTGGAGGGCCATAGATCGAGTCTAGGGACTATATGGACTCATACAGCACAGAGAACCACGCCATATCAAGTCACTGTCGCCACTCAGATGTCACATTGTGACCCCGAGTACGGCCTGTGAGGTCGCGTTTTGGTCGCATTTCGGCACTAGGGCCATGCAGAGTGACTTGGGATGGCGTGATTCTCTGTGTTGTACGAGTCCATATAGTCCCTAGACTCGATCCATGGCCCTCCAGCTATGTGCTGTCTCGCGATCTTTGGAGATGTGCTTCGAAATCTGGGTTCGCCTCGAATATCGACCCGTGAAGCATTTGGCCACACAGCTCCTCAATTCGAGCTCCAAAACACATTCTCTCGCCTGTTCTCGGTAGTGTATATCCTATAGAGTGGTGTGCGATCCTAAGATGAAGAGTGGTCGACGTATGACGCACACTGCAGTACGGAAACCTACATTATGCACACGAGATGCCCTGTACGACACACGCGAGCATGCACAGTGCTCCCCTACGCAAGAAGAGTGATGCTCTCCGATCATCAGCCCGGTCGGGATATCTCACGGGGCGACTCCGGCATGCCGTGAGCCGCCCATGCGACGCTATCTGCGCTGTCCTGGAGCCATCTGCTGTCCTGCGCGTCGTGCGACACGGGCCGTGCTGCTGCCACATCCGGTTCTGCGACGAGCTGATCGCCGACGCGTTGAGCCCACTGCCCCGA
>Ga0210243_100891_pt1 | contig 24580 bp, 20 predicted proteins | sample ChrtobMeP5a_32mM_FD_155461 | JGI IMG/M metagenome (GOLD analysis project Ga0210243, IMG submission 155461) | Chrysochromulina tobin associated microbial communities from unialgal haptophyte culture, Seattle, Washington, United States - P5a_32mM | ecosystem: Host-associated > Algae > Haptophytes >...
TTCTCCAGGGGATACTCATCAAATTCCAGTTTCCGAGTTTCCGAGTTTCCGGGGCCCCTCCGTGGGTCCGCAGAGGGACCCCAAAAACCAGATTCCATGTTTCCAAGTGTGCAGATTCCAGGATACTCCTCTGCAAATTCCAGATTCCGAGTTTCCGAGTTTCCAAGGCCCCTCTGTGGGTCCGCGGAGGGACCCCAATTTCCAAATTCCTTGTTTCCTGGTGGGCAGATTCCAGGATACTCCTCCGCAAATTCCAGATTCCAAGATTCCGAGTGTGCAGATTCCAGGATATTCCTGGGCAAATTCCAGATTCCGTGTTTCCGAGTTTCCGAGGCCCCCTCTTGGGTCCAAGCCCAAGGGAGCACTAAGGAGCACCACCCCCAAATTCCAGATTCCGAGTTTCCGAGTTTCCGAGGTTCCCTCTTCGGTCCAAGGCAGAGGGACTCCCAAATCCCCCCAAATTCCATATTCCGAGTTTCCGAGTTTCCGAGGACCCCTCTTGGCACTTGGGTCGCAGCAAGAGGGACTCGCAAATTCCCAGATTCCGAGTTTCCGAGTGTCGAATACCTAGGGCTTACGTACGTAGAGAGAGCAAATTCCAGAATACACAGCGCAGTTTCTATTTCCGCTCCTGTACTCATGTGTAGCCCATGCAGTGCCGGTAAAGTGATCGCAGTTTCCACTTTCCAAGATTCCGTGTTCCCAAGGCCCAAGAAAAAAGAAAGGAGCGGTACCGGTTCTAAAACACAGGGGGGAACAGTTACCAGTTTCCAAAAACCGGCGCGGGCCATCCAGAATCCAGATTCCGCGCCTCGCCGCGGATTTTGGAACCTGGACAGATTTCAAGATCCAGATATCGCCTTGCAGAATCCAACTTACGCACCTCGCCCTGCGATTTGGAAATTGAAAGACAAAATACAGATTCCAAATTCCGAGACAGCAGTTTCTGTTTACGCTCCTGTACTCTGACTTCATCCGAATTGCGCTAGCTTTCGGCCATTTCGCATCGTAGGCGTTATATGAATGCGGGGCCCCGGGGCCGCCTGCGGCTGCGGCGTGAGCGGCCCCAGCATTTGATCATCAGGATGCACACTGTTGAGTTTCATCCAGGTCTGCGCAGAATCATCACCGTGACGACGCCGAAAACTCGCGTGACGTGGCATGATGTCGCCGGAAGCGGAAACTGCGCCGGGACGCCGTCGGTCGCAAACTTCTGTGTACACCATGAGGTTCACCTGGCATCTCGTCGGAATCGCGACGACGTTTGCAGCACCGGCATCGGAGGGCGCATTTCGCTGCCGCGATCGCGACCCGCTATGCGACGAGTGGAAGGGCCGCGGCGAGTGCGAGAGAAATTACGAATTCATGGCAGAGACATGCCCGAGTGCGTGCGGCTACTGCGAAGCAGCGGGCTTTTTGCCAACGCCGTCGCCCTTTCAGCTCGATTTCGTCTGCAATGGCCAGCTCTCGATCGCGCCTAAGCAAATCACCGCCCAGCACGACGAACGCATGCCCGACGGCTGCGGATTTGCGTGCCGTGACAATATGACCACGTGTGCAGCTATGAAGGACCTGTGCTCAAAGCATCCTGGGACGATGCGGTTCCAGTGCCCCGAGACGTGCGGCGTGTGCAAGGGTATTGGGCTAACGGGCGGCGGATACCCCAAGCACGTTTGTCGACTCGAGACGGGTGACGCTCCCGAGGATGCAGAACACTGTGGCGGGTGGGCGTCGAGGGGCGAGGTGCGCCGTGCATCCCATGCGCCAAGCACATGCACACGGGCGTGCACTTCCCGTGCGCGGCCTGCCCTGCTCTGCAAGTCAGGAGTCTCCGTGTGCTACTCTCCGTTCACAGTGTGCCAACAACTTCGGCTTCATGCGCATGAACTGTGAGAAATCGTGCGGCCTCTGCATCTCGGCGGCCGACGGCGGTGCCACGCCCAAGACCTTCATGACGACCCTGAAGCCGCCGCGGGCGCCGGAGGGCAAGAAGAGTAAGAAGGGCAAGGGCAAGCGTAAGGCGAGCAGCAGTAGTGGAAAGGGCGGCCCGGGTGCAGACGACGGTGTTGCGAGTGCAGGCGAGACCGCCTCCTCTGGTTATGTGGAGGTTCCCAATACGGAGGCTGCAGCTGAACCCGCTAAGGCGAGTCCGTACAGGGACGAGCCAAGCCTGGCCAAGCTGGAGCCCGCAGCAGCAAAGTCAGACGCGCCGGCAGTCAATGCCAAGGTGGAGCCCGCAGCAGCAAAGTCGGACGCGCCGGCAGCCAAGGAGGCGGCGCCGATAAAGGAGGCGAAGCCGGAGAAGGCATCGGACGACGTGGCCGGCAAGAAGACAAGCTGGGTTTCGAAGGCCAAGGAGGCGGTGAGCTCGGTTCTCAAGGGCAAGAAGAAAGATGCACCCAAAGATGAGATGTAGTGGAGTGTGCTCTTCTGCAGGTCGCACGAGTCTGACTCGTCGCGCTCAGACGAGACTCCTGAGCTCAGCGGTCTGAGGCGCGTCGAGAGGATAAGAGAGAGGGACCAGAGAGATCTTAGTCGCAGAGCGATACATTCGTACACATACTACGCTACGCTAGCGTCCGGTCCCGCGGTTTGGGTTTCGCGTCGACGCCGGGCGCGGCTGCCGAGCGCGCCCCGGCCCCGCGCCGCCCGGGCGGGGGCGCCGCCCGGGCCCCGGCGCCGCGGTCCGGTTCCAGCTTCCACATCGTTGCCACACGATCGGTCTCTCAGTCGTCCGCCGACAGATCCGGGATTGACGCGTCGATTCGCCGGGTACGAACGCCCTACGGCCGTATTATGCCCCGTGCGAGATCAATAGCGTGCGGCGCGGGCATGGGCGCGGGTTAAGAATTACGAACAGCGCGACGTTTCACAGTGCACGTGTCAGCGACGACACCGAGGCAGCCCGACCCACCTCAGTGTGTCCGGCGGGACTGACCCACCGTCTCGCGTCTCTATCTCCTGTCTGTCTGTGATTTGTCTGGGCCCCGGTTCAATTTTTTGTTCGCGCCGCGAGAATGGCAGCGGCGGCGATGGCGTGGGCGGTAGCCGCGAGAAGCGAAGCCTTTTTCGGAGAAGAGTATTCGCGGGGCGGCGGTAGTGGTTTCGGCTCGCCTTCCTCTGCCGTCTGGGTCGACTCCGCCTGCTCCACTAGTTCCACCAGCTCTGCCGTCTGGGTCGACTCGACGATGTCCTCCGCTTCCGTCGAGTGCACCAAGCGCACGTCGTGAATCGGATGCAGCACCCCAGTGCGACGATCGAAGCAGTAGCCGGCCATGTACGGATTGCCCGGGGTCACCGACGTCTTGAGCCCGTCGACGATCAGCAGCACGAGGGATGCAAAGGCAGTGCCGGGGGCAGTGGCGTGGTGCTCTGCGAGCGCGTTGAGCACCTCTTGCGGAGGGTAGACTCCCCAGCCGGGCGTGCAGAGTGCCAAACCCACCACGTCCGCTGACAGGGCAGCTGCACCTTGACGCAAGCGCTCGAGCAGCTCTGTGAGAGTCGCACCCAGATCGGGACTCGACGACGTGGTGTCAGACAGTCTGGGCGCGTCGGTGGCGGGGAGCCCGGCAGTCCTCTCAATAGCCACAGAGTGCACGTGCACCACTGCGCCCACGCGAGCGCCACTCTGACCAAAAGGGCCTCCGGTGGAAGGGCCTCCGGTGGCTTTCGACTCGAGCCGTCCGCACAACCAGCCCGCGGCCCAGATGGCCTCCGGCGCGGCCTCGGCGGTTGGCATGGCGCATGCGTCCATGGCCTTGGCCTCGAGCTGCTCGAGCGAACGCAGAGCCGCGCGCCCTACCCAGAGTGCCGCCACTTCTGAGGAGGCTGCGGCTGCGCTCGCTGGGGGCCCATGGCCGAGGGGGCTTCTGAAGATTCGGGACGCCGCAGCGATCGAGTTGGAGTGTACCTTTGCAAACGTGGCGTCCTCGTCGTGGAGGTCGTGGGGACTCCTCTCGTGCAGGGCTGCAGCCACAGCGCGCGCACCCGCTGGCCACGTCCACAGGGCTGCCAGGCAGCCCCCTGACGTCAGAGCGCACTGGCCACCGGCGCCCTCCACCAACGAAGGAGTCTGCTCGTCGCAGCACAAGCGGGCTGCTGGAGCGGCACCGATACCGTCCCTGATCACAAGCGCCGTTGCGGGCTCTGCCCTCGTTGGTTCCACAGCCTTTGCGGAGATGGGCGCCGTCGTGGGCGCCATCGTGGGCACCGTCGTGGGCGCCGTCGTGGGCGCCGTCGTGGGCGCCGTAGTGGGCGCCGTCGTGGGCGCTCCTGAGGGCGGCGGTGCCAGGCACCCGTCCATCCGACGGAGCTGTTGACGAGAATAGACGGCGCGGCCGCCATCTGGGAAGCGAACAAAGATGTCACCGTCGCTGTCGACGGTAAGGACGCGAGCGCCCGAACGTCCGGCGTGCTCGCCGCTCAACACCTCGCAGGCGTCGCCCACCCGTAGAATGGCTGGCGGGCATGCCATGGAGGAGGATCCCTGCTCAGGCTGGGGACATTTTGCTGGTGTTGGTGTTGGTGGAGGTTGCGCCGAGGACGCAGGCAACTCGGATATGCAAACAGGCAACAGCTCTTCAGGTGTTAGCATCGGTTCCTTGCCTGCCGATGTGAGCCTTTGCTGTCTCCGTGCTCCCTGCGTCGATTGCGGTTTTTGTGTCGGCGTTTGCAACTTGGTCGATACGCTTCGAGCCTCAGATGACGCTGGCGGTGCCAGCAGTGCACTGCTCATGGCTGCTGGCACAGGCGATGCAGCGATAGCAGGCAATAGTTGCTTCTTCCGAGTGACGCGCGGATTTACGCGCCACTTTTCGGATGCGTGACCTTCCCTGGCGGAGTCGGGCAGCGAAGCGGATCGCGGCGCTTGTGCTGTAGGATGCAGCGGTGTCCATGGTGGCGGCTGGCACGTCGAAGGCAAGGTAGGTACTGCGATGGCGATGCCCAACGCACCGGAGTACGAGCCAGGAGCCAGTAGCTGGTGGAACAGCAGCGTGTCGTTCGAGCAGCGCGGTCGCCCTCCATTGAGAAAGATGTGGCTCACTGCCGCGATCAGGTCCGCATCGGCGGCGTGGCGCGACATGTGTGCCCCAGGGTCACGGGCGCGGCGACCTGTGAGCGTGCGAAGCGGCGGCGCGACCGATGCCTCGCGAAGTACCGTAGGGGCAGCCCCTTGCGTGAAGGGGGACACGACCCACTGATGAATGGCGCAATTTCATGACGCTTGGCGACGTCTTTATACGCGATATGGACGCCTCCAGTGACGACGAGGCGCCAGTCGCGATTCGCGTGAGCGAGGCGCGTGACATCGCGCTCGCCCGTGAGGCGACACGGCCCACACGGGAGCAAGCGCGTGCGAGCCAGAAGGCAGCACAACGGAAGCTCAAAGGGGTGATCACCGCCGACCTACGTGGTGACGACTACCTTCCGAGTGAGGTGCTTGAGCAGCTGCCACCGGCGGTCGCGACGGCCTCTAGGCACGAGGCCGAAGCACGCATACTCCACCCAGCGGAAAGTAGTAGCAGCGGCGGCATCAGCAGCAAACGCGCGAGGCGCACTGCCGCCGTTGCTGCCACCTCTGACAGATGTCCAGATGGCCTGCCGCACGTGATCAAATCGACCGGTACAGTGGAAGTGGCCGTGCTCGACGATAAGGGCGGCCCGCGACTGCACGCACCTGTGCGCTCGAGCGTCCGCACGTTCATGCAGGAGCAGCTATATGGAGACCGCAATCGGCGTGTGCCAGCCGCAACCCTCAGCTCACTCAAGCCGACAGGTGGACGTTTCGGGCCGGCGAGCAACTTCGCGGCGGTGCCGTTCGATGCGGGAGCGGCTGCGTCAAGCATCAAGAAGAAGGGCAAGAAGGGTAAGAAGGGCCAAGGAGGGAAGGCGGGTGGATCCACTGGCTTCTCGAGCCTGGAGAAAATGGCTGCGCAGATTATGGCACGAAGCAGGAATGGAGCGAAGGCGTTCTAAACAGGAACATGGAGGGGCGAAGCCTCTCCTGGGTGATGCCGGTGTGCTTCGGCGGTTCCTCGGCGGCCGCTGCGGCTCGGGCCGGGTGGTGGCCGTGTGGCGCGTGGTCCTGTGAGCACCAGGGTCCAAGCAGCGCAGTCGAAAACAGTGAGCTGTCAGGGGTGACGGACCGCGTGTGAAAGGGGTGGAGCGATCGGACCCGACACGACAAGAAGACGGAATCGGCCCATGTGCGTCGGTTTCCGAGAGCGAGCGACTCCTGCATGGCGACATGCTTAAAATATGCAATTGTAAATATGCTACATTACACAATTTTTATCTTGCCAACACCATTGGCTATTGGCAAGCCATGGTGTGCATGTGCATACACAATCACGCGCGAACACGAGCAGACCATGCGATGTGCGAAACTGGCAGAGTGGCGTGGCGGAGCGGCTTCACGGCTCTCCAGATAGAAGCCCCTCGTATCATTTGCTCGTGTGTGCGACAGTGCCGTCTGTGATCTCATGAGTTCATCATGCGCTCGCACCCTGCTATCTTGCGGTGTGGGTTGCCGGCGTCCCGACGTCTCACTCGCGGATGCCGAGCTCCTCGATCATCTCCTCGTCCTTGCCAGGCACGGCAACCAGCTCAAGCACAAAGTCGAGGATTGCGTCACCGGCCACGCGCGGCTTGCCCGGGCTGGACGAGCGACCCGCGGTGCCGAAACCAAGCTCGGGCGGCACGGTGAGGTTCCATACGTCGCCCGATTTCATGAGCTTGACGGCCTCCTCGACCGCTGGAAGCACTTGGCCACTTCCGGTGCGGTAATAGTATGGCTCCGGGTTGTCGAGGATGTTGTCTATGACCTGGCCGGTCTTCTGGAGGGAGCATTTGAAACGAATGGCGATCAGGTCGCCGGTAACCGGCGTGCCACCTTTGCCCGACTTCACGACCGTGTACTTCAAGCCCGAAGGGGTGCTGCCCTCATCCGCGTGAGAGACACCGGCGTTGGAGACAAGGCCAGCGAAGCCAAAGGTCGCCGCCGTCGAGAGCACGCTCCGCCGGCTCATGCTCTGCGCAGCGGGCGCCGCCATCGAGGCAGCCGGCAACCGGAGCCCGCTCACGACGCCACAGCTCAGAACGAGGACCACGATGGCGGAGATCGACATTTTCTTACCGGTATCGAGCCTGTCCCGCGCGGTCCGGGCGGTGTGTGTCCTGTGTGTGTCCGGCTCCCCCGGTGTCTTTTTACAGGTACGACCGTCTCTTCATTGACTAAACTCCAATTCGTGAATACGTCAGCACCGGCCGACAGACGCGGTGGCGGCCGACTTCACGGCGTTCCGGATGCTCCGTCTCGAACGAACTGCGACTTGCGTCACTTACTTAGTCGCCTCAGTTTTCCGGCCTGCGTGCGTGCCCTCCGCTTTCTACCTTGCGGTGCTGCTCGTCCTCCTCCAGGGCTCGCATACTGTGTACAGCTCCGCCAGGTTGGTGTTGTTTCAGTCCCTCGTTCAGCTCGTCAGCAGCACCGTCTTCCTTGCGCTCTCAGTTTCGCTGGCTACGCCAGGAGGCAGCGATGAGGCGCCTTGGCCATCGACATGGTGGCCGGACCTGTGTGTGCTCATCGTCAGCCTCGCCACTACCTTTCTCTCGCTGCGCGCCGTCATGAGCGGTGTCACGGCCATCGGCGAGCCGGTGCTGACCGTGTCCGCGTTGGCCGCTGCTTGGGAGGGATCAACGCGGCTCGACGCGACCGAGATTGGCTTTAGCGTCGTGGCTGTTTGCTTCCTCGCCACCGCGTGCGTCGTGCACCCAAGCGTGCTGGCGATACCGATGGAAGTCGTGGTCCTCGCCGCCCTCGGCGCTTGGGGCTGGGGCAGTACAGGCCGCTCCCTGATCAAGTGGGTACGCCGCGCGCAGCGCGTGGCCCAGCTGTACGCTGCGGTTTGGGTGGCCGCCTTCTACGGGGCGCAGCTGGCTACCAACATGGGCTCTCCGCCTGACGGCACGATGAAGCAGCTGGGCTTGTTTGCGGTCCCGTGGTTCGCGCCCTTCGACGACCCGTCGACGGCGTCGCGCTACTGCAGCGACATGTACTGCGCCGACCTCGCCGAGACGCAAGCCACCCTGCTCATTGTCTTCCTCTTCTGGGCACACTTCGTCGGGTTCGATGCGACGTGGATCCGGCAATGCTTGTGCCCGTGGCAGGCCGAAGGAGCCCTGATTGAGCGCGAGTCGCTCTCGCAGTCGCTCCTGCGGGGCGAGGCCCCCTCCCCTGCCGCGAGTACCTGGGGGGCACATGTGCTGCCCGCCACCGCCTCCGTCAGTACCTCCTCTCCGCCGTCTCCGCCTCCTCCGCCTTCTCCGCCTCTGGAGCTCTCCTCAGGCGTCGGCGGTATCCCTACCCGACGAATGGGCGGCTCTCCGGCAGTCGCGAGTGGCGCGGCCTGCTGCGGCTCTATCCTGCTCGTCGTGCTTGCGCTGCTCACGCCGAGTGCGGTCACGCTGATCTTCCTCTTCTTTGGCGCGGCAGGACTGCTCAGCATCCCGTCGTGGCCCTTTGCTGAGAAGTGCGCCGCCACCCCCATTTCCCCCCATTCACCTCACCCTACCCCCATTTCCCCACACGTGGCCCTTTGCTGAGAAGTGCACCGCCTCCCCTCTGTCTACATGAGCCAATCCCCATCCCCTCCCTCGCCCCCATTTCCCCCACTCACCCCATCGCCGACCTTGCCACACCGCCCCCCACTCACCCCATCGCCGACCTTGCCATACCGCCCCAGGAACTCCAAGCGTTGGCGCGGGCAACCGATGGACCGGTGCGGCGAGATTTTCCTCTGTGAGCTCTGCAAAGGCGGTCGCGGCAAGATAGCACGCAACGTTGCGCGCTTTTCCAAGGCCATCATGAGCGGGCGCAAATGGCTCCGTGGCACGTTCGTCATGTGCGTGGTTTGGACGTTCGCGCAGTTCACAGTGGGCGCCTTCCCAGGTCTGGTCCAGGAGTTCTACCGCGAGCCCGAGGTCTCGCGATACACACTCGTCGGCACCCTCTCGCGCATCGGCTTCATGCCCTCGCCCTTGCTCCTGGGCTCGGATTTGGCGCAAATGAGCGTGCTCGTCGCGGCGCTCCTTCAGCTGATCCTCACCGTGCTGCTCGGAGTGGCATGTCGCGTGCACACACTGGAGATGGATGCGATCTTAGCCGCCGAGATGGACTTTGCCGTCGGCGTGGACTACGCCGAGATGGATGCGCCGCAGCCTCTTGTCAGCAGCCCTCGAAGGCCAGCCAGTGATAGGACGGCGGCCACTACCCTCACCGACGTCTACGTCGAGTTCACACCCGTCGAATTCACACCCGTGGATCGAACCGCCCAGGACGGCGCGATGGGTACGCCGAGTGCATCGCCGTTGCGAGCGAGCGCATCGCTCGCGGCAGCCGCTCTCGCGCCCAACGACTCGATCCTCTCGCCCCCTCCGGCTCTCGAGGAGGAAGGGGCAGAGGTCGCCGCGCGCAGCCGAGGTGGACGCGCCCGTCATGGCGCCAGCCTTCTGTGGGACCTCCTGAGGGCCGACAGCTGGGTCGAGGTGCGCGCCGGTGTGGCGGTCGTGTTGCAACCGATCGAGGCAGCCTACTTGGCGGCGCTTCGTGTGATCGCGTGGCACAGCCCGAAGTTGTCGTTGGTGCTCGTGCTCATAGCCGGGCTGTACGTCTTTGACCTGCTTCACGCGGTCTACGTGCTCCTCTACGTGCTCCTCGCCTCTCGCAGCACCGACTCCTCGCGTGTGTTTTGGCCCATCCTCGTGCGCTGGGTCGCCATCACGGTGCTGGTCTCAGCTAGCTTCCTCGTGGTGGCGCCGCCCGAGGCAGACGAGCCTAGCTGGATGCTCACCCTCCTGGGCCTCAACGGCCCCTCGGGCGCTCCGAACGAGTCCGCGGCCACGGGATGGAAGGAGCTTGGTCCGGACATGGTCCTCTTCACGTTGCTTGTCATCCAGGACGCCATCTACCGCAGTGTCCCCTTTCGGCGCGCCTTCGCGCGCCGCAATTGGGCGCTCGCGCGCGCGTGCCACCTGCCGCACATCAACCAGGATGTGCGCCAAAGACGCTTTCGGTGGCGCGCCGCGCTACGATGGGTCACCTTTTTTATGGTCCTCGCCGTGTCGCTCGTGCCGCGCGCGCGCGTGCAGGGCCTGCTCTACCTGTTCGCCTTCGTGTGGCTGCTCTACTTTGACCAGGCGGCCAATTGGTTTCAAATGCTCCCTGTGACGCTCCGTCGAGGCCGTGCCTGGTACGAACAGTACGTGATCTATCCGGTGATCATTGGCATCGTGCTCATCGAGCTGGCGCTGCGCTACGCGATCGCGATCCCCTTCGTCGCAAAGGAGTTCTTCTCATCGGCCGGCCTCTTCCCGCAGTGCGAGCTTGGGTCCATCGGCTCGGCCAACCAGACCGCATGCCAGTTGGTGCTCGATGCGCTGGGCCTGCACCCGGTCACGGCTCCTTATGATCGGCTCAGCGTGCGCCTCGAGCTGGGCCTGCTCTCGATGCTCTTGGTGGCCTCTTTCAAGCAGATGCGCGCCACGGCCTCCGATGCGCAGCAAGATGGTGCCGCTCTGCGCCCAACACTGCAGCACATCGACGTTGGCTCGGGAGCGTCGCTGAGGCCGTCGGGTGCGCGCCCGAGCCTCGCTACGCGCCCGCCCGGCTCAGGGAACTCGACCGAGCTCATGCATGTGAGCGTGCGCGCGTACAACCCTGGCCCCTCCATGTCCATCTTCTCCTCGTCACGCTGGGTCACGCCGGCGACGATCTGGGCCATCATGACTCACACGACCACGGCGGTGCTCGTCGTCGTCGCGTTCGGCTCCGCTCTCGCCTATGTGGACGCGCAGCGCTTCTTCTATGCAAGCTGCTCGATCATCGCCTGCGTGTTGGGCGAATGGGCGGTGAGCTCGCTTTGGCTGCCTATCGGCGTCTTCTCGGCCCTTTCTCTGATCACTTGGTACCTGTTCCAGCTCGAGATCACAGGCTCCTGGCTCTCTGAAGCCGACAAGATTTGGATCGGTCTGGATCATCTCGAGATCGGTCTCGACAGCCTGGACAGCAGCGACGTCTTCGCAGTGGGCGTGCCTGTATTCATGCAGCTGCTCGCCCTCTTTCAGCGCCACTCGCAGCTCGCGCACAAGGACGCCCAGTGGCGCGCCGCCATGTACCTTGCCGCCGGCACCATCGAGGTCGAGCAGCCCACGCCCACAGTAAGCGCCGTCCCGGGCCCATCGAGCTCGAGCTGGATCTCGAGCTCGAGCTGGAGCTCGAGATCGAGCTCAAGATCGAGCAGCCCAGCCCTTCTCGTCATACCTTCGCTGGTACACCTACCCTCCTTTGGCGGTGCCTCGACGGCCTCGCTGCGCCCGCCGATGGCGCGCGAGGCCACGACAATCCTCCCGCAGCCAGGCCTCTTGAGCCATCGCAGACGCATCTTCGCCGCTGCCGATCTGCAGCACCGGCTGCTCCGCTGCTGGGGAGCGGTGCTGCCGCCGTTGGCGCAGTACATGGTGCTCTTCGCCGCGTGCATGCGCCTGAACCTCTGGGCAGTGCTGTATGTGGTCGCGATCGGATTGGTGAACTTCTGCTATCTCGGTCGGGCCGTGAGCCCCCTGGCGTGGAAGCTGCTGCGCCTGCTCATTGGCGTCGCGCTCATCGTGCAGTACTGCGCGCTCCTCTCTCTACCTGACTCCGTCTGGCCCACGGATGCTCCTGACGGTGGGCGACCCTGGATCTTTTGGGGGCGTAATTGGAGTTACGTCAGTGCCGAGTGCCCGCGTCTCAATATCGACGTAAATCCTCCGCCGAGCGGCATGGTGTGCTACCTGAGTGTCACAGGTCAGCCGTGGAGCTCAGGCCAGCAGCCATGGATGCTCATGATCGACTTCTGCGCGCTGCTCGCTTGCCTCCTGGCCGAGGTCAACAAGACGGCCGCGCACGCCGTGAGCCGCACCGATCTGACTGAGGACGGCGGGCTGCAGCCTCCGGCGGACCTGGCCCCCGAGCCATCCCCACCGCCATCGCCACCGGCATCAACATCGCCGTCCTCGGACACAGCAGGGATTCAGATTCTCACCCCGAGCAAGCCTCCCCCCAGAGTGCCTGCAAGCTCGGGCGCCGTGTCGGGCGCCGCGCCGGGCGCCGCGCCGGGCGCCGCGCCGGGCGCCGTGCCGGGCGCCGCGCCGGAGCCGGCGGTGGCGCCCACAGATGTGGCCTCGCGTTGGAAGCCTCTCCCCGGGGCCCTCGCCCCTCGGCCGATGTGGATGGCCACGTTGACCAAGGTGCTGCGCCTGCTTGAGGTGTACACGGTGCGCCTCTCGCATGTGATCATCCTCTTCATCGTGCTCGCACTTGCTGCGGGTACTGCTGCCACATCTCGTACGCAAGATGCCACGCAGGGCCTGATCTCGCTCGGCTTCATCATCTATTCGCTCTTCTACATTGCCTTCGAGCGCATGCTAGTGGCGAAGCGAGGTCGCCAATGGTACTGGCTCGTCGTCTACTCGTGGTGCGTGCTCCTCGCCACACAGCTCTTCCAGGCGCCCATCACGCCGCCGGACGAGTGCTGGAACGTCGCGACGACCGAGGACGTGGGCCAGCCATGGTGCTCGATCATCCTCGCGACGATCGGCCTCTTCCCCGTAAAGGCCTTCGAGGCGACGGGTCTCTCTCTCGTCAAGTTTGCCACCATCTGGCTTCTCGTCGACGTGCAGCGCCGCCTCTTTGGCCACCGCTTCTATTCGAAGCTCAACATGGAGTGGCGCGAGCAAATGGACATTCGCGGCCAGCGGCGGGCCCTCGAGTACGAGCGACGCGAGGTCATCATGCGCATGCTCTACACGCGACGCCTCGAGGCCTGGGACGCGATGCAGGCCGCCAAACTCCGGCGGATCCTCGAGCGGCTCGAAACGATCCGTTCGCTGCTGCTCGGCGGCTCGTCGGCCCCGTCCTCCTCCGAGCCGCCGAAGCAACTGCAGCGCGCGGACGAGGTAGACGTTGGCGTGAGCTCCCTTATCGAGGCGGGCTTCGACGGTCGCAAAGCGGCGGCAGCGCTCGTGGCTTGCGGCGCGGGCGGCAAGCGCTCTCAGGAGGTCCTCGGCGCGTACACGCTGCACCGCGCACTTACGCTACTGCTGCAGGTAGAGCTCGAGCTTGTGCCGCCTTCGACGCTGCACCTGCGCGAGGTGATGAAACGCTGCTCCGTGCGCAAGATCCAGCCCAACTCGATGACGTACAGACTGCTCGAGGAGATGACGCGGCAGGAAGACCGCGATACCCTCTCAGTGCATGGTGGCTCGCGCGACAACCTCTCCTCTCTGAGCGGCGGCCTTCGACGGTCGCAAATCGGCGCGCGTGTCACTTTTTCCGACGTCGACGGTGTGCAGTCCATCGGGCAGTCCGCCGCTGAGCCGGCTGCCGTGGAGGAAGGTGCGGCTGCCGTGGAGGAAGGTGCGGCTGCCGTGGAGGAAGGTGCGGCTGCCGTGGAGGAAGGTGCGGCTGCCGTGGAGGCAGGTGCGGCTGCCGTGGAGGCAGGTGCACCCGCGGCGGCAGAGACGCCACGAGAGGGGCACTCGAGACCGTTCCGGTACCAGCTGGCCAGATCGGAGACCGAAATGGGCCGGATCAAGAGCTCCGTCGACGAAGACTATGACATGTTCGGAGAGCTGATGGGCAAGATGGCGGGCCAATCTTGGTACGAGTACCTGCGTGAACACTTCATCGAGTGGCTCAAGATGAGCCGCGACCCAGTGCTCTTCCCCACAGCCTCGTCTTCGCCGTCGGACATGTTCGACTCGCTGCGTTACAGCCTCCCGCCACCTCCCTCCGATCTGCCCTCCGCTTCGCCGCTGGGCGAGGCCGCGAGCGTGCGAACACGGCTCCTCGGCGCCATAGCCGTGCCGAGGGAGTCGTGTTGGCGGCTAGTCACACTCGCAACGCAGGCAGCGTGCTCCAACTCCTTCTTCCTCCTCGCAGTCGCGATGGTCCTCAACCATGCCTTCGTGGCCAATAAGCTCTCGATCGTCTTCCCGCTCGCGCTCCTGCTCTACGGTGCCACCGACTCCCCCCGATGCGTCCGATGCTGAGTGCCCCTGATAAGCTCTGATGAGCACTGATGAGCACTGATTGCCTCCTTCATCAGGTGCCATCGACTCGCCGCGCCCCTCGGCCGTCTTCGTCGATATCATGATGTTCTACACGATTGCGCTCATTGCGGCCAAGATGCTCTACCAGCTGCCCATCTTCTGCGGCACGCCACCATACACGCTGCGCACCACGCGGCCCGACGAGTCGTTCACTGAGACGCCGGTGCCCCCGAGCACACTCGCCTACTGCCCGATCGAGGAGCAGGGGCCATCGGCACAAGGGCGGGAGGCATTTCTTGTCGCCCTACCCTCGCGTGTCGACTACAAGCTAGGGGTTTACAAGTTCGGCCAGTTCTCGCCGCTCCAAACCGACACCCCGTTGGCCATATTAGGACCCGACTTGCTTGTGCTGGTGCTGCTCGTGCTGGAACGCATTACCACGCGCGCGCGCGGTGAGGGGCAGTTGCCTCGTGAGCTGCCTCACGGCTGCCTCAAGAGCTGCGGCGACGCACGCATGCTGCTGCGACTCGTGATGCAGCCGGTGCTCTCCGCATTCTGGAGTGTACGCGGCTTCTATCGGCGGCTGCTGCCGCCTCTCACCGAGGCGAAGAGAGGCGAGGACCTGCACGTCTCATCCTTCCTGGTGCTCCTCTTCATGCTCCTCTTCAACCTCTTCTTCTTCGCGTCGATGACGCCTTCCACGAGCGGCACCTCCTGCAGCACCGGTGCCTCGCCCATCAACCTCAACCAGTTCGAACAGAACCAGCTCGATCTCTCGACGGTGATTGCGATGATCATCACCATTGCGATCATGCTCCTCGATCGAGTCATCTATCGGCGCTGGGAGCCGCCCGTCATCCGTAGCCGTTCTTCGAGTCAGATGCCCGCCACGGCGCCCTTAACACCCGTGGGCGACGGCGCGTCGTCTTCGAACGCCACGCCCAGCGCCAAACCGGAGCCGGCGCAGCTGCTTGCGCCAGCCGAGGGGGGCGCCGGGGGGTGGTGTGAGTCGCTACCGCCCGCGGCACCTTTGTTTAAGCTCATCCTGCACGTGACGCTCACGCTAGCCGTCCACTACATCGTGTTCCTCGACCACCTGCCCGCATGGAATTGCCCCTCGATCGACTGCGCCACGAGCGACCAGTACGAGACGGGTGGCTGCAAGCGCAACAGTGCCGTCACCTTCTTCTACCTGCTCTGCTGCTGGTACCTGTGGCTCTCCGCCAAGCAGATCAAGGAAGGCTTCCCGCTCATAGTGCTCGAGCATCCGCTCACCGACTCGTCTTCATTGCTCGCCCTGTACGTAAACGCTATCTTCATCAACTTTCCCTTCTTGTGGGAGTTCCGCATCATCGTGGACTGGACGTTCACTCCAAACACAGCCCTCGATCTCTTCATGTGGCTCAAGCTCGAGGACATCTACCAAGGCTTGTGCCTGACGCGCATGATCATGAAGGGGCGCCTCCAGATGCCCCGCGCCACGCGCCAGCCGACTTACTACAAGATACTGCTCGGAGGCAGCCTCCTCATCGTCATGCTCCTCGTGACCGTCGGCCCACTCATCCTCTTCTCGCCCGCCTCTCCCATTCAGAGCGGCAACGACCTGACGTCGGCCCGTGTGCGCTTGTTCACCAACATTGGCACCGACGACACCCCGGATACCACGGTCGCCTCCCAGGCAGTGATCGATGGCGGCCTGATCGAGCTGGGCGTCATCTCGCGCTATCGGCTCACCCGGCAGGCACAGCTCGAACCTCGCCAGCTTGCCGCCCTCCGGACGCTCTATGGGGAGTGGGCGACGTCGTGGTGGGTGGTCCAGCTCGCCTCTGCGACCGAAGACCAGTGGTTGGTCAACGAGGAGACGATGGACGCACTGCGCGTCGCGCTCCAGAGCGCGTCGAATAAAACTAGCTCCGCTCATGGGGTGACGATCGGCATCACGCTCACGCTCTCGCGCTACGCTGGGCGTGACATCGACATCAAGCTCTTGGACGACCACGTCCTCTCCTCGGTCGAGCTGCAGCAGATGCTGCGAGTCACCACCTGGAATCTCAACAACGACACGCGCGTCGAGATTGACAGGCAGAGCATCCCGCAGATCGTGCGCCTGCCCACGATCGGTGCGACCGGCGCAGAAGCACAGACGACGGTCAACCCCGTGATCCTCGACAGCCAGATCCGTAACGTCACCTTCATCAAAAAGTCAGCCAAGCCCGTCGCGGGTGCCTTCCAGCAGTTCTGGTCGCTCGACATCACCAATAGCACGAGCGCCATCATGAGCGGGCTCGAGCATGGTTTCAGTGGCCCCATCACCCTCATTGTCGCCTCCGACGCACTCGCGGGCGATGTGTTGACGAACGCCCTCGGCGTCGGAGGCATTGTCGCCTTCTACTCGATCATCTTTCTCAGCGTCTTCCGCATCGTGCGTGGCTTCACCGCGGAATCTCGCCACCGCATCCACATTGACGAGCTGCCTGACGCGCGCGACCTCGTCGACCTGTGCGATGGGGTCTACATTGCTCGACGCTACTCCGACCTGGAGCGCGAGACCTCGCTTTTCGAGACTATCCTTCGCCTTTACCGCTCGCCCGAGGCGATGCTCTCGGTTACAGGCAGCTTCCTCAAGTACGATTGAGCGCGCGCGCGGCGCCTGCGCCTGCCCTTTGAGGAGTGTCGGGGCTGGCATGGGATGCGGGAGCACGTACCGTGCAAGCTACGTGTGCGAGAGGCGAGGCCCAGCACCAAGTAAGGAGCACCATGCGTGCATTGGGGTCGGGCAAAAGGCGTGGGGGGCACTCCGCAGACCCAAGTAGATGTACGCCCAAGAACAAGAACACGCTCTTGCCGGCCAGTACGGTGTACGCATGATGTGTTTCGCATCTCATGCATCTCCTCTCTTCGCGATATGTTTGGGGCTTGATTCGGGGGGGCGTCATGCTCATGGACATGTTGCATATCCGCGGCGCGCGGCGTCGATGCGTGGTCACGCGTTTTCCGTTCAGGTTGGTGTGAGTCCATATACCTGATGTCACGAGAAATGAAGCAAATTGATTCCATGAAACTTGAAGTTAATAACTGTTATTAACTGTCAAACGGCCATCCCGGTGCATCCATCGTCGCCTCAACCGCCGCCTGCTCCTCCGGAGGCTCGGAGGCCAGCAATTCCATCACCCGCCTTCGCATAGCCATCCTACTCACAGGTGACGCGCAATCGAAGTCCGCGCCCAATTCGAACCGGTAGCGCCAGCTGTACTGCGCCTTACGCAGCTCGAGGTGTACGGGCTGCCCCGACGCCTCCTTCACCGCAACTTGTCTCACATCTGCTCTTGCCATCGCGATCAACACACGGTCGTGCGCTGCCGCCGCCGAACCATCCCTCCACACGGTGGCATCGGAGGCGACCCGCGGACTTTGCTGTCGCGATGGTGTCACAGCAAACCCATCGGGGAGCCTCGCACCCTCTAAGACGCCGACAGCAAAGTCGCCCGCGAGTCGCAATTCAAACTCGATTTGAATCTGCTCCTCAGACACCTTCGCCTCCACCACGTCTAACACTCGCCCTTTGCCTCTGAGATATGTTTGGTCCGAGTCATCGAAATTGTCCATGAGGAAAGTGCCGTCCTTTCGCAGCAGCAAGACATGGACAGAATGGCCAGATGTAGCTCGCACCATGCCTGAAAATTCTCCGGGAATCAGCTGCCCCACTGGTGGCGCCGGCTCCAAAGCCTGTTTGGTTGAGAAGCGCAGTGGAGGCTCGCGCGCCTTCGACCGCTCCTGCCGCTGTCTTGCGAGACGCGTCGACATCGACTCGCCGATCCCCGCCTCAGCCCATCGACGCTCGGTATTCGGCGGGCTCTGCATCGGACGATGGCGAGACCATCAAGTATCGGTGTGTCTGTGAATGGTCCGTCTCAATAACCCACTCGAGGGATGACGAACCACACAGGTACCGTACAGGTAACGGTAGGAATCCTTCCGGTAAATACTAGGAGACACCGGTGTCTTTTTACCGGGTGGAGGCAGGGTCGGGTTCACTGGGGGCGGCCTCTTCTGAGTCGGCCGCGGGGAGCGGTCGGCTCCGGGCCTGCGGCTGTTGAGTCGGCCGCGGCTTCGGTCGTCGCGCTGACGTGCTGGGTGTGTGTTGTTGGAACTGGGTTTGGATGGTTGTGAGGTTCGTCTGTGTGGTCTGTGTGCCTTTGTGCGTCAGCGTGTCCCGCGTGTCCCGTGTGTGTCCCGGCTCCCCCCGGTGTCTTTTTGCCGGGGGGAGCACCGCGGGGGGGGGGAGCAAAGATACCGGTAAACTTGCCGTGGCGAGGAGTCCGAGAGGCCGATGCCGATGGTCTCGATGTTCGGTCTTGCGTTGCTGGCTTGGCACGGTCCAGCCACATCAGAACGGGTATGAATAAACATCACCCGTCTATGTGCTCGATTGCAACTACCAAAGCTGACATCAGGGCGCTCTGGTCTCTGCCCTGCACTACCGACGCGTGCATTGTTGGAGGACCAGAAGAGGACAACAATGGTGGGCTGCCACGGAAGCTGCGAAAGGTCAGCCAGTTCTCGACCTTACATAAGCTATGGACGATTGAAGACTGGGATCAGCATACTGACCCGTTTCGCTACTTAGTTCTTGCGCTGACTTGGTACAAGAGCACGATCTTGCGCTCCCTGTGGCCAGTTCTGGTTGCATACGCTGTCTGGTGTCGCATTGTGTGGGTCTTCAAACTCACCGTTACGCCGAACGCCCTCGCGTACCTCGCCTCGCCGCTCGGTCTGCTCCTCGCCTTCCGGGTCAATACCGTGGTTGCTCGCTTCCACGAGGCGCGTCTGCAGTGGGGTCTGCTGATCTTCCATTCACGTGACCTCGCATCGACGCTTGCCGCCTCATCCTTCCACATCCCACTCGCCACGCGGCTGCACTGCTGCCGGCTCCTGGTCGCCTTCTCATGGGCCGTCAAGGCCGCCACGCGGCCTGACGATAACCTCGCCTCGGTGCTCACCACCCTCTTGGCCCAAGAGGAGGCCCAAGCCATCGCGTCCTCCCGGAAGCCTCCGACTGCTCTTCTCTCGAGCCTCCGCCGCGTCTTGCTGCCTCTGCCGCTGCCGCCTCACGCCGCCCTCGCTGTGCAAGAGTCGGTGAGCGAACTCAACCGACTCTACGGCGGCATTGAACGGCTGCTTTCCACCCCGCTTTCGCCGACGTATATGCGTCACGCGCTACGCGGGCTCTTCATCTGGCTGATCATGCTGCCGGCTGGCCTGATCTCCTCTGGGTGCACCTCGTTCGCCAAGCTTGTGGTCGTCGCCACCGCCGTCGCGTACGTGATGCTTGGGATTGACGAAATCGGCGTGCAGATTGAGAATCCGTTCGATATTCTCCCTCAGCACGCCCTCGCCGGGGCCCTCACGCGCGATGTGGCAGAGGAGCTACTCCGTCCAGTCGCTGGTGATGACGTGGCCCGTATTTAGCGGCGTATGTGTATCTAAGTTGAGGGCACGGAATGTCGGACGGTATACACACTGCTATTTGTCGCTCTACTGTCTATGCACTCTCAGTTAATCCTCTGTGTCCATCAGGCGTCGCAGAGAGCAGAGAGCAGCTCAATTTGCAATTTCAAATGTGAGCACTCTGACCGCTGCATCCGGCGCCGGCCGGCGGGATCAACGCACTCAACGGCGGCGCGCCTTCGGAGCCATATCCATAGAACTTGGGGCTGCAGGTTAGACTCGCCGTCTCACCTACATTCATGGAGGCCACGCCCACATGCTCATTGAGCGACGATTGGGGCTTCAAGTCAAAAAAACGGGTTCACACAAGGTTCACATGAGTCATGTCAGAAGAACCTCTCCTGTGTGTGGGGTACAAGTACATGCCATGACGGTCAGGGCAATGCTGGCGAGTTGCTGGCTGCTCTCAGCCAGTATCGAAGCTGCACTGCCGGAGTGTCCTCCGGGCACGCCACCCACCGCCGGAAAGTGTGCAGACCACTGCAATTTGGCTGGATACTACACCCGAGGGGACTGCGTAGCCGACAGCCGCTGCACGTGGTGCTATGCTCTCTCTCAATACTCGGCGTATGCCAAATGCTACAATAAGGAAAATGCCAATCTGGCCCAGGTATGCGACGGCAGCTTGCCTGGTTGCACATGCGACACGTTTGGGGGATCAGCTCAAGAAGCCGAGGGTGAAGGCCAGCGGCGGCTGTCCGAATCGAGAGCGGAGGGTGGCGGCGGCGGCGGCGATGACGACGAGGCCAAGGCGGCTCGCAAAAAGAGAAAATTGGAGAGGATGGCTGAAATGGCAAAGGAGGGCGGCGGTGGCGGGAGCGAGGGCGTCGCCGAGACTGGGGCGGATGGCGGCGGTGGCGGCGCTGACGACGAGGCGAAGGCGGCTCGCAAAAAGAGAAAATTGGAGAGGATGGCCAAGATGGCAACGGAGGGCGGCGGTGGCGGGTTCGCTGAGACGAGGGTGGAGGCCGCCGGCGGCGGCCATGACGACGAGGCGAAGGCGGCTCGCAAGAAGAGAAAAATGGAGAGGATGGCCAAGATGGCGGAGGGGGGCGACGACGGCGGGATTGAGGACGAGGCGAGGGAACGGCGCAGAAAGCTGGATACGCCTGAGGCGAAGGAAGCGCGCAGAAAGATCAAGCTCGCGGCGATGAAACGCGAGCTGCGGCGGCTGGCCGAGACGGAGGATCCTGAGTAACCTCGCTGAAGAGTTGCGGCGGGGTGTCCCAAATCGAATGCCCCGGCGGTGCGTCTCGGCCGGGCAGTGACACGTGAGTGAGTTTTTATCTGTACAAGCTACCCCGCCGACTGTGTTGAAGGTACTACGAGGAACACCGTGTACCCCCTGTAACTGCGGATGTGCCACCTCCAGGGATTTAGTCCGCGCCCCGGGCCCCGCCGGCGGTCTCACGATCATTCTTCATTGCCGATCGCGCCGGGTCGCTCAACGCATGGTTCATGCCCGATTTTCTCGACGGGAGCGCGCTGCTGGTCCCGACTCCCTCACGCCCCACCGGCGCACGCCATTAGCCCATTATCGCCCACTTCTGCCAGAAGCTCACCTCGCCCTTCGACTACATGTCGTGTACAAGCCCTCGATAAGATTTCTCAGCCATGCCATTCTGAATTCTCACGCTGGCCGACGCGGCAAGTTGGCCTTGGCGCACATTGAGACCACAACTGCGGCCGCGGCAACGGAGGCGGCACGCGCGGCCTGCGGGTTGCGCGAAATGACGACGGCGAGGAGGCCGACTATGATGGCCACGACCGAGGCGAGCTTCACGAACGCCTCCGACCCCTGCTCGGCCGCAGCCTCCTTGGCCTCCTCGGCCTCCCTGGCCTCGAACTCAAAAGGTAGGGGCGCGGGGGCGAAGGGATCATGGCGCGGCGGTGACTGCCGGACCGAGATGATGCGCAGGTCGAGGGCGACGCGCACAGTGCCCACCATGGGGAGGAGGCGGAGGATCACGCGCGGCTCAGTTGGCAGGCTGCCGTGGGCGGGGAGGGAGAACCACGGTCAGGTTGCAGTGAGTGCGGGAGGCGCACACGGGCGCGTGGGGCGAGTTTCTTTCGAGGCTTGCTCTCGTACTGGCTTAGTAGCACACCCTCGGCGGGAGAGGGAATCTCGGCGGCGTGGCGGCGCTTGCGGGCGAGCCACCCACGGGCGGCCTTCTGGAGAGGAACCGCGTGCCGGTCCAGAAAGCTCTTGTTGATCACGGCGTCCGCCTCCATGAGGTCGCTCACTGTCGCGGACATTGATGAACTGAGGCTGTGAACCTCTGAGGGTGGCGGCTGGGCGAGCGTCCAGCTCTCACCGGGCGATTGCGGCCCGTGGATCGGCACAGGCCCCGCGGGGCTTGCCCGCAACGAAGCCCGCTGCTCCATGAACTTCAAGGTCTGGCTAGCGTCGCCGTGCCGCTCCAGCACTCGCTGCACTACCCGCTGGACGGCAGGGTCCTGAGCGGCAACGGCTGCGGTGTTGATGATCGATTCCAGGAGATCGTCGTAGCTGACTACATCGAAGCCGCTCTCCTCAATGAGGCTCGTGCCCAGTGACCCCACAATATGCTGCGCTGAGATGATCGCGTCTTGTTGCGCGTACATTGCTTCTCCCGAGACGACCTCTTCCATTGTTGGCACTCCACGGACCATGACCTCCGATGTTGTCGGCGGTGCGGCGCGGCTCTCCGTGGTGCTAGCCATGGCGGCCGAGGCCGCGGCTGCCGTGGCCGCAGCCACTCCGCGGCGGGCGACCGTCTGGAGCATGGTCGCGACTCAGAAAGCGGACGCTTGTGGGGAGGGCACCCACAGCCGGCTGGAGATACCGGTAAAAAGACACCGGGGGGAGCCGGGACTCGCACGGGACAGACACACGAACCGCACAAACCGAACCCCCTCAAAACCAACCCACCCACCGACTCGCGCGCGCCAGACCACACCCAAACCGCGCCAGTCCACACCCAAACCCCGGGACGCACGCGTCGCCAGCTCGCCACAAACCGCACCACACACCCCATCAAGCGAGGTGGTGGTGACGGACATGGCGACGGCGCCCAGACGAGGGAGCGGGAACGGCGAGGGCGCGAGTCTGACGGCATCGGTGGCCCGGCACTCCTCTGGAGATACCGGTAAAAAGACACCGGGGGGAGCCGGGACACACACGGAGATACCGGTAAAAAGACACCGGGGGGAGCCGGGACTCACACGAGACGGACAAACGAACCACACAAAGTCACAAACCGAACCCCCTCAAAACCAACCCACGTACCCACCCACCGACTCGCGCGCCAGACCACACCCAAACCGCGCCAGACCACACCCAAACCCCGGGACGCACGCGTCGCCACAAACCGCACCACCGGTAGAAACTCGACATGACGTCATTTGAATGCTTTTCAGACCTCAAATTGGAGTCAAAGGTGCATTTCTGGACTTGACTTGACTTGGAACCCACCGATGCATGCAGGAAAGCGAGGTCGTGGCCGTGGGCGAGGTGGTGAAGGCCGCCATCATCACGCTCGAAAATTGGCGCTCACGGTCGTCGTCGATCTTGACGAAACTCTGCGCGGCCGCGTCATTGGACCTCAGGGTGCCACGGTGAAGGCAACGCAGCAGAGTACCAAAGCACAGATCCAAGCGCCGCGGCGAGGCGAGCCAGGTCCCGTGAGAGTTTCAGGTGAGCACGTGAGCTCTGTGCTGCATGCATGCTGCCTCATCGCTCGACAGACAGGTGCCTCCTCAAGTTGCGTGTGCACCGTCCCGGAGCTGGGCGAGCTTGTTGCCACGCTGCACGCCACGAACGTTGATGACGAGGACCGGCGCATGCTTTTCCAGGCGTCGAGCTCGAATGTTCCGGGCGCATTTGTGGCCTACGTGCTACCTTCTCTACCTCCCGACGTGAGCCGCGCGCGTGTGGCCTCGATCCTCGATGACCTTCTCTTCGGCCTCGGCACACCTCCGGACGGCACATTCGGCCAAGCCATCGCAGAGGATGGCGATCTCTACGTCTTCGGTGTCGGGCCGGGCACAAGCTTGGCCGAAGGGCTCTACCGGGAGCTGCAGAAGCAGGTGTACACGCTGGAAGCGGCATCACTTCGTGCACTCGAGCGTGCTGCCCGTGCAGCCGAGGTGGCAGAGGCGGCGAGCGCTCTGAGCGCCGCGGTGCGCGCCGCGCCCTCCTCAATATCGAAATTGGACGAGCCGGCGACGTTTGCAGCCGCCCTGGAGAGTGGCGAGCTCGCGGCCGTTCCATGCAGGAGCAAGACCGACCTGCTGGGCACATTTCCAAGCTCGCCAGTGGACGGCCACCTCCACCTCGTCGTGAACCCTGGCTTCGATGCTGTGCCTCTACCATTCATTCCTGTGGGCTGGGTCTTGGCTCGTGCACATTGGCCCCACGTGGAGGCGGGGGAAGGGGATGGCGAGTCCTGGACTGGCTTGTTGCCGGGTGGATCGCTACTACGCAGAGGCTTCATGGCAAGAAGCTTGTGCTTCACATACATTGCGAGCGACGCCGTCGCAGAGCGAGAGCCGGGGCAGAGTCTGTGAGAGATTTTTCGACTGAAACAAGCTACCCTACCAATCGGCGGGACCCCTGAATTGCGGTGGGGGAAATTGAAGGAGATGGGAGTATGTGGCACATGGGAACATGGGACGACCCCTTGGTGACACGCGGCGGGGACACGCGCTCCGGGCGGAGCGTTGTACCGTACACGGTACACGTGGCCCGCCCGGCGCCCGCGCGCCCGCTCCCCGCGGGTACGATACGTGTAACAATCCATATGCATGGATCACATCATCATCAAGGCCCTTCAGCCGCTCACCGCACGCTTCACTACAATGTCACTTCAGGCTAAGCGTTGCAATGCGAAGATATTGCCAAAATGACGGGCTCAAGAATAGCACTTACCGAACGCGGGCCGGGCGCCAAGTGAGCTCACAACATCGCAATGGCTAGGGAGCTTTGGGCCCGGCTGCAGCT
>Ga0210243_100908_pt1 | contig 24388 bp, 11 predicted proteins | sample ChrtobMeP5a_32mM_FD_155461 | JGI IMG/M metagenome (GOLD analysis project Ga0210243, IMG submission 155461) | Chrysochromulina tobin associated microbial communities from unialgal haptophyte culture, Seattle, Washington, United States - P5a_32mM | ecosystem: Host-associated > Algae > Haptophytes >...
GTTCAAACCACTAAACAGTGGTACGAACCGTCGGTGGTCCAAACCACTTTGGGCTGGTCCGGACCGCTTTTCCAGGTTCAAACCACGAAAACCTGGTCCATCCCTATTTTTTCCCGGTTGCTAAGTCACACCTCATCATTTTGTGCAGCCAAAGCTTCGGCAGCCTCCATACTGGCCATCCGCCGTTGTACCCAGTGGTCATGTCGCTCGTCCTCGAGCAGGAGAGCCCGCCGGCGCCCCTCTTGGCGTTGGTCCACGGCTTGGGCGCCCATCATGGCGCCCAAGCTCGGAGTCTCAATGCGGCTCTCATCAGGCGGCGCCGCCCATTGCGATTACTGCCATCCTCGCCCTCTGCTCCCAGCCCCATCCCCCGATGCCAGCGAGTATCGTCAAGTTCCTCTTCCTCCGAGAGCTCTCGTTTTTGTTGGCGCTCGGCCGCCGTTCCAGACGAACGGTCGGATTCTACTTTGGTCGTCCAAATAAATTGGCGGGCCGTCGACAGTCGGTGAGAATTGGCCTCTGAGGCGGTGTCGCCGCCGATCGGCCACATCGTGTCCTGTTTCAGTCCGCCGAATACATGCACGTGCCCAACTCGCCCGAGCAGCCTCTGTGTCGTCAGATGCTTCCTGAGCTGCTTGGCCTTGGAAAAGGCGACGCCACAAGTGCATGCATGTTTCTGATGCTTCGCCTTCTTACCGAGCAGGAGAGCCCGCCGGCGCCCCTCTTGGCGTTGGTCCACGGCTTGGGCGCCCATCATGGCGCCCATGCTCGGAGTCTCATTGCGGCTCTCATCAGGCGGCGCCGCCCATCGATTACCGCCATCCTCGCCCTCTGCTCCCAGCCCCAACCCCCGATGCTTCCCCCCGCCCCCCGCCGCCGCCAGCGTCGCGGTGCCGCCACCGCCACCGCCGTAGCCTACGGCAGCGATGGGGCTGGCGATGCCGCCCTCTTGCAGGGGGGTACCCGTGCCGCCCCACCCCATCTGCACGAGTAGCCTGTGCCCAAATCCGGACGCGATCGGCTGCGCAGCGATCGCCGCCGCCTCCGAGAGCTCTCGTTTTCGTTGGCGCTTGGCCGCGTCAGCCGTTACAGACACCGTTACAGACGCCTCGTCCCGTAGCAATGACGCATCCGAACGGTCAGCCGTTCCAGACGAACAAGGAGCCGATCGAGACAACGACCGTGCCTTGGTCGGCAGGGATGCGCTGCCGCCAGCGCCCGCGGATGCGGCGGCCACTGGCGTCGGGCCGCGTGCGCACAGGTCGCGGACTGCCGGCTGCGTCATCTGAGGCCACGGCTGGGGCGGCCACGGCTGGGGCGGCCACGGCTGGTGCGGCCATTGCTGATGCGGCCATTGCTGATGCGGCCACGGCTGGTGCGGCCACAACGGCCAGATTTGCTGCGACAGTGGCCAGCCCTGCATCGTCGTTGGAGGCCAGCTCTGGTGGAGCAGACCAGGGGCGGGTTGGTACAGCGCTGGCTGGTAAGCCGCCGCGGGAGGCATCTGCGACATGCCATACGCGCCCGCTGGCATCTCGCCACGGTCGGGTTCTACCTTGGTCGTCCAATTAAATTGGTGGGCCGTCGGCAGTCGGTGAGAAGCGGCCTCTGAGGCGGTGTCGCCGCCGATCGGCCACATCGTGTCCTGTTTCAGTCCGCCGAACACATGCACGTGCCCAACTCGCCCGAGCAGCCTCTGTGTCGTCAGATGCTTCCTGAGCTGCTTGGCCTTGGAAAAGGCGACGCCACAAGTGCATGCATATTTCTGATGCTTCGCCTTCTTGCTCCTGAATCGCACGGTAGCCTTCGCCACAAAGTATCCGGCCGGTGGCTGTGAAGCCGGTGGCTGTGAAGCCAAGAGATGGTGCTGTGCACACGTGGCCGCGCTCTGTGCGACTCGCTGGCTCGGTCTGTGCGGCGCTGGCTCCCTCCGTGCGTGGCGCTGGGCGGCGGCCTTGTGCGAAGCATAAGCTGCCCGATCGTATCCAGCAAGGCTCCAGCGTGCTCGGCCGCGCCGATCGTCCCGTAGGCGCTCTACCTGCCCACGCTCCACCAACCGCTCGAGGCACTCGTGCACGGCGCCGGTCGCGTAGTGTCGAGCGGTGGCTTTGCACGCAGCTTTACAAATGTTCTTGGCGACGCGCCCTAAGCGCCCTCCAGGGTACCGTCGCAGCTCTCGCAGCACGTTCTCGTCCAGATCGCGGCCCTCGCGCGAGCGGTGAGGATGGGCGAGCTCGCACTCGATCAAGTCGCATCGACACAGGTGGGCGGTCCCCAATTGGGAAGAGGCGGTGCGTCCGTGGAAGAAGCTACACGTGGCACGAAAGGCGCAGCCGTCGCGGAAGCGACACGGCTCTGGATGTCGCGGGCCAACCTCCTCCTCTTCCTCCGCCGCCGCCGCCGCCGCCTCATCCTCCTCGTCGTCCTCCTCCTCTTCGTCTTCTACTTCCTCAATTTCATCGTCGTCCTCGTCTTCATCGTCCGACAGCGGGTCCGCCGAGTCGCCATCGTCGTCCTCCTCAGCATCTCCGCTCCTGCCCTCGCACCCATCGGATTCCAATGGCCGCTCTTCTTGTTGATCCCGTGAAGGCTTGTGCTGGGCCCCTGTGAAGGTGGTGCGTTGACGTTCTTTCCACAGTGGAATTGAACACGTTGACTCTTCTTCGGTCGCATAAAACGTCCAGCGCTCTTCCCCCTCAACTTGGGTGGCCCGCACGATAGCCTCCTCAAGGCGCGGGCGGGAGTGCAGGGCGGGAGGCTGTGGCTGACAAGTCAAGTCAAGTAGTGAATTCCTAGAATTGACGATCTGCACCAGAGTCGTCGATAAATCATCTTACATTTTTGAACAACTTGACCTTTTGATCGGCGTGTTGCTTACATGTACTTAGATTTTGACGAAACCCTCCGTAATTACTGTAATTACTGTGGGTTTTCGTTCCCATGAAGTGGCGCATGATGGGTGCAACTGAGGTCGCACGCCCGGCGTGCATGCGAGCAATGCTCATCATAGTCGTGTCCATGCCACACATCACTATGGGCCAAAAAAGCAGTGGGGGCTCGCCAGCACCGGTGCAGATCTGCACGGACGCCTCTTCCTGTGCAACCTCAGACGGTCACTGCGATGACGGCGGACCCGGATCTGAGTACAATGCCTGTAACCTCGGCACCGACTGCATCGATTGTGGCCCTCGTATGATTATCTGCACGAATACCTGCGTTACCTCCTCAGACGGCGCCTGTGACGACGGCGGATCCGGAACCGAATTCACTGCCTGCAGCTTCGGCACTGACTGCACCGATTGCGGGGCTCGCACAGCCCGGCCTTCCCCCCCCCCGATGCCAGCGCGCCCACCGTGGCCACCCACCACCCCAGACGGCTCCTGTGCCCACCTGACCTTTGACGGAACGTCCGCCTCCGACGTCAGCGTGATGGCGACCGAGCCGATCTATTCGCAGACGGAAGGTGTCACCTTCGCCTCCTGGGTCAAGCGCACAAACGTCAGCGCGAATGCCGAGCGCATGGACGAGACGATGTTCGACTTTGGTGACCAGCTCGAGCTGATTTTCGATGCTTTCCCCAGTTGGGAGAGTAGCGCAGTGTGCTGCTACCCGATGAGGTACAGCTACTATAACGGGTGGACACCAGTTCCCCTTGGCGTCAACGTGCCCATGGGGAACGGCACGTTTCTTGCCAACACGTGGGTGCACGTCGCGGTGACCCACACTCTGGCGGACGCCCCGCAATCGTCACCCTCGCCACCGCGAACACCGCCCTCGGCACTGAGCTGCACGGAGACGTGCTCTTACACCTCAGATGACCACTGCGACGATGGTGGACCCGGAGCGGAGTTTTCGGGCTGCGGACTTGGCACAGACTGCACCGACTGCGGCTCTCGAGCGTCGACTCCGCCGCCCACGGCAGTGAGGAGCGGCGTCATCACCGTCTACTGGGACGGCATCGTCAAGGCGAGAGCCTTCGGGATGCCACTTCCGGTCTCAGTGCCACGCAGCAATCTGTACGTGGGCCACTCGGCATCAACCAACCAACCTCGGTTCCAGGGCGCGATGCGCGATTTCCGCGTCTTCAACTATGCCCTCACGAGCGCAGAGCTCGACGGTCTGCGCACCACGGGGGTGTTGCCGTCGCGCGGGCCACCGATCCTAGTCGCCGGCTGCCCCACACCGCCCTCGCCGCCAGCACCACCCGAACTTCCCACGCCGCCCACACCGCCGCCCTCACCGCCACTGCCGCCAGCGCCGCCAGCGCGCCCACCGTGGCCGCCCACCACCCCAGGCGGCTCCTGTGCTGAGCTGAGCTTTGACGGCACATCCGCCTCTGATGTGTATGCCGTCGCGACCAAACGAATCGTCTCTCCAAATCAGGGTGTCACGTTCGCCGCCTGGGTCAAGCGCGCAAGGCCGCGCGGGCCGATGAGACGCGTGTTTGAGCCGATGCTCGATTTTGCCAACGGCGCGCTCCTCAACAGCGTGATGATTGTCTTTGATGCCGACACTACTTCATTTCCTCTTGGGACCTCCACCTGCTGCAATCCGATGGCATACTGGGCCTTTGATACTAATGGGATCCCAATCGGCGGCGCTTTGGTACCCGTCATTAGAGTCTTTCCCCACAACACGTGGGTGCACGTCGCGGTGACACACACTTCGAACGGCGTCATCACCATCTACTGGGACGGCGTCGTCGAGGCGAACTCTTTTCAGCAGCCCCTTCCAGACTCGGGGCCGCGCTCGGGCCTCTTCGTTGGCCATACACACTCCCGCGACGACCCACTATTTGGCGCCACCCCCCATTTTGAGGGCGCGATGCGCGACCTTAACGTCTTCAACTATGCCCTCACGAGCGCAGAGCTCGACGCTCTGCGCACCACGGGGATGCTGCCGTCGCGCGGGGCGCCGATCCTCGTCGCCGGCTGCCCCACACCGCCCTCGATGCCGCCCCCTAGCGCTCCCCCGCCGCCCTGGTACGCTCACACCTGCGACAGAGGCTACGAGCACCTTCAATACCCGTCTGGAAGCTGCAGAGCCTGTGAGCCAGGTTCCTACCAGTCCGAAGTGATTGTTTCCGTAGCGACAGGCACGGCGAGTGGGATCGGCCAGCGCGGTTGGCAGTCGTGCGTCGAGTGTAATGAAGGCTCCCTGCAACCCTTGGCTGCGCAGGCCACTTGCCTCCCCTGCCCTGCGCAAGGCATCAATTGCGCCCGCCAGGCACACGTGGATGTGCTGCCGAGCTGGTACCGCCGCACGCCGCTTCACTGGAACGAGAGCATCGTGGCGTTTCGTTGCCCGATGACTTCCACGTGCCTCGGTGGCGAGCAGCCTGGCAACTACTCGTGCGCGCGGGGCAGCACGGGCGCGCTGTGCGGCATCTGCGAGGACGGGTACCGAAAGGGGCGAGAGCGCTGCGAGATTTGTGCCGAGGACGTCGAGAGCGTCGCCGTCGTCTTCTCGTCCGTCTACTTTCTGGTCGTGCTCGGTGTGCTCGCATGTGCAGTCGTCTACATCTGCACGTGGCGGGGGAGGACGGCGTATGTTCGCGTGAGCACCGCTGCTGACGCCGCCGCCGACGGCGACGACGACGACGAAATGGGCGGCGGCAGCGGCGGCGGCGCCAGGTGTCGCTCGTGTCTGATGGGCCGCCGCCTCAATCGGGTTGGGTGGCTCCTCCGTCGACACAGCACCATCGTCGCCACGTACGCCAAAATCGTCGTGGGCTTCTCTCAGTGCCTTGGCGCCTTCCGCAGCTTCACGCGTGTGCGTTTACCCGAGCCGTTCGCGACGTTCATCTCGTGGTTGGACGTGCTGAACATCGACTTTGCCCAGATCCTATCGATTGAGTGTGCCACCGGCCAGCGGCTCGGGTTCGTCTACGAGCTCGGAGGCATCATCATCCAGCCGCTCTTCGGCCTGCTGGGGGTTCTCTTGCTTGGTACCTTTGTTTGGCTCTGCCGCCCGCCTGATGGGGAGCGCCGATGCTTCCTGAGCCTTTCTTCGCTGCTCGGTCAGCCCCAGATCACCAACCTGCTCTTTTGGGTACTGCTCGTCCTCTACTCGTCGGTCTGCCAGTGCACCGCGTCCGCCTTCGTGTGCCTGCCGTACTACGAGCATTCGCTCCTTGCGCAGGACGCCTCGATCGTGTGCTACACGTCGCTCGATTGGCAGGTCGGCGCAGGTCTCTCTGTGGCCGCCATGCTCATCTTCTGTGTCGGCCTGCCGATGGGGCTACTCTTATGGACGCGAAAGTACCGGCAGGGCAGTGCAGTTGAGCAGGAGCGCGTCGCGATCCTGCTGGTGAGCTACCACGACCACGCGTGGTTCTTCGAGGCGTTCGACCTGCTACGCAAGTGGCTTCTCTCCGCCGTGGTCCTCCTCGTATATCCCAACACCCAGTGGCAGCTCGTCTTTGGCGCCTTCATCACGAGCGCCGCGGTGGGCGTCAATCTCGTACTTCAGCCATACAAAGAGCGTTTGTGCGGCGTCGCGGCCAGTGCGGCGCTCTTCCAGCTGCAGGCGACTTACATCATCGCGCTCGCCTTCTACACTGAAGAGAACGAGTCCGTCCTTACCGACACGGGTGACATTGCCGCGGGCTCCATCCTCGTGCTGATCAACATTGCCTGCTTCGTCCTCTTTTTGGCGTACCTCGTGCACGCCTCGGCCAACGCCGTCGTCGACGTCGGCTCCATCAGCGCCACTCCCACCACCGTGTGGCCCCTCGGAAAGGGCGCTGCCGTGGGCTCAATGGCGCTGACCAGGCCGCAGTCCACCACGGCGCAGCTGTCCAAGGCGGAGGCACCAACGGGCAGCCAGTACGCGTGCTTCCTCTCGCACTACAAGCAAGAGGCAGGCAGCGACGCGCGATACCTGGCCGACATCATGACGCGCATGCTGGGCGGCACTCCCGTCTTTCTCGACAGCTCGGCGCTCTCGGATCTGCGAACCCTCTTCACGCACGGCGTGCACCGCTCCGATGCCCTAGTGCTGCTTGCGACGGAGCACGTTCTGCTGCGCTCCTGGTGCCTGATCGAGATCTTCGAGGCCGTGATGCAGAAGAAGCCGGTGCTGTACATGGCCATCGCTGGCAAAGGCTTCACCATTCAAAAGGCGCGCACCCTGCTCTCAAGGTTTGAGGACGAGCTTGCGGATCACTCGCCCTCAACGGCGGCGGAGCTGCTCGAGTACTTTGCGTCGGCCTCGAGCGTCGAGCGGAACGGCAAGGTCTCGATTGGCATGCTAGCGAATACCGTGCTCTCTTCGCTGCCAACGTCCGAGCATGCAATGTTCACGCTCAACCTGCACCTCACGGACAACCGCATTGCGGCCGACGTGATCGATTTGATCGAGGCCATGGCCGAGCGTACCGGTAGGAAGCTCCTGTGGAAGAATCGCGTGCCGCTCGACACAGGCCGCTCGAGTTTGGCCCCGGGGGGCTTGCACGCGAGCGGCGTACGCAACTCTCATGAGCATACGATGGTGCCGTCCACAAGAGGTGGGCGAGGGCGGGCCGAGGCGCCACACAAATGGTTCTTGTGCCACCACCGTGAGAAGGCGATGGTGCACGCACGCTCGATGCATTCATGGCTGAGCTCCCTTCTGCACGAGCCGACGTTCCTCAACGATGCTTCCTTGGAGCCAGCTCAGATCGACTCCGACGTCCGATTGGCTGCTCAGCCAAATTCTGAGCAGCTGCTCCGCGTGGCGCTCGAAGAGGTGCGCGCGGCCAAGGCTGTGCTCCTCTTCCTCACGGAGGGCTGCCTGCTGCGTCCATGGCTGCTCCTCGAGTGCTACGTGGCCTGCGTGCACGGGGTGCCTCTAGTGCCGCTGATGGTCACGGGCGGCCAGTACGACTACGCAGCCGCGCGCCAGACGCTCGCCAATCTGCGCCAGACACTCGACGAGCAGAACCCCGGCGCATCGGCAGTCCTCGAGGTGGCGCTCGAGACCATGGGCGCGTCCTTGGATGATCTTCAGGAAAAGCTTCACGGGACCATCCCCCACCTGATCGCGCTGCCCTTCTCACCCAATGACACGGCCAACGCCATGCTCGCCCTCGTCCAAGATATTGTGGAGCGTGTATCCAAGGCTGGGGCTGGTGGCGCTTCCGCCCCCCCGAAGTTGCCGCCGCCCAAAGCATCCCCAGCAGCTCGCTCCTTTCGTCTTGAGATCAGGAAACGAGGTAGCAGACGCAGTGGCGCCAAAAGTGAGGCTTTGGCCAACAGTGTGACTATGGCCAACAGTGAGGCTATGGCAAGCAGTGAGGCCATGGCAAGCAGTGAGGCCATGGCAAGCACCAGTCCGGCAAAGGAGGCGAGCTCAGACAGGAACAAGGGCTCCGCGGAAGGCGCAAAGAGCGCGAAGACAATGCCCGGGATCGAACTTGACTCGCAGGTGGAGTCGGCGGAGGAGGTGCATGAGGCTCAACGCATGGCGCGCGAGAAGTCGTCCGACCCTGCGATTTCTGACGAGGTGGTTTAGTTGTCTTCAGGGGCGAGCGATGGAAAAGGGCGGTAGAGCGCTCGCTCCGGTTCCTGGGACGCGCACGCAGAGGCGGTCGTGAGCATGCATGCACATTTCGTCCTGAACTGATTAAGAGCTCCGCATCAAAGGCGTCCTCGTGTGTGCGCGGTGCACGGCAGGAACTTACTTCGCATGTACTCGAGTAGCGGTCTGAAGGTGTCGAGTCGAGTGGGGCATAACCGCACGCGACCGAGAATCACGCCACAAACTGCGATCAAGAACATATACAATTCGAACATGACCCGGACGGGACAATACAACCGCACCAAAGCTGTCGTTAGGCGTGTTTCACTTACTTACATTACTACACCCGAGGGTGCCCGGCACCTCCAAGCCACCAGGTGGAGCGGTCCCGAGCACCCGATGCAGGAGCACATCGAGCGCGCCGCGGTTGCGCAGATCGCCCACAAGCATGTGTCCGCAATGCGGGTGCACGTCCATGGAGCACGCCGCCCCATGTCCCGACCTTGCCAGCGCCTCACAGAGCAGCTTCGCCTCCCGCACGTCGCCTGCCGCGCCCGAGCCCACGTGCACCTCGATGCGTGGGCACCTTTCGGCAGCGCGCCCCACGGCGCCCATCTTGGTACCCAACATGGCGCACCCAACGGCAGCGACCTCGGCTGCCTCTCCGTCAGCGCTGACTGCGCCCAACACGGCGCTGCTCCCGAGCAGCGCGTCGATGGCGGAGGGCAGCCGCGTCATCCCTCGCTGAGCGCAGCCTGCCTGTACGCGGCTGAGGTCGGCATCGAAGGAGCTCGGCGGCAGCGCCAGCCGCGATCGCTCCTCGCGATCGATGAAGACCTGCGGCGAGAAGGCGACCACCGAATCTGCCCGGAGTGCAATGCCCGCACGGATGGCGGCGTAACCTCCCATCGAAGCCCCCACCACGACGACGCGCGCCGGCCGGAGCGCTGCTACCTCGCGCTCGACCGCATCGACCACTGAATCGAAGCCCTCGCGCCCGGAGAGCGCCGCGCCTCCATGCTCGCCGAGCCCGAGGAGGTACCTGTGGGGAGAGGGGCGTTGTAGTGAGCACTTGCATGCAGGCCGAGAGGTTCGTACACGGAGTCGAAGACGTACCAGGAGCGCCGCGCATCACGTACGAAGAGCGCGTGGCTCGCGCCGCACCGCCGGCACGCGCCGACAAACTCATGGCGCGCCACGCCGGCCGTGCCGCCACCCAGGGCTGCGAAGGCCACCACGAGCGTGCCGCACGGCGCCGCCGTGTCATACATCCGCAGCAGCGCATTCGGGTCGACGTTAGCGTGCACAGCCGCGGCGAAGCCGCCGGTCGGATTTCCAGCGCCAGTCTGTGCAGGCGCCGCCCCCTTTTCAGGCGCGGGCAGCGGCGTCGGCGGCGGCTGTCCCTCGTGACCTGGCGCGCGGCGGGCTTCAAACTCGACTATGACCAGCTTATGGTCCGTGGCGGTGGTGGCCACATGCGCGCAGCTCCGCAGCCTCCAATTCCGGCTGAACGACTCGTCCGCGTACACGTAGTCGATGCGTGTGTCGAAGCGGCACGTACCCACCAACGACCCGTCCCGAGCGGCAGCAGCGCCGCCTGCGCTCTGCTGCTGCTGCTGGTGCTGCTGGTGCTGCTGCTGCTGCTGCTGCTGCTGCTGCTGCTGCTGCTGCTGCTGCTGCTGCTGCTGGTGCGTCTCCCAGCAGTCCGACCAGCCGACCGCGCGCAACGCACGTGTGACAGCGCACTTGGGAGGCTCCCACCCATTCTCGGAGCGCACGGCCGCAACACGCTCCCACGCCTCCGCCGTGTAGTCGTCCCGCGTGAGAGCGTTCAGGTCGCCCAGAAGCAGACTGCCCGCGAGGGGGCCGCCGCGGCGCTCCGCCGTGAGCGCGGTCGCGCCGCGAACGGCCTCGAGCTGCCCGAGACGGTGCTCCTCAGTGCGATGGTCGAGATGGACGCACAGAAGCTCGAAGGCGTTGCTGTGGGCGCTGCCGTACATGGGCAACGCCACGTCCACGAGTAGCAGCCGCTTGTTCTGGCGGCCCAGCGGCATGCGGTCATTGAGCGGGAAACGGCTCAGCAGCACGACGTCGCCGGTCACGCGTACGTGGCCGAGACCGAGGCGCGCCGCCAGCTCGGGCCCGCCCGTCGGCTTCCGTGTGAAAGGGCCGGCCTCCTGCAGCACAACAATGTCGAGGCTTAGGGGCAGGAGCAGGGACGCGATCCGCTCGAAGTTGCCCGAGTTCCGCGCATCGGCCCAGCGGTGGACGTTGAGCGTGCCCACACGCAGCGCCATATGGTCCGTCGCGTCCACCGACGGGTCGTCAATATCGTTTGGAGAAGCTTCTAGGAAGGTTCCTAGGTCAGGCACGGGCGCGGCCTCACCATGCGTCTCTTGCCGACCCACTTGCCGCGTTCTCAGCAATGCGCGCGCAGCCGTCCCTGCCATCCCGCCAGTGCCTGCCATTGCGGCCGGCCTCATCTCAGCTGACCCTGCCATCGCAGCCCGACCGCTCGCCGCCTGCGCCTTAGGCGCTTTCGCAGTCTCAGTAGCACCCGGTGTCGTCGCAGGCCGCTTGCCCTTCCACGCCGCCCCAACCACGGACCCAACCACGGACTCCACCGCGCTGTGGAACGCACCCTGCCTCTTGAGCTCTGTTGCTGCCTTCTTTGCCTCCGCCTCCGCCTCCGCCTTTGCCTTTGCCTCCTCCCTCGCCTCCTCGTGCTTCTGCCTCTTGGGCTTCGCAGCCGCATTCTTACGGTCGGCTGCCGCGCGCTGCGATGCCGCAATGACCGCTTGAATCTTCACAGCCGCTTTCACAGCCGCTTCGCTCTCCTCTTCGATAATCTGCTCGGCCGCAGCTGGGGAGGGCCGATCCGGGTCAGGCGACGTGAGGGTGGACTTTCCCGCGCCAATCCGGCCGCGGAGCTCCGTCACGTCGACTGCCACATGCGCGCCCGTGGACAGTGCGGGCCTCTGCACAGAGCAGCCGACGACGTCCCACCGCACGGAGAACTCTCGATCGCCCCACACGCATGCGGCGCGCTGGCAGACGCACTTGTCTTGCGCCAACATGTCGAGAGCTCCGCCGCACCGTGTCCACATGCTAAGCGCGCCGGCTGGCGTCTCACTACGTCCCATGGAAGGCTGATGACTCCTGATGACCCCTGATGATCCCTGATGACGTCTCATCGGAGCGACCTCATGCCAACTTCCTGGCGCACTGAAGAGCAGCAAGCGCGGCACCGGCCGAGAGAGCATGGACGCCTCGTCAGAGGTGAGACCGCCGAGGTCATTCCGCGCCGTGTCGGGCACCCGTCCACCACTGAGCAGCGCTTTCGCCCACCGCCGCTTGGTGCCTTTGGTGGCCTCGCCAGCCTCGTCATCCCGGGCCAGCTTCCCTACCAGCGACACCGCCGTCCAGTCAGAGAGCATGGCCGCACAGATCTCCGACATCTCCGAGATCCGGAGATCTCCGGAGATGCCCTCTGCAGATGTCGGAGATGCGGCCGCACAGATCTCCGACTCGGAGATCTTTGGAGATCTTTGGAGATCGGCGGCCGCACAGATCTCCGACTCCTGTTCGGTGGCCTGGCTCACACTCTCGACCGAGGCCTCGAGCTTCGCGACAAAGCCGTCCGGTGCAACGTTGGCTGCGCCCCTCACTCGAGCCACTGCGGGCGCCTGCTCGTCCTCCGCGATCGCCACAATCCCAAGGCCAAGCGACGCGCCATTGGGGAGGTTGATCTGTGCCAAAAGGGGTGCCGATGGTCCAGCAGTCTCCTTCGGGTCGTTGTCGTCCCCGCCGCCGCTGCCGCTGCTGCTTCCGCCGATATCGCCGTCGTCGTTGCAGTCTTCCTTCGCAGTCTCTTCTTTCATCTTAACGCCACGTGGCCGCGTCGATCCCAGGCGCTCAGGCTGCCGCGGCACACTCGCCAGCGGCTGCCGTGCACTTCCTCCCCATCGCGAGCCGCCAACAGGAACCGTTTGCGGCCTGAGCCTGCCGTGACGCGTCGCAGGTCGGCAAGTCGCTCCCGAGAATTGCACTGCCGTCAATGGGTGATGGCTCAGCACGACCAGACCGCTCGCCGAGAGGACGTGCTCCATGCCAAGGCACAGCGCGAGCTCCGCTGCGCCGCTCAGCCCGCGCGCCAGCAGCTCTGTGTGGAGAAGCACGATCACGCCAGCGAGCAGAGGACGAAAGACCTCGAGCAGACCTCGAATGGGCGTCGGCCCTCCAATGGCGCAGCCGAGACACGGGCAGTCGTCACTGCTCGTGCACGTCCACAAGTTGGTCTCCTCGCGAACGCGCCTCAGGTCGAGCATCGCGCAGCGCACGGAGCAGTCGTCGTCATCAACCTGGTTGGCGGGGCCCACGGCCGGTGGCACCGCACAGATCGAAGAAGATCCTACTGGTTCGGCTGCAAACAAAAAGGGCAGGTCTTGGAGTATGCTGGTCAGCGTCTCTTTTGCGGCCCCGGCCTCGGCTGCAGACACGAGGTAGCATGCCAGCAGCTGGCTCGAGCGGTCGAAGGTCATGTGATCTCTCAGGAGGTCTTTCGACTGTATCTCTGCGAGTGCCGCAGCGGTCTGCCGCGGCAGCGCTTTGTGTTGCAATCCATCGACGTCGAGGCCAAAGCAGAAGTTCATAGGTTGGCGCTCGTAGCCCGCAGGAAGAGCCAGGCACACGAGCACAGACGAGCAATCCTGGGCATAGCCGATGGCCGTCTCAAAGAACTTGGCAGCATAAATACGCCGCGTGCGATTGATGGTTGAGTGAGCCACGACTTGGCCGTCGGGAATCAGGAGACCGCGCTCACGAATGGATTCCAGGTTGCTCGCTTTGGTTCCATGGAAGACGATATCCACGTCGGCCATCGCTGCGCCTTTGCAATGCAGATCACGGCGCTCTGCGAGAAACCGCATGATGGCAGGCAGCGAGACCATCAACCGGAATTTTCTATTGCGTTCCACGAGCTGTGCAAATAGATTCGCAGCCGCGTGCTCGAGGCTCGGCGGCTCGGTGGACGGCCTATCAGCATTCCGCATGCTCAAAACTGTTCACGGCCTGAAATGGGAAAATGAAACGGACATCAACAACGTTCGAATTGACACATATCACCAAGTGTGGGGTTCGCCCCCATGGACGCTACATGTATAGAGGCCGCGGGAGTACCGGTGGTTTCCCCCTTTTCGTTCACGCCGGTGGCAAGCATGCATTCGGAATCGGTAGATCGCTGATTAGGTTGTGGAGAAAACAGTTGAGATTGGAACGGCCAAAAAAACGCATCTTGCGATCTGCAATTTTTGCACTCAGCGAAAGTACTACATTGGGTGTCGAGGGCCCATTGGGAGAGCGGCTCCCCATGCGCCAGCGAAGCCAGCTGGTCTTAACGGAGCAGAACTCGGGTGGTACCTCCACCGCGTCGAGCACCCCGCTCGTCGCGTCGAGCGATGAAGCCTCCACGACGCCAAGGCACGACCCGTACCACGATCCAGACCCGCGGCCGGAGCTCGTGGAGCAGTGCATACAGCCCAGACACTGCAGCCTGGCCGAGGGCGACGCGCGCGAGTGGATGCACCGGCGGCTCTCGCACCTGGGCCACGTCTTCAACGAGCGCGGCGCGACCTACATGGCATGCGTTTGGTTCGAGCTCAGCTTCGCAGCCAGGCCAGACGCAGTCGCGGAGCTCATCAGCGCCATCAACATGCGCATGAAGCTCGGCCAGTGGGCGCTCGTGGAGGCGCTGTACCGGCGGATCGTGCGCATGGACCTGAGCAAGGAGGAGCGCGACGCCGCCTACCGCAAGCTCGGAGAGGCCACCTCCCTCAAGAGTGCTCGCGGAAGGCTTCGAGACAGCTCGAGCTCGACATCTCCCGCCAGCGACGGCACTGGCGCGAGCGCCTGTGCGGCTTCGCCTGGTCGGCTCGTGATGCAGCCGCAGACGCCGCTTTCGGCCAGCCACTCCAAGGCCGCGCCCAGCGCCTCGAGCGCCCTCGACGCTCGTTTCGAAGGGCTGAGCGCCGCAGAGGCCGAGCTCGGGCTGGTCCTCGAAGCGCCCGCGCTCGTCACCTCGGCGTCGTCGCTCACGCCGAAGCAGATCGAGCGGCTGCTGCCTCTGGTGCGCGGGTGCGCCTTCGCGGCCAACAAGGCGTGCGAGCTCGAGGCGGCGCAGCACTGGTTCGAGGCGAGCTATGCCCTCTCGTGCTCTGATTGCCTCTGATGACCTCCGATGACCTCTGATGACATCTGATGGTCTGCCTCATCAGGCGAGCTATGCCCTCTCGGCTGCCACGTGCGACCTCCTCTCAATCGCCGATGTGCGAGCGACGCGCGATCCCAATTGCGCCGTCGCCGCCGCCGTGCACGAACACCTGCGCCACGTCGCCGCCGCCAAGGAGAGGCGCATAGTCGAGCGCAAGGAGGGCGGCGACGGCGGCGTGCGGGGCACGGCAGTCAGGCCGAGCGGCGGTGCGAAGGGCTCCGCCGGCAGCAGCGCCGCCGGAACGGAGAGCGTCGTCTCGAATGTGCTCACGTTGCAGCGGCTTGAGGAACGTCTGGTAAGCACGTGGGGGTCGCTCTCGGCGCAGAACGAGGCGCTGCAGGCGACGCTCGAGGAGCACGCGCACGCCACGCACAGCCTTCGCGAGGAGGTAGCACGTCTACACGAGCTCCTCGCCACCAGGGATGGCCCCATCGAGCGGGGAGATCGGGGAGATGGCGGCGGCGGCGACCGCGACCGCGACCGCGACCGCGACGGCGACGGCGAAGACGACGGCAAAGACGACGGCAAAGACGACGGCGACGGCGACGACGGCGGCGACGGCGACGGCGGCGGCAGCCCCATGCAATCGGAGAGCGTCCGCGTCCATTCGGTCAGCTCGTCCCAAGGCGGCCGCTGGACCACAGCCCCTCTGCTCATCGAGAGCGCGTCCACGGGTGCAGGGGCGGGCGTATGCGCGCACTCGCCCCAAGCGGCAGGGCCCATTAAACCCGTTGCAGTGAGGGCCGCCCCTCTCTCCAAGACCCAACCCCTCTCAAGGCACTCCCAAGACCCAAGTGAGGGCCGCCCCTCACTCAAGGCACTCCTCTCCAAGAGCCTCAAGGCACCCCTCTCCAACGGCTCGCACTCAAAGGGAGGCAGCGCGAGAGAGCGATCCAGCTGCTTCTCGCCCATCGCATCCGACGACGGCTCCAAAGATGGGCTTGCCTCCCCACTCCCCATCGCACGCGATAGCTCCGCCTATGAGCTTGATGGCAGCAGACGCAGCATGCGAGGCGACGACTCTCTTGCCACCGCTCGGGCCTCACCTGCGACTTCGAGCACTGGTACCGAGCACGACTTGAGTCGAGGAAGGAATGCTGGTGCGCAGCTGAAGATGAAATGGGAGGAGGTCGAAGCCGATCGTAACATCGCGGTCATGCTCAAGGACGTCAGAGGGCGCATCGCCGAGTACGCGGAGAGGTCGGTACGCAAGCAGCCGACGATCGCGGACCTCGAGGCTGAGGGGACGCTGTACGTGCAGCTGCTCAAGGCGACCAACCTGCTCGCGGCTGATGCTAACGGCCTCTCGGACCCGTACTGCAAGCTCATGCTCGGTGATCAGAAGCAGCGCTCGCGGAAGCTGTACAAGACCCTCGAACCCGTGTGGAATAACGAGGTGTTTGCCTTTGCGGGCTGCCTGGGCCAGCTCGTCGCCGAGCCTCTCCAGCTGACCATGTATGACTTCGACATTCTCTCGAGTGATGATAAGTTGGGAGAGGTGCAGATCGAGCTCGCCGACCACACGTACTGCAATGAGATCCGGCGGGATCTGACCGCTTGCCTGGACACACAGGGCGAGGTGTACATCCAGGTGTGGTGGGAGCCTGAGTCCACGGGAGACACTGATGGTGGCCGCCGGCCGAATCGGAAACGACGAGGGGCCGTTTCGAGTGACGCGCCGAGCTATGCGTCGCGCCTCAAGGAGTTCATACTCGAACATGTGTGAAGACCCCCGCTGATGGTCACCTTGATTGCCCCCGATTGTGACGCGCGCCGTGCTCACGCGCCGTCGTCCGCTGCGCTGCCTAATTAGGTGATCCCTGAGAAGTTCCAGACGCTCAAGGGGTGCTGTGCCTCCATGTGCTTCCCAGTGATCCGGCCCGAATCGCGCTTCCGCTCGGGATGGAACGTGGCCCTGGCCTTCTTCATCCTCTATTGCGGCATCGCGGTGCCTCTCGAGATTGCGTTTGAGCCAGATATGGTCCGTCCTCCTACCACTCGCCTTCCCAAACCTCGCCTCGCAGCTCAACCCTCGCCCCGCTCAACCCACACCCACCCCTGCCCATCCCTCAACCTCCGGCTGAACCCCCCGCTGCCGCTCCCTCCGCCCTCCCGCTACCCTCCCCCGCTCCCGCTCACCCATCCCCCTCCCGCTACTGCAGGTTAAGGCCTTTTGCACCGTGCCACACGATCCCTATGGTCCACTCACCCTTCGCCACGAGTGCCTGCCGTACTTGCTCTGGTTCTGGCTCAACTTCTTCGTCGACATCTTCTTCATCATCGACATTGTCATCAATTTCCGCACCGGCTACATGCACGAGGGCCACTTCGTCAACGACGACTGGATGGTCATGTCAGCGTACCTCAAGGAGTCCTTCATAATGGACGTGGCGAGCACAATCCCGCTCGGCATCATACAGATGCTCGCCAGCCCGGACAACCCGTACGGTGACGAGCAGATCACGCAGATGCAGATCGCAGCGGAACAAGCGGCGGGTGGCAGCAGCGAAAATTCCGCGCAAACCGCGCGGATGCTGCGCCTCTTGCGCCTGGCGAAGCTGACGAAACTTGCGCGCATGCGAAAGCTCGCCAAGCTCGCCGAGTCTTTTGAGGAGTACATCAACCCGGGGGTCCTGGCCGTCTCAAAGCTCGTCTTCATCTCGCTCTTCTGCTGCCACCTCTTCGGCTGCCTCTGGTGGATGATCTCCGACCTCGAGATCGCGGAGGAGCTCGCGGGAACCATGTCCCCGGACTCGTGGTTCTCGACACCCTATACGAGCGGCCCGAATGAATGGCATCCACCCCATTGGCTCAAGAACGAAGCGTCTCTCACCATGAAGTACATGCATGCCTTCTTTTGGGGCGCCGGGATGGTCACCTCGCTCGTGCCGCGCGAGGTCGACCCGACGACCGTGGTCGAGTACATCGTCACGTGTGCGGTCATGTTCTTCGGGCTCATGCTCAACGCGTACGTCATCTCGTCGCTCTCCCAGGCCATGGCCGCGATGAACGCGAAGGCGGAGTTCACCGGAAAGCAAATGGAGTCGATCAAGTCGTATCTCACGATCAAGCAGGTGCCCAAGGCGCTCAAAGGGCGCATCATGGAGTACTACCATTATCTATTCGGCTCCAACATGGCGCTCGAGAACTTGGACTTGTTCCGCCAGCTGCCGCCCGCCCTCGTGATGCAGCTCAACCTGGCGACGAATCGGCGGCTGGCCATGAACTGTGCCTTCTTCCACAAGGTCTCGAATGAGTCTCTTGTGGAACTTTTGGGCCACTTCACGGCGGTCGTCTTCATCCCTTCACAGCAGATCGCCAGGCAGGGTACGCTGCTCCATGCCGCGTACTTCATCAGCCGAGGCATCGTTCAGGTGTCGACGCACGACAGCCCGACGCACTCGACCCTCACCAACACGGAGAGCTTCGGGCTCAATGATTATTGGGCGGGCTGCATCGCCAACGCCCCCCCCCAGTCATCACATTCGACGCATGCAATCACGTACTGTGATCTCATGTGCCTCGAGGTCGAGCATATCCATCGCACGCTCGCTACGGATAAGCCGTTCAAGCTGGCTCTGGCTGAGGCGCGCCGCACCGCCAAAGCCGCGGCGGCGGCCACTAGGCAGGCGATGCAACGGCGCAAGTTGCAGGGGAAAGTGCTCAACATGATGTTCGGCAAGAAGTCCAAGAAGCTAAAGGGCCCGTTCGCCAGGAACGGCCCCTCTCCGCCGGGCACCCCGCATTCGAGCCGCCAATCATGGGCGATTGCAATGTGGCCCTCCATTCGGAAGCTGCTCTGGATGAAGAGATGGGAGGAGAACACAAGGGTTTCCCATGTCCCGCGCAGCGGGAGCCGCGACGAGATTGTGGCCGTTACCTCTCGGCTGGCCGAAAGGCTCCGCGTCGGCGTCCGTGTTGACACGCACGGAAGGGCCAGCCCCACATTTGGACGAATCGAGCTGAAGACTTCGCGCCTACGCGCAGTGCTTCTCCGGGCAGCGGCGAGGCACGAAGGGCGGAGTGGGGGGGGCGGGAGGTCAAGTGGGGGAGGCGGTGGGGGCTCGAGTGGGGGGAGCGGTGGCTCGCGTGGCGTCTCGCCGATTGTCGCCAGACGGACGGGCTCCTCGATGGTGACAGGCGCGGATGGCACAGGTGCAGATGGCACAACGCCGCCCCCTTCAACCCCGCCTCGAACCCCGATGATGGTACCAGCCTCCGCCGGCGCCGGCAGCATCAGAAGCAGTAGCAGCGATGGGAGCGATGCCCACAAGGTGGGTGCGGCGCTGCCCCCTCCTGCCCGTCTACCGCCACCGATTGTACCGATGGCCCCGTTGCCGATCGCATCGCCACTCCATCTTCCACGCCTCACAATGCAATCGGCACCTGGCGCACGCACCTGCACCGGCTCTGCACCACCACTCGCAACGAGCCATGCGGCCATCGGCTCCACCACCTCCGCCACGCCTGCCTCGTGCTGCCAACCCGCGCACGGTTTCGTCAACCATGCTAATCGGGCAGCAGAGACGCCCTTCACCTCCTCCAGTTCCGCCCTCAAACCCTCCAGGGCCACTCTTTCGCGCAACTCGGACGGCCGTTTTGGCGTCTCCTTTCATTCTCCCGGCGACGGCACCATTCGGCTCGAACACATCTCGGACGCGCACGATGCGGACGATGACCGTGTGCGTCTTGTCGCTGGCGACATTGTGCACTCGATCAACGGGATCCCGCTCGAGACACCTCGCGAGTCCAAGACAGATAGCGAGGAGGCGCTGCTCAGATTGATCGCCCACTCAGGCCAGCACGTGGTGCTACACGTGTGTCGCCCGTTTGCGACGGTCTCGGCCTCCACCGCCACCCCCCTCAAGCTTTGGCGTGGGGCGATGGATGGTACCGACGACGATTACATTGCCGAGGCCGCTGCGTCCGCTCGGGAATCGGCTCGGGAGCTTGGCCAGTGCTCCTCGGCGCGCTCGCGCCCAGGCAAGCTCTCCGCCAGGGGCTCCTCTACCCTCCTTCTCTCCTCGCGAAGCCCATCAGGCTCTGCTCGAAGTGGAGCACGGAGTGCGAGTTTCGAGCGCGGTGACGGCGGCCATGCAAGGGTTGTGGCGTCCGGCAACGTGCATGCGCTCGTGTGGCCGCGGGAGGAGAAGGCGCGGGAACTCGAGCAGATGTCGTCCGCACGAAGCCCCTCTGCCTTTGCGCGCTCCAATTCATCTCGCGGCAGCCCGCCAGTGTATCCCGCGACCGCCGCCACCACCGACACTTCCACCACCGCCACTGCCGCCGCCACCACCCCCTCGTCGTCTTGGTGGCCATTCGGTGCCGCTGCTGACGCCGTTGCTCCGGCCGAGGCGCCCGCCGCCGCGGCTCCAGCGCTCATGACGCCACGCACCCATGCCCGCGCCATAACCGACGCGGAAGTCGAAGTCGAGAAGGCGAAGGCAAATGCGGCGGCGAAGGCTGCCGCGCTGGCGGCTGCTCGCGCGGCAGCCACCGCTGCCGCAACGCCTTCTGGCACCGTCGCGGACTCCCCGGCGGTCGACAATGGTGGCGAGCTGCACCGGGCAGCGGAAGAGCGATGGTCGCACAGCCAGCTGAACGCACCCCCGCTCGAGGAGGCGGAGCTGGAGATCGAGGCGGAGGCAGAGGCGGAGGCATTGGCGGAGGAAGGTCGAGCACCCCCAACCAAAATGCCCTTGGAGGGCGTGGTCGAGGGCCGGCTCTTTGGTGTGCGTGTGCTCGGCTCGTTGGGTGTGCCGCCCCCAGCCGCCGCGCCCCCCGCTGGCCTGCGGCCCCAAGCCGCCGCCATGACGACCCCTGCTTCACCCCCCAAGGGCCCCGCGCCGACTCCGCCGGCACGCCCTGCGGCCGCTTCACGGGCGTCAATGCCGGCGGGATGGGTGGAAGTCCCCTCTGGCACTGGCGACGTGTACTTTTGGAACCCGTCGACGGGCGAGAAGACATGGGAGCGCCCCCGCCTTATACCGGGCGAGAAGGTGTGGGAGCGCCCCCGCGCACCTCCTCTGCCTCCCGGCGAATTCCCCCCCGACCCGGCACCGCCGCCCGCTTCCACAACCTCCCCTGCCCCTTATGGCACCCGCGCTGATGAATCTTCGGAGAGCCCTGCGACGTCTCCTCAACGGACGCGCTCCTCCGCCGTGCTTCAGCTGGCCCAGCAACGGAAGGCACGAGGGGAGCTTCTCATGTCCCAGAAGAAGGGGAGCCGAGGGGAGGCCGTCTCATGCTGAGGGGGGGTAGCGGGGTACTTACATGATCACGTAGAATGCCATCATCGTAGCGCCGACGTCATGCAATGCTCGTGCTGTCATGCAATGCTCGCGCACTTACGATGTCATGCAAGTAAGTCTTACGATGTGCTCGTGCTGAGGCATGAAGGATGTCAAAGGTGAGTGTATACATGCCTAACCCTTGACTTGGACTCGAACTCCGCAAAAACCATCGCAAATAAACGAAATGAAAAATATAAATAACGCGTTCTTCTTCTTGTAGTACAACGGTAGTACTACACGCTCCAACCCTAAGCACACAGCGTGATGAACGCGAAGCGCGACGCGCTCGCTCTGGTCAAGTCGTCCTTCGAGACGAATGTAGACATCCTCGCGATGATGCCCGAGGTGAAGAAAAAGGTGCAGAACAAGAAGGATGCCAAGGGACTCTCCCAAAAGGTGCGAGAAGAGCTCCAATGTGCAGATGCATCGCGTGCTCAATGACGAATACAGGCGCGCTCATCACCCTCTTCACCGGTATCTTAACAAGGGCTTCGCGCAACGGCTGCTCGATCTGGGCATGGGTCGCTGCTCGATCTATCGGGCTTGGGTCGCTGCTCAATCTGGGCTGGGGGCGCTGGTTTAAGATGGCGATCCCCTGATGGCCCTTAACACTCCTTGCTTGTTTGTTGGTTCGATTCTAGTTTGCGCAGGTGCGTGGTGGGAAATCTGAGAATTGGGCTCCAATACTCCAACCCCACCACCGGCGCCGCTGTTGGGTATGGCTCTAAGAGAGCATACCCAACGGCGGCGCGGAGTGGAGTCCAGCTTCTCAACACAAGGACAATCCATCACACAAGCCGTTGAGTGGCGCGTCGACCGTGCGGCCCTCGAGAGCGCCCTCGCGGCTGCGGTGGACGTGGGTGTCCCAATCGAAGCACCATAGCGCGCTTGCTCTCTCGCCGGGCGTTTACTCTCACCCCCCCCTCTCTCTATGCCACTCCCTTTCTGCAGAGCGGAATCATCGCGCGTAGCCTTCGATGGGCGCCCGTCGGGGGGCGTCGCGCATCAAGTGACGCATTTCCACGTGCGCAGCGCGAGGTTGCTCTCTTCTCTCACTCTTCCCCGGCCCGGCCCTCGCCTCGCCGTTGGATCCCAATCTCTCGCTCTCTCGCTCTCTCGCCACGCGCCTACTCCCCCTTTCTCTCTCAGGCCATGCTCTCGTGTCCCGCCCTTGTCTGCTGACGTTGACCGGTAGGTGCTGTGTGATCATCTTCGTTTCAGAGGTGCCCAGGAGGGGCCCACTTGAACTTGCTCTCAGTCTTCTTCTTGGCAATGGTTTGCTTGTTGATGGCGGCAGGCGCGTTGCTGAATTGGGTGTGGATGATGTGATCAGAAGCAGGCAGCAGCGTCGCACTCATTCTTATCACGGTTGTTTGCATCGACTCCACGTAGTGGCGTTGGACAGTTAGGGGCTGCGCGACGCTACGGCCAGCGTCGTTCCACACGAAGTGGTTGAGCAGTGGATCCTTGCCGACCGCAGCGCTCGCAGGGGCGAGCGTGGGCGTGAGCTTCGGAGTGAGTGTCGGCGCGGCGGGCGCGGGCGCGGGTTTGGGCGCGGGTGGGTAGGCGGGCAGCCACTGTTTTCTTGCTTTTTGCTTCTTGACACGATGCCCTGCCGCCGCCTCTGCCTCCTCTGCCGACGCTCGCTCCGCCCCCGCTGCCACTTTCTTCTCTTTAATGCGCCTCGCGTAGTGCAGGGCCGCCTCGATGGCCGTCCGAAAGGTGCCCAGGGAGCGAAGTGAGCCATTCTCCATGAACTTTGCTTGGAACCCCTCGCCGTTCTTGTACACGCCCTTGTAGCCCGTCACACAGCTCGGCGACGGCACGAGCTCGAGCCCCTCGGCCTCCGCCGCCGCCCGAACCTCATCCGCCGTGAGCGGCACCACCACGACATTCGCCGCTGCCACATCCGCCTCTGCCCGCTCCGCCCCAATGTGCCTAGCATAGGACAGGGCCGCCTCGATGGCCGTCCTAAAGGTGCCCAGGGAGCGAAGTGAGCCATTCTCCCTGACATTTGCTTCGAACCCGCCGTGGCTTTTCTTGTACACGCCCTTGTAGCCCGTCTCACAACTCGCCGACGGCACCAGCTGGAGCCCCTCGGCCTCCGCCGCCGCCCGAACCTCATCCGCCGTGAGCGGCACCACCAGGTGCTTCGCCGCTGCCACCTCCGCCTCAGCCCGCTCCGCCCCAATGTGCCTAGCATAGGACAGGGCCGCCTCGATGGCCGTCCTAAAGGTGCCCAGGGAGCGACGTGAGCCATTCTCCCAGACATTTGCTTGGAACCCCCCGCCGTTCTTGTACACGCCCTTGTAGCCCGTCTCATTGCTTGCCGACGGCACCAGCTCGAGGCCCTCGGCCGCCGCCGCCGCCCGAACCTCGTCCGCCGTGAGCGGCTGCGCGTCCGCCGCCTCTGCCGCCGCTCGCTCCGCCCCAATGTGCCTCGCATAGGACAGGGCCGCCTCGATGGCCGTCCTAAAGGTGCCCAGGTAGCGACGTGAGATATTCTCCCAGACCTTTGCTGCGAACCCCCCGCCGTTCTTGTACACGCCCTTGTAGCCCGTCTCATTGCTTGCCGACGGCACCAGCTCGAGGCCCTCGGCCGCCGCCGCCGCCCGAACCTCGTCCGCCGTGAGCGGCTGCGCGTCCGCCGCCTCAGCCGTCGCTCGCTCCGCCCCAATGTGCCTCGCATAGGACAGGGCCGCCTCCTCCGGCGTCGCGAAGCTGCCGAGGTGGCGCGACTTGCCATTCTCCTGGACCTGCGCCTTGTACCTGCCGTCGTTCTTGTACACGCCCTTGTAGCCCGTCTCATTGCTTGACGACGGCACCAGCTCGAGGCCCTCGGCCGCCGCCGCCGCCCGAGCCTCGTCCGCCGTGAGCGGCTGCGCGTCCGCCGCCTCAGCCGCCGCTCGCTCCGCCCCAATGTGCCTCGCGTAGCACAAGGCTGCCTCACCCGGCGTCGCGAAGGTGCCGAGGTGGCGCAGCTTGCCATTCTCCCAGACCTGCGCTTGGTACCTGCCGTCGTTCTTGTACACGCCCTTGTAGCCCGTCTCATTGCTTGACGACGGCACCAGCTCGAGGCCCTCGGCCGCCGCCGCCGCCCGAGCCTCCTCCGCCGTCGCCGCCCGCTCATCCTCCGCCCACTTTTCGAGCTTTTCCCGCCACTCCTCGTGCTTGCTCCTCCGCTCCTCGTCCAGCTCCGGTCCCGGGTCAGGGATGTCCAGCTCTTCGAGCGCCGGCCGCAGCCCGGGGAGGAGCCAGAGCGCGCGCCAGAGCTGTTCGCGATCCTCCCTGTCCGAGAATTCGCGGCGCTGCTCCTTGAGAAAGGCGG
>Ga0210243_100913_pt1 | contig 24300 bp, 16 predicted proteins | sample ChrtobMeP5a_32mM_FD_155461 | JGI IMG/M metagenome (GOLD analysis project Ga0210243, IMG submission 155461) | Chrysochromulina tobin associated microbial communities from unialgal haptophyte culture, Seattle, Washington, United States - P5a_32mM | ecosystem: Host-associated > Algae > Haptophytes >...
GCCAGCACCTCATTCCTCATTCGTCTGCGGCAGAGGAGGCGGCCGAGGTGGCCGCCTTCACAGGTGCACGGTGCTTCTCATACTCGTACTTTGGCACCGCCGCCGCCCGGTGGGCCTTGCGACCGAGCATGCCGCCATTCTCGAATGCCATCGAGCGGAACTCCTTGAGGATGGCCATCACCGGCACGTCACAGCACGGCATCTTGACCTTTTTGCCCTCCGCGTCCGTCTTGTAGCCCATTATGTGCCACAGCATCAGGTTCTTGAGGTTCTGCTGGCCCATCGAGCTCCGCTCGGCAGTCTTGAGGTCGTTCATGAGCGAGAAGATGCGCTCGCACTCCGACGTGTCAGCGGGGATGAGCAGTGAAATGACTACGAGGCGCAGCACCAGGGCATACTCGTCCGCGTACTGTACGAGCATGTTTGCCCACAGCTGATGAAAGCTGAGCGTGCGCAGCGTCGGCACGTTGATCTCCGCCTTCAGGTCCTCCCACTGCTCGAGCACCATCTCCTCCGTCTCCTCTTCTGCATAGAAGATCTTGTAGGTCTTGTAGAGCAGCTTGATGCCATCGATGTACGAATCCTTGAGGACATCCTTGTCCTCGGGCCACTTGCGCACGTCGAAGATCGAGAAGGCCTCAAGGATAGGATCGTCGAGCACCTTCTGGAAGCGTTCAACGAGGTGCGAGCTGAGCGCGTCGATCACCTCGATCCTGTCGGTCTTGAGCGCCTTGCGGCCCGACTCACCTTCCTCGAGCTGGCACGTGCGCAGGCAGTCCGCATCATCAGTGTTGACAAAGCCCCAGAACTTGGACTCCTCGGGTCCGCACGACTCTTCTTTCTTGAGCTTCTCGAGCGAGCGCAGCGTGCGATTCAGGTTCTTTGAGATGTCAAAGATGACGAGGGTGTTGCTCTGGAAGCCCTTGGAGAGGATACCCAGCTGGTTGTGCACATCGAGCATGAAAGCGGTGAAGGCGGCAAAGCGGAAGTTGATGAGCCGTGAGCGCAGCTGCCACGTGTACTCGTCGACCAGCCCTGAGGCGTCCTCGTCGGTCAGGAAGGCCACAAGCTGCGCCTTAGAGATCTCCATGGTCGTCTTGTTTGAGTACGAGAGCACGAATACGTCATTGGCCGCAACACCATCATCGCTCACCTTGACCGACTTCACAGTCGCCTTCCAGTCGCGCGGCCGCCCGCCGTCCTCGGCCTCAAAGCGCTGCTTGAATGACTTGCCGAGGAACGAGTTGGACGGGGTGAGCAGGGTGTACTGGCAGCCCACCGTGGCCTTTGCGGTCTGCTCCAGGTCGACCACCACGGACGGCAGGTCGGCAAGCAGCGCAGTTAGCGTGGCCGCCTGCGAAGCCGCCCAGCGGATGCCGTGGGTGCCCTTGATCTTGAGCAGCTTGTCCTTGAGCTCGTTCGCCACCGCCTCCAACCCGAAGCGCTTTTTCCCAGAGGCGTTGTAGTAGACGTAGACCTCCTGCACGATGCCACCCCACTCATCGTAGTATGTGACCTCCTTGAACGCATCGCCGAGCGCGAGCTGCTCGACGTGGGCCGCGGCGTGGAGGATGGTCAGGTGCGTCTCTACCTTGTCCTTGAGCAGCTTGGCAGTGCCGCCCTGCGAGCCGAGCATGACTGTTGCACCGTCGAAGCTGCCGCCAATGAGTGCCTTCTTCCAGTCCGACAGGTGCAGGAAGCCCTGGTACTGGTTGAGCTGGTCGAAGCTCTTCGAGTAGCAGGCGAGCATGCACAGCGCATCAGGCGAGCGCTGGTCGTAGCTGGTCGTCAGGTCGAGTGGGGCCAGGTCGAAGAAGGAGTTGTACGGCTTGCCGTCAGCGCCAAGGTGGCGTGTGACCACGGCCTCCTGTTCGACCAGCGAGCGGTCGTTGCTGCCGTCGCCGAGGAAGCCAAAGGGTAGGCCGCGAGGGAAGACGGACTGCATGATTGGGTTCTGTGCGCGAAGGAGCTGCTCTGCACGCCAGACACGTCCGCCAGCCTCAAGCCAATCTGCTAAGCCACCGTACATGAACCCACCTTTTGGTTCAGCGTGATCGAAAGAGATGATGGCACCGTTTGCATTCTGAAGCTCGAGGAGGGAGTACATGTCGTTCAATGAGAGCTGGCGCACCACGATCAGGTGCACCGTACGGATGGTACGTGCGTACAGCTCATCTTCGGGAGTGATTGTCAGGTACACAGGCTGGCTGCCCGTCGTCCTCGTCAATGCCCCAACCGCGCCCACAGCCATCTTCTCCTTCTCCGCGTTCGTCACATTGAGCCGGTGCAGTGGAGAGTTCTCGTGGTCAATCAGCTTCTGCTCTGACGGGATTGGATTCAAGAGACGCTCTTCACCCTGGCCGGTCCAGCCGTATCCGGTGGTGGACAGCTTGTCCTTGGGCTTGGTCAAGGAGACGATGCATAACTTGCAGTGTACACCCTTCTCGTTGCTCTTGGCCAGCCAGGCTCTGTATTTTTTTAACCACTCTTCCTGTTTGTTGACCTTGCGTGCCTCATACTGCGTGTGCCGCACCTCGGACTTCATCTCCGCAGGCAAAGCACGAAAGCCAATGGGCTGGCGGGGCTTAGCCCCAGCTAAAGCCCCAGCAGCCGGCGTGCGGCCCTCAGCCTCATCCTCATCCGAATCGTATTGGAGACCAAGCAATGCGATACCGGGTAACTGCTGGTGTGTGGCAGCGGGAGATGGTGTTGCAGTGGCCGGCTGCGCGGCTGCTGCCGCAGTGGCCGGTGATGCCGCAGCGTTCGGCGTCGCAGTGGGCGTCACCGCAGTTGCCTTGGGCGCATTTGGGCCTGCAAAGGGGCCATGGCGCTGTCGCTTCTTCACCACCTCGGCACCGACAGGAGCCTCGTGTTCTTTTCCAAACAATGAAGCGAGGAGGCCAACCTGGCCTTCAGGTCGCCTTCCGGTGCGCTTCTGCTGCACGCGTTCACGCTGCTCGAGTGCGTATACGTGGCCCTTGGTCTGATGCTTCTCAATGCGCTCACCATCCTCAAGAAACTCGATGATGATCATCCCGCCATCGATGCGAACGGCGATGCCCTCGCCGAGAATGTCATGATGGACCTTGTCACCGACGAACACACACTGCTCGCCGTGCTTCTCCACATTTGCACCCTCATACTGCCACACGAGCCGCGACATGATCTGCGATGATGCCGACGTCAGAGAGAGAGACGGCCGCGAAGAAACCACGCTTCGTTTGTCCCCTGAACTTTGCGCCAACATGACGCCAAATACGAAACGGAAAAATGTCCGAGATTGTTGAGGGGTTCTACGTTCAAATAATATCCGCACTTGACGATCGTCCATTATTTTGACCCCGATTCGGCGCTCGATCCCTGTCTCAACACCTGTCTCAACACCTGTTTTCCTGTCTCATCACTTGGTGTCTCAACACCTGTTTTGGTGTCTCAACACTTGATACTTAACGAAAAAAAGTGTCTCAATGTTAAACCCACCCCCCTGTCGCCACGCCGGACCCACGGTGAACTTGCTCCACTGGGTGACAATTAGGGAGCCCAGCTTCCCGCCCTTGGCACCTAGATTGGCACTCGCCACCCGGATGTGATGCATGGATGTGAACTTTCCATAGGTGGCGGTGGCCACCCGCTTCGCCGCTTGACCACTCACTCTCGCCCCCAGCTGCACTGGCCACTGCACCTGTGCGCTGTGGGCAAGGTGAGGTAGGTGACAGTCAAATGGGGAAAGCGCAAGCGCCGCCACCTGAGCGAGCTATAAGTATCTACGCAAGGATCTTCGCAATTGAGGAGGTGATTTTTTGTTTCCCGTTTTGGTAAAAAGGGCGCGTCTCTTCCCACAAATGAATCCCGTCCAACATAATAACTTTCCTTCAATCGACGCGTGCCGCGGCAAAATTAATGGAGGTGCTGCTATTATTTTCTCATAACTCCTTGATCGGGCCGGTGTTTCTCAGCGCATATGGAGCTGCACGCCATCAATGGAACTGCGACCTCTAGCGACGCTGAGCTCTCCGACATCGGCAATCGGGTGAGTGGCGAGAATTCAAGCAGAACGCTCATGTTTCCGAAGGCGAAGATCAACTGGTTGGTGGGCAAGCATGGCACGCACGTGCGCGAGATTGAGGCAATCTCGCGTACGCGGATCGCCGTCCCGCGAGTGGAGACGTTTGGTCCGCTCTGCCCGCTCACCATCGTCGCCGCCACCGCCCATCCCAATGAGAATCAGTTCGCGTTGGATGAGTGCGTGCGGCTCATCCAGGAGAAGCTTGCCCAGCTGGATGCCCAGGACGCGGTGCACGCAATGCACGGCCAGAATGGGTCGTCCGGACCCGCCCCACCAACGCATGTGGGTCCACCGGGGTATACCGGCAGCCCCCACAACCTGCCTCCACACGGCCCATATCGAGACGAGCGAGGATGGTTGCACGCCCAGCCAGCCTGGGCATCGTCGGACAGTCCTGGCGACAGCGTGGAGCGTCAGGGTGGTGGGCCTCCGGAGCGCTACAGTAGCTACGGAGGGCCACCGCTGCCCTTCCACGGCAGCGGGTATGGGCTGGGCGGGCCAGCCGGCATGGGCAGCTCGGGGTGTGACAATTCACAGCGAGGCTCGGGAGGGCCCGGAGGGCCTGGGCCACGCGGTGCCATAGGGCCGCCGCGTGGTCCCGGCCCGCCGCCGTCATTTGGCGGTCAGCTGCCGCCGCGCGCCGCGGGTCCGCCACCGTTTGGAATGCCGCCCCTGGCTGTGCCAGGCGTGCCGGTGTCCAGGAGTCCAGGAGGGCTGGGACCGCTGCCTAATATGGGACCTCCGCTAGCTCAGGACGGCGCTCAGGACGAGAATGACGGCATCATCACGCACACGATCACAGAGACGACGATCCAATTGACGATCCCGACGCCCAAGGCCAAGTGGCTCATTGGCAAACGTGGCACGCACATCGTCCAAGTCGAGCTCTCGACGAGCACACGCGTCGACCTGACCAAGGTGAACGAGATGGATACCCTCGTGACGATCGTCGCGGCCACGCCTGACGCCCGTGACCGCAGAGTTGCCCTCGAAGCTTGCGAGCGCCTGATCCGCGAGAAGCTGCGCTTCTGCTTCGATGAGGACCCGAAGATCCTCGCAATGAACGCCTCGTTCCTGTCGCCGCGTGGGAAGGGAGGGCCTCCGCATCCGTCTGGGCACGAAAAAGGCGGAAGCTACGGTGGCGAGCTCGGCCGCTATGCCATCGGCAGGGGCGGCTATGCCGGCGGCAGGGGCGGCTATGCCGGCGGCAGGGGCGGCTACGGCGGCGAGCAAGGTGGCTATGGCGGCGAGCGAGGTGGCTATGGCGGCGAGCGAGGTGGCTATGGCGGCGAGCGAGGTGGCTATGGACACGGCCCGCCTGGTGGCTTCAACGGCCCGCCACGTGATTGGGGCGGCGCTTATAATGAGAGCGATGCTTGGGGCGCTGGCCCGTATGAAGTGCCTCCTCCAGGCAGCAGGCTACCACCGAGCATGGGTGGCCCGCAGCCGCGGCAGCACTATCCGGGTCCTGCCTATTTTGGAGGGCGTGGGGAGGTTCCAATTGAGGAGTCTCGTCAATCTCGTCAATCTCGTCAGGGGACACAGCATCCCCCGGGGGCTCCCTATTTCGGAGGGGCGCCACGTGGAGCGTGCATGGGTGCAGGTGCAGCCTCATGCTCCGACTGGAGCACGCCCGTCCACGAGTCATTGCATGATCCGGCGGCGCACCCGGCGTACGTGCCAGCGCCGGCGGTTCGCGCGCCAGTGGATGTTGAAGCTTTGCGGGCGCTCGAGCAGAAAGTTCAGGTGCTGCAAGCGCAGCTCAACGAGAAGGTGCAGCTGCTGGAAGGCCGCACGAGCTCCTCAACTTCCACAGCCCTTGAGTCCGCCGCCGACGCATTGCCTAATCTGGGAGAGGGTGCGGGTGCGCCAGGGGTGCTGAGCACTCCAGCGAGCCGGCTCCTCGGTCTCAGCAGAGACGAGAAGCCCAAAGCTGGCTGGCTGGCCGGCCCGCCTCACGCTGGCGTGCCGGAGGGCGCCGTAGCGGGCGCGCCCTCCCAATTCGCTCGGCCGGAGGGCGCCGTAGCGGGCGCGCCCTCCCGATTCGCGCGGCCGGAGGGCGCCGTAGCGGGCGCGCCCTCCCAATTCGCTCGGCCGGAGGGCGCCGTAGCGGGCGCGCCCTCCCAATTCGCGCGGCCGGAGGGCGCCGTAGCGGGCGCGCCCTCCCAATTCGCGCGGCTGTGCGACAACTGTGGCACCGCCGAGCTGCACGGTGTCCCTGACCCGACGGACCCGCGCCGTTGCTACTGCGCACGCTGTTGGGTGGGCTGGCATGCCGAGCCGCTCATGTTCGAGGGCGACCCCGGCTCGGCCGAGCCGACGCTCTTGTTGTCGCAGCTGGGCAGCAAGCTCTACGCAGCGATCCCTTTCCTGCGCGAGGCGATCAAGCAGGATGGCGGCCTCTCGGCCTGCCTAGCAAAGAGCCGCGCGCAGAGCGGCGGCACATTCCGAGTGACCGTGAATCCCGTGAATGGCAGGATTCCTGTGGGGCGGGAGACCGTGACGCTCGTGCAGGCCGAGGCCTCGGGTGCCGACGCTGAGGGCGCCGCCATCGGGCAGCTCCAGGCCACCCCCTCGAAGCAGATGCTGCTGTCGGCACTCTGTGCGAGCTTGTACCAGCAAGGCTTCAAGCGCGAGATCGCGGCGGCGGGCGGGCCCAAGCGCTTCTTTCTCTCGTGTCCGACGCTCGTGTGCGAGTTTGACCACTGCAAGCAGGGCTCTGAGCTCGTCATGCTACCTGAGGCGGCAGCTAATAGCGCTCGCCTCGGCGGCACTCCGGCCGAGTGCGCCGCCCGCGCCCTCTCGAGCGCAACCTGCCTGTTTCGCAGCGCCGTATCGAGCACCACCTCGAGCGCCGTCCAGAGCGCCGTCCCGAGCACCGTCCACTCGAAGGCGGGGGGCACGCTCGAGACCTCGGCCGCCGCACTCGCCGTCAGCAGGTGGGCAGCGCCCTCGAGCTCGGCGGGGATAGAGCCCGCGGCCGACTTTCGCGCCGCGACAGACGTCGACTTTGCGCCCACGACGGCGCCCAACGCCTATTTTCGACCCCTTCTGACAGAGGACTATGCACCCGCGCCTGAGCCGCTCGCGCCATCGATCCCCTTTGGATCGGGCGCTGTCGTGGGCGCAACGGTTCCCTTCCTGCCCACGACGGAGCACGTCGACTACCCGACCGACGCTCAGTACGATGCCCCAGACGATGCTCAGTACAACGCGTCGTACGATGCTCAGTACAACGCGTCGTACGAGGCTCAGTACAACGCGTCGTACGATGCTCCGACGGCAGATGAGGCGGGACTGCGGGCGCGACGAGGCACCGGCGGGCGCGGCGGGCGCGGCGGGCGCGGCGGGTGCGGCGGGCGCGGCACGGACACTTTCGGATTTGGTGAGGGCATGTTTGCGCAGGGCTCCATTTCCAAATTTGGTGGGGGCATGTTTGCGCAGGGCTCCATTTCCAAGGGAAGCGGTGCGGGCGGCGGTGCGGGCGGCGGCGGCGGCGCCGAGCTCGCCGACGACACAGCGATGCTCCAGAGTACTATGGCGAGGAGAGCTCTCGAGCCGCTCGCCTCGCCCCTCAACGAGGACTTACGCGCGTGTGTCATCTGCGAGGCCCAGGAGTGCACGCACGCTCTGGTGCCGTGCGGCCACCTGTGCCTGTGCGCCGCGTGTGTCAAGATGCTCATTGACGAGGCCGAAGAGCTCTCGCTCTGCCCCGTCTGTCGGCAGCCGTCGAGCAAGGCCATCCGTGTCCAGCAGTGACCTGAGATGATCAGCTACACGGAGAACTTGCAACTTGGGACTACCGCGTACCAGTAACACACATCGTTACTGGGGTCGGATTGCATGGGTGATTGACGACGAGACGGGTCAGAGACTGAGTCTGAGAGAGAGACTGAGAGAGCGACTGAGAGAGCGATTGAGAGAGCGAGAGAGACGCCTGAGTGCTCGAGAGTGACTGAGAGAGAGTGAGGATTATTTTCAGATTACGCCCCCGAGGCGTTATAACCTCACATGAAATGATGACAGATGGACTCGCGAGACTGGCTGAACGCATTGAGTAATGTCTCTAGTGCACCTACCGCTCCGATGCCCCCCCGCATCCGACCCTTCAAACCGACCCCTGATAGCTGATTAATTCTGAATCTGATACTTCATACCGCGAGAAGGAGGTTAAAGACAAGCGGTTAAATAGGGGTTAAAGAGAAGTGAGGCTTTGATAAAGTGTATTTGCGTGAGCGAGCTGACACCCGACACCGCGCGCATGTGGGGGAGCGGAGATGTGTTACCGGTACGCATAATTGAGATGAAGTCTCCGCTCTCCCGTCCCTCAGTAAACTCAGCGGTCTCAAGACTGAGCGAGGACTCAGAACATAGTACAGTGCTTGAGTGTTGACCGGGGGCAGCGGAGCCGTACTTTGAGACGGTGGAGTCGTGAGCGCGGGGGGGTGGATGGAGTGCTGGAGGTGTTGCGCTGGTGTGAATCACACCCGAGTTTTCTTCCGAAACGGTTGTGTTCCCGTCCGCGGGCGTGGGACTTTTTGGCCGGAGTGAGTCGTTGCCGAGTGATGGCCGTGCGAGACGAACAGGTCGCAGCCCTTGTGTCCGCGGGCTGCAGCGCAGAAAAGCTTGGCGAGCTCGATGATGACTGCGTGCAAAAGTCGCATGCTGAGTTGCAGCGACGTGGTGAAAATGCTGCAGTTCGCAAGGTGAATACGCAGCATGCAGAGCTCGTCAAGAAGCGGAGGAAGGCAGCCATGACAGCTAAACCCCAATACGCGCAAACGGAGGCCGGAATCTTGAAAGCGTTCCGTAAATTTGACACCGATCACAACGGCAAGATTGATAAGAGCGAGTTCATCATGATCATGACGCGTGGCAAGGGCGGCTTGACTGTGGATCAAGCAGAGATGCTGTTCGATGAGATGGACCAGGATCACAGCGGCTTCGTGGATGAGGCTGAATTTGCGGCCACGTGGGCTGGCGTCGAGGGCCAGTACAAACCAGGCTTCGTCAAGGCGCCAAGTCCAGGCTCTATGGGTGCAAAGGCGGGCAGGGTCGCGCTGATGCTCGCTCGATGGCAAAATCGTGCGACCCAAGCCAACGAAATCGTGCGCGGCACCATGAAACGGCTCACTACCGGCTTGGCCCCCAGGCGGGGCGCGCCCACGAAGAGCTCGAAGCCTCCACCTGCACCTGGGCCGGGACGCTTGAAGCGGACATGATACCACATGCATGAAGTGCGCCCCCCTTACGGATACGTCGCAGTTGCGGCGACGCGGCTTGTTCGCAGTACCTACACGATTGCATAGATTACATCTCTGACTGTGGTGTCAGAGATTCCTGTTGCATGCGTCTCTGACTCTGTGTACATACCGGTACCGGTACGTGGCTAGACACGCGTCGTGCGCTGCACGCTACTTGAGTCTCGTGTAGACGTGCACGGCAGCCAGCGCACGGCAACACATCGCAACCATGTGAATTGCTTTAGGTTACCCGGTGCAATTGCATGAACTCGCGTCGCGCCGGGCGCGCCGAGCGACGTCGATCCACGAACATGAGGGGCGTCGTGCCAGGTCCCTTTGCGCGAGCCGCTGCCGATACGCGAGCCGCTGCCGATACGCGAGCCGCTGCCGATACGCGAGCATCTTCCGCCGAGGTGAGTATGGAGACAAATGGCAAGAAGCAGAAGAAGAAGAAGATGCAAGCGACTCGCCCATTGCCAGCGGCGGCCGCACCAACTATGGGGTCCTCGAGTTCTGCCAGCGAGCCAGAAGCCGAGAAGCGGAAGCGCAGCCTGCAGTCCACTGACGCCGACTCATTTGCTACCACTGGTTCCGCCGCTGACGATATGGACGACATATTTGGCGGGCTGTCGGCCGCAAAGCAGGCTAAGCGTGCGCGTGAAGCCCAGGCTGCGCGCGAGGCGGCTGAGGCTGCCAAGGCAGAGGCAAAGCGTGCGAAAGCCCACGCGCGCCGTGAGATGGTGCGGGACCCTGTCTTTGGAGAGGAGTACGACCAGTCGATGACGGTCGATCCTATGAGTGCGCGCGTGCATCGCTTTGACCAACCGAGCGGTCTCAACGTGTACAAGGCGCACCACCTCGGGCTGGGGCGGGGCGGTGACACTCCTCTGTGTCCATTTGACTGCTCGTGCTGCTTCTAGTCGACCTAGCATTCATGTACAGTTGGGCGCAGCGCACCGCGTGTGCATGCAATCAGAATTCCGTTACGTTATGAAATGGCACAAACCGAAAGTGTGGCGAACTGCACGCGTACCCTTCTATCCGGCCGTCTCGCCCGACCTGCAGGAGCAGTTGCCGGTCCTCCTTTCGAAACACGTGTTGCATAACATGTCGCGTTCCGACGTCCCCGAGGTGCGCCGGGTGCACGGACCGCCCCTCGGAAAATTCGTGTGTGTTCCTCCAGACCCACCCCAAGACGACGGTGCAGTCGCGCTATGGGCCCTACACCAAGAGACGAAGCAAGGAAAGCTCACGATCCGCAGCGGCCCTGGCCCGATTGGTGACGTCACGCAGCGCCTGCCAAAGCTCGGCCCGCACAAGGAGCCATGGGCCAACGTGACTATTGGCGACGCAGATCGCCACAAAGGGTTGCTTTCTGACGCTGTCAATGCCGACCAGGGCGGTGCCACACGGCTTCAGAACAAGTTTGCCTTCAGCGATAAGGACTACATGCGGGCCACAACCGACGAGCTGTCGCGGCGAAATGCGGCGCTCAACATGGCCGTGTATGAGCAACTCGTTGCCGATAAGTATGTTGAGGAGGAGCTCGTCTGCGCACTTTATCTCCAGCGGGTACAGCGGCGCTCAGAAGAGATGAAGCGTGCACACAGGGAGACTTGTGAGCGGAGCCGCGAGCGGTGCGCCTCAATCGACACGCCGTACGAGCGCAGCAAGAGGCGCATCACGCGCGAGGCGGCGATGGTCCGCGAGGCCGTGCTGCTGGAGACGCCGCGGTTTCGAGACATCGACGAACTGGTGACACCACGGCTCAGGGCCGAGGATCTGCACCGACGCAACCCCGACATGTTTCCAAAGCCGCCGCCCCTCTCCTCTGGCTGGATAACGAGCTCCTCCGCCTTGTCGACGCCGCGAGACGCTCACGCGTCATCCGAGAGGACTTCTGAGATGGACCTGTCGGCCCGATCGATACCGGTACCCGCGCCGCCCCAGAGCGTGCCGATGCGTGGGCCGGCTTCCCCGCGCGAGCTGCTTGATCTAGCACGCATGAAGCTCAGCCAGATGGGAGGCCAAGGCCTGCACAACCCGCCGTTCATATCGCAAGTGCCCACCGCCGTCAGCCACACGTATCATCGCATCCGGATTCTGGACGAGAATGGGTTCAAGCTCGGTAAGACCCGTTCCGTGCCCTCGCCGCACGAGAGCGCCGCACCAGGCTCACCTCGTAGCTCCGTGCAAGACTCGCCGCGCAATGGCAGCACGACCGCTGAGCCCATGATCTCCATGAAGTGGGCAAACGCCTCGCGGCCGCTCACGTTCTGAGGGTGTTTTCGTGTTTTGAGGGTGTTTTGAGGGCACGTCGTACTTTCGTACCGGGTTTTGTCTGTACATGTCATCGTCCTGTGTCTCGGAGAGCGTCGCTGCGTCGGACACACACACATGGTACACACATGGGCTCTGCCTCGTCCGCGCAAGAGGAAGAGCGTACAAAACGGGAGGGCACCGCCCCGGCGAGAGCGGAGTTTATTGTAGTACTAAACTATACTAGTAGAGGCAATACGCAATAGCAAGGCATGGCGCACGGCATGCGCATCGATGGCGCGCAATCCCCGGCAATGTGGATCGGTGCGCTCGGCCCGGTTCCACTGCCGACCAACGGGTTACAGTCAAAGATCAGTGTGTCATCATAAATCAACATGCGTGATCAACTATGAACTAACAACATTCATCTTTTTTTTCATGTCGTGTGTGGTCTTGTTCTCCTGGAGACGAGACGAGACCATTGGACGAGACACGCGATACGATAAACAGAAATCAGCGTGACTGACTGCGACTCTGTTAAAACTGCTCTTCCGTTCACGCCAGAAAGATGAGAAATGACGCCGGTATGTTTCCGCAGCTTAGCCCGGTCACCAGCACGCCACATCAATGCACCATGCGCTTGTGCGAGCACCTTCCCCTGGGCATAACTAATGCTGCACCCACCCGTTGTAGTCTGCAAGGCTTGCGGGCATCTTGGCCAGGGGTTCCTTGCACTGCGTCCACTCGGCCTCGTCGTGCGCGTCGCGCGCCCACGCCTCCTTCATCGTGGCCATGATCTTGCGCTGCTCGGCCCATAAGGTGCCCGGGTGCTCGTACAGCTCATTCAGCGCCGGAGTCCACGGCTCTGGTGCGAGGCGTCTGGTATTGATCTCGAAGGCGAGCGCGAGATTGCGGTCCGTGCTCTTGATGACGTGCCAGTAACCGTCAGGGATGTACACGGCATCGCCAGGCATCAGGCGCACATGCTGCACCGAGGCATTCGCGACGTGTGGGAAACGTTCTAGGTCCACACGGTCCACATTGAGGGGCGATAGGCCGTACTTGTCATGGTGGTCCATGTACATCTTTGCGCTCTCGTTGGGGTGACTCAAGTAAATGTCCTTGATGCCATCGATCTGGAGCATCAGGTTGTCGTGCGTGTCGAAGTGCTGCGAGGACGTCGTGTTGCCGCGGCTGAACCACATGCGCACCGCATGCATGCTATTATACAGCTCGTTGCATGCGAGCACCTGATGAGGGTGGCGATCAACGGCACTCAGCGGCACCCCGCGGCAATGAAAGCACCTGAGTGGCAATCGATACCCATCCAGAGGCAGTCAGAGATCATCAGTGCCAATTACCCCGGGCAATCAGAGATCATCAGGGCCAATTACCCCGGGCAATCAGAGATCATCAGGGCCAATTACCCCGGGCAATCAGAGATCATCAGGGCCAATTACCCCGGGCAATCAGAGATCATCAGGGCCAATTACCCCAGGCAATCAGAGATCATCAGGGCCAATTACCCCGGGCAATCAGAGATCATCAGGGCCAATTACCCCGGGCAATCAGAGATCATCAGGGCCAATTACCCCGGGCAGTGAGAGCTTCGTAGGCAAATCACTCAGCGTGTCGGTGATCGAGTGGATGCAGTATGTGGGTGCGTCCGGATGCCGATACTCGCGTATGAAACGGCAAAAGTCATACCTGTGGGGAAGCGGAGGCGCCGTCGTGAGCGTTTGCATGCACTTGAAGACAATCTCCTCCGCATCGGGCATACCCCTCAGCAAGCGGGAAGCGATCGTTGTGCGAGATGCGGTTGTTCTTCTCCACGGTCACCCACCAGCGACCACCGCCCTTGAGCTCACAGCGCAGATGGTCCGCGTCGTCGCGAGCGCTGAGTAGCGCCTCATCTGACCAGTCGGTTAGGTTTGTCACTTTGGACGCGGCGCCACGTAGCAGCACCGGCTTGTATTTGGCGACGTGCTCGCGCCAAAAGTAGGGCGCGTCGGGCAGCAGCGCCGCGTGGTGCTCCTCGATGCTCTGCAAATCCATTTGCTCCCCAAATGATCTCAGGTGGCCACGGGGGCCTTCGCACTCCGCCCGGCCTTCGGCGCACGGCTCATCACCCTCGATGAGCACGCACTTGTGCACTTCGCAGTGGCGCGGCGAGGCAGCCGGTGCAATTGGTGCGAAGTCCAGAAACGGGGCAGTACTCGGGTCAGCCCAGTACTTGTCAAAGCCGTAGGCCTCCGTGCGCTTCTTCATGGCGAGCACAAACTTCTTGTCCCTCAGCACCATGCTCTTGTGCGTGAGCTCGATGGGCGCGTCCTCGTCGTCGCTGGCCACACGCTGAGTGCCCATGGCGTCCACGGCTTGTCGTTGGAGCGGCTGGCGTTCCGGCCACGTGTCAAAGTCGGGTGCTCCGGGATAGCATCGGAAGCCGCTCGCAGCTGTGCAGTCGCCGCACTCCAAATTGAGTGGACCGTTCAGCTCGCCGCACGGATAGGAGCAGTGCGGCTCGCAGTCTGCAGATGCTCGTCGCACGAGTCCAATAAAGCAGAAGGTGATCGCGAGCCCTCCGCCCGCGGCTGCACGCATTCTCACTCTCCCTCTCTCGCCTTCATTATGCGATGTGCTGCGCTCTCGGCATGCCCGAAACTTGGCTCGTTCTTGGAAAAATGAATTTTCCAAAGCGCGCAGCGCACGCACGCACGGGTGCGACGACCTGGCTGATCATGAGGAAAAAAGGCCTCTTATGAAGAAAAAAGTGTGCGAGATTTCAGAAACCGAGCGAGCCAATCTCCTCGTGCGCTCGCAATGTCGCAGGCCTGGCTCGAGGCCAGCCCCGCACAGCTCATCGAGGGGATCAACTCTGACGAACCCACCCTTCAGCTGCCTGCAGTCACGCAGTTCCGTAAGCTCCTCAGCATCCCGAAAACGCCGCCAATCACGGAGGTGATCGCGGCGGGCGTGGTGCCGCGCTTCGTGCAGTTCCTGCAGTTCGCCGACAACCCGATGCTCCAATCCGAGGCGGCTTGGGCGCTCACGAACATCGCCTCGGGCACATCAGAGCACACACGTGCGGTGATCTCCAACGGCGCGGTGCCCATCCTCGTGCAACTCCTCACGTCGCCGAACGACGACGTGCGCGAGCAGGCGGTGTGGGCGCTCGGCAACATAGCGGGCGACTCGCCCGAGTGCCGCGATCTCGTCCTCTCGCACCAGACCCTCGCGCCGCTGCTCGAGCAGCTGAATCCCCAGTCCAAGATCTCGATGGTGCGCCGAGGCACCTGGACGCTCTCCAACCTGTGCCGCGGCAAGCCGCAGCCGGCCTGGCACATGGTGGCGCCCGCGCTGCCCGTGCTCACGCAGCTCGTCTCATCCGACGACGAGGAGGTGCTCGCCGACGCTTGCTGGGCGCTCTCGTACCTCTGCGATGGCTCGAACGACAAGATCCAGGCCGTGCTCGACACGGGCATCTGCGCGCGCATCGTCGAGCTCATGGGTCACCAGTCTGTTAAGGTGCAGACGCCCGCGCTGCGCCTCGCGGGCAACATCGTCACGGGCGACGATCACCAGACGCAGTGCGTAATCAACTGCAGCGCCCTTCCGCTTCTGCGCGCATTGGTAAGTGTTCGCCCCGTACGCCCGGCTCTGCAGTGGGGGTGGGGCCTCTGCATATCGGACCCTACCTTGCGCGCCCCGCGCCGTGCGCGCAACATGCCCCCTGCGTGTTCGGCCCAGACCGCACCCACGTCATCCCCCCATCTCCCCCTTCTCAACTCCGGGGCTTACCCCCACCCCCTTCCCCTCAATCCCTTGTGCTCGGCGCAGCTCAACTCGCCCAAGAAGGGCATTCGCAAGGAGGCGTGCTGGGCGATCTCGAACATCATGGCGGGCACGCGCGAGCAGATCCAAGCGGTCATCGAGGCGAACGTCATCCCGCCGCTCACGCACCTCTTCGACACCGCCGAGTTCGGTACCAAGAAGGAGGTAGCCTGGTCCATTTCCAACGCGACAAGCGGCGGCTCGCCCGAGCAGATCAGGTACCTGGTGCAGCAGGGATGCATCAAGCCGCTGTGCGACCTCCTCACATGCAACGACCCGCGCCTCGTGACCGTCGCCCTCGAGGGCATCGAGAATGTGCTCAAGGCGGGCAAGCAGGAGGAGCTCTCCCATGGAGGCACCAACCCGTACACTACCGTAGTGGACGAGGCGGAAGGGATCGACAAGCTCAAGCAGCTGCAAGACCACTCCAAGGCGATGCACATCCTCGAGACCTACATGAATGGGTTTCGGTCCGATCGTATGAACACACCACCATCCGACCTGTCCAAGCTCGCGGCTGCGTTGCCGTTGGACATATTTCCGCACCACTTCATCTGCCCGATCTCGCAGGACGTGATGGCGGATCCCGTCAAGACGATCGACAACCACACTTACGACCGGGCGTTCATTGAACGATGGTTCAAGCGTAAGACCACCAGCCCGCTGACCGGGCTGCGTCTGACCTCGAAGGCTCTCGTACCTCACCATGCGCTGCGTCTCGAGATCGAGGAATTTGTGAAGAGTCTGTTGCCCGAGCATGAGCCCGAGCAACACCGCGCCGTCGGCACTGACGACTCCTCGAGCGCCGTAACGAGCGCCGCCACAGGCACCGCCGCCGCTCCCGCTGCCGCCGCCGCCGCCTCTGTCGCCGCCGCCCCTGTCGCCGTGCGGTGACGAATGTCTTTTGTCTGCCGGCTGTGCTATATATTTCACTTCCTGTATGCTTGTGTCGAATGCTTGTGCGCCTGCTCGTAGCCGAGCACGTCGGGGGGCGTAACAGTGGGGGCACACGACATGTGCCCGCGCCCGACGCGGAGGCCGGAGCGCCGAGCGCGATAGACGCGTCACGCCGGCGGCTAGTTTGCGGTTCGGTGGGCGTGGGGCCCGGCTGAGTTCCATGCTGCGTGGCGGCCCCCCAAAGGAAAATACAACTTTTAACAGTTGCGGGTGACCCGACCGGACGGACTTACAGCTTCGAGCTTGACCTTCGGCCTTCCTCGCCCATCCGGAGGCTCGTCCAGCACGACGATACTCGCCCCTTCCGTTCGAGCTTCGTTGCACCTAATCGCTAATAAAAATGCCTTGCCATACATCGAATGCGTACGATGGTCAAAATCCAATCGCCGTGTGCGCTCGGTGCTCTATCGCGTCCATTGGACTTTGAGTTTGCATGCCCCCCGAGGCACTCAAGCGTCGAGGAGTGTGTCCGAGACCACGAGGAGCGATAGGTAGTTGGGCTGCATGCGTGGCATTCCAAGTTGGGCTGCATTCGTGGCGGCTGCACGCGTCGCAGTTGGGCTGCATGCGCGGCATTCGACGAATACCCCTGAAACATGGTGTTCAATGAGTTTGTGTCTCCACGTGGCGTCCCGTTGCGAACACCCCGCCCCTCAAAAAACCGCCCTCAACGAGTCTCCAGCGGCGCTCTCTTCTGAAGCTCCCTCAGCGTGTGCAGCATTTGGTCAATGGATAGCCGATTGCGCCGCCGGTCCGCACACAAGGAGGGGTGATGGCCGCCTGCAGCGAAGCAAAGCCGCTTGACGGCCTCGGCCACGTCGGGCGGCCAATCGGTGCCGCCGGCAATCTCATGACCGGAGATGTGGTCCCACTCGCGCCCAAATTCAGCCTCGCAACGGTCGACCATGGCAATGGGTGATCGGTTCGTGAGGCACACGAGTAACGTCATCCCCACAGCGTACCTGAGGAGGGAGGCCATCAGAGGCCATCATTGGCCATCGGGGTGGCAATCACTCGGTCCGCGTCATCCCAACAACGACCTCGCCCCCAAAGCGTACCCGTCGGTGACTGCCGAGTACTCGCCACCGTTGATGATGATGGGGTCGGCGTATCCCGGAGTATAGCACGCGCCTTGGCCCACGCTCAAAGTGAGACACTCGTCGGCGGGCTGAGTGGCCTTCGCGAAGCCGGTGTCGGCGAGGTAGGCATGCAGATTGGCGTCGAGGAGAATGTTTGCGGGCTTCACATCGCGGTGAACGATCCGGGGCTTGGTCACGCTTGGCGTGTGCAGGTAGCTGAGCGCCTCGGACGCCTCCTGCACCACCTGGTAAGGGGAGGCGATCAGCGGCGATCAGCGGCGATCAGCGGCGATCAGCGGCGATCAGCGGCGATCAGCGGCGATCAGCGGCGATCAGCGGCGATCAGAGGCGATCAGAGGCGATCAGCGGCGATCAGCGGCGATCAGCGGCGATCAGCGGCGATTAGAGGTTTGCGAGGCAATCCAAGGCCAATCGAGGCCAACCGAGGCACTCGGTCGAGGCACTCGGTCGAGGCACTCGGTCGAGGCACTCGGTCGAGGCACTCGGTCGAGGCACTCGGTCGAGGCACTCGGTCGAGGCACTCCGAGGCACTCCGAGGCACTCGGTCGAGGCACTCGGTCCGGACGCCTTTTGCCCCACCTGCAGCCGTTGGCGCCAGCCGTTGGGGATTGGCAATCAGTGGCAATCAGTGGCAATCAGTGGCAATCAGTGGCAATCAGTGGCAATCACCTGCAGCCGTTGGCGCCAGCCGAGCGGCGGCGGCACAGAGGAGAACCCGAGGCGCTGCAAACTCGTCCAATGCTCGCGTGCCGAAGGCAGCAGCCTCGCTTGCAGAGAGCCGCCAACGCAGAGCGGGAAGATGAGGCACGGCGCGGTGCGCTCGAGGCAGTGGCCGAGCAGCGGCAGCAGGTGCGAGTGCGAGCAGCGCTGCAGCAGTGCCACCTCCTGCTGCAGGTCGGCAAAGTCGGGGCTCTGGTTGGCGCTCGACACGGCGCTCAGGCTCTGCCCGAGCGTTGCAAGCGTGGACTGCGGCGGCGTGCTCCGCGTGCCCCGCGCCGTGGCGAGCGGCCACGCGCCCGCGCCCATCGTCGCGTTGGTGATCTTGAGGTGCTTCTTGATCGCAACGTCCTTCACCCCGGAGATGGAGGGCAGATGCGTGGCGCGGTATACAGATGCGAAGCCGCCCTCGCCCACCTTGGCAGTTTCGTCAAAGTTCATCGTCGCCGCGCGCAGCTCGGCGAGCGGGACGGCCACCGACGGCGTGCGCCCCGGCAACGCCAGCCAGACTCGCTCCGCGTCGGACGGGTGTGAAGACGGATGCGTTGCATGGGGGGCGTGGTCGGCCACCTCAGAGATCGTCGCGAGCCCTCCCCCCATGCCAGACCCCTTCTCCGCGCCGAGTTGGGCGCCGAGAGTCTGCAGCCGGAGCCGAGCAACTTGAAGCTCCTCCTCGAGTGCCGGCAGGATGTGCACGTGGGTGCGCACATGGGCCTCCGCGGCGGCGATGCTCGAGCGCAGTGCACCCGCGTCGACGGCGGACCCAAGGGCATGCAGCGCGCCCATCGCCGCAGCATGCTCGCGCCTCTGCCGTCGACTGGTCTCCCGCGCCCTGTCCGAATTGGTCTCCCGAGCTACCTGTGGGGAGGGGGGTAGCAGGGCGCCGTGGTGAGCACATGCATGCGCCAGTCCGAATGGGTTTCGCGTGCCTCGTCCAAAGGGCGCGGCTGGGTGTCGGTGCGATGGAAGCCTGATGAGTCGCCACTCGGGGCGACGGGTGCGGCTGGGGATGCAGCCTCGACGTGGCTTCCACAGGGCTTTCCACACGGCTTCCCACAGGGCTCCGCGGGCCCAGCGGCGATGCTCAACACGGCGCCCGTGCTCTGTGGTGGCGGCGTCCGACACGATGCGCTCCCCCACCGTCGCATAGGTCGTTCGAGTTCGCCCGCCGGCGCGCACGCGCGTACGTCGCCCCCCCCAAAGGAGGCGGCGCGGAACGAGGCGCCCGGCGAGATGCTCGGAGAGCCCCCGAGCGTGAGCAGCCTTGAGCTCGCGTTGGCTGGGCGAGGTGAGACTGTTCGTGAGGCGGGTGCGGACTGCGTCCTCGTGGCGGCACGGCCGGGCACACACGCGAGCACGGCCGAGTGGCGCTCGCCCACCACCAAGAGCGCAGCCGTGATCAGCGCCAGCCGCTCATCCTTCTTCAACGGAGGCGCAAGCGACGCGCGTGGCGGCTGCGGATCGGGCTTCGCTTCCGCGGAGGTCGAGTGCTCGTTCGAAGGCGTCGCTGGAAGGCAAAGGCTGTTCACATTCACAGGAGCCTCTTCCGCTGCCGCCGGCGTCGACTCAACGGACGCTCTGGGCAAGGCTGACAAGCACGGCACGAGGGCTGCTGCCGGGGCTGCTGCGACTGGCGCCGCCGTGTGCTTGCCCTGCTTTTGCTTGCCCTTTCTGCCTGGAGAGAGAGGGTGCTGCTTTTGCTTGCCTTTTTTGGGGCATGTACGAGCTGCCTTCTCCGCTTCCTCTTCAGCAATGAGGGCCGCGGCAGCCTCCTCAGCTGCCCTTTCGGCCGCCTCTACGGCCGCTCTCTCGGCCTCCTCCTCCTTTTCCACATCTTCAGCGACAGGCGGAGGTACCGCGGCCACGGAGAGTGGCTGCTGGCTGCTCACGACAGGCCTCTTCAACGCGTGCTTGACCTTTTGATAGAGCGGATTCTCCTTGGCCTTGGCCTCGAGCGCTAGCCACTCGGCTTCGCGCATCTCCGCAGTCATCATGAGGCGGCTTGCGAGCCGCGCGTGCATGGGCGCGCCCCGTCGTAGAACAGGCGCCCGACGTGTTGCGGAATTTGTTGACGAAAAAATGTCTTTCTACTGCGGACCAAATGTTACACAGGCAGTCTTTCTCTTCCCCCCCACAAGCACATTTAGCTCGCCTGCAGGTCGTCCTGTCTGGGAGCTGTGCCTTCGGTGTGCACGCCGAGACTCAGAATGATCTCGCACGCGGCGGCCACGGAGCTCGTGCGGTTGCGCGCGCGCGCGCGCGACCAGCCGGTGCTCGAGCCCGGGTCGTGCAAGAGAGAGAGAGAGAGAGAGGTACCCATAGCCGCTCGCGCACTTTACAGGAAGGGATCTCGGAAGTCACTCGTGAACGCGCTGGAGCGCCTGACTGGCTTATTATGAGGGTGCAACCCGATGGTTAGCAGGCTCTGGTCATTGCCGAGGGTAGGCATCGGTGGGGGCGCCTCCGTCCTGTACTCTGGCGGCATCTGGATCATGCACTGCGCTGCAGACGTATACGAATTCGTCTTCTGGGTCCGCAGCACGTGGCCCCACGTCTCATGCATTTGCTCCGGGCTCAACGCCGCCGGCGGTGGCGGTGGCCGCGTCGCTTCATATTGCGCCTTCATGTGGTCATACTGCGAAGGCTGCGCTCGCGCGCGAGCGGACTGCACCTCCGGCTCGCCACCCTGCCAGGTGATCGGATTGGGACGGCTTGTAACTGGCTTGCCGGCAGGTGCGCGTGCGTAATCGGGAGGCGGCTCGTTGCCATGCGTAAACGTCAGGGCGTCGCCAGCAGTCTCTCCACGGCGTGTTGACAGGCCAAACGTTGTGGATTGCATGCGTTCCGCTGTCGGGAAGCCCGATTTCTTCCACTCCTGGTAGGCCTTTTGCGACGGCCCGTACCCGTCACCCTTCTCGGCGAAAAGGTAGTCGATTCCGCCAGTCTGCATTCGATGATAGTTACCGGCAACCTGCTCCGCGCGGTAGCTCGCGAGCAGCGGATTGGCGTTGGGCTTCGACATGGTTGTGCGTCAGACGGCCGTTTAGAGCCTTGATTCTCAAACTGCCGTCACGACGCTCCTTCGGGAACCCTCGACGCATAACTTTTTCTTTCGACCGCTCGACGTACGACGACTAGCAAGACAAGCAACTAGGGCTAACTTACCGTCTACCGTGTGCGACTTATTGTCTCCGGTCCACGCTTAGCGGTCCACTTTGCACTTAATTATTAAGGTCCAGCGTCCACCTCTCGCCGCGGTCTTGAGGTTGAGCCGCGTCTACGATCCGACGTAAGACCGGACAGTAACCGACGCTCAGGGTAGGCTACCTACGGCTTTTTTACCTATCTTCAGCTACTCCTACTGCACACTTTGTTGCGTCTAGGCAAGGAAGCAAGCCCGCGCAGCACACGCTCTGGTCTGCGCACACGAGAGAGCCAAATAGGAACAACGAGGGCGCGCACTTAGCATCAGTCGAAGGTTTAAATCCTCAGTGGATCGGAAACGAGGAATACCTTTTCTCGACCAAAGGACATCAGGTGCGAGGCGCGCCCAGGGCCCCTTGCCCTCTCATCTCGCGCGCGTGGGCCCGAGCCAGCGTGGCGCGTGGCGCGTGACGCGTGGCGTGGCGTGGCGTGGCGTGGCGTGGAGTGGCGAGACGTGCGTGGCGCGGCGGCGCATGGCGAGAGTGTGCCCTCGAAGTGTGCCCGTTGGTGATCGACGGCAGCACAGAGCTGCCGCCGCGTCCCACCATGAGGACCGGCGGTGTGCCGGGGTATCAAGCCCGGCCCGCTGTTTTGGGCATATGCGGGGAGCCAATCAAGGGGGGTCGGCCCTTGGCGGGTGATTATTGCACTGCCTTCCATATGTTTTGGGTGCCAATCAAGGGGGGGGTGGCACAGGAGGCCAGCGGCAGCGCGTGCGCTTACCTGATCGCTCCACGTCGATCTTTGAGCGGAGCCGCGGACTACAACGCGACTGCCCTTGATGGGATGCGATCTCAGAATCCTCCTTGGACGAACTGGCTGCAAGTCCATTCGGACCATTCGGAGCCCTGCGAGGAAGGGGGGGGAGTCGCGCTCAGCAGACAAATGGTCCGTGCATGCCACTCTCTAGCGGGCCTGTGCGCGCCGCCACCCAGCGCCGGCAGCAGCCACTGGAGCGTCCTAATTAGGAAGCGCACGCCCACCTCAGGCAGTACGAATACGATGGATTTCCGCAGCGGGTGGTTGGAATCCTTTAGTCTTTTGTCGATGTGCTCGTCACCGGTGGCGCGCGCGCGGCCGGCCCCGCCGCGGAGCGATGGCGCCATGGCGGGCGCGCGGGCGTGCCAAGCTGGCGGGCGCGCGCACCGGTAGCGAGAGTGGTCCTAACTCGGGACTGGTTCCTGATTTGGCAAGAGTGGGCCCCGATCGTCCGTCCAAATTTGGCAAGAGTGGGCCCCGATCGTCCGTCCAAGTCGGCGCTCGTCACGGCGCTCGAGTCGGCGAACAAGGCGCGAGCGTACCTGTGGGTGGGGCACCGCCAGAGTAAGCCCCGTTCTGTTACCGGCTCCGAAGAGCCGGCACACGCATCACTGTAACGTAACGGCCGGACCCGCGGCGCAGGAAACCTCAGGCCGCAAGCAGCCATCTTCGTTAACCTGCGGACCGCGGGGACCTGTCCTTCACGGATGGCACTCTCTGCCGAAGTGCCCGGGGACTTTCCTCAGAGCGGGGAATGAGAGGGGGCCAAGGCCCACGCCTCTCCGTGTGTTTGCTCCGAAAGCGTGTCTTGGCGGTGCCCCACCTGAGTCTGCCCAAATTAGGAAGTCTCGCAAAGTCGCTCCGCCTCGTAGTCGTTCGCGCCGTCGTGGGCACGAGCATCGGCCTGGGCGACGTCATCATACCAATGATTGGCGACGTCATCATACCGATGACTTTCGCCCTCGTCGCCTTCGCCCTCTTCACCGCCGCCTCCGCCGCCTCCGCCGCCTCGGCCGCGTCTATGCTCCACGCCGTCGATCTTGCCACCGCACGCGATCCAGCGCAGCACCGCCTCCACCCTGCGCGCCTTGACCACCTTGCATGCAAGGTCCTCGAGCAGTGACGCGCGCAGCATCTGCCACGCGGCGGGGGCGAGGGTGTCGCCGCGCCTCGGCAGTGCCTCGACTGCCACGCTCACTACGGCGCTCAGCTGACGCGCATGGTTGCCGCCGCCATCGGCTCCGAAACTCGCGTCGTCGAGGGCTCCGCTGCGGAAGAGATGGCGCGACGAAATGTTGCGCTCGCGCCACGGACGGTGCCAGGCCAGCTCTGCGAGCTCGCTTGCTAGCGGCTGCACCTCAGACATCAACTGCACGGTCGGCGGAGTGGCCTCGTGCACGGTCACATCTGGAAGGTGCCGCACGAGGTAGTCGTGGTCGCGCCATCGGTCGAGTGCCGGGAGCGTCCCAGGACGAAGCCGCTCCGACGCGAGGCACGGCAAGCCCTCAGCGAACACATCATCCCACGAATTGCACAGTGCCGAAGCTGAGGGTGAAGAGCGACTGCGACGCCGGCGGCCGCGGCGAGGCAGAGCAGCAGGCGGCGCAGCCGAGAGGGTGGCGAGCCACGAAGGGTGATGGCCGCCCGCAACGTCGCGAGGCGCGCAGGTCGAGCATCCGGCGGGCGCGGCAGCGGCCACCGACGGTGCGAGCGACCGCTGCCGCGAAAGGGCGACGTGCCCAGACCGTCCTGCTCCACCGACCGTCCTTTTTCCCACAAAAAGGCGATGGACAACTTGGCTCGTCGCCTCAGATGACACACAGAGTCGATTCCCCGTCGCCCCGTGCCCTGACCCTCAGAGCTCCGATTGCTCGAGCATGACCGGCTATCAGCCGTTTTCAGCCTCTCCCTCAAGGGTCCCGTTTATTTAGGTCCCCCAGGTGCAGGGGTATTGGGGTTTTTTTCTATACAAGAAAAGGCTCTTTTCTATACAAGATATCATTATATATCATTACATATCACGTTGCTATCATTGTGTATCATTGTGTATCATTGTGTATCATTGTCGATATCACAATATATCATGTCCCTCGGCGACACATGATATATCGGTATATCATCTTTTTTTCTTCTGCTTGTAATATCATGTGCTATCATGTGCCAT
>Ga0210243_100920_pt1 | contig 24237 bp, 16 predicted proteins | sample ChrtobMeP5a_32mM_FD_155461 | JGI IMG/M metagenome (GOLD analysis project Ga0210243, IMG submission 155461) | Chrysochromulina tobin associated microbial communities from unialgal haptophyte culture, Seattle, Washington, United States - P5a_32mM | ecosystem: Host-associated > Algae > Haptophytes >...
CTGAGCGCACGGGGACCGTTTTCGTCGTTCAAGACGAGTCGCTCAAGGACAAGTCGCTCGAGGAGCTGCAGAAGTTGCTCGGCAACAGCGTGCTGGCCTGCGAGAAGAAGGGGTCGACGGGTGTGGTGGTGCGTGTCCTCGGCGAGAGGGCGGCGCGCGCCGTGCGCTCGCTGAACGAGCGCGGCTACCCGCTTCAAACGAGCGCGGCTACCCGCTTCATCGCAAGGATCACGTGCTACGCACGCTCGCTTCGTCGCAAGGATCGCGTGGTGTACCCAATGTACAACTTGCGGCCGTACGGCTCGCGCGGGTGGCCGACCTTTGAGGCGTCCGCCGCCTCGATTGTGCTCGCGCACCTCAAGAAGCTCAAGCGACTGCCGAAAAAGGCGCTGACGGACAAGCAAAAGCAGCTCCTCGATTGCGGTCCCAAGCTCATCAATATCGACGTGATCGACGCCCCGCGTGTGATGGAGGTGGTCGCGCAGTCGCCGGGGCGCCTCCTCCGCGAGTGCAAGAAGCTGCTGCTCTCCAAGCGGATCTTTTTCAACGGGAATGGCGACAGGAAGGATCTCGTCCAGCTGCTCTTGGACTTTGAGGACTCGATCGCGGTTGAGGTTGACCAGAAGCGCGCCAAGCACCTCAAGCTCACGACGGAGGACCTCGTGCGCGCGCGCAGGTCGCGAGAGCAGCGCCACACCGTCAACGAGGAGCTGATGCCCACCCAACACGTGTCCGTGCCGACGCGCACCATCCACGTCGTCTCGGTGGAACTCGAACGGCCTGGCTCAGGGAAGATACGGATATAGACTATCTCCGTCCGATATAAGGACGATCTCTCGGAAGGGGAAGCGGGCGCGCAGAGGCCGTTGTGCACACAGGTCAAAAGGTGGCCGGGCATAATCATGTCGTGTTGCTACATGCCGAGGCGCAGGGCCAAGCGCCAAGGGTCCTGTTAATCCTGTGTTCGGTTGCGGCCCCAGGTTGGCGTCAGGTTTCATTCGATTGCGTCGTCGTAAGTATAGAGCATCTCTTACGTTGAGCCGTCGCTTGGAGACCCTGACGGACCGACGGTCGTCTTGTCCGCTAGCATTCTCTTCGAACAAGCATCAAAGCCTATCGAACGCACCAACGCTACGTGATCCCCTTTCAAGGGCCTGATCCCCACGCCCCACGGCGATCGCGCGCCTCCACGACGGTCCTCGCTATTACACCCTCCTCAACGCTCAAGCGCCTCGAGGACGCAGGACAACACGCCACAATTCTCGGCCGGCCGGACGAGGACGGCATGTCACATCTCTCGGCCGGCCTGCTGGCCGGGCCCCATTGCGCATTGGCACGGCATGGGCGAGGTGCTCTTCAAGGAGGCCTGGCGCACTCGAGCGAGGTGGGCTGCGAAGACTCTCGGCCCCGCCCTTGTCCACTTCGGACAGATGGCGGTCGGGCTCGAGAGCGGCGGCGAGGGGACGGCGACCGCGCTCCAAGTGTACTGTGACGCGCCCGCCCCGCCCTCGCGAACACGCTTCGCGCATGGCGCACCGCCATGTCGTCTCCCGAGGCACCCTGACCCTCCGCTCGTTGCCTTGGAATGAATGTGGTTGCCACCCAGTCTGTGGCACCCACCGGGCGAAAAAAGCGGCGTTCACTTGTGACGGATGGGTACGAAAGGCGACGCCTACGGAAGGCCGTTGAGAGGCAACGGGCGGCGATCGTGGAGGAAACGACCACCAGCACGCCCGCGGAGTGGCTGCGGATGCGTGTGTGGGTGGCATGGCGCATCGTACTAGCTCAGGGCAAAGGCAGGAGCGGTAGGCGGATATGTCACGGAGCGGGGCGGCATCACTTGCGTGAGCTGCTCTATGAGGCAGCCCTAGGAATATGGCGAGAGTTTCCGGCTGCTCCTACCAGCTTGATGGATCTACGCTCCACGTAGCGGTGGGCGTGGGGCTTTGGCTGCGAACGGGAGGTTGGGGAGAGTACAACCTCAATGTGCGCAGGCAGGCGCAACTTTCGCGCAATAGGGCGCTAGCTGTGCAACGGGAAGGCATGCGACGGTGGGCCTGCCTGGCCAACGGCCTGTGTTGGCAGATTCTCACGGTGGAGGAGGTGGAGGAGCGGTTTGAGCTCGTACACGACGGTCTCCGGGCGATCTTAGAGGTCAAACAGACTCTGAGCGCGGGCGAATGGAGGACACTGGGCATCTGCAATCTCCGGATGGGGCACTTTGTGCGGGTCGGACAGGGGCCTGCTGCGCTCTTTTTCGGTCCGGAAAAAGTCGAGATGCACCTTACCCTTAGCGGTCAACCCGCGGAGGAGGTGGGGGACGTTGTGCACATTGATATCGAGCCGCGTGTGGATCCTCAGCGAAGCAAACGGAGGAGGCAAGAGGTATCACGAAGTAGGCGGGACGCTAGGCAGCGCGTAGCAATGGCACCCGTGGTCGCAGGTCGGGAGGCCGACGATGGCTAGACGATGGCGGGCGCTGGGCAGTACGGCGCATCATAGCTGTGCGACGACGTGACGGGCGGCGTGGTCGCCCATTAGACGTTCTGGTCGAATGGGAGGGGGAGGATTCAGATGGAGACATGTGGGAAGAGTCATGGGTAAGCGTCTCGTACCTCTCCGCGGATCTGCGCGCCGATGCGAGGAGGCTGGAAGCCGAGCTCTTCGGTCCGCGTGCCGCACAGGCCGGACCGGCGAGTCGACGGGCCACTCGTCGCGTGGCGGCGCGGCAGCGACAAGAGCGGGAAAGAGACGTACAGCAATGGCGCTCTCGGCTACGCGACCGTGCTGCGTGCGCCCCCGCCCCCTATTCGGTTGCGCACCTCCGCTCTTGAGCCGCGGGTTAGCGTTGACTGATGACTTTCATCAGCACCAACACTCGACTGCTGAACACCGTACACGCTCTGTATGCCTGGGTATCCCCCTCGCCACGTGTACGCTGCCTGTTGGCGTGTGTTACCGTACTTACTTACTTACTTACTTGTGACGGTGCGGTAATGTACAGCTGTACTCGAACGACAGACGAAACGACGCGACCCACCCACACGCACCGACGGCACAGGCTTTCACCCACGCACCCGCACACGCGCAGCCGCACAATATGCCGACGAGTATTGAATCTCGAAGCGCGCCCTAAGCGCGCCCATGTCCAAGACGAGAGGAGACGTGGACGGTCCACTGCCTGTGTGCCTCCAAGGCGCCCATGCTCACCGTCCAGATCAAATAGCGACCCGACCCCTCACGCGAGGTCTGATTGGACCATGCTATAGAAGCCGCGGTCTCCCTCCTCGAGAGCCGCCTCCCTTGCTGCCCGCCGCGCCTTCTCCTTCTTCACCCTGCTCACCGACTTGCCAATGTCCTCCGACAAGTGCGAGAGAGCATTTCCGGCATTGACGCGGCCGGCGAGTTCTGCAATGATGGCCGATTCTTTCGGGATCTCTGCTCGAGCAGCACTGAGCATCGTGCGCATGGCGTCCCTCGAAGTGTGGGGTTGCTCTGGCAGGTCTTCGCTGGGCTCCCTGTAGTGAGGCCGCGCGCTCTGCGACCCCGTCTTCTGCTGCAGCAGAAGCTTCGAAAGGTTCATCACCCCCCCCCGCTTTTTGCGCGGCAAAATCACCGGCCTCCGCGACCCCAAGGGCTCGGGCAGCGTGAAGCGAGGGCTCGTGATGAGATGACCGTTCGGCTTGGGCAAGGGCCCTGGCGCACGAGGCGACTGCAAAGGCGTGTCCATGGTGTGAAACGCTGTCTGCTCCGCCGCCTTGATGACGTCGGCGGCGAGCTTCTGATGAGGCGCGGGGCGCGGAGTGGCGAGGGGCGTGAGCGCCCTTCGTAGCGACTGGAGCGTCGCACTAGGCTCCTGCTGCTTAGGCCAGATGTCGAGGAAGACCTCGCGCTCCTCTTGGGCGTTCTGGAGCGGTGAACCTCCAGCTCGCCGCAGCTGCTCCTGATGTAATAGCCGCTCACGGGGCGACTGGCGCGGCTTGGAGAGGACGCTCTCCGGCGGGATCGTCGTCGACACCGCGTGCCACGGACGCCGCGACTGAAACTCCTTCGTATGTTCCTCGTGCAATTGGTGCTGGCGTTTCTCCCACGCGCCCCAGTGATCCCGCACCTGCTGCTTCCATCGGTAGTCGACCTTAGGCCCCAGGTCGAGCGGCGAGCTCTCGCCGATTGGCAGGACGGGCTTCGGAGGCTTGGGTTGCATCGACGGCGGCGCGTGTGGCCGAAACGTCAAGGGTCCGGGAAGCTCGTCCTCCAACTCTACTCGCGACTGATTGGCCTTTTTGGAATTGATCTTGGGTTCGGTCATAGGCAGCATGTGATGCAGCATATACTCGACGCGCGCCTCGGGCACTGTGGTGAAACCCTCGGTATTACGCCCATGCTCCGATTGCAGGTACTGCGCAATCGATGGGAAGTCAATGTACCCAAGTTTGTCACACAGCTGCGACACGGTAATCCGCTTCACATGGCGAAACGGTTTCTTCTTCTTCTTGTTGTTTGGCAGATCCTTATATTCAGGTCCCTTTTGGGGGGCGAGTGATTGATTCATCCAGATGTCCTTCTTTCCGCGCAGCAGCTTATCCAGCTCGCTAAACGTGATTTCGCCGGACCCATCGGTATCGAAGCTATCGAAGAGACCATCGACAACGTTCTTGTGCGCCATCGCGCCAAGCACACACATCGCCGCATAGAACTCTTCCTTTGAAACGGTGCCATTGCCATCTTCATCCCAGGAGCGGAAAAGGTCTTGGACCCTCCCCTTATTGACTGCGAGGTACTCGCGCAGCTGCTCGGAGATCGACTTGTCCGCATGGAACGGGTCGAGCTTCAAGGTAGGAAGCGCGCCCTTGTGGCCGTCTGACAGGCGGTAGCTGCCATCGCGCATTTTCACTTCGTTGCGCGTCTTTGGAATGACGAGTTTGAGCTCACGGATTTCCAATTTGCCCGAGCGGTCAGTGTCCAGCTCGTCGAACAGAGCGTTCACTACATCTCTGCTCACCTGGTACCCGAGATGACATAGCCCCTTATAGAGCTCATGATTGTCGATGCTGCCCGATTTATCGTGATCTAGGTCCTTGAGAATGTCCTGCAGCGTCTCAGAACTGCTGACCAGTTCACGCAGCGCCTCGCGGGGGTCTCGGGTTTTTCCGCCCTCCGCCGACATCGTTACAGGACGACTGAACTGCAGCGCAACTCGCGTTGTGATCTTCGTGGAAACCGCGTAACAACAGAACTATCAAAACTTTGTGCAAAAAGTTGGCGAATGCGTGCCCAAGGCGTGCAGCGCGCATACATGTATGACGGGGCAGAGGAACGCATACAATCGCGGCGACGTCTTGTGAGTTTAAGGGCGCGCGGGTGCGCGCTCATTCACAGACGGCTTCCATGGCCGGGTCGTCGGACATCATGCAGGGCACGTTCGCGCGCATGCAGAGAGTGCGTACCCTTCACGAGAGTGTGGTTAGCAAGGTCATCGCGGGCATGAAGGCTGACCCGCGCCTTGCCAGCGTTGAACCGAGCAGCCTCGATGAGCTCAAGCAGCGATGGATAACGAAGCTCCACGCTGCCGGCGCACTGGCCACCACATATGAACAGACGGGTATCGTGCGCACCGTCGGTGCTGGACAGATGCTCGTCGCATCGCAGTATATGCCGCCGATGTGCCTTCCCCAAGCCACGACAGCGGACGCGCAGCGGCTGCCACCAGACCGAGCAGGCAGAGGTGCCCCCGGCCTTTCAGGATTGCCGGCGCCGGCGCCGATGGCACCAGGCGCTCGAGCGAGCAGCTTGCTCAGTGCAGGGCTGCCGCGCGGCGCCGATCTCTATTCTTGCGGCTCTGCGCCTGGGTGTAGCTCAGACGCGCTCGGTGGGTACCGCTCGTTGGGTACGCTCACTGCACAGCCGCAGCCGCCGTTACCCTCGGGGGCTGCGCCGGGAGCGCCGGCGGCGGTGCCGTGGGAGCCCGGCCAGCCGGCTCTTCGCATGGCCGTACCGTACATGCAGTCGGCACAGCAGAAAAGACCCCGTGATGGTCGACACGCCACCATTTAGTAGGCGGGATCCGATCGTGCGACGTGCCGCACACGACACTGTGTCTCCGTTTTTCGTCTGTGACACGGAGTCGGAGAGCTCTCTCGGAGTGTGTCTCCGAAATCGGAGTGCACATTGGTCATTTCTAAAATCGGTGTATCAGTTCGGTTGCGTGAACGTGCGCCTACTGCGTAGATTTCGTGGAGCTTCTCAGATGTGCGTGACGACTCGTTAACGGACTACCCGGCTTTGACGGACTCGACACGTTACACGGACGACGCGACGAGCGGGGTGTCCTGCGTGAGAGGCTGCACGTGCAGAGCAGGCTCTCTGGGGTGGGGGGCATCAACACGAATCTACGCGCTTTCTACTCCTTCTTCGCGCCAACCGGCGGCTCGGGAATGCCGGTGATGAGTCCTGTCCGAGCCACTGAGGCGACGCCGACAAGCACCAGAGCGATGCGCACGTAGGGCGAGCTGATGGTGGCCGCACCGGCGGCGAGCGCAGCTCCAATGGCAAAGAAGACGCCGAGGACGCCGAGGACGACGGAGTGCATCACGATCGCCTTCGGCAGCGACGGGTCCAGGAACTCGTACCAGCACACCCCATGCCGCGCGAGCCATCCCCACGAGAAGACGACGTAGAAAAGTCCCCAGAGCGCCGCGAGCGGGAAGTGAGAGAGGAGGACGGGAAGGTCGGCGAAGAGGAGCTCGAGAGCCATGAAGAGCGTGTTGCAGTTGTGCATGAGCAGGTCGGGCAGACCAAAGAAGCCCGCGACCGACGCGCCATTTTGGACCTTTCGGGGAATGAGCACATACTTGACGATGAAAGAGGTCAAGACGGCGACGGCGAAGCTCACTTCGAAGGCAAACCAAAGCGCGACTGGCAGGCGCGCGCCGAGATCCGGCGTGCCGTACACGGCGCTCATGGAGCTGGCCAATGCGCCGGCGAGGTAGAATGTCTGCAAGGCCCAAGCCTGGAACGTAAAAAAGGAGCACCACATGAAGCCGGAGAGACGGATCTCGACGCGGCGCGGCAGCTGACTCTCCGGGCTGTGGAAGATGACCTTGTCCTCGATCATCTGAAGCTTGAGCACAATCGCCCAGAGATTTATGGCGAGCATGAACACGCGCAAGTACAGCAACGAAGAAGGCGGCACGAGCTCCGGCAGTCGGGCCGCCGCAAGCCTCGCGGGAATGTCGTCAGGCACGTTCGCGTATTTGATGAGTGCCGTAATGAGGAGGACGAACATGGAGGCTATGAAAGCGACAACAGCGAGGCGCGGGCGTCGTTTGGCGCGAGCGTCGTCATGTCGTGACATGTTCTGTGCGATGAAGGGCGGTCGTCACGAGGGAAGTTATCAAGCCTGCCATCGCCTTTTTGCGCTTCAGTTTCGTTGTTTCGTCAAGTACATTGTAGTTATGGGTCCCTGCGCGGCGCGGCGCCCTGCGCGCGCGCGCCGCGCTCTCTTCCACCACCGGCTCGTTCTTTCCACAGATACAAGAAGACCCGACCAAGATGAGACTCAATGTTGCTCACGGCGAGCCCCTAAATTCTCGGGTCATTTTCATGTTATGGTGGAAACACACAGGAGCGGCACCCCTTATGGCGAATCGCCTCACGCCTGCCCCTTGGCAATCCCGAATCCGTCCGAATCCGTCACAATCTGGCACTCGTTCGCACTCAGTCGAGTACAGTAGCAAACTCCGTGACACTCAGGGGCACTCCCGTGGTGGAAGGTACTCGAACCAGGATGGTGTGCAATCCGCTTGCAATCCGCTTGGCACTCCGCCTGGCACTCCGAGATGCCATCTCCGAGAAACCCACGGTAACCATTCACATTCACAGTAGCCATGCTTCGCAGTGAGGTACGCCGTCACCACTCTTCAGTAATCGCCCTCAGTAATCGCCCTCAGCACTCGCCGTCACCACTCGTCAGCAATCGCCGTCACCACTCGTCAGCACTCGTCGTCAGCACTCCTTGGTATCAGCGCCCACGATGATCATCAATGCCCATCTGATGGGCCCATTCATCAGCGCCCACGATGATCATCAGTGCGCATCAGTGCGCATCAGTGCACATCAGTGCACATCAGTGCGCATCAGTGACCATCAGTGCACCTTCGTTCCACTTTCGCGAGGTACTCAGTGGCACTCCACGGCAATCACTCAGAGTTTGGTATCCTCCCTCGACCGCTTGGCCGACGTCGCGCTCTCCCAAGCGCCAACGCGCCTTCGTCTCGCCCTCAACGCTCAAATCTCCCGCCGATCTCCCTCAATGAGCGCCGTCGCGGGCACCACCACCTCCTTGTGCCTCGCTACGCCGACCGTTCGGAGGAGAGGGAGGCAAGGAGGCGCTCGACGAGAGCGGCCTTGAGACCGTTCGTGTCGAGGCTTCGCTCCTCGAGAGCGGCCTTGAGCTTCGGCACAGTGAGCTTGGACACATCAGACGGCGTGAGCGAGGACAGCGGCGGTTCGGCCTCCGCCGGCGCCGTATTGAGCAGCGGCGGCTCGGCCCCCGACGAGCCATCTTCGGCCTCAGCGGGCGCCGCCGGGGTCGCCGGTGCCGCCGCCTGCTCACCCCCGACGTGCCGTGCGGCAATGTCGGCGCGCATCTTGCGCCGCTGCTCAATACGACGCTCTTCGGCCTCCTCGGCGCCCTCCTCCATCTGCTCGAGCTGCTCGGCCACCTGCGCATCAATGGCGCATCCATGGAACTCAGTCGCAATCCAAAGGGCACTCAAGTCGCAATCAAGTCGCAATCAAGGGCAGCCAACAAACGCGCAATCCTAAGGGTGCCCCAAAGCACTCAAGGGCATCCCAAATATGGATCCCAAATATGGATCCCAAATAGGGAGCCCAAATAGGGAGTCCAAATATGGAACCCTCGGCTCGCCTACCTTTTGCTGGTATTTGGACTCCTCCTCCTCCTCCTCCGCCTTACGCTTGCGCGTGCTCTCGACGGCAGCGGCCGCGGCCTCGTCGAGGAAGGCGGCACTCCTCGGCACCTCCTTCTTGGGAGCGGCGGCAGCCTCCTCCTCCTCCTGCGCCCTCCAGATCTGCCGCGCGCGCTCCTCTGCCGCGGCCGTCTCATCGTGCTCCGGCGCCGTATCGGGCAGCGCGCCGAGCTGGGCCATGGTCATCTCCGACTCCGCACTGGGCATGCTGCCGGGGGGCATGCTGCCGGGGGGCATGCCGCCGGGGGGCATGCTGCCGGGGGGCATGCCGTCGGGCAGCGCCGAGTAGGCCGGAAGGGCGCCGTACTGGGCGCCGTACTCATACCCCGCAGGGGGCGTCGGAATGACGAATCCCGCCGACGCAGGCAGTGGCAGGGGCGGGCGTGGCTGTGGCGGCGGCGGGGGAGGGAGCACCGGCTTGGGCATCGCAGGCGGATGCCACTGCGTGACACCACGTGCCGTATCCACATAGTACGTCCTTCCACTCGCCGGGTCCGCCGCCGCCACCCACCCAGGCGGCAGCGCGGCGACCCCTCCGAGGTTTGCTGCAACCGCCGCCGCCGCCGCCGCCGTCCCCCCCTGCGCCCCCCCCGCCAAGGCCTTAGCTGTGCGCGCCTGCACGAACCATTTCATCTCCTTGTCGAAGACGAGGACGCCCATATCGTTCAGCTCTCGCATCACCGCATCCGCCTGCGCAAAGTCCTTGTGCTGCCGAAAGACCGAACGGCGCGAAAGGAGCTCCTCGACCTGATGAGGGAGGCAATCAGCATGCAATCAGCATGCAATCAGCATGCAATCAGCATGCAATCAGAACGGCGCGAAAGGAGCTCCTCGACCTTGGGAACGTCGATGGGCGCCATGTCGGTCTCCTCGCGGGTGTATGTGATCGGCTTCGAGCGGGCGAGTTGCTTCCCGTCAGCCGAGTAGGCCGGCTGGGGGGCATAGCCGGGCTGGGGGGCATAGCCGGGCTGGGGGGTATAGCCGGGCTGGGGGGGGTAGCCAGTTGGCGCGCCCGCAGCCGCGCCAAAGCCCGCGGGCCCCGCTCCGAGAAAAGCAGCCGCCGCAGCCGCGTAGTCACCGCCGCCGCTCCCAGCACTCGGACCACCAGTTTGCAATAGCTTACGGCCGCGGCTCTGGACGAACCAGGTCATCTCCTTGTCGAAGACGAGGACGCCCATCTCGTTCAGCTCTCGCATCACACTGTCAGCCTCTGTGAACGCGCGGTGCTGCCGGAAGTGCGAGCGTCGCTTCAGAAGCTCCTCCACCTTCTCCACGTCGACGGGATTCGTGTCTCCGACCGTCCGCGTGTACTCGATTGGCTTCGACCGAGCCGGCTTCGGAAGACCCGAAGCGTCATAGCTGGGCTGAGGGGTGGCATAGTAGCCTGGATATTGTGCCGCAGGCGGCTGATACTGTGCCGGGGGGGGCTGGTACACTTGCGCCGGCGCCGGCTGCTGATACTGTGCTGGCGGTGGCTGATATTGTGCCGCCGGCGGCGGCTGATACTGTGCTGGCGGCGCCTGATACACCGGCGCCGGCGGCGGTGGCGGCATCATCGACGGAGGTGGATTCCACTGCGTCACCCCATTGGCCGTATCAATGTAGTAGTTCCTGCCGGAGGCTGGATCGGTGCCCATCACCCACCCGGGAGGCAACGACACGCTTGACATGTTCTGCTCCGGGCGCACGAGGCCTCGACTTTGCTTTTGGTTGCGAGCGTGCGTTTTTAGAGAACGCAGGGGCGAGGCCACGCGTCCGAGGAGCGATCGAAATGAGGCCTCTCATCAGTTCCTAAAAAATAGGTTTTCGAAACAATTGGACATCGAAGCACGAATCGATGACGGTGCAGGTCCGCAGTAGAGACTCTTCGACTTCGTAAACGCCCGCCGCAGCGCTCCGGAAGGCATGAACCCTGCATCGGTCAGTGCGACTGCCGACGCCGCTGCGGCGTCGCTCGATGACGCCGCCGCCGCGCGTGAGGAGGAGCGCGTCTATGACACAGTGCTGCTGAGCGAGATGGAGTACGTCGAGGACGATGCCACCTACTATTACCAGTGCCCGTGCGGCGACATGTTCGAGATCACCGTCGAGGACCTGAAAAACGGCATTACGATCGCCAGGTGTCCCTCGTGCTCACTCAAAGTTCGGGTAGACACACCACTGCCCAGCGAGGGGAAACGTGTGGGTGGTGCCGAGGGAGCATCTTCAACAACATAGCGCTCGCGTGCCGTGTGACATTTTTGGCTGTCGGTGCGTGAAATGAAGCTGACATCTGCGTCACTTCTGAATAAGTTCATGAATTTCACATACACATGTGACAACACGGCCGCCTCCTTCCGCATACATTCTATTGAGGAACGCCCGCGGGACCCTTATTGTTGACGCGCCGCGCCGAGTTCAGCGATATATTTCGAGGCAGCTGGCGCCACGCCTCGCCGCTGCCGCCGTGCGGGGACGCATCGTTCCAAAGCTGCTTGACGTCGGGCGGCACGAGCTGCGGCGCAGCTGCGGGCCTGCTACCCCCGGAGCCCTTGCCGCTGCCACCCGTCGCTGTCAGAGGGACGGGCAGCGGCGGCGCCGACCGCGGAAGTGATCCGGGCTGCGGCGGCATCGGCGGTGCGACTGGTGGCGGCGTGCCAGCGAGCGATGGTTGCGAGGACGGCAGTGAGTGCGCCCTTGGCGCGGGAAAAGGAGGCGGCTCGTCCGCGTCGGCAGCCAAGGCGGCGCCCAAGGCGGCGCCCGCGTCGTGGCCGGCATCATGCGCCGTCCCGAGCACATGCGCCGCCTTGGCTGCCGCGAAGAGCGCCGCGACGGCGCCTATCAATTCATCGGGCGCCATCGCGCTCGGCACAGCGCTCAGCGCCACCGCCGCTGTCGCGCCTGGCCCCGCCGACGCGCAGCGCCCATTGCCTGAATTGGGACATTGCCCATTGCCTAAATTGGGACCATCCAGCTCCGCCGAGGGCCACGGCGCGGCGAGCGGCGCCGTGGCGGGCGGCGCGCCTCGCTCCTCGGCAGCTCCGATGGCGCTCGGTACGACGCTCTTGAAGCTGCCGTTACTGAAGCTCCCGTGGGGCGAGATGGCGCTCGGAACGACGCTCGTGAAGCTGCCGTTACTGAAGCTCCCGTGGGGCGAGAGGGGTCCGTGGGGGGAGAGGGGCGGAGAGAGGCCGGGGGGTGTCCTGAGCCCCGGCGGCGTCTTGGGTGACTTGGGCTTGGTCGATGCCGACCGACTCGGTGAGGTGGCTGCCAGCGACGCCTCGGCACTGCTGTGCACGTGACCGGCGTCGGCGGCGTCGGCGGCGTCGGCGGCGTCGGCGGCGGCGTCGGCGTCGGCGGCGGCGCTCGTGAACGCGCACGTTGCGGCTCGCGGCGGCGACGGCGGTGCCGCCGACGGCGGCGTTGCTGGTGAGGTCAGCGTTGGGCTCCGCGGTGCTGGGGGCAGCGCCGGCAGCGCCATGGCGGAGGGGGAGGGCTCCGAACGCGCGGAAGGCTCTGAATCAGACGCGCGCGACGACGGCACTTCGATGACGAGGGGAGTGGAGCGAATCGGGCGTGGCGGGGGAGGCGGCGGGAGGATTCCTAAGCCTTCCCACGAGATCTCGGAGATCTTTTCGGAGATCTTTTCGGACATCTCCCACGAGATCTCCGAAATCTCGGCGAGGCCCGTGGGCATGAGCGCGGCCGGCGGCGGCTCGGGCGGCGGCAGTGGTGGCATCGGCGGCGGTGGCGTCATCGGCAGAGGCGGCTGACCAGCGTGACCAGCGAACATTCCCCACAGGCCGGGCACAGCGAGCTCGGGCGGCGTCACTCGGCCCCCTGTGCTCTCGTCCCACGAAGGCAATCTTGGGAGCACATTGCCCATGACGACGCCTCCCATACCACCCATGCCGCCGCCAAAGCCGCCGCCGCCCATGCCGCCGCCGCCCATGCCGCCGCCGCCCATGCCGCCGCCGCCCCTGCCGCCGCCCCCCATGCCGCCGCCGCCAAAGCCGCTACCCATGCCGCCTGCGTCGACGCCGCTGGCGAGGTATCGCCAAACGTCATGAGAATGAGCGCCGTCCCAAGATGCATGGGTTGCATCCCAGCCGCCCATGCCCCCGCCCATGCCGCCGCCCATGCCGCCGCCCATGCCGCCGCCCATGCTGCCGCCCATGCCTGTCTGCTGTGTCGCCCACCCCATGTGTGAATGTGCCTGCCCCCACATGTGACTGTTCACAGCGTGTCCGTTCACAGCGCCCAGGCCAGCATTGGCCATCTGCGCGCCGCCCAGCGCCGTTGACAAGCGCGCCGAGGGCTGTAGCTGCGCCTGTGGGAAGCCGGGGGACTGTGGGAAACCAGACTGTGGGAAGCCGGAGACAAGCCCGAGCTGGTGGAGCCGCATGAGCTGTTGTTCAGCCTCGAAGATCTGAGGCGACGTCAGGGAGCCGTCGAGGGTAGGGTCGAGTGGCGGTGTGAGTGAACCGTTGAGTGGCGGTGTGAGTGAACCGTTGAGTGGCGGTGTGAATGAGCCGTTGGTATTCGGCGGCCACTGCTGCTGCTGCGGCGGCGGCCACTGATGCTGCTGCTGCCGCTGCTGCTCCTGCTGCTGCTGCTCCTGCTGCTGCTGCTGTTGCTGTTGCCACTGCTGTTGCCACTGCTGGTGCTGCTGCTGCTGCTGCCACTGCTGCTGCTGCTGCTGCTGCTGCTGCTGCTGCTGCTGCTGCCACTGGTGCTGCTGCTGTTGCCACTGCTGCTGCTGCTGCTGCTGCTGCTGCTGCTGCTGCTGCTGCTGCTGCTGGTTGTGGTGGTCGCTTGAGCTCCTGTTCATGGCGCCGTCGATGGGACCCAGCGCTGTCGTCTCCCACTCCTCCCACGCAGACCCAGTAGTCGGCGGCAGAGGCGACGGCAGCGGCGGCAGTGCTGGATGTCCAGGCACACCCACCGCCTCGCCTGGCGCGCTCGCCCATCGTAAGTGATGGGGCTGCATGTGACCTTGCCAGTCGGCTTGCCCCTCGCTGTGATATCCACCGCCCTGCTGCTGCTGCTGCTGCTGCTGCTGCTGCTGCTGCTGCTGCTCGAGCTCCGCCTGAGCTCGCGCTCCAGATGACGAGCTCGCGCCCCCGTGCATGCATTGGCGCCTGCGTGCATCGTCATGCATTTGCTCGAGCATCTCCTCGGGCGTTAGATGCATACTGTCCGCCGCCCTCGCATCGGGCGGCATCGCATCGCTGCAGGAGGCGGCGCCGGCCGCCACTGCTGCCGCAAGGGAGGCCTCTCGTGCCTGCGCGAACGCCGCCAGCGCTGCCGCCGCCTCCTCCGCGGTGGGCGCGCGCCCATACCGCCGTCGCTCACCGCTGCTGTAACCGCTACCAAGAGTCGTCTCTGGCCGCAGCGGCAGTGTTGGTGGCCTGTGGCCCCACAACTCTATTGACGCCGCCTCGTTGGCCGAGACGGCTGGAGCGGTATCGGGTGGGGTCGGCCGCGACAAAGCCGATTGCGCCGGTGGCCGCAGGGAGGGCATACCATTCTGAGCCAAGTTGAGCTGCGGCGACGGCGGCTCCGGCTCGCTGAACACGGCATTCGCTGTGAACATGGCATTCGCGCGCCCCGCGCCCTTGCCTCGTCCACTCGCTGCCCGTCCGCACGCGGCGCGGATCACCTCAGTCGGCACGCAACTGAGGTCGCTAGGGCGCTCTTCGCTCGGCGGCGGCGGCACGTCGAAAGCGGGATCAAACGAGGCGTCGTACTGGGCGTCGTCAGTCGCCCCTCGGAGCACATTGGCGTCGTCACGGGCGTCGGCAGCGTCGTCATGGGCGTCGTTCGCGCACTCTGCGGTCGCCGTCGTGCGCGCCGTCGACGCCGCATCGCCGGCAACCCTGGCGGCCGAGGCGGCGGCGGCGGCGGCGCTGAGCGTTGTAGTGGCCGCACTGGGCGTGACCAAGCTGAGCGTTGTAGTGGGCGTGACCAAGCTCCGGCGGCTGGAGCTCGGTCGACCCGTGGCGGTAGGGGCTGAGGCGGCGGCCGCAGACGCTTCCACCGTCACCGCTGCCGCCGGCGCTGGCGCTGATGCAGCTGGCGATGCCCCCGGTGCTTGTGCGTCTGCTGCTGCTTCTGCTGCAGTCATCGCCACTAACGCTCCGTCTACACAGAGCGCTGCGACGCCTTTGCCCCTGCCCTTGCTCCTGCCTGGCGCCAACGCTCGCGCGCCCCCTCTCAACGCCGGCTGCGAAGTTGCTTCATCAGCCAAAGCCCCCGCAGCCGTTGCTGGGTACCCGTCCGCTGAAGAGACGGACGGCACCGCCAGCGCACCCGTGCCAAGGATGCGGCTGAGGCCGCGTCCACGAGAGACACCGAGCCCCCTGCTGGAGGCGCCGCGACCTGGCAGAGATGCAGCTGGCGCTCCATGCTGTGCTCGAGCGTGCTCGGTCTGGCCCTGGGACACTGTCTCCGGCTCGATGCTGTGCTTCTGCATCGGTTGCACTGCCGCACGTTCCCCACTTTTTCCGCGAGGGACCGCACCTAGTCGAACAGTGGTGGCGGCTTGCCTCAAGGCAGCTGGCCTCGGCGCGCTGCCCACGACGACTCGATCAGCTGCTGGATCCGCTGCCGTGACGTCTGCAGAGTCAGTCGCGTCCAGCAGGCCGACAAGGCCGACACCGCGTCCGCGTCCAGCGGCGAGGCCTCGCCCTCTCGCCGACATCTTCGCACCGTAAGAAACGAAAGAAAAAAATTTATATGATTACTTGTCGGCGGCACACCAGCTGGCTAGTCAACGTAGTTCAGTTCAGTTGACTGAGTCAACGTAGAAGACACTTCTGACACTTCATCAAATCAATGTATGCAAACGCCATGAAACGCCGTCTTAAGCGCGTGCCGCGACTTTGTCGCGGGTAGTCGTAGTAATCTCTCATCTGGATAAATCTGGATCGCAAAGCACTCGCCTCTGTGCCCTGGGAAAGACTGGTTGAGCAAGAGTCCAGACTGAGTCCGGAATCTCTCACAACATCAAATGGTGCTTGGCGACGAGCACATTCGCATTAGTAGCCTTGGCGACGGCCATGGAGACTGAGCCGAGCGCCGAACCGTGGGGCTTGTAGAGCTCTGCCGAGTTGAGGATGACCATGTCGACGAGCAGTTCGCCCTTGTCGCCCTGCTTGTCGCAGAACTCGATGATTGCCTTCTCGATCGAGCGCCTGTTGGCCTGCTCCAGCACAAAGGAGTATGCGGGCCCTTGCTTCGCAGCCTCCGAGTTCCAATACGTGCTCATTTTGGCTGACTGCGACTCAGTGCACGTGTCGCCGCGGATGTTGAGCAGGGTACACTTGTCGGCGTCACCCTCAATCCCGCTTTGAAGGAGGCGCACCGCGATGTCCATCGTTTGGTGGGAGCCCATGGAAGCTGGGTGGCTGACGGCTGCCACGACCGACATGGTGACCGACATGGCACCCTGACCCAGCTTGCCACTCCGTAGTCTGTAAAAGTCGTCGTGGTCGAGGAGTTGATATGCCTTTGGCTTGGTGACGATGACAGGACCCCTGCACTTGGACATGCACTCGAGAACTACGGAGCCTGTCGCCGCAGTGGGGGATGTTTTCTTCTTCTGCTTCCATTCCTCCTCGTGGCGCATCCCACCTGCGCCCATGACGAGGATTCCATCCGCGTCCTTCGCCGCCACGTGGCAAAGCGTCTCGGCCAGGTTTCTTTTACTGTCAACCTCGAGCACCTCCCCAGCTTCGAGGCGCAATGGAGGAAAGCCGCCGTCCTTCAGAATGTTCTCGGCGCGATTGATGAGCGCGAGGGCCTGCTCGGCATTGATGTTCCCGGCACACACGGAGACGCATTTGACCTTGTCACCCACTCTGACGTCACAGAGACACGCGGCCAGCTTAGCAGCGCGGAAGCTCAGCTTGGAGCCATCGAGCGCGACGAAGAACGTCTTTGGGAGAAGGCTCTTCGTGCTTACACCTTTCTTGGACTTTCTCAAGAGGAACTGTCGCTGGATCGTGACCGCGGCCGCATCCGTAGGAGGCGTCATCATGGGTTCCGACATCATGGGGAATCCGACTCGCTCAGGGTATACCGTAGAGCTCGTTCACCTCGCCTGCCTTGTTCGGTTCGCACACAACGTGAAAGCTAGAATTCCTACCGGGCAAACCTCGCGAGGCGCGTTGTTGTTCATGCAGTTGTTCACTGCTGCTGCTGTGAAACACACAACGCGCGCGCTCTTCACTCGTGTCCACGTTGACGTCACGTTAATAACTGAACGTCTCACACGACCACTGGTCCTGTGGAGACACAGCGTGGAGGGCGCAGACTCACGCAGGTTCACACATGACCGGCATGGACCGGCACCGCGGCGGCGCGGCCGTCCGACTGCGACTCACGGACCACGCACAAGCAAACCCACCTGCGTTCCTCGGCCCACTCGGCGGCCGACTCCAGGGAAGAGAGGCCACACATGAGGCCACCGGCACGAGGAGCCCGTCGTGGCGCCTCACTTGCCCTTCCCGCGGCCCTCGCCGCCTCGGCCCCTTCGCCCTTCCCCCTTGCCACCCGGCAATGGCCACCAGTATTTTGTAGTCTTGGTCGTTCGAGGAACTGCAGTCACGTCCGGTCGAATAAACGCGGTGAAGCTATGCCCTATGGACGACGAGCGGCTCGCGGGGGGTCGCGGGGTGGGCGGCGCTACGCGTTTAGGTCTCCACGGCGGTCGGCGTGCCCCTGGCCCTGCTATGTGACATAATCGGGTATGTGTATGTGAGGTCAGACGGCACAGTTCCACAAAGCGTGATGCGTGTGTGTTCCCCGGCCCGCCGGGCGGCTGGGATGTTTCATGTTATTTGAACACGGTACCGGCTCTAGTTCTAAAGACGGACACAGATGAGAGGGCGCAGCCGTGAGTGACAGAACCCGGAGAACGCGCACTCGACGCAGACGCTCGTGTCCTCTGACACCAGATGAGTCCAGACTGACACGCGTTAAGCTCGTCATGGGAGACAACGAGTCCACAGGTACATAGTGCAATGTGGCAGGATGTGCTATGTTAGCGGCACCGTCGGCTTCTGCGGCGGCAGCGGGCGTGATACGCTCTTGATCTTGCCATCCGCATCCGGCAGCCCGTACAGCCGACGGAAGGTGTCGCTCGCTTCCATGTGTTCGACTGCCGACGTAGGCACGTAGCGCGCCTTATATGTCTGCGCGCGCTTGTCGCGGTTGCGCTGCACCTCGTCCTCGAGCGCCTTGCTGGCGACGGCGTCATTCGCCTTCTCCTCCCGCGCCGCCTCGCGCCGCTGCCGCGCGCGCTCCTCGTTCGCTTCGCGTGCTGTCGCCTTTTCTGCGGCTCGTATGCGCGCTCGCTGCCTCGCCTCCTCCAAGTGCTGCTCCTTCTTTTGGTTCGAGGTGGAGGCCCAGGCGGCCTTGGCCTCCTTGGTCGCATTCGTCTTCTCACGCTTTGCCTGAGAGAACGAAGCCTTCGACTCATCCAGCGTCTGGCGTCCTTTCTTGATCTTATCTGTCAGCATCGCCTTCTTGGCGTCCTCCTTCTCCTTCGCCTTGGCCGCGCGCTGCTTGAGCAGAGCGCGCGCTTCGGCCGCCTCCCGACGCTCCTTCACGTCCTGCGCCTCCTCCGCCGCGTCGAGCCGCGCGTCCAGGTTGTTGGCGTGCTCCACGCGCACGCGCGCCTGCCGATGATGCTCCTGGTCCTGCGCCTTCCGCTGCGCCTCCGCCTCCTTCGCCATCGCTTTCACCTCGTTGGCGATGCTCTGCACGGTTGACATATGCTCCGCCTTAGCTTCCGCGTGGCGCGTGGCGCGCTTCTCCTTTAGCCGCGCCGCCCGCGCCACGGCTTCCTCATTGCGCTTCTGCTTTAACCGTGCGAGCTCCTCCTTATCCTTGCGTACTTCATCCGCCAAATTGCGATTCTTCTGTGCGATCTCCAGCTTCTTGAACAAGCCAATTGGAATGCCGCCGACCATCCCCTGGCTCGGCGCTTCGAGATCTTCGACGACGATGTCGTCCGTCGAAGAGGATGCCATGCCGATGTACTCTGAATGGACGTTTTGGGGTCCAAATCAGCGCCGTGTTGGTTCAAATTCGGCCGACGGCAAAGACCCATTGTGTTGCACGGCGCACACCGAGACTCTACTGTATGCTCACGGAGCGGTTGCTCGCGTTGCGGCGAAGATCGAAGACGCGGTGTGTGCGCGCGTGCGCTGCGCCTGCCTGGAACAACAAGCGACGCGGCGGCACCACTCTCGTCATTTTGCCTACCATCATGCCCGACGCCAAAGCCACACAGCTCGCGAACATCGACTACGCGCGCTTCGTGCTCGCGCCGCCGCAGCTGGCGGCGTCATCATCGCGCCCGTCCTTTGTCATGAACAAAGCTGGTCCGGGCCACATGGAGCTTGCAGAGATATTCAGCACCGCACTCGGCCTAAAGGCTCCGCTACGTGGGCTTGACGCAGCGCGGCGACTGCAATCCGCGGGCGCACCGTTTACGTACATGACGCTCACCAACGATCACCTGCCATCGACCGAGCGTGCGCACGATGCAACGCTGCGGTGGGAGCGCTCGACGCAGGCGCCAGAACACGCTTTGGGCGCCACCGGCGCCATGCGATTGATCGGGCCACCTGGATTCTACACCGAAGAGGCGATTCGCAAAAAGAACTTTTGCCGTTGGTCAGAGCAGCTTGCGCGCACCCATGGCGATCGCTCACTGCGCTACAGCCTGCCTTGCGCTATGGGCGAGGCGACGCCGGGCGTGTTCGTGCCGGACTACGAGCAGCTCCTGCAGGCGGAGGAAGCGGTGCCCATCGCCGTGTCTGCGAGCGGCAACGAAGCCCATCCGGCCAACGCCCCGCCGCTTTGGCTCGTGCGCACGCTACGCGGGCGCAATAGAGTGATCGCTGCTGGCGCAGGTATGCGCTTTGAGGTGCTGCCAACGAGCCGTGTGCAGCCGGCGCGATTGCAGGCGGGCAAGTCTCTGCTGCTGCGCTTCCTCGATCCGCCGCTGTTGCAGCGCGGCGTGTACCTGGGCACGCCCGTAGCCACGCGCTTCGAGGCACGCATACACGGCCTCGTGCAGTGGCAGCCGCTGCGCGTGTGGATCAGCGGACACGGCTTTGCACGTTCGGGCAGCCCTTGGTGGAATTACTCGACGGCGACCACCCTCGACGAGTCCAATCGCGCGATGTGGGAGCTGAGCTTCGCACCTGATCCTGCGTGCCTCTCGGCCCTCCCTCGCCCGCGCCCACCGTGGCTCAGCGCGGAGCGGTACGAGGCCTGTAAGGCCGGCCGCGAGGGCCGGCGCAAGGGCGAAACCATGCCTGCCGAAGGCTGCTGCATCTGTTTGCAAGTGGCGGACCGACTTGACACCGAGCACGGCGAACGAGGCTTCGCCACGACGGGTACGTTGCGCAAGGTGGAGCAGATTGCTCGGCAGAATGGCATCGCCCCAGGCGTGCTGTGGCGCAACGCCGACGATGCGATTGTGAGATTCCTCATGATGCAGCAGCGTGCGTTTGCGCAAGAGGCCAACGGCAGCTCGCTCTCGCGCTGGCAGTCGCCCTTTAGCGTGGACGTGGCCTTTGGCTCCGACGGAAAGGCGTGGGTGTACGACTCGCATTTGCTACCCACGTGGAAGCGCCCTGCCCACTGGCGCCAATGGCTCGTCGATCGCGGCAACGCGCTCGGCCTGTACGCCTCGATGATGCTCGGAATGTCGCACGTGCTCACGCCCGTCGACGAGGTCGATGAGCTGCACCGGCCGTTCTTGCCGTCCCTGGGGAACGACTCCCGCGTCAGCGCGCCCTTACTACTGGAGTTCCTGCGCGACCAGGGCTTCGCCTCCGTCCTCGGCTTTCGGCGCGCGTGGCCATCGCCGCAATCCTCTCGACTGGAGCGCGTCGCGTCGCCCCAGGACGCCGAATTTGCTGCGCTGCTTGAGCGCTCTGGGCTACTCCTTCCCTCGGTCGACGCGCTCAAGGGCGGATGCAATGCGCGTCGGCGTGCCGACCTGCTGCTTCGCGAGACGATCTGGCCCTTTGGCGGCCGTCTCTACGCCAACGTCACCCAGCCTCCCCTCTGCGAGCACACGGCCCGGGTGCTGGAGGAGTGGGGTCGCAGCGGGAGTGGCAACTGAGCATGCAACTCATGATGCAACTGAGCCGCCGAGCCACGACGCACGAGAACACGCTGTACAATCCGTGTATCGTGAAGGTATCCCGTGAAGTGAGAGAGAGAGACGAGGGCTGCGAAATCGTGTGTACCGACTCTGTTCGAGACTCTGTGTCACGCCATGCTGCGGGTGTCCTTGGCCGCGAGAGCCGCGCCGTGTTGATTAAAAACGGAAAGTCAAGTCTATACAAAAACAACAGGCAACCATACGGACCAGCATCGAATGAAATGTGCTTCGGAAGTCAGCTAGACTTGTCTTGCGGGGGGACCGCGACGTGGACTTGGCTTGAATTGAAATTCACGGACTGAAATTCACGGACCCAGGCACCTGTGGAGGGCCTATCCATTCGCGCTCACCCTCCTCCCTTTGGCGCTGGTTCACGTGTTTGCAACTGATGTCTGCGGTCAGCGTGATCGACACCTCTTACTACGACATCTTCGGCCTACCGCCCGACGCGACGGCGGCGCAGATCAAGAAGGCCTATTACGTCAAGGCGCGTGAGTGCCACCCCGACAAACATCCCGGCGACGAGGCGAAGGAGGCTGCGTTCAAAGAGCTGTCGGAGGCGTACCAGACCCTCGTCGACAGCGAGCGACGCGCGGTGTACGACGCCTTCGGGCCCGAAGGGTTGCGGGGCGATGTCAACGTCGACCCGCGGCAGGTCTTTGCTGCCGTCTTCGGCGGGCCCGAGTTTGAGCCGTGGGTTGGCGTGCTGGGCGCCTCAGTGGACGAGAAGCTGCAGGCAGACGTGAAGACTGCACAGGAGCGCTCTAATGCCAACCACGCGAAGCTGCTCGCCCTCATCAAGGCGCATGCGCCTCAAGACGAGATCAGCGCGACGCGCGAGGTCCAAAAGTCACTCAACGCAGTCGAGGACCTCGCCCTCAAAGCTGTGACCGACGCCGCGGCCGAGCTGCACCGGCAAAACGTGCAGGCATGCGCGGCGCACCTGGAGTCGCGCATCGCTCCTTACGTCTCGGCCCAGCTTGCTGGGGCCGACGTCGTCGATCCGGCTGCGAAGCGACTCGCCCTGAGTGCGTTCGAGGCGTCCGTGGCGGAGGAGGCGACGAAGTTGGGCTTGTGCTCGATGGGCAAGCCGATGCTGCAGGCGCTTGGGTACGCTTACGTGCGACAGACGCAGAAGGTGCGTGGCCAGCAGGCCGAGGGCGCCGCCAAGCTGGGCGGACTGTACGAGCGCATGCTCCAAGGCGCTCATGACGTGAGCGAGGGAGTCGCCGCTGTGGGAAGTGCGGCACGCATGGCGAGCGCCGCCTGGAAGCTTGCCAAAGATGCGAAGCCGGAGACGCCTCCAGAGAAGAGGCTCTCGGACAGCCAGCGCGCCGCCCTCGAGGAGCAGGCGAGTGTCGTTAATTGCCTCTTGATTGCGCCTCTGATTGCGTCTGATTGAGCGCCGCCCTGGAGGAGCAGGCGATTGTCGATGATTGCCTCTTCTGATGGCCTCTGATTGCGTCTCTGATTAAGCGCCGCCCTCGAGGAGCAAGGGACAATCACGCACCTCACTCTTTGCGTCTAAGTGCACCTCTGATTGCAACTCTGATGGCCCCTCTGATGGCCCCTCTGATGGCACTCTGATTGCCTCCAGATGGCACCCCTCATCAGGTCAAGCAGCGCACGATGGACCTCGCGTGGGCGATCACGAAGCGCGAGATCGAGCACACCGCCCGCGCAGTGGTCGACGAGCTGCTCGGACGGGGCAACGCCGCCAGCGCGCCGAACGGCGAGCCGAATAGCGCCGTCCATAGCTCGGCCAATAGCTCGGCCAATAGCTCGGCCAATAGCTCGGCCAATAGCTCGGCCGAGGCGACAGGCCGCGCGGCGGACGATCTGGGTACGGGAGATCTGGGTACGGGAGATCTGGGTACGGGAGATCTGGGTACGGACGCCGATGCGGGCGCCGCCGCGGAGGCGCCGACGCTAGCCACTGCCACATCGCCCACCTTGGCCTCGATCTCGGCCTCCATCTCGCCTGAGGAGTTTGCGGCGCGGGCCGAGGCCCTCCTCCTGATCGGCGAGCAATTCAGCGGCGAGCGGCCGCATAGGACGGTGGATAAGGCCTTGGTAGGGCTCAACCAGCTCGCGTCGCAGGCGGCGCTGGCTAAGGGGCAAGCAGGCGTGCTCGCGGGCGCTGCGGCAGCCAAGGCCGGTAGCTTCTTCGGCGGGCTGCTGACCAAGAAGCCCACGGTAGTGCTCAACACGGCGCCGGAATCGGCGCGCGCGAGTGGAGCGACGCCGCCGCCGCCGGAAGGGATGCCCGTGACGGCGCCGCCGCCGTCGCTGGATGGTGCGTCCTGCGAGCCGCCCGCCTCGCTCGGGGCCTTCTTCACCGCGTTCATCTCGCACGACCCTCAGGGCATCGGCTCGCTAAAGCACGCCGGTGGCGACGCATTCTGAAGACGCATTCTAAAGCACGCCGGTGGCGACGCATGAAGAGGATCTTGATGAGCGTGCGTGCGGAGAGTATGGGCGGGGCTATTAACCGAGTCGTCTTTCGCTCGTGTCCTCGTCATGGTTCTCGCGGTTCGCGGTTTATTAGTATGTCGATAATAGTCGCGTCGAAAGCTTATATAGAGTTACTCGTGAGTCGTGTATCCGTATAGAGACAGATCACATTCACAATAGTACACAAACTCTCCATGACAAACTCCCAAAGCAAACTTGTCGCACGACGGGCGGGCGACAGAACCGGCGCGCCCGCCCGCCCTGCCCGCTCGCCGCCAGACGCGCCGGTTGTGTCGCCCATTAGTTAGGTCTCGAACCTTTTTCCTCCTGGCCCGCCTTGACATTTCAAGTTTCTGGACAAAAAAGGAGATGGAGGGAGAGGCTAAAAAGATGCTGGTGACGGTCGTCCCAAAGCAGTCGCAGTCTGCTGCAGTAAATGACGAGCAGCCCGAAGGCGCGAGCAAGCGCGCCCGCGAGGATGACCCGGAGGAAGGAGGGGTGCCGGCTGACGACGCTGCTGCTTCCGCTGCCGCGAGCGAGAGCGCGAGCGCGCAGGATGGCCCTGATGCTGAAGCGGGCGAGATATTGACCGCAAGCGAGGGACTTGCAGCAGCGTCCCTCGCT
>Ga0210243_100931_pt1 | contig 23964 bp, 15 predicted proteins | sample ChrtobMeP5a_32mM_FD_155461 | JGI IMG/M metagenome (GOLD analysis project Ga0210243, IMG submission 155461) | Chrysochromulina tobin associated microbial communities from unialgal haptophyte culture, Seattle, Washington, United States - P5a_32mM | ecosystem: Host-associated > Algae > Haptophytes >...
GGCCGCAGTCTATGAGCTGCGGAGAGAGGTCGGCAGTCAGGCAGATGTTTGCTGCCTTGACGTCTCGGTGGAAGCACTTGAACCCGCCTCCGCCGCGGTGAAGGTAGTGGAGCGCCTTGGCGACGCATGCCGCGATGCGGACGCGCGTGCGCCACGTGAGCTCGCGCGCGCGCCGATCGTCCCGGATCGCGGCGTCGAGCGAGCCACCTGGCAGTAGCTCGTACACGAGGCAGCGCTGCGCACCCTCGAACGCAAAGGCGAGCAGCCGCACGATGTGCGGGTGGCGGAATTCAGAGAGCACCTTCACCTGTGGGGAGAGGCGGGGGCGCCGTGGTGAGCACTTGCATGCAGCGCGGAATGCAGAGAGCCCCTTCACCTCTTGCGCGGCCGCGCGATGCATGGCAGCGAGGACCGCGGCATCCGCGCGCCCGTCGACGATCTCGTCGCGCAGCACCTTGACGGCGAAGCGCGCGCCACTCTCTGCATCCACACCGCGGTAGACCCTCCCGAAGGCGCCCTCGCCCAACCCACACGTTGCCCACGCAAAGTTGTCCGTGCATGCCGCGAGATACGCTATCGTGACCTCGGCCGGGGGGCCTGCTCTCAGCGCGTTGGACACTCCTTCCCGAGAGGCCGCCGCCGCTGCGGCTGCCGCCGCCGCCGCCGACCGAGCAGCCTCTACTTCAGCCAGTGCCATGGCCTCCGCCTCCCTCCTCTCCTCCTGCAGCTCGGACAGGCGGAGTACGCCTCGCTCCAGAAGCTCAACCGGAAGGGCCAACTCTTGACCCGCATGGAGTGCAGCCTGAAGCGCCGCCTCGTCGTTGCTGTTCATTGCCGCATCGAGAGCCGTCTTCGCGTCTTCGCGTCGCCGATGCTCCTCGGCGGCGCGAGGCAGAACAGCGCGAGGTGCAGCGGCGCGAGGCAGAGCGGCGCGGAACTGGGGCACGCCCTCGGCCATCAAAGGCGGTGCTACGACGCGAAGCGGCGGGCGCCAAAGCGCCTCGCCCCGCTGAGCCACAGCAAGGCGCGGCGGCACCTCGCCCCTGTGGACGCGCAAGGGCACGCACAGCTAGGCGCTTGAGAACGGTCGACCACAAAATCACAAGGCAGGAGGAGACTCAGTCAATGGAGACCACGTGGTGCCCAGCACGGCGCGTGGGAGGGCCCCGTGCGGACTCCGTCCTAAAATCTTGAGGATGTGCGTTCGCGACTCGCCGTGTGGCCCCATGGGGGGTGCGCTGCGTCCTCTCGGCCTCATCCCATGACGATTGGCCGCCATTCGTTCGCCGAGCGGCCGAAAACCCGTGGTCCGCGTGCGCCCAAGACGGCGCCTCGGCACATCCGCTCGGCATCCGCTGGGCAATCATGTCCATCGGTCGAAGTGCACGCGCGCCGCGTACCGAGGCTCGCTGAGGAGCGCCACGACCTCGCTCTTGCCCCACGACCGTGCGCAGTCGAGGGCCGTGCTGCCGAACTTGGTTCGGAGCGTCGGGTCCGCGCCCCCCTCGAGGAGGAGCTTGGTGACTGCGAGGTGGCCATTGGATGCCGATCGATGTAATGCTGTCACATCGTCGACCTGGAGGAGCACACCGGGTCCATCGCTCGTGACTCGTCCGCGATCCCATGGCACGGGCTCGAGGAGGGCAGGCTCGAGACTTACATCCGTGGCGTTCACGGCCGCCTTGGAGTCGAGGAGGAGTCGGACGCACCCTTCGCGCCCGTGCTCTGAGGAGATATAAAGGGCTGTGCCATCGAGGCACTGCAATGACACGAGATCCAGAATGAGAAGAGACGAACATCGTGCGGGCGGGCGGCGCGCGCCGTACGTCGAGGAGGCGTGTGCCAAGCTCGGCAAGGCGGCAGGGCGGCGGCACGCCAGCGCCGCGGCGCGCGCGCCGTGCCGCTCGCTGGCTATGGGGAGACGGCGCCGTATCGGGCGGGCATTGTCTCTGTGGCGGAATCGACCGAAGCACGGCGAGGACGCGGGCGCCCACGCGAGGCACATGCGGCGGCGCACCGCAGGATTGCGCCAGTTGACGCTCCCTCCAAGGTCGATCAGCCGCGCGAGCTCCGCCTCCTTGCCGTCCCTTGCGGCCTCCCACACGGCCTTGCCCATCGAGTCGCTCATCGCGCCGCGCTTCTTCGGTAACTATTTGGTAACTCCTGCGATTCGGGGGGGGCGCGCGCGGCTCCGCGGTGACGCTCGAGAGGGGCGGCGGCGCGCAAATCCGTCGCGGCGCGCATGCAGCTCGCCCACAGGCCCCTCGGAGCTCGGGTGGCGGCGGCAGCCGTGGCGCGAGGGCGCGTCGAGGACGCTCGAAGCGACCACGGCGCGCTGCCGCAACGTCTTGCTCCCGAGGCCCCGAGCAGCGTGGTATGGGCGTGCGAAGCAGCTGTGGCTCCCAAGGCCCCGAACGTGTGCGATGCAGGCCATCGGGCTCGACGAGGGCACAGGGCGCGCGAGTAGGAAGCGATCCCCGCAGTATAAGAGGGCAGCGTCCCAGTGACTTCCCGAGGCCCCAAAGGCGCGAAGTATGTCGTGCAGACGCGTATGGAAATCGGCCCCCATCTCAGCTCGTCGGCAACCCCGCGCGCAGGGTGAGCGGACGGGAGCGCAGCGAAGGCCGGATGGAGCGATGAGTTGGGCATCGCATACCGCGGAACGCGTGTCAAAGGGAAGCAGGCCATCGGGCTCGACGAGGGCAGTGGGCAATCAGCCCGCGCGCGAGGGATTGGCCGGTTTCACGTCCTCCATTGCATTACCTTTTCGGTAGTATGTCAAGGGTTTTTTGCAGATGGATGCTCCGTGCTGCTGCTGTGAAACACACGAGTGTGTGGTTTTGAGGTTTTCTCTACGCTACACCGTCCCGTGTGATAAGTCCGCAGCGCGTCGTTTCAAATATCGAATTTTAATGAGCCTCTTTTGATTGAGGACCCGCAACGCGGCCAAAAAACGAGACGCGGCCTCTGTGGGCCGCTCGTACGCGGCGACGCAGAGGGGCAAGGTGGAGCGGCGATCGCCTCGCAAGACTGGGCAGTCGACGGCTCGGCCGGCCACGGCTACGCCAGAGACTGCCCAGTCTGAGTCCAACCCTAGCCAATCATCACGACCGTTGAAGTCGGGCAGGAAGAAGACAAAGAAGCTCTCGGCAAGGAGCAAATCGGCAAGGAGCATTGCCGCTGCAAGCGCCTCCCACATTGCAGCAGCCGCAGATACGGACGACTCCGCCGCCTCTTCGTCAGCTATTGCGAGCCTTGCGGGCGGCACGTCCAATTGCCACAGCTTGAGCGACAGCGACTTGATCGATAAAGGGCTGCCGCTGTTGGCAGTGCACAGCTTGCGAGGAGATGCTGAAGCCCTACTCAAAGATGGGCTAGCCTGCGATGGAGCGCATTTACGCCTAGTACGCGACCTCTTCGATTGTAGCGCGGAGCACAACGTGTTTGCGTGGGTGAGAGTACACGAAGCAGCAAGAGAGGGCTTCAGGCTCCAGCTATCCGACGATTATGGTAACAGCGGTGGCATCTCTCTCCAAGGCGACGGTCGAGGACGCCTGCCGCCAAGGCTCTTTTCGACGGTGATTGACGTGCGAGGAGGGCTCGCTCTGAACCTCGATCAGGTTCAGCTCATTCAGCTGCTTTTTGATGGGAGCAGGCGCGTCACTCTCACCAGGCTACCTACTGTGCCAAGCACGCGATTGGAACGTCTGCAGGTTGTGAGCATCGATGGTGCCGGAAACCAGCAATCCTCGATCATCCTCCTGGATATCGCTGCGTCATTGACGAGCGAACTGGAGAACGTTCGACGCATCACAGAGCTCGCAGGCGCTGAGTATGTGAAGATCCCACATCCGCCGCAGTACTTGGATCAGCAGCGACGGTTGCTGACCGAGTCCAGCAGCAGGACCGATGACGTTGGAGCCGTCATCATGCAGCTGCCAGGCGCTTGCTGGACAACCCCTGAGCTGTCCGGCCAGGTGGCGCTCAGTACAGTCCAGCGAATGCTTCAGAGAGTCCTGCAGGAGAGCGGCGATCGAAACGAGTCCGAACTGTCAGTAATCACCGAGCTGTGGACCAAGGATGGCCAGCTGCACGCGCTTGCAACCAGGACGGCGACACGAGCTGATAGAGCAGCAGCGGAGCCTGGAGGCTTCTTAGAGCAGCAGCTGCGCAGGATCGCCCACCAGTTGACTGTGACCTTCGTTCCTGTCGAGCCAAGCGAGGCCGGTGACTACCAACCGCCAAAAAAGCTCCGTGAATGCTTGGCCCGCTTGGAGGCGGCACAGCGCTTGCAAATGGATCAAGTCAGTGGCCGAAGTGCTTTTGCCGAGAGCTTCGTTCGCCAGTGCCTCAGCGACGTCTGGAGTGACTGTTCTATGGTCATCATGCTCCTCGACAGGCTGCAGGCATTGCTCGCGGCGCCATCAAACTGGCTTTCGAGCTGGCGGCCGCTGCTTATCTACCAACATGGTAACCTGTGCACTGCGAACGCATTGATCGATCCGCTCGGGTCATTGTGGCTTGTCGATTGGAGCAGAAGTGCCATGGGCAATCCGTTCGACGACGTAGCCAAGATAGTAGTCACCACTCTCCTAGAGCATCACTCCATCACTCTCGATGAGATCCGCTCAGCTGGCGCGGAACGGCTTCAGCGGATACTTGGCATTGAGCGGAGTGCTGCTGAGCGGCTTTTTGAGCGGGCAACAAGCTGTCAAACGAAAGACCAGCTTGCGCACGCGTTGGATGGGGACAAAGATCTTGCACCCGCCCTGGCGCGGCTCAACGACGAATTCGGCGCTCGACAAACTCTCTCTCAAGTCACTAGGCTCTTCGAGTCGCTTCTCGAGCCCGTCGATGGCAAGCCGCCGCAGCTCGTGCACATTGCGAGCCGCAAGTTGCCGGCATGGGCAACCTCGCGGGCGCAACAATATCTCCACCGTATCATCGTGTCGGTCATTAGGGCTGCCATGGGGCTTGTGAGCACGTGCAGTCGCCGCGGTGTTGAAGGCTCAGATGAGTCGTCAGCTAAAGCTCTGGCTGCTTCGGATCTGCACGTGGCTCATCTGCTCTTTCCGGTACTTGAGATGTGCTTGACAGCATCATGTGAGGTGCGATCAGTGTGGCAGAAGCGCCTCGCCTGGGAGATGGCACAGCAGTGCTCGCGTACGTTGAGTATTGCTCTGCAGCACGAGCCCGTGGCGCTGCCTTCGGATGCCACATTCGAGCCAGCCAGCTACTCGACGCTGCGGCTGGCCTTGGGGCCCGTACTGCTCAGGAAAGCTATTGCCAGCTGCCTTACTGGTGGGCAGGGAACGATGCACGGAGCTATTCTAGTTCAGGATGGAGATCAGGCATTTATTCCCCTCGCCACGGTCGGCAAGCTGCACATCCTCCTAGGCAACGCTTCGGGCCTGGCATCTGCAGATCGCAACGGCAAGAGTGATCCGTACGTCGTTTTCAGCTGTGCTACGAACAAGGCGATGAGCACGGTCAAGCCCAAGACGTTGGACCCGACCTGGAATGAAACCCTCGTGATGCATGGCATACTGCATGATTTGATTGACTCTGGTTTGATGCTCAAAATATTCGACAGCGACGGTGCACCGAAGCCAGAGAAGGACGATTGCATTGGCCAGAAGCACGTTACCCTCGACTTCTTACGCCGTGAGAGTCAGAACCATTTTATCGAATCGCTGAAACCTGGCTCCGCAGATGGCGTTGCAAAGGGCAAGATTGTCTTTGATGTGAAATGGGAACCGTCGGCAGAGCAAAACAGGGTGTCTCTGGATCTAGATACCGCCTCCCATGTCGTTCTACCATGGCCCGTTCCGAATGCGGAGCAATCCCATCGCCTCCTCGACTGGCATCCGACAGAGCTCTCCGGGGAAGGTCTCCGGCGAGCACTCACACCCAGCTTCAGTCGCTACGCCTGTGGACAGAAAGTGGTTCTGTTGCAAGACGATGCGTGGCTCAATGCGACGGTTCTTCAGCCCCCAGACGATCTTTGCAGCACAGTGCACAAGGTCGAGGTCGAGGGGACACAAACCGCGACAAACCTTCACCCGTGGAACCACGCACCACGGATCCAGAGCACGCTTGCCTACACCGGCTTCAGGATGCGGTACACGCGCGCACTCTTAGGCCATTGCACGCACGTGACTGATACCATAACCGGCAACCCAATCGATCTCTTCTCTCAGTGCGTCCCACTTGAAATGGGCGAACCCCCAGCCACGATCGGCAAGCTGCACATCCTCCTAGGCAACGCTTCAGGCCTGGCATCTGCAGATCTTGACGGCAAGAGTGATCCGTACGTCGTTTTCAGCGGCGCTGAGAACAAGGCGATCAGCACGGTCAAGCCCAAGACGTTGAACCCGGTGTGGAATGAAACCTACGTGCTGGTGGGCGCACTGCATGACTTTATTGGGTCGGGCTTGACGGTCAAGATATTCGACAGCGACGGTGCACCGAAGCCAGAGAAGGACGATTGCATTGGCCAGAAGAACGTTGCCCTAGACTGCTTACGCCGTGAGAATCCGAGCCAGTTTATCGAATCGCTGAACGCTGGCTCCGCCAATGGTGTTGGGAAAGGCAAGATTGTCTTTGCTGTAACTTGGGAGCCGCCGCCGAGCAGTCCGCCCATCAGCAGCGGCGGCATCCCCAATCCAGCAGCTATGCCTCAGCTGCACGAGTGGTTGCGCAGCGCTCATGCGTCACGTACCAAGATTCCATCGACCATGTTGCGTCTGCACCGTCTGGTCTCACAGGGCATGCCTGATGAAATTTCCGTTCGCCTGCAGAGAGAGTTTGGGGACCTCGCGAGAGGTTTTTCAGCCCAGAAACGCGATGCCACTTGCTTGCACGCGGCCGCCGACGAGCTTGCATTAGCCAAATCAACGTTTGCTAGCTTGTGGGAGCGGCTGCTCTCGAAGACGAGAGCCGAACTCGACGAGTATATTTCTATCGAGAAGCAGAAAGAGGAGACGGTTAAGCAGAGGCAGCAAAAAGAGCTCCAGGTACTTCTGGACTCGAATCAAGGCGAAATGGATGCGATTGTCAGCGAGCAGCAAAACGCTCTAGCAAAAATTGATAGAGAGCAGTATGTAGTGAGGCAGGACTTGAGCGTCAAGGAAATTCTGACGAAGAAGAAGCAGAGCGAGGAGACCGATGCCGAGCTGAAGATATTCAAGGACGGTCAGTATCGAGACAAGGCCGCGCAGCAGCTTTCCCAGCAACAGCGGCGTGCCGATGGTGAGCAGCAGCTCTCTGCAGATAAAGACGCCGATATGAACGCATGCCAGGAACGTCGCCTTTCCGAGACGCGTACGCTGCAGGAGGAACAACAAAAAGAGATTGCCCAGTTCCAAGCTGCCAGTAAAAACGAGGCGATGCTCCGAGCGGCTCAATACCAAAGCATCGAGGACACCCTTTCAAAGGAGCAAGCCAGCAATCAAAAAGAGTTCGACGCTGTACAGGCGAAGGAGCGCGCAGGCTTTGATGCTGAGATGACGCTGAGAATGACGAGTTTTCAGAATGCGTGGGACGCGAAAGAGGCAGAGCAAAAGCAAAAGCACGAAGATGAGCGCCACCGCCGCTTCAATGAGAATAGGGACCAAAAGAAGAGGTTGACCGATAGCCAGACTGAAGAGAGGGCTCAGCTCTTGGCCAGGCAAAAGGTTGCGATGAAAGATCTTGTGGAGAGGCACCAGGAAGCGAAAGCGGCTCTGGCTGTGAAGCAAGAGGAGGACAGAAAGGCCGACTTCGCCCGGCGACGTCAAAGGATGGAGGAGGAGGCGAAAGCTAAGGAGGCTAAGTCTAAGGAAGCCAAGGCGAACAAAGGGAAGAAGATGAACATAGCGAAGGAGGCAGACACGAATGTTGTAGTACCTGCCCCAGCAGTCGAAGAAGTGCCAGAAGAGAAGAAGATTCCACCCGCAAAGGAGAAGACGATGCTCGAGACCGCGCTGAAGGAGGAGCGCGAAGCGTTCACGAACGCACACGACCTCGAGGTTAATACGCTGACGTCGGAACAGAAGGTCCGTATGCTAGCGTTTGAGGCAGAGCAAGAGGCGCAGCTGGCCGCATTGATGGAGGTGCAGGCGGCCGCGCGCAAGGCGCTTCTGGCCAAGAAAGAGGTAGAGGCTCAGCAGCTGAAGAATTCGGGAGAAGAGGAGCACGCGCGCCTCGAAAAGAAGCTCGAGGCGCAGGCGGCCGACTTACAGAAGTCTCACGAAGCCGCGCGCCGCAAGATTGCCGAGCAGCGCGCCAAGGATGAAGAGGACGCTCTCATGAAACAGCAAGACGCAGCCAAGAGGCTCGATAAAAGGCTGCAGGTGGCAAAGGATGCCCTGAAACAAGAGCATCACGAGCTGCAGAACTCCATTACAGAAAAGCATGAAGAGCTGCGAAGGCAATTTATCCAAGCACAAGATGATGAGATGGCGATCTTTACTCAGAAGCAGGATGACGCGAGAAAGGAGGTTGTCGGCGTGCACAAGGCGGCTGAGAAGCAGCTCGATGAGAAGCTCAAGGCAGAGCGAAAGGTGGTTGATGACCAACTCGACGAGGAGAGGGCAACGTTCATGGCCAAACACGCGAACGTCCGGAATATTTTGACACAAGAACATAATCAGAAGCGAGGCGTGCTTGAATCAAAGCACTTCATCGAGCGCAAAGATCTTGTGAGTGAGCAACAGCGAGCTCGTACTGTCTTCATCGCGCAGCAGCAGATCGCGAAGGACCAGCACGTCGTCGATTTTCGGACTAGGCTCTATCAGATTGTCGAGAATGCACAAAACGAGTTCAACCTTGCTGCAATTCGCAACGCTTGCATCCTGGTCACGGGTGGGCCAGCGTCTGGCAAAACAACAACGATCAGGCAGCTTCTAGCTTACGTGCTCCGCGTCACGCAACGCGAGCAAGAATTTCAGCTCGTACCCATCTTGATCTGCGTGCCGGACCTCAAAGACAACCTATTGCGCGATCGAGAGGAGATTGCGCGGGTCCAGAGCAAGCACAAGTCGGAGCGCATTGAGCTGGATGCGCGGCATGAAGCTGAGCGTGATACTCTGGCCTCGAGAATTGCACCCGACGCTGCCATCGCAAAAGAGCTTGTCGACGATCGCCAGGCGGAAGAGTCCAAGCGTCTCGAAACTGAGCAAGACAACGAGTTGCAAGAGGCTGCCTGGCGTCAAAGTAAGTTTACAAGCTCGTGGAACTGGGTCGATGCGCATCTCAAGTGCGTGTATGGACCAAGGTCAGGCACATACACGATGCTCAGACAAGCACTGCTTTCGCGGCGTGCCCTGCTGCTCATTGATGGGCTCGATGAGGGAGGTCCGGTCAGCGAAGAAATCCAGCGCCACATCACGGAAGTACTCGCCCCGCAAGGGCACACGATGGTAGTCACCTCCCGGACCGAAGGCCTTCGCCAGGACTGGTTTTCGGCGCACTTCGAGCACATGTCACTGCGACCGCTTTCGGATGCGCTGCAAGCACAACTTGTAGAGCTTCGCCTTGGCGCAAATCCAAGCTGTGTGCAGAAGCTGCTAAAATACATCCGCACGCAGGTGCCGCTCGACAACAAGGGACAGCGGGAGACTTGCAGTCCCCTCAACATCTCGCTCATGATCGCCATCTTCGACAACTTAGGTGATGTGCCTGTGCCTGACTCCATCACATCCCTCTATGGAATCGCGTCCAAGATCTTGCTCGAGCGCTCCCTTGGTGGTGCGTCGCACGGAGTGGCATCGGCAACGGCATTGGCTCACATAACTCCCCTGCTCGAAGCCATCTTCTTCCGGGCACACGCGATGCATATGCGAGAGATCGAAATGTATCATGTGGAGGCCGCAGCATTAGCGCTGGGTGCGCCCGATCAGCTGGCAGCTGTGGAATGGCCACCCTACAAGGGGCGCGTCCGCGTCGGCCAAGTCGTTAAGCTTCTGCGTGGCGAATCTGCGGGCAAGGTAGGCCTGCTCACCTCGGATTCACGTGGTAAGCTCATCAATGGGCACACGCCGCGAAGCCCTTTCCGCATAACCTTCTTCGATCAGACGCTCAGCCCGTGGATCAAGGCGGGCGACTTCATCTCATCGGGCTTGGAGCACGCTCCTTACAATACCAAGATGGGGGTCGAAGGCCAACGGAAGGCGATTCGATTGGCGTTTGATAAGCTTCCAGAGGCATTCCACCTAGCGGTGCACGCCGTGTGCACGTGGGTCCTTACAGACCAGATGCCCATGCTCTCTTTACTGCAGTCGGAACCGCTGAAGATGCAAGCTTCGTTTCCATTCCTCCAGGAATTTTTCAGTGCGCGTGCGCTTTGCAAGGGCAGGGCTCTCCCAGGCGAGCCTCCGTGGCGTTGGTCAGCCTGGTGGAGCAACACGTTGCGGCTGGGGTCGGAGATGGGCAAGAGCTTTGGAAGCGGGTTGGTGCGATCCACGTGTTCGGGCCTCAAGCTCGACCTTGCTGGTCAGGTTGCCGGCCACAGGCCGACGTCAATCGCCGCCATCAGCCAATTAATGCTTGGCGTGTCGTCAATGGATCTCTCGCAAAACTGCATCACAATTGAGGAGTTGAAGATCTTAGCCAAAGCGCTGCAGAACAGCGCGACACTTCTGGAGCTCAGCCTTGCAAAGAATTATCTTGGAGACGAGGGCGCCGCCATCTTATCAGCCCATATCGCTGAGTCGAAGCTCATGAGCCTGAATCTCTTCGGATCTGGCATCAAGGAGGAGGGGGCCAAGGCTCTCGCCACAGTGATCAGCTCATCAACCTCGCTCACTCACCTGAATCTGCAATATAACGCTGTGCGCGGCGAGACCAAAAAGATGCTCGAAGCGGCGAACGCAGCGCGCGTGCCGCAGCTCGTTCTCGTCTTGTGATGGCGTCCGACGCGTGGGCTCCCCCATCGCTCTCAGGGCATGATGGGGGTTCGCTTCATGAATAGCCAAGTCTCTACGCGCGAATTCAGCAAAATTAAGTACACTAAACGCTTTAGACTGTCGCATATTGTTTAGCATTAGATCCATGAATTACGATCTGAAGTCACGAGCGGATATCTGATGACATGACATGTGAAGGATTGTGATGTGACGACGCTCCTCCCTCCCGTGGCCCTAAATCCCTAAAACGAGGCTTAACGGCATGGGATCATCGTCCTTGCTAGGAGGCAGCGGTGGGCCGGTGGCCCGATGACAAGTTGCGAGCCGGAGCGCGGCGTAGGGTCCGTACAATCCCTTCCAAATGGAATAGTGACGCCCGAGCCCCGACGCCGACCGCGCCGCTCGATCCCGCGCGACGTCCGACGAGCCGAGCGGAGGGCGACGGAGCTCGGAGGCGTACGGGTGGGCGGGAAAGGGAAGAGGCGAGGCGCACAGGATGAATGTACGATATTCAACGGCTTGCGCAACATGTACCCATGCCCTTGCTTCCGATACGCCGAGGCATACGCCCATGCCTCCTACGCGGAACTCTCGCCATTGCATGCGTTCTCTCTGGTCGTTGCAGGTCGCGCGCGCGCGCGCCTGTCCTACCCACACAATCCTCCAAGCTCCATACACCCCTCTTCCACGCACATACACGCCTCAGTCGCACGAAACTAAACCAACTCCGGAACGCCCTCCGCTTCGTCGTCTTCCAGCTTGACACTCGCCCCAGCGGATCCACCATCTTCCTTCTGTTTACCTCCGAGGAGAGGCAGATCCTTCGGAAGCGTGACCCCGGTCGCTCTTTGGATCTGGGCGCCAGCGCTGCCGGCAGTGCTAGCGGCGCAGGCGGCGGCGGCCACGGTCGCAGCAGCGCCCGCCGCGAGCACGGGCGCGGCAGTTGCTGCTGCACTTTTCGCATGATCCATAGCCTCATTCATCACGCCAGCGACGTCATCGTTGCGGAGCCAGAAGGCAAGGCGGATCAGCCATGCGGGGAGGAGGATCATGTCGATGAACAAAGTCGTGACGATGACCATGTTCGACGAGCCGCGCCAGTTGACGAAGCGCGTGACCTCGAAGATGAAGTCGAGCACGCTGAAGAAGACGATGGCGCCGGCGAGCAGCCCGAGCTCCCTGGGAGCTTCCTTGCTGGCGTGAGTGAGCTTCGCCGCACAGCCGAGCGCGACGGCGATAAAGATGTCATCCATCGCAAAGAGCCAGAGCGAACGGGACTGCACGATCAGGTAGGCCATCTCGAGGGACTGCGCCGCGGAGATCGTGCCTCGGCGGGCGGGGTTGGCGAGCGCGTTGTCCGGGGGCGAGGCGAGCACGCCCCACGAACTCGTAATCCATTCCGTCGTCTGCGACGTGCCAATCTCAGAGACGAACTCGACGAGGGTAAGCGCGGCGGCGAAGACCCACGCGAAGACGATGGTGCTACCGGGGCTGACAGTCGAGCCGCTTTGGTCAAAGATCGCCGCGAGGGCCGATATCGGAGGGATGCAGAAGAACCAGCCCAAGACCGCGAAGAAGTGGCCGCTGATAATGATACCGTTGGCGTCGTTGCGCAGATTCCAGGTCTCACGGATCCCGGCATCGTTGAAGCGATCGGCCTGGAAGCGGCAGTCCAAGAAACCAGGATCGTAGTCTCCGCTCCCTTTGTCTTCAAAGCCGATGGTCATCCTGCCGGTATTGTTCGTCGTGTAAGCGCACGTGCCGGCGTCCAACTGCAGCCCAATGTTGCCGGCTCCGTTTTCCTGCCCACGACCGATCGAGGACAGGAGCGCTCCCATAGCGAAGCAGAAGGCCGCAAAGATTGCCTGGAACGCGACGGCGCCGTTCTCCACTCTCGGCATGGCTCCCGTTTACCGGTTCTGCGACAGCGGCGGGCGCAATGCAAAAGCGCGCGCGAGAGCCGCGCGCTGCCGCGAGCGAGCGTGCCAACGATCTCAACACATCATGACCTTCATGGGCAGGCCCGGAGAACATGCGCGTTGTGTTGGGCAGAATGGCCTGTCCTTAGCAGGCTGTGTCGGCCACGGCCCACGCCTCCGTCCATGAGATACATGTAGCGGCCCCCGTGCTCGGGTACTCGGGGTTGGCTCCGGGGTCGTGGCGTGGCGATTCATGTAGCGGCCCCCGTGCTGGTGCTCGGGGTTGGCTCCGGGGTGCGCGTGGTTCCGAGCGTGACTGCGGCGTATGGCGTTGATGGGTCGGGTTGGTTGTGAGGTTCGTCTGTGTGATCCGTGTGTCCCGTGTGTCCGGGATTTGTCCCGGCTCCCCCCGGTGCTTCGGTAGCCGGAGGGGCCACTTGCCGAGAGTGAACGAGAACTTGTCGCGGGGGTTCGTTCGTTGTCGAAGGGGCGGCGTGGAAGGCGAGCAAATGCTCCGCGCCGCGCTCTTTGTTACTCCGTTCCTGCTGCTCCACCAATCGTGCTTCGCTTCCGCGCTGATTCTCCAAGGAGCTGCACCTCGGCACCCACTCACGGCGCGCGCCGTGGTGATTCTGGCTGAAACCGATTCTGAGCGCCGCGAACGACTTCGACAGCTTTTCGGCGACGATGCGGGCAAGATCGCAGAGCGAACAGCGCCCAAGAAAAAGGAATCAAAGCCCGTCGATGTGCAGATGCTCATCGAAGGCATGCAACGGCTCGAGTGGGGGGCTGTGCGGCTTGTGGATGTAGATGGGTCAACCGGTCCACTGGAGGCTAGTTTTGAGCCAGTCCTCGAGCAGAGCCAGCTGCTCAGCGTGCGCCTCGATTTGCCTCTGGGGATGCTATTGGAAGAGGATGAGACACGTGAAGACAATGCAAACCCAAAGATCGTCGTCGCCGAGCTCCTCGAAGGGGGGTCTGCGCGCGTAGGCGGCCTCGAGGTGGGTGATTTGCTGCGTGCGACAACGGCCATGTCGATGGCGATGTCATACCCGACGTGGAATCTGCTGCTCGGTGGTATTGGCCGACCGAAATTCCAAAAGGTGCTTCTCGAGACCGCCGGCGAGCCGTTTGAGAAGATCATGCAGGCCCTTGGGTCGAACTCTGTCAATGCCGGTGGCAACGGGCAAGTCATACTGTTCGTCGAGCGGCCCAGCACGAAAGAAATATAAAAGACAATGAAAATATGAGTCATACACAGGCCCTTTCTCGCTTCAAATGCCTGCCGGTCGCACACGAACACTGGTTTTGCACGTTATGCGATTGTCCAGACGCCGCACCCTCGCCTCGGAGACCCGCGGCCGCGCGGCTCCGCCACACGACGCGCCCCGCCCCCGCGCCCGGGCCGCGCCGCGCGCGCGTTCGGCGGTGCCAACAGGCCTTCCGACACTCAACAGCGCGCACAGAACTCCGCTCGTGCGGGCGGTCCGGTGTGAGTCCGGGGGGGCCTAGGGGGACCATGGGTCTGGGCCGTCGAGTCCGATGAGTCGATCGTGGTCGCGCATGTTCCATCGCGCGACCGACGTCGGTCAGTCGAAGTTGAGGTTGTTGAGCGACGCCCTGACGTTCTTGATCTTCTTGTGGCCGAGAAACTCGGGATCGAGGTCGGCAACGCCCATAGCCTCCTGGGCCTGCATGCCGCGCTTGCCCATCGCCGCGTTCGCGACCGTGTCGCGCGCGAGCACATCCACGAACTCCTTGTAGCTCACCTGACCGTCGCCGTCAGCATCACAGGCTGCGATGAGATCGTCGAGCTTGTCGTGGTCGATCGGGATGTTCCACAGATCGAGCGCGCGCGCAATCTCCTTCTTATCGAGGGTACCCGAGCGGTCGAGGTCGACGTACTGGAACGCCTTGAACATGTCCGAGAAGCGGCTATTGAGCGCGTTCGACGCGGATTGAACAAACTGAGTCGACTTGACCTTTTGCTTCGCGCGTGCGGCGAGCTCCTGCCTTGTTGGGCCAGCAGGCACATAGTTGGCCTTGGCCATCATTTCTTCAGCGGCGATCGGTGGCAGTGCCGCCTTCGTCATGGTTGTTCGCTGCAGAGCTCCAGAACTGATGCTGGGTGGCAGGGCCAGGTGGCCTTGCAGAGGCTTGGGGGAGGCATACGTGAATTCCCGGTGCACATCCCGGATGGCCGCGTTGATGATGGCCGCACGCTCGATGCGCCCAATCTGCTCCCGCGAAGGATGGTAAAAGGCAGGCGATGCCATCAACCCGCTTAGTCGATGGGGCTTGAGCCCCGGCGTGCGCAGCTCGCGAGCTGGTACATGTTCTAGCTGGCTGAGGCCGGCCGCGGCAGAAACAGAACGGCGCAACTTGGTGGCTTCCTCGAAGCCGTGCAGATATACACTTCCCGCATCGAAGAGGAGGTGATCGATGGATCGCGGGTGAGGGTACTTTGGTCGTGCGAAGGACATTGAGAGGCGTATTGGCGTTCTCGGTTCTTGAGTCGCGGCTGGGAAAAACCGTTTTCGGATCCGAATTCTCGTCGCCACGAATTGCATGCATGAGTGGAAGAAACCCACATCCGAAGCTTTCACAGCCTAGATTTCGCAGAGACCGATTCAGCTGAAAGTGGAATAGATAGCGGTGTCGCTAGCCGAGCTGCTTTAAGAGGAGAACGCGCGGCCCGAATCGCGATGGTCGCCCACGCCGGTGGTCGCCCCTCGCCCGCGGCCGCCTCGTTAGGTAGGAGGTACGCACGGTCCGGTGAGACAAAGAAAGAAAAAAAAATCTAAAGAGAACGCGGCCCGCGCACGAAGTTGAAAGTTAGAAAGTCAAAGTGGCGTGCTGGATTTCCGCATTTCCCCCCCGCGTTTTCTGACCGGGAAACCCGACTCGACTGGGGATGTCCTGCAGAGCTGCAGTCCTGGCTCCCCTATTGCCTCTACAGCTCACCGAGAAACCACTGCGATCACTTCTTCACGCGCGGCGTGTGACGCACTGGCGCACCTGTCCCTCTCACGAGGTCGGTAGCTGCGCCTGCATCCTCTCGAGCTCCGAAGGCGTGGCGGACCCCTCGGCGACGACCGGAATGAGCGGCGCCTCGACCTGACGGCTGAGCAGCGCGTTCCAGTCGATTTCGTCAAAGAGGGCGTGGCACGCCACATCCACGATGCCACCCCGCAGCGCACCGAGCCGGCTGTGGGGTTGTGGGCGCAGCAGGAGCCCGATGAGCTCTTTGGCCTCTGTGGGGAACGAGCGCGGCACTGAGGGCGCTGCGTTGAGCACGAGCGAGTACACCTTGATCGGCTCGTCGGCGCAGAAGGCGGGGTAGCCTGCAAGCAGCTCGAAGAGGAGCACCCCGACCGCCCATGAGTCCACCTCCTTGCCGTGCCCGATGCCCCGGAGCACCTCGGGCGCGGTGTACTCGGGCGTGCCAGCCAAGGTCCACGCACGCTCTGAGGGACTCTCGAGAAGCCGTGCATGCCCAAAGTCAACCAGGCTCAGGTACCCCTCGCCGTCGAGCACCAGGTTCTCGGGCTTGAGGTCGCGGTGCACAATGCCCAGACCATGCAGGTGCACCAGCGCCGAGACGACCATCGCCAAGTAGAAGGTGGCGGTGGCTGGCTCGAAGCGGTGGACCTCGCGCAGCAGGTAAAAGAGCTCACAGCCGCGCACCGCCTCCATGAGAATGTATCCGTCGCACGCGCCGTCGAGACGAGGCACGAACTGATGCGTGCACATGGCGAGGAGTGGTCATCAGTGGTCATCAGTGGCAATCAGTGGTCATCAGTGTCAATCAGTGGTCATCAGTGGCAATCAGTGGTCATCAGTGGCAATCAGTGGTCCTCAGTGGCAATCAGTGGCCATCAGTGGCCATCAGTGGTCATCCGTGGTCATCACGCACCTGGTGCGTGCACATGCCGAGGGCGCGCCTCTCGCGTAGGGCCTGCTGAGCAAGAGAGCTGTCGAGCGTCGGCTGCTCGTGGCGATCCTCGGCGCTGTGGGAATGGCGCTGCTCGTCCCCGCGCTCCGAATGGCTACTGGGGCTGTCCCGAGTACTCTCGGGACCGCCGCTCACAGTGCTGCCCGAGCTGCCGGTGCGCTGGTGGCCGCTGCCGCCCTCACCGCCACCAAAGCTCCCGTGGATGGAGAGGGCCACGCCGGAGATGGTGTTCGAGCGGCGCACGCTCGGGGGGCGGGAAGGCGACGTCGACCCCTTCGCACCCGGCTTGAGACGGCGCGGCGGGTCGCTCGGGCGACAAAAGACCTTCAACGCGTACTCCTGCCTCTGGAGCTTGCGCGTCTCGGCGCCGTCTCGGGCGTTGGGCGTCTCGGCGCCGTGCTGGGCATTGCGCGTCTCGGCGCCGGTGCTGCTCGCGTCGCTGGTGGGCAGGCACTTACGCACGAGGAGCACCTTCGACGCACCGCCCTCGCCGAGCAGGGCGGCGACCTCGAGGCTGCTAAAGGGCGGCGGGCCGGGCATCGGTCGGCGCAGGTGGTAGGGCACGATCCGGGGGGTGAGCACACCCTTGCGAAGCTCGTGGGTCGACGACAGGATGACGAGTGCGGCGCGGCGAGGCAGCCGGTAGGCGGTCACGCCCACGTGGGCATAGAGCGAAACAGGCGCGGGCTCCGAGCCGAGAGAGCCCAGCACGGCGCCCGTTGCGACGGGTCCCGTCGCGGCGGCTTCAGAAGGCTCACCATCGTGGGTCGCTCCGGCGGAGACCAGAAACGAGACGCCGTTGCCCGTGCGGATGACCTTGCGCAGGTCATCCCCCATGGCGCCCCGACGCGAGAAGCCGCGGTCGATCTCGCCCGCATCGAGATAGAGGAGCCCCTCCGAAATCTCGCCCTTGATCTGGAGCGTCGCGCCGGGCGGCGGACGGATCACTTCGAGCACGGTGAGCAGCTGCGCGCGCTGCGCGACAGAGGTGAAGGCGGCGCCCAGCGCCGGCTCGTGCTCCGCGAGCTTGCGCAAGATGAAGCTGCCACGGCTCTGCACGTCTATTGTCGAGGGCGACGTTGCCGAGAGGGCCTCGACGAGGGCCGCGACCGGTAGGCGGAGCAGACTGCAGCCGTGCTCGCCGGCAGTCACAGACGCGCCACTGCCGTCGGTCAGAGGCCCACTGCTGCGCAGGCCACCGCCGGGCAGGTCGATCGACGGAGTTCGGAGGGGCATGGCACCTGCTACGCCACTGCCTTCGCCGCGTGCGGCGGCGCCGTTGCTGCTGTAGCTGCTCTCGCCGCTGCCACTGTCGAGCTCGCCGGCGCCGCCGCCGCCGGCGCCGCCGGCGCCGGCGCCGGCGCCGCCGCCGCCGCCAAGGTCGAATGAGCGCCGACGCTTGGCCGAGCTCGTCCAGTCGTCCTTGTCCGTTGGGGAGCGCATCTCCAGCATCGCATCGCGTAGCGCCTCCTCACCAAGAGCCTCGCCCGCCCGGATCAATCGCCTCGGAGCGACCGGTAGCTGGCCGGCCTTTGCTGCCCCATCGCTGCTGCCAAAGCCCTGGATGCGCACTTTGGGACGGTGGATCTGGAGGCGATCCTCGAGCGTGCCCGTGACCACGATGTACAGCGCGTCCCAGGCTTCGCCCTTTCTGAGCAGCGACGCGCCCGGCGGCAGATCGACCTCCTGCAGCGCCGTCGCGAGGAGCCCGAGTTGCGTGTCACTCAGAGCTTCGAGCGCACCGACACGCCGAAGGACGCGGCAGGCCGAGTCGGCGCGGATCTGGCACGTGGCGAGCAGCGCGTACTGGAACGGGTCGCGGCGCAACACCCACAGGCTGCCCGCTTCGCGGCAGCGCACCGTCACAGTGTGCGTGCAGCTGCACACGAGGCCGAGATCTCCAAAAGCGTCGCCCCGTTCGTAGGTACGCACGGGTGTTGGGCCCGCCTCGGCGATGTAACCGTCAAAGGTGCCGGAGCTGATGACCGCGAAGGAGTCGCACACGGCGCCCTGTGCGGCGACCACGGTCCCCGGGCGCACCTTGACCTCGCGCATGCATGCGCGGACCACCTCGCGCCGAAGGCCGGGGGAGAGGGTGGCGATGAGGGGGTGCTTCGCAATCGATGCATGGAGCCAGCCGGGCACCTCCGCCGCATTCGCGACCGCCGCCTTGCGACTTTTGGCCGTGGGCGGTGAGAGTGGGGTCGCCGTCGGCTTCATGTGGAAGGCATCGGCCATCGCCTGCCCGAGAGAGCTTTGACGAACCACGTCAGACGGTAAGGCGCCGCCCTTGTCGAAGAGCTCCGTGCTCACCTCGAGGGCGAAGTCCCCTTCCCAGCCGGCGAGCGAGGTGCCCCCCGACTCATCGACCATGCGAATCGCGCGCGCGATCAGCGACGTGTACGAGGCGAGCCGCTCGGCCTGCTCTGCGGCTGAGGGTGGCCGCGGCACGGCAGCTGCAGCCGCTCCCCCCCCGACGGCGGCGGCGACGGCGGCGGCGGCGCGCTTGTCGAGAGACAAGAGTTCATTCTCTTCCTCGCCCGCGAAGTCGTCGCCGGCGAGCTCCTCCCACCACGGCAGCCTCAGCGCGTGTGGACCGTTGCTCCAGGCGAGCGTCGACAAGGCTGGGCGACGCCCGTGGATGCCGTACGCACCGCCGCTCGTCACGCCAGCGCCGCGGCTCTCAGAGGGCATATGCAGCGGCAGCGAGTCGAGCGAGATGCCACCGATGGTCGGCGCCGCCCACTCCTCGTCGTTGAACGAGAGCTCCTTCTGCGCCGAGGACGGCGGCTCCGGATACGCCAGCTCGTCATCGCGGATCCTCCGTGAGACCGGCAGCGCTACCTCACATCGCTCGAGCTGCTCGCTCATGGAGGCGAGGCGCAGCTCGACCGTGCGCAGCGTGTGCTCGTGCATCGCCATGAGCTGCGTCGCACCCTCGATGAGCGTCGCCTGCATAGCGCGGACGGACGCGAGCGGCACCTTGGCACCGCTGAGCTCGGTTTGGTGCCGACGCTCACGCCTGCGGCGCGACTCGAGCTCCTCGAGCTCCACCATGAGGCTGTTGACAAGCCCCTCGAGCGCCTCATTGCGCAGGACCAGGTCGTTTGTGCCGCTCTTCTCGACGCTCTGCTCGACGCTCTTCTCCTCCAACTCACCCTGGAGCTGGTCGATGATGCCCGCCAAGACTTCATTATGCCGAGCAAGCTCATCGGCTTTGGCTTCCGCTGCGCGACGCGCCTCTCGCTCAGCTCGCAGGGCAGCGTCGGCTGATTCGGAGCTGGACATGTGGGCGGCCAAACGTCCAACCCCCCCGGCGCTTCAGTGACGACGCGGCAGAAAGCCACCAGGCGGGGTGTCCGCAAGGGTCTCCATAGGTGCACCGCCCGCGATGCGACTCACTCGTCGCGGACGATCTCAAGGATTTTCGCTATGGGTTGTGGGAAAGTGGGGGCGATCACAGTCACCCGAACTAAGCACACTCGAACCGCGGGCATTTGAAATAGACTCAAGCCCCCTTGTTCAGGAATGCCGCCTGGGCTGCGGTCAGCCCGCCCAGCCGCCGCTCAGCGGCCTCCGCGCGCCGCGCGCGCTCTCGGCGCTTCTGCCACTCGGGATCTGTCAGCTCAGCGAGCCGCTTCCGCGCGGCGTCCACAACCTGTGCAGCCTCGCCACTGCTCGCGTCGCTGCCATCGTCGTCGCCGACGAGGGTAAGCGCGTGCTGCAGCGCCGCCTGCAACGCCTCGACCGCCTCGCCCTGCGTCGCCTCGCCTAATCTGGCAAGTGCCTCGTTCCTCACGCCCTCCTCCGCCTTTCGTCGCTCCTTGCGAGCCTTCTCCGCCTTCTTCTTCTTCTCCTTGGCCTTGGCCTTCTCCTTCTCTTCGCGCTCCGCCTCCGCCTCCTCCGTCAGCGCTGAGGGTACGTGGGCCTTGCCCCAGTCCCATTGCTCGGGCGATGCGGCCAGGTGGCGGCGAAAGGCGTTGCGCACCTCCTTGGACTTGGCCACGTCATACGGCACCTGAGGGGGGGGCAAGTGGAGCGGAGGCTCTCAGACGCACTCGGAAGCTTCCGACGCAATCAGACTGGGGCAATCAGACTGATTGCGTCCGCAATCGACTCGGAAGCCATCCGACGCAATCGGCTCGTTCGGACCCCGGGGACACGCGCCACGGCACCTTGAACCCGTGCTTGATGTGGGCGATCGTCGGGTCGTGCCCGGCCTCCAAGAGTTTCGTCACCTGTGGGGAGAGGGCGCCGTGGTGAGCACATGCATGCATAGGACGGCCGTTGAGTTTCGTCACCTCCGCTGCGTCGCCCGCCGCGGCCGCTTCGTGCAGCTCACACGGCAGCGCCTCCGCCGCCGCCTCCGCCGCCGCCATCTCCGCAGCGGCCGCCTGCGCAGCCGCCTGCGCCGCCTGCCGTCGCGCGGCCTCCGCGGCGGCCGCGCTCTCCAGTGCCGCCGCGGTCACCGCACGTTCTTCCGCCAGCTCCTCCGCGGACTGGCTCGCTACCGGTAGGAGTGCCGCCGCCTGACGCGCACAGCGTAGGTGCACGGCGACCCTCAGCGGCGAATCGGGCGACCTCAGCGGCACTCCGAGGGGCGATCAGTGGGGCGATCAGCGGGGCGGTCAGAGGTGCCATCGGAGGTGCGATCGGAGAGGTGGGGCCATCGGCGCACCTCAACCTCATCCAGATATTCAACTCGCGACAGGCGCGCGGCGACACGGGTCGTTTCGGAAAGGGTGGGCCGGTTGGTGTTGAAGGGGATGGAGCGTAGCCGACCGTCGGCCTTGCTGAGCGGCGCGTCCGCGCCCGCGTACAGTACCGCCGCGTTCGCCGGACCGGGCGCTGCGACCCAGACGATCTGCGCGATGCGAAGGTGCGTTGGAGCCCAGGCGCTCAGGAGCTCGCGGATTTCTTTGGAGAGCATGGCCTCATTGTGCCGCCGGATGGAGGAGCCGGCCGACTTGATCGTCTTGGCCGCGTCGGCCACCGACTGCCGCCCGCCTGCCTTGCGCCGTGTCACGTACCGGTGGAAGCACCGGTGCGCGAGTACCTTGAGGGCTTCCTCGGGGCGCTTGGCTCCCTTTGGCAGCGGCTGCAGCTCGCACGCCGCGGCGGCGAAGTGGCCGCCGCGGCAGAGGATGACGACCCACACGGGGCGCGGCCGCGTGGCCGCGAGCGCGCGCAGGCACTGCGGCACGCTCGCAAGCGGCATGTCCGCCGCTGCCACGCCTGGAGGCACGAGCGCGCTCTGCCATACGACGAAGACGTGCCCGTCGGCGTCACGCAACGCTACGCGGCCGCCTCCGAGGCTCGCCGCGTCTGCGCGCTCGTCGCCGCCGTCGTCGTCGTCGCCGTCGTCGTCGTTGTCGGAGCCCGAGAGCTCCTCCTCGTCCGCAAGCGCGTCTGTCTCGACCAGCTCGTCGAAGCCGGCCTCCGTGACGGGCGGCAGCCCACGCAACGAACGCTTGAGGTTGTACCGATACCAGTCGGTGTGGCAGTGCTCGCGCAGCGCCGCTGCGCTCTCGAACCACAGGTCGCTCACACGGCAGAAGACGCGCGCGTCGTCCGTGGCAGGAGCCGGCGCGCTTGCGTGCTCTGCGGCAGGAGTGGGCGCGGCCGAAGGCGCAGTCGGCTCGTTGGCGAGGATAGCACCAGCGAGTTGCACGCCGACTAGGTAGGCATCGTCGAGTGACACGATGGGCTTCGTGCGCTGCTGCAGCGGCGCGTTGAACATGAGCCGAGGAATTTGATGAGAAAATGAGCGATCCTGGCGATACAAATGTATACGACCGACGAGCCCGGCTCTGCATCCGAAACCAAGACAGGCGTTCGCCTGATTCCCGCTACAGCTTTCGCCTCCGGCGCGTAACCGTCAGTTACGGGCCTTTCTGACGCTGAAAGACACTCGCGAGGGAAGAAATGTGTGCGACCGCCTTGTTGCGCGGAGGCTCCCCCCATGTGGAGCGCGCGCGGCCGGCGCGAATGGTCGAGGACGTCGATCCACACCGCCTCGGGAGCCACAGCAAACGGCCAGGGAAGGCGAGCGGTGCAGCGTCGCTCATGCATCGAGCCGCGGCCAGAGCCTCGTTGGGGGGGGGACCACAATATGGGGGCCGCCTTGCTGCGGCGGGTGCTGCGGCGGTGCTGCGGGTGCAGCGCGAGCGGCGAGTGCGGCGGGCGCAGCGGGTGGAGCGACTCCAGCGGGCTGTTCAGAGTGCCCCGCATGCCCCACGCCCCACCCCAAGTGCTGCCCCATCTCACGCTCGGAGGTCGACTCTCTCGCTGCACCCTGACAGACCAACTGCTGCTAAGCGGGCCACCGTTGTGAGACCGTCTCCAGGCCGGAGGTCCTTCTTTCTCTGCGATCGATGGCTCGCGGACTCTTGCTCGCGATCGTCGCCGTGACGGTCTCGGCACAGTCTTCCCCCCCACCCCCCGCCCCAACAATCTTTTGCTCCAACGAGTGCATCGGAATGCCCACGTACGCTTTGGACGGCATCTGCGACGACGGCGGCCCGGGCGCCGAGTACCCAGATTGCCAGTACGGCACCGACTGCGCGGACTGCGGCCCGCGCCAACTGCGGTCCCCGTCGCCGCCCTCGCCGCCGCCGAGGCCGCCGCCGCCGCCGCCGCCGCCGCCGCCGCCGCCGCCACCTGCAGCGCCGTGCCCCGGCGGGAGCGTGTTCCCTGTGACGCTGACCACACGGACCTGGGCGAGCGAGATGAGCTTCATGATTGACGGCGTCACAATCACCTCGGGAGGGCTGGTCAACAACCAGATGTACACGTACTCGCGGTGCCTCACCCCGGGTTCGCACACACTCGTCCTCCAGGACTCGTATGGGGACGGCTGGCACGGAGGGTATGTGACGATCAACGGCGTCAACTACGGCACGGCCTTCATCACCGGGTCCTCCCAGACGCACGAGTTCTATATCGGCACCGCGCCGCCGCCCTCGCCGCCCTCGCCGCCCTCGCCGCCCTCGCCGCCGCCGCCGCCGAGGCCGCCGCCGCCGCCGCCGCCGCCGCCGCCGCCACCTGCAGCGCCGTGCCCCGGCGGGAGCGTGTACTCTGTGACGCTGACCACACGGACCTGGGCGAGCGAGATGAGCTTCATGATTGACGGCGTCACAATCACCTCGGGAGGGCTGGTCAACAACCAGATGTACACGTACTCGCGGTGCCTCACCCCGGGTTC
>Ga0210243_100940_pt1 | contig 23737 bp, 28 predicted proteins | sample ChrtobMeP5a_32mM_FD_155461 | JGI IMG/M metagenome (GOLD analysis project Ga0210243, IMG submission 155461) | Chrysochromulina tobin associated microbial communities from unialgal haptophyte culture, Seattle, Washington, United States - P5a_32mM | ecosystem: Host-associated > Algae > Haptophytes >...
GCGCCTGGAACAGCTGGCTGAACACAACGTGCTTCGTTTGGAGGCACGCCGGGTTTGCGAAGAAGCGCTGGACGATGGCGAGCCCCGAGAGGCAGGCCGTCTCCAACGCCTCCAGGCGCCCTGCGACTGAGTCCAGGTCGCATTCCGCCACCTCGGCCGCCATCTCGAGGAAGCGCTCGTCCTCGATGATAGCCCGCCTGAGCGCCGCGTCCGTGACGCCCTTGAGCGAGACAGATCTCGATGCCAGGTCCTCCGTCTCCGGCGCCAGCGCATGCCGATCCGCCGACGCAGATTTCCACTCGGCCGCCTCCAACCGGAAACGGCGCACCATCTCATCGACTGGCAGGGAGACGTTCCAACACTGCACAAGGAATGCAGCGTGCTCCTGCACGAGCACATCGACCGCGTCCAGGTGCTCGAACAGGGATGCCCCATCGCGAAAGCCTCGCGCAAAGGGTGCTAGAGTTCGAACGACGGTCGCTCGAGAAGACCGATTAGGTGCCCGCTGCAGAACCGCGTGCAGCGCAGCGTAATCGTGCCCGATGTACTCCAGCCGAGCGGTCGTGACCTTATCCTGTCGCGGGATGTCTCCGGAGTAGGAGATCGCGTCTATGAGCTCCGCCTCCTTTGAGTCTGTCAAGAAGGAGTGGCTACGCAAAGCGATTGGCAGCAGCTCGAGGGCATCCGAGAACGCTGGGAACTGCCGCGCAGCGGCGGCGTCGCCCACAGCGCTGCTCCTGGTCCCCAGGTGCGTGCACAAGCCAGTGAGCAGCGCATCAGCCACCCCTCGCACGTGCGAGGTCGGATCGCTCCGAGCTACTTGCGAGCACCGGTCGGGTGCGGCCAATCCGAGCGAAAGGAAGGCTGAGAACGGGAAGATGGATGTGTTATCCAGCCGCGCCTTCAATTGCACGAGGTGCAGCCAGGTGAGCTCCGTCGGTCGGGATGGTGGTACTGCAGCAGCTGCTGCCACGCCCGGCACGGGCGCCACCGCCGCGACCGCGGGCCTGCCGCGAACCGCCCTCACCGCTGGCACCCCGGCCCTTGCCCTGACGGCGGCCACGGCTGCAACAGCAGGTATTGCGGCAATCCCTGCCACAGGCGCAACCGCGAGCACCCGAGCCGTCCCACCGAAGAAGAACGGCGAGGGAGTCTCCAGATCACCGACCCCCAGAAGGAAAGGAGAAGGAGAGGGGGCACGCGGCAGCGCCGCCTCCAGCCTATCTTGGAGCAGGCGGGTGGAAGTGAAGACCACCGCAAAGACGCCGAGAGATTCGTAGGCGTCGGCGCATTGCCCCAAGAAGCCCGGTGTAACCATCGTGGTAAGCTCGGACATGGCGAGGATGGTGCGGGATGCGACCACCCCTTCATCCACGTGCATTGGAAGACAAAGTACTGCTTGCAGAACAAGAGCGGGGGCTGCTACCTCTCCTGGATGCGCAGGCCCAGCATCGAGCCAGCCCAGGTCAGGCAGCGCGCGTCTTGCCGCGCATCGAGCGTCCACTCTTAGATAGTCCAGTTCGGGCAGACCCGTTGGCGGAGCGCATCGAATGAAGACATGAGATACCACCGGTGGGGCGAATGGTGCTGCCGGGGCAGCAGGTGCAGGCACGATCCCTCCTGCGGCAGCCATTGCAAGTGGATGCCGAGCCGAAGGATGCCCTTAGAAGCTTGGAACGTAAGGCCTTGTGTGTGTCCCTTGCACGATCAGAGTGCGCGCTCAGCTCACTCTTGACACGACACGAGGGCGATCGTGACAAACCTTAAGAGCGACGGACGGACTGGTTTCGTTCATTGAGTCCGTTCGTCAAAATGGTATGATGTCACTGTGAATGGACGGATATTCTCCGGTATGCATGCATGCTTATTCCCGCCCGCTGTGTGCGCGCCGCTCAGCGCCGGAGCGAGCGCCCTACCGCCCCTTATAGTTGCTTGCCCCTGAAGACAACCAATCTAACGCCTCAGCGTTAGAAACAACCTTCTGTGAATACTGGCGGAGTTCGTTACGTATATAACGCAAGTACGTCCAAGGACACGTCATGTCCACAACGCAAGTACGTCCAAGGACACGTCATGTCCACAACGCAAGTACGTCCAAGGACACGTCATGTCCACAGCGCAAGCAACGAAAGCACCCATTCGTCGATCGGCCCGGGCAGACAATAGTGCGCGCAGTCGCCGTGGGCGCCTCGCCGTGGGGGCATGTGCCCACCGGGCCGCGTGAGGGTTGCAGGGTGCACGTGGAGGAACGTGACCTCATGCGAAGCCGCCACCGAATGGGCCACCTGATTCTGACGCTCAAAATCGGCCCAGTGGTACGCAGCGCTCACGTTGTCCCGTGCCAAATAAGGAAAGGGCCTCGGCAGAGGATCTTCGAGGAGATGGCATGAGGGGATGGATGCATGCGTCGACCGGTAGACCACCTCGTGCACATGGAGCAACTCCGTTCGAGCCGCTCGACGGAGCGCATGCAACGTGCTGAAGGTTGCATGCAATTGCTGAGTGATGAGCCCATCGGGCACAAAATGCATGCCCCTATTGAGGACCATTAGGTCAGCCTCCGCCGCCGCTTCCGCCCACTCACACATCAGGTATGGGCGTGGCAGTGGTGGCGCAGGTGGCGTCGGTGGAAGGACCGGCGGAGACGGCGGCGCCGCCTCGGGCGTTCGACGAGGGGTGCGCGCCGTCATGAGCGCGAAAAACGAAGCCCTTTTGGCGGCCGTCGTCCCCTTGCCAGATAAGGCAAGGGCTTCGTTCCGAATGAATCTCACACGCACTGCAAGCGGCCCCGCGCCGCACGCAAGCGTGTCCAGGTTGAATTCGTGCATCGGGGCGAGCGCCGCAAGGTACCTGATGAGAAAGGCCATCATAGGCCATCAGAGAGGCCCACAATCCGATCGAATCATAGGGCTAATCCAATAGGTACCAACCCAATGCTAATCCAAGGCTCATCCAAGGCCCACTTTCAGACCCGCAGTCATAGGCCATCAGAGGTCATCGGGTGCGAGGCAGCACTAGGTATCCACGGCCCACTTTCAGACCCACAGTCATAGGCCATCAGAGGCCATTAGAGGCCATTAGCAGCTCCCGGTGGAAGTACCTGATGAGAAAGGCCATCATAGGCCATCAGATACCATTAGAGGCCATCGGGTGCGAGGCAGCTCCCGGTGGAAGTACCTGCGGTCCTTGAGGCATCTCGGCTGTGATCTCGGCTGATCTCGGCCGTATCTCGGTTGGGGATCGTGCGACCGTTCGGGCAGCTGCGGGCGCGAGGTATGAGCTCCGAGAGCCATTGCAAATGAGGTGGCTAGCTGCCCTTGGACAGAGTCGCCCACGAAGAGCACCGTGCGCCCGGCATGACGCGTGCAGAAGCTCGATGCGAGCGTGCGGAGAGAGGGCAGCTCAGGCTGGCCCTTTCGTAACTGCGCACATCGAGCGCACATCGAGCTCACATCCATCAGCCATCGCCGCCTCTCACACTCATCGCAACTGGCAATCAGACGGGTGCAATCAGAGGCGATCCAGCTGGCTAGAGGCCATCAGGTGAGGCCATCACACCTGCTCACACCCATCACCCTCCGCTTGCCACGCATACATCACAGCCGCACGGGGGGGCCTCACAACCCCATGTCGCAAATCGTCGTCACACGCGCCCCACCACCAGCGGGAGTAGTTGAAGCCCGGGAACAGGTCCGTGGACAAGAGGTACGGCTCGCCAGCGGCTATAGGCAGAGCGGCCCAACGTCCCTTTCCATGCGCAAGGCACCGTGCCGCCGCCGCCTGCGCACTGCGGTCACGCGGCAGTCGGAGCCATGCCTCGGAGGCTGCTGGCGTGACTGCATGAGGGATCGAGAGCCCGACCACGACGCCCGACTCGACGCGCTGACGGCGGGCGGCTAGAGTCGCGCCGAGCTGTGCGATGGCCGCCTTGCGCCCGTTCTCGGATGAACTCGACAACGAGGCGTCACTGACACTGTGATTGGTCAAGCAGCGGAGCAGAACGCTGGCGAGCCCAGAAGCCTCGTTGCCACGAGAGCACTTGACGCGCGCATGTGCAGAGAGCGTCATCGTCACGTTTGCGAGCTGATGCAGAGGGCCCGTGCGATAGCAGTAAAAGGCGCCGCCAACCTTCGATGACATGTACGGCGCGTCCATCGGCTGACGCGCACGAAGCAAGTTGGAGCGTGCCGCAGTGTCGCAGTGCTGTGTGCACCACTCGTCGAGCTCGCGATCGCACCAACGACTGGGCGAGTAAGGTTGATCGGAGTTCATGCCGCGAATGGCGTCAACTCAATCTTTGCGATGGAGGAGGCGTGCCCACCAGTGAGAAGTTTTTCGAGAAGTCACATGAGAAATGCATGCCGTGATACTGTAGCCCCGCCGTTGCCCGCGGTATGCTTTATTTGAAGGGGAAAACAAGGGTTGCTAGGCAATTCGAGGTACATGTACAATCGATGACTCACTGCATTGACTGGCAGAACGCACATGCCCATCGCCTACAATATGGGGTTTTGAGTTTTGTCGTGGGTTTCCCTGGGAGTTGGTTTCGGGTAGGGGAGACTTCCTTTCAAGCGCCACTGTATTTGTGTGGCGCCTGTTTGTTGATTTGGACTTCGCGGAGGACACACAGACCAACAAGAATATGCGTTGCGCTCGATGTCGTCCAGTCAGTCGCACTGATTCTCATGTGAAGGCGATTTTAGAGAGATGCGTCCGATGATGTCAATCGGTTGGTTTCTGAGGAACGGAGGTCTTCGGAGATTCGACGGTGTTCCTTCACCGAAACGGAGGTCCTCGGGACCCGCGCACTGCATTCGCGCAACCCCAAAAATCAGCATGTCCCGCGTCGTCATCGTCGGAGGCGGCCTCGGCGGCGTGTTCACAGCCAAAGCACTCAAGGGCGCCATCAGCAAAGGCATCCTCGAGGTGACGCTTGTCTCACCGGCTGAGTTTGTGGAGTGGCCGGGTGGCCACATTCGCGGGCTAGCAGTGCCGAAGGAAGCTGACCGGTCCTTTGCGCCATCGGTCGTCGCCTGCGTGAAAGGCGCGAAGGTTGTCCAAGGAAAGGCCATCTCGGTGACTAGCGATGCGGTTATGGTTGCAAGTAATGGCCAATCTGAACCTGTCACGGTGCCGTACGATCTGCTGGTGATTGCAACCGGCGGCCGTTATGCGAATCCAACCACGGCCTTCCTCAAGTCCCCAGAGGTGCGATCCCGCTGCAGCATCGCGGCAGGAGTGCCCCATCTATCTCGCCTGGCTGACAATACGCCCCGCACTTCCTCTGCCTCAGAACGCGACGGGGCTTAAGGAGCGCGTCGCGGAGATGCAGGCCAAGAGCTCCGCCCTTGCTTCGGCGAAAACGGTGACCATCGTCGGAGGCGGGGCCACCGGGATCGAGCTGGCGTGCGACATCTGCCACTTCTATCCGCAGACGAAGGTACGTAGTATGCTCGATAGAGAGCGCCACCCGGTGCCGTTCTGGCTCACCCTCTGCGCTTGCTCGATGCTGAAGCTCAGCTGCGCAGCAAAGCTTGCCTTGCCTCGGCCTCTGCACATTGGTGGCACAATCATGACCAGCGTAATAACCCTCTATCTTTCAGGTGACGCTCGTCAGCAAGGGTACAATCGGGGGCATGTATCTCCCGAAGGTGCAGAAGCAGATCATGAAGCACCTTACGCGCCTTCCGAATCTGTCCATCAAGTCAGATACCGTGGTGACACCTGGCGAGGAGCCTGCCGAGCTACAGGCGGATGTCCTCTACTACACCACTGGCTTCACACCCAACACCGAGTTCCTGCAGGGAGGAGCCCTCGCCTCTGCCCTCGACGCACGTGGCATGCTTAAGGTGGACCGCGACACGCTTCTGGTGCAGGACCAGTCCAAAGTCTTCGCCATCGGTGACATCATCACGCCCGGGCTGATGGACAGTCCGTTTATGTCGGGGTACACCACTCAGCAAGAGGCGCCCAAGCTGGCCAAGAACCTCATCGCTGCGTGCAGCGGGAAGCCGCTCAAGCCGATGGGTAAGCCCCCCGCGAAACGCGGAGGGGTTATCTCGCTTGGACCCAACAACGGCGCGGGTCATTTCGACAACTTTGTCCTCCCGCAGTGCATGGTCGCCATGATGAAGTCAAAGGATCTCTTTCGCAAGAAATTGATCAACGCCTTCCAGAAGGCCTGAGTCAGGACGGAGTGGCGGTGGGTGCTGGAGTGGGCACAGGTAAGTCGGGGTCCGACTGGATCGCGAATCCGTAGCGGGAACAAGCGCCCTTGGCCAGGGCTGCTTGGCACCCATGCCTTCGAATAGGCCCGTCAGTGTGCTTTTATGATTTATTTTGAAGGGATCCCTAGGCAATTTGTGGTTTTCGTAATTGTTAATTCGAGGAGTTCGTGTGAGACGCCGCGCGTGCCGTGGGGTGGCGGAGACGGGCGACCGGCGCCCAAACCCCGCGGAGGTCCGTGGCGTCTGCGTGCGGCCCGGCCGTGGGGAGTCCGGAGTACTCGGGCTGCCGGGGGACTGTGACCACCAAGACGGAAGAGCAAGATACGACAGATGTCATCCACGCACGTCCCCGCCGTCATGCACCAGCCGGCCGTCATCAAGCGTTCTTGGATCTTGCCCATCGCGTTCAACGTTGCTACAAGACCACGTGACCACCGCCCATGGCCTTCTACAAAACGACTTGAACACCGTACACGCGACTTGTACACCTGAACACCCTGCGCCGGCTCTCTCCTCTCCCGTTCTGGGGCGGTCTCTCTTGCTCTCGGCTCCGGTGCGACACAACCCATTCTCGTAACTCGTGGTGGCCAGGCAATGCCCCACGCTTTCGGGCCTCTCACACATGTACGAGTACACTACACATGATCTCTCCAGCTAAGTGTCCGTCTGCCACTTCAGGGCCACCGAGCGCCTCGCTGCTGAGAGTCCTTTACTGCACTTGCGCTTGGGCGACAACCTGACAATTAGTAGAGGTTGATCGCCTCCAGCTCAAACTCAAAGGCCGTCATCGTCGAATCATACGAGCCCGAGCCCACCTGCTTCTTGGGGAGCGCCATCTTCTTCGAAGCCACGTCCTTCGGCTCTTCCCAGGGGGGAAGCTGGCCGATGGCCGCCTCGGTGCGGTCGATCTCGAGGAGGTGCTGATAGTACTGCGGAAGCGCAAGGTCAAGTGCACGACTGAGCAGCGGCAGTGTTTGCCCCGGTGTTTGCGCATACATGGCAGAGATGGTGTGCGGTAGAGTGCGCGCACTTCGGGCAGCTCAAGCTTGCGCTTGGGGGACCGATTGAGGGGCTCATCGTCATCAAAGGGTGGCAGCCGCTCTGTCGACAGCTCGGCGAGGTCGACCTCAAGCTGTTGCCGGTAATACTGCGTGGGTGGCATGTTCACCGCTCAGTGGCGTGCGCTCGCAGGTAAGGTGTGGAGTCAGAGCGCGGTCGGACGAGCGCGCACCTCGTCGAGGGAATGGGCCCGCTTGAGCCAACGATGTGCGTAGATGACGACGTTTGCGACGTATTCGAAATGGCCAATGGGCGACTGGCTATAACCGTCGTCCTTGGGGTCGACGGGGAGAGCTCGAAACAGGTCGGCGGGCGTAATCTGCACCTCAGCATCCATCCACGTCGTGACATCCATCGCCATCGGGATGGCCAGGATTTGCGAAATGCGTTGCAAGAGAGGGGAAGACGGGGTGGCTGCCCTCGCGAGAGACCTCGAAAAATCTGTCATCACACTGTACCAAAAATGGAGCGGGGTTTATTGCAATCAAAGGTTTTGACGAACTCGAACGCCGCGGCGAATTCCCTCACCCACGTGTCCGACGCTCAACCGATTACGCTAGTGAGGAGCATTTTGTAACTGCACATATGCACCACCCTGCCGCTCGCTGCCCGATACTTCTCCCTTGATACATTGTGCGGGATGGTGAAGAGTGAAGTGATCGGGGTTGGCCCCGCATCTTGAACTTCATTGTGCTACGAGATCCACGGGAGATACCCGCGTCTCTGGTCTCTCCTGCCGTCCCGCGGCGTCCCGCGGTGACTGTGCCGTGTCCGATCCATTGCCGATCCACGCCCGAGTCGGTAGAGAAGGTACCCGAGCGGCGAGTCGAGAGAACTTTGTAACTTACCAAGCTACCTACATGTACACATTGGCAGGACCCCCTGAATTGCGCGTGGGGGAATTTGAAGGGGATGTCGGCGTGAGAGTAAGGCGGCATGCGACATGGAACATGGAACGGCACCTGGTGACACGACGGGACCCGGGCATGGAAACCTGCTTGTTCTCCTCGCTGCTTGTCGTGGGCTCGGGGCTTGTCATCAGTCCTTACCGATGTGTCTTGAACCCCTCCTAATTGTCTCTTGCTGTCCGTTTCTTAGCGTCGTTCACAGTTCTTGTGTCGCCTGAAACGCGAGTCGATGAGTACTACAGCTCTCGTCAGTACAGACGCTGTACGCCATGAGCGGTTCGAGCACGTTTCTAATTCTCCGGTGGATCGGACCCTCGACCGTTGAGAGACCGTACCTGGTACGGTACTACACCGTTATCTTGTAACACTGTTGAAACACTTCTGAAACACGCCACCACAGATGCGGGGCTCCAAAGTGCTCGCGAACCAATTGTGCATTCGAGCAATCTAGGGGTCAATGTGCGACTCCGATCGACGACGATCGGGCCACAGCTTGGGCGGCTTCCACGCGTCGGACCGGTAGCTGTCCTGCATCTCCTGATATTCGTCCGCCTCCTCCTGATCTCGAAACGGGATGGCAGGCGATAGAAACGTGCCGCTGAGGAGGGCCACCATGGGCACAAGCGCCGCGACAATGCCGACCAGGAAGACGAGCAGAGGCAACCGGAACATGAGGGCGCTCGGTGCGGAGCCGATGGCGGTCGAAGCAAGCTGGAAGGTCAGCGCCGCGAAGCAGAGCGTCGTCACCGACCAGAAGCACGCAAATGCGACCGGCACGCTCAATTGTCTCGTATCCGCTCGGGCTTCCAAACCCTTGGCTGCGGCCGCAGCAGCAGAAACAGCAGGTCCAGCAGCGGCGCCAGTGAGAACGCCGGTGAGGACGGATCCAGCACCGTTGGCAACGACGTCCGCGATGCAAAGCCTCGGCTGCGCGTGGCGGGAACATACGAGTTTGGATACAAGTGGAAGTGCATCGACGCCGAGGAGCGAGCCCTGACAGGGCGTTATAGCGCAAGATGCGCTCCGGCTCTGTAGGAGGGCGAAGGCGATCTGCAGGCGTCGCATTCGCTCGCGAAAAGGTCAGCACATTTGTCCATCGATTCACAGTGTCACCTACCTAAGCGAAGTTAGCTGCATGACCTCGGAAGATCTCACCAAATCAATGCAGGTGTCGAGATGGAGAGGGAGACGGGAGAGAGGAGCAGGAGGGGCGGCTTTCCGTACGGTCGACAGTGCTGAACGAGCTCCGAGCTATGCTGCCTCCGAGGACCGAGCGCGGAGACGTCAATGGCGGAGATATTTGTCCCGATACGCGATAGGCGATTGGTGCTCCGACTTTTGTGTAACTTTGGTCAGAGAATGAATTACGTATGGTTTCCGAGTCGAGGCACACACGCCGATGCGCGCGAGAGGTCAAGGAGCTGGACCGACTTTCGGCAGCATCGACCGGACGGATAAGTGAATACGGTGGTCACATTGAGCGAGAAAGGCGGCACCGCAAAGTCCAGGGCATGGTGCCCTTGGCGACTGATCTCCATGTTCGTGGTGAGATTCTGGGCCATCTCTTGCACGAAGATCACATACCGGAAGCGTGCGGGACAGCCCCGGACGGAGAGGTCGAGAAAGTGGTTGATGTCGGCCAGAGGAAGATGGATCAGTGTGTCCTTTGTGAACACAGATCAGCGGTTGGCAACGCCGCCATTGTCATGCTGCCCACTTGAAATGTCGCGTTGGTCAGCCCAAACGATGCGGCACCGCGCTTCGAAACCAAGGCTGCGTTGGCATCCACCTGTTCTTTGAGGAGATCCACGCCAGTGTAGCTGAGATTGGGCCAATGCACGCCAGCCTGCCAGCCAGATGGCCAGTGACCGCAAGAAGCCTCCACCATGGATTTCACGTCTGAAGTTGCCAGCCACGCCAGCAGCCACTTTACCAGTGGCTTGGCTGCTTTTGGCGTTGATCCGATGCCGCTCACAGCACCAACGACCTTGCCTGCCGCGAAAGCCTTCGTGCGCTGGCGGTATACTTCCCAATTGTTCGGCTGTTTGAAGTGGGAGGTGGCGACCATGATTAAGGGAGCGCGCGCGCGCGCCGAGTCGCACCCCAATTACACTGGGCCTGCGTGTGTGTGCTTGATGCTTTCGTGAACGTCCATTCACGAAACCCTGTTGATGCATGCGTCAAGCGGATGCGAGTTTTACATTTGCATCGGCTTTCCAATCGTGACGTGATAGGTGATCCCGGTACATTTTTCCGACAACCCCGCCTGTACAAGTGTACATGTACGGTAAGAACAGCGGCACCACACCGGAAGATCCTCGGGGGCGTCCCCTCACCCTTGAAGATCAAGATGATAGATGTGCGGACTGTCGAATTTCAGATTCGAGCCGTGGCATCCCTAGGCGTGACCAGCACGCGCGCGAACCGGCCGACCCATGCCCCAGCTGCGCTCACCCCGACGATGAGCCACGCCGTGCCTATCTGGCTAAGTGCACCCTCCCCAAATATGGGCAGCGCGGCGCGCCGCCCGCCGGTGAGCGGGTCGCACGGCGGCGGGGTGCCGTCGGCGCAGACGCAGATGCCGCGAAGGGTGTCGCATTGCTCGCCGAAGCCGAAGGCGCATCCGGCCGCCGCTCGAGCCGCGCCGTGTTGAGCGGAGGGCTGGGGCGCGCTCGCCGCCGTGCCGCCCAACTCGGCGCCTTTGGTGGGCGCGGACTCGCATGAGTGCTCTCCCACCGTGTATTGCCAAATCGGGAGCGACGCGCCGTCGTGAGCACCATGGCCACCGACGAGCAGGAGGGAGATTGGGTCCGAGATTGGGGCCGAGATTGGTTCCGAGATTGGGTCGTCGTCCTCGAGCGACGCGTCGTGGTGGGCGGTGCGCGTCGTGATGGGCAGCAGCACTGCCCAGCTGCCTACACGAGGGGCGCCGCCGGCTGAGGCGTGGAGCGCTGCCCATTGCAGCGTCGGGAGATTCAGCCGCCAGAGCGCGTCCATATTAGGCAAGCGCCCTCCCATATTAGGAAAGCGTCCTCCCGAAGGCGGGGCCTCGCCACCGACGATGAAGAGATAACGGCCGACGAGCGCACTAGCGTGCCCCGCACGTGGCGGCGGCGCGGCGGCGGCGGCCTGCCAGCCGGCCTGACCGCCCTCGCGCACGCCGCCGTCGGGGGAAGTCAATCGTGCCCAGGCGAGCCCGCCGCTATGGCCTGGACCTCGGCGTGGCACATCGCGCGGACGACTCCAGCCTGATGAGGGGGGCACTCAGCGTCTGATGAGGGCGGCAATCACGGACGACTCCAGCCTGATGAGGGGGGCACTCAGCGTCTGATGAGGGCGGCAATCAGTGAGGTCATCTCAGCAGGGGGAGGGAGAGTTGACCAACGTGGAGGTGCCTGATCAGGGCGGCAATCAGGGAGGCGCGCCCTCAAAGGTGCTCTCCGTCGCCATCCGTCGCAATCCATCGCAATCAAGCGCCATCAACGTACTCGGATCGACCGCAATCAAGCGCAATCAAGCGCCATCAAGCGCCATCAGCGTACTCGGATCGAGCGCCAGTAGCCACAAGTCATCGAGGCGCTGTCCGGAGCGCGACGATCCCGCGTAGAGCAGCAGGCAACGGCCGGCGCTCCCGTCGGCCGCGCACACGTGCGCCGCGAGCCCGTACACGGGCCCGCTGTACAGGTGTGCCGAGTGCGACGAGCGAGCGCACGGGCGCATCGAGGCGCCGTAGTGGGCAGCGCCGTAGTGGGCGCCGCGTTGCGTCTTGCCACGGGCGAGCGATGCCGCCGCCTCGGTCGCCGCCTCCGCCGCCTCGGTCGCCGCCTCTGCTGCGGCAGCCTCGGCCACTCTGTCCAACGGCGCGCTGCTGGGTGCCGTCTCGCGCCGCACCGCTGCGGTCCAGCCGGCCGCCGCAGCCTCGTCCGCAATCTCGTCCGCAATCTCGTCCGCAACCTCGCCGACAGGCCGCTGCCCCGCCCGTGCCGATCGAGCCGGCTGCTCTACCGGCGGCTCTACCGGCGGCTCTACCGGCTGCTCTACCGGCGGCTCTACCGGCGGCTCTACCGGCGGCTCTACCGGCTGCTCTAACGGCTGCTCTACCGGCTGCTCTAACGGCTGCTCGACCGGCTGCTCTAACGGCTGCTCTACCGGCGGCTCTACCGGCTGCTCTAACGGCTGCTCCGGCTGCAGGGGGCTCCCGTTGCCAACGGCTCTCGCTGCTCGCGCGTTGCTCGTCAGTCGGCGCCGGGAGGGCGCGAGGGCGGCGCCCGGAACGGCGCGTGCGCGCGCGCTCAGGGGCGGCACGCCGAGCGGCAGTTCGGCCGCGGCGCACGGTGCATCCGTCGGAAAGGAGAGCCGGGTGAGTCGCCAACGGCCATTCGCGCCTCGGCTGAAGAGGACGAGGTCGTCGAGCGCAATCAGGGACGCCTCGGGTTCAGCGGCATCGGCAGCGGCGGCGGCGACGTACTCGGCGTGGCTTGCGTTGCCAAGGGCGCTGGCGCGCGCGAGCGTCGCCACCCGGTTCGACTGAAGCCCGCCGAAGACGAGGAAGGCCGCATCGCTTGGGCCACGAAGGAGGAGCGGACCAGAGAGCGGCGGCAGCGCCGTGAGGGAGTGCCCCGCACGCGCGAGCATGGGCGCGAAATGGTCCTCGGCGCCCGAAGGCATCCACTTGGCGGCTCGCGAGGACGCGTCCAGGCTCGCGACCATCGCGTCGCCCACCGGAAAACCATTCGCTCCGAGACCGCCGACCACGAGGAGCTCGTCGGGTGAGACGGCAGCGGCCGCATGCTGGCGTCGCGGCGGAGGGACGGCGAGGCTCTCGATGGCCGAGAAGCCCACTGGCTCATCTCCACGGCCAACGCCGTCCAATAGGTAGAGCCGCGAGCTGCGGCTGCTCCTGGTGAACGCCCCGGGCAAAGGGTGCTCGCCGCCAAAGAGCAGGAGGCGCGAGGGCGAGAGGTAGGTGACGGTGTGGCCGATGGTCGCGGAGGGTCCAAGCGCCGCCCTGCGGCGCGCGAGCCACTCGCCCACCTTGGGCGGACCAGCGGGGGCCGACGAGACGCTCGCGTTCTCGCCGGCTGGCCTAGACACCCTCACGATATCCATTTGTCGCGCCGGGCCGATTACACGCGATGGTCAATTTCTCACGCGCTGCGCGCCACTCTGTCGAAGCTGCAACACCGTTGATTCCCCTAAGAAGGCACTTTCTCTGTGTCACGTTCACGTTCACACCGTGTAGCTTGCGCGTGCCGTCAATGGCGGAGGAATACGTACCGCTGCGTGCGAAGCGCGTGGCCACGGAGTCGTTGTCGGGCAAGCGCATCTCACACATCCAGTTTGGCACCTTCTCGAAAGAGGAGGTCGAGCGCTCGTCCGAGTTCGAGGTGATCACGAACAAGGGCTACGAGCAGCCGTCGCGCACGCCGGTCACGGGCGGCGTGCTCGACCGTCGGCTGGGCATCTCGGACAAGCACTCGGCGTGCGCAACGTGCGGCCTGCGTCTGCAGGAGTGCCCGGGCCACTACGGCCACATCAAGCTCGCGCTGCCCGTCTTCCACGTCGGCTACTTTAAGCAGCTCATCGCGGTGCTGCAATGTATCTGCAAGACGTGCTCACGTGTGCTGCTGCACGGCGAGAAGCGTGCGCGCTTCGCGAAGCAGCTTTCGCACCCACTCGTCTTGAACGACTACGTACGCCGCACCGCCGCCATGAAGCGCATCGTCGAGATGTGCAAGAAGGAGCGCGAGTGCCCTCACTGCGGTGCCCTCAACGGCATTGTCAAAAAGGTGGGCTCGATGCGCATCCTGCACGAGAAGTTCAAGGAGAAGGACAAGTCCGAGCGGTTCGCGATCACGCGTAACGACTTCAAGGCCTCGTTCCACGCCGCGAGCCAGGTGCTGGCCACTGATGAGCCCTGGTTGCACCATATGGCCACTGATGAGCCCTGATTGCCCATCTGATGGACCCTGATGAGCCCTGATTGCACCATATGGCCACTGATGAGCCCTGACTGCACACCTGAGGGCCCCTGATGAGCCCTCCTCGGCACGACTTGTTCGACGCCGCGAACTGACAGGCGCCCGAGGTGTGAACGTTCACACCGAGGGCGCCTTTCGCGGTGTGGCACTCCTGATTGCCGTCTGACCATCTGATTGCCTCCCTCATTGCATGCAGGCGCCCAAGGGCGCCTTCGAGGACGCAGTCCTGATTGCCGTCTGATTGCCATCTGATTGCCCCCCTCGTTGCATGCAGGCCCCCAAGGGCGCCTTCGAGGACGTGAAGCAGTCGGGGAGCGACCTTGCGGCCTTGCTCAGCAAGGCGCAGGACGATCTGAATCCGCTGCGCGCGCGCGCTCTGCTGCGCGCGATCCCAGATTGCGATCTCGCGCTGCTCGACATGCTCGCGAGCGTCGGGCGGCCCGAGAATCTGCTCATCGAGTCGCTCCTCGTGCCTCCCGTGGCGATCCGACCGTCAGTGGTCACCGACGGCCTCGGCTCGAATGAGGATGATCTGACTGTGAAGCTGAGCGAGATCGTGAGTGTGAACAACATCCTGCGGAATGCGCTCGAGGGTGGCAAGGCGCTCGTACAGTGCGTCTTGATTGCCGTTGATTGCCGTTGATTGCCGTTGATTGCCGTTGATTGCCGTTGATGGCGACTTGAGGCCCATTCGAATGGCTTCTCTGATTGCCGTTGATTGCCGTTGATTGCCGTTGATTGCGTCTTGGGGCCCATTCGAATGGCTTCTCTGAGTGCCACGGATGGCTGCGGATGGCCTCGGATGGCCACGGATGACCTCTGATGGCTGCCCTCATCAGGTACGTCATCGACGACTGGGATTATCTGCAGCTCCAGTGCGCCATGTACATCAACGGCCCCAATGTGCCCAACGTCCGCCCTGAGTGGCACTCGGAGAAGCGCCCGATCCGCGCCTTTGCCCAACGGCTCAAAGGCAAGCAGGGGCGCTTTCGCGGCAACCTGAGCGGCAAGCGTGTCGACTTCTCCGGGCGCACTGTCATCTCGCCCGACCCTAATATAGGCATCGACGAGCTCGTCGTGCCGATCCAGATGGCGCAGGTCAGCATGCGTACCCGCACACGATTGCATGCACACGATTGCATGCACACGATTGCATGCACACAGTGGTCAGCATGCGTACCCGCACACGATTGCATGCACACGATTGCATGCACACGATTGCATGCACACAGTGGTCAGCATGCGTACCCGCACACGATTGCATGCACACGATTGCATGCACACGATTGCATGCACACAGTGGTCAGCATGCGTACTCGCAGCGCGTGAAGGCCCGGCACATGCACGCAATCGCTCACCACGGCGCCCGCTGCTCTTCGTAGGTCTTCACGTACCCGCAGCGCGTGCATGCACACAACCTCTCGTCTCTCCGGCAGCTGGTCCTGGCGGGGCCTGACACGTGGCCCGGTGCCAATTATGTCGAGTCGGCCGATGGATCGAAGCGCTCGCTGCGCTACTGCGACCGCAAGCGCGCGGCGACCGAGCTCAAGGTCGGCGACACGGTCGAGCGCCACCTGACCAACGGCGACGTCGTGCTGTTCAATCGACAGCCGTCACTTCATAAGCTCTCGATTATGGCGCACCGGGCGCGCGTCATGCCGGGCCGCACGTTACGCTTCAACGAGTGCGTGTGCGCGCCGTACAATGCCGACTTTGACGGCGACGAGATGAACTTGCACCTGCCGCAGACGGAGGAGGTACGCTCGGTGATGGCTTTGAATGGCCTCGTTGCATCGAATGGCATCGAATGGCCTCTAATGAATGGGCCCTCATTTCCTCTAGTGGCCTCTAATGGCCCTCATAGCCTGTCATTGCTTCTGATGGCCCCTCATTTCTCCTCGGAGCCTGCTATGATGGCCTCCAATTGCCTCTCATTGTCTCTAATTGCCTCTCATTGTCTCCCTCATCAGGCACGCGCCGAGTCACTCACGCTCCTCGGGGTCTGCTCCAACCTCGTCACGCCGCGCAACGGCACCATCGTCGTGTCGGCCACACAGGACTTCCTGACGGGCGCGTACCTGCTGTCGCGCAAGTCGGTCTTCCTTACGCGCGACCAGTTCTGCCGCCTCGCAGTCCACATGGGGGATGCGAATGAACGCATCGACCTGCCTCCTCCCACCATCATTAAGCCCGTCGAGATGTGGACCGGTAAGCACCACTTCACCCTGGATCGCCATGGATCTTCACCCTGGATCGCCATTGATTGCCATTGATTGCCATTGATTGCCATTGATTGCCGTTGATGGCGACTCATTGCCTCCAATGGCCTCCCTCATCAGGCAAGCAACTCTTCAACCTTCTGCTGCGCCCCACCGCCTCGTCGCCGCTGCTGGTGAACCTCGAGGCACATAACAAGGTGACGCTCGATCGCTTTGAATTCGATCCTGATTGCGTCTGATTGCATCTGATGACGTCTGATGGCTCCTCTGATGACGTCTGATTGCGTCCCTCATCAGGAATATAATTCAAAGCGGCTCAACCCGGAGCCCCTCCACATGTGCCCCGACGACGGCTACGTCGCCTTCTATGCGTCGGAGCTAGTCTCCGGCTACCTCGAAAAGTCGTTACTGGGTGGCGGCGCGAAGGCGTCCCTCTTCGCTGTACTCCTCCGTGACTCATCAGCCGAGGCCTCGGCGTTGACGATGGGCCGGCTGGCCAAGATCACCTCGCGATTCCTGATGGACTATGGCTTCTCAATCGGGATTGTGGACGTGCAGCCGACGCCTCGTCTCACGGAGGAGAAGGCGAAGCTGCTTGCGCGCGGCTACCTGCAGTGCAAGGAAAGCGCCCCTCCCCACCCCCTCCTCTCCCCTCCCTTTTTGCCCCGAGACCTTACTAATTTGGGCCATCCCCGCCCATTTCCCCCATTCCTTCCCTCCCCACCCCTCCTGACCCCCACCCGTCCTCCCCCCTCCTCGACAGGACAAGACGGACGCCTTCAACTCGGGCAACCTCGCCCCGTCGCCCGGCTGCACGATGGAGCAAACTCTCGAATCGGAGATGAACGGCCTCCTCTCCAAGATCCGAGACGACGCGGGCGAGATCTGCAAAAGGGAGCTGCATCATCTGAACGCGCCGCTCACGATGGCCCGATGCGGCTCCAAAGGCTCCTTCATCAACATCTCACAGATGATTGCATGCGTCGGCCAGCAGTCGGTGGGCGGCAAGCGCATGCCCAACGGCTTCGTCCATCGGGCCTTGCCGCACTTCCCACGCCACTCTCTGGAGCCGGCAGGTGTGCATCTCCCGCAGGTTGTATCGCTGAGAGTGCATCTCCCGCGCATGACGTCGCTGAGTGCCTCTGAGTGCGTCGGGTTGCCTCTCTAATTTGCCTCTGAGTGCCTCCGTTCACAGCCAAGGGCTTCGTGGCCAACTCATTCTACACGGGCCTCTCTCCCACCGAGTTCTTCTTCCACACGATGGGCGGGCGTGAAGGTATCGCTGAGTGCTTCTCTCATGACCTCTGATTGCATCGCCTGATTGCATCGCTAATTGCCTGTTCCACACGATGGGCGGGTGTGAAGGTCTGGTGGATACGGCCGTGAAGACCGCTGAGACGGGCTACATCGCCCGGCGGCTGATGAAGGCGCTCGAGGACCTCACTGTCCAGTACGACGGCTCGGTGCGCAACTCCGAGGCGAATCTCGTCCAGTTTCGTTACGGCGACGACGGGCTGGATCCTGTGGCCATGGAAGGCAAGGATGGGAAGACAGTCGCGTTCGAACGGGTGTTGCTGCGCCACCAGCACGGCAAGATGTCGACCCCCGCCCAGGGCAAGCACACGCCACTCAGCGCGATGGAGGTGCGCCAACTTCTCGACGAGCACTGCGAGGCGGAGTCCTTCCAGAAGCTGATCTCGAAGCGAGATAGTCAGCTGCTCCACCCGAAGCTGCTCAGGAGCCTCGGCCCTTCCAAGTATGTCTGATTTGGCGTCTGATTGGCGTCTGATGGCGTCTGATGGCGTCTGATGGCGTCTGATGGGCGTCTGATGGGCGTCTGATGGCGTCTGATGGCGTCTGATGGCGTCTGATGGGCGTCTGATGGGCGTCTGATGGCGTCTGATGGCGTCTGATGGCGTCTGATGGCGTCTGATGGGCGTCTGATGGGCGTCTGATGGCGTCTGATGGCGTCTGATGGGCGTCTGATGGGCGTCTGATGGCGTCTGATGGGCGTCTGATTGGCGTCCCGATGTCCTCCTTGATGACCTCCTTGATGACCTTGCTGAAGTACTCCCCGAGTGCACCCCTCATTAGCGAGGAGCTTCACGCGATGCATGCACGCAGCCGATGGCGTCTGATTGGCCTCCTCTGATTGCGCCCCTCATTAGGTACGAGGCCGACCTGCGCCACTTCGTCGAAGAGACGATCGCCAAGAAGCATGCTCGTTTGATGGGGCTGACGGAAGCCGAGGACCGAGCGGCCGTTGAGGCGTACCGGAGGGTGAAGGCGGGGGCGGCCGGGGGGGGCGGGGGGGCGGCCGGGGGGGCGGCCGGGGAGTCGAAAGTAGAGACAAAGCCGATGTTCGTCGATCCGCCGAGAGCGACCGATGGCAAAGAGGGACCGACGAGGACAGGGCAGGCATCGAGGCAGGGAGCGCCCATCACGGCGCCTAGCGCGACGGCGGCCCCTGCGTCGAGGCGAGCGGCGCGTCCGGGCCGTCGTGTGGTGGTCGATGATGACGAGGAAGAGGACATGGACGCGGCGGCGGGCGGCGAGGCGACCACTGTGAAGACGACCACTGTGAAGATGGAGATCGACGCTGCAGACACGGAAGCCATCGGCGGCGCCGCCGGACCGGGCAGCGCCGTACCGGGCAGCGCCCAGGCCGGCGCCCCAAAGTTTGATCCGGACGCGGGATCGGCCCTTCCAAATATGGATGACGACCCCCTTCCAGATATGGATGGGGTGCTCACACGTCGCCAGTGTGATCTGCAGCGCCTCTCGAGAGAGCAGCTCAACGGCTTCTTCGCCACCTGCCTGCAGAAGCACGTCAACGCGCAGATCGAGCCTGGGTCAGCCGTTGGCGCTGTGGGCGCGCAGTCCATCGGTGAGCCCGGCACACAGATGACCTTAAAGACGTTCCACTTTGCGGGCGTCGCTTCGATGAACATCACCCTCGGCGTGCCGCGCATTAAGGAGATCATTAACGCGGCCAAGACGATTACGACGCCCATCATCCGAGCAGAACTCGAACATCCCCACGACGAGGCGGCCGCACGCGTCGTCAAGGGCAAGCTGGAGCGTACCGAGCTCGGCGGGATCTGCACCTGCATCTCGGAGGTGACGAGATGATTGCTTCCCTCATTGATGATTGCCTTCCCCAACCATGATTGCCTCCCCCATCAGGTGATCGACCTCTCCGAGTGCTACATTCGCATCGATGATTGCGTCCCTCATCCATGATTGCCTCCCTCATCAGGTGATCGACCTCTCCGAGTGCTACATCCGCATCGAGCTCGACCAGAAGCGCATTAGGAGCTTGCACCTCGCCGTCGACGCGTACGGCGTCCGCTACGCTCTGCTTAGTCAGCCGAAACTCAAACTGAATCCGAACGACCTCATCGTCGAGACGAGCGCAGTGCTCAAGGTGCGCCTGATGACGCCTGATGACGCCTGATGACGCCTGATGACGCCTGATGACGCCTGATGACGCCTGATGACGCCTGATGACGCGCTGCTCGCAGGTGCTCGCCGGCCCGTGCTCTGATTGCACCTGATGACTCCCCTGATTACCTCCCTGATTGCCTCCCTCATCATCTCGCAGGTGCTCGCCGGCCCGTGCTCACGCAATTCGAATGCGCTCTTCGAGTTGCACCGGCTGCGCGGCATGCTCCTCGGTGTGATCGTGTGTGGCATCCGCGAGGTGTCGCGTGCCATCATCACGCTTAAGGACGAGAACGAGAAGACCCCGGCGGAGCGCGCGAGTGGACGCAAAGCCCTCAAAATTCTCGTCGAGGGCACCGGGCTGCAGGCCGTCATGGGCACTGCTGGCGTCATGGGCCACAGGACCAAGTCGACGCACATTATGGAGGTGGAGAGAACCCTTGGGATTGAAGCAGCGCGACAGACCATCGTCGATGAGATCACCTCCGTCATGGGCCACCACGGCATGGAGGTGGGCTGCACGGCTGATGGTGGCTGATGGCGGCTGATGGCGGCTGTTGGCGGCTGATGGCGGCTGATGGCGTCTGATGGCGTCTGATGGCGTCTGATTGCGCGCGCGCCCTGCTCGCAGGTCGACGCGCGCCACGTGGCGCTGCTCGCCGACGTCATGTGCTTCCGCGGCGAAGTGCTCGGGATCACGCGCTTTGGCGTGCCCAAGATGAAGCAGTCCGTCCTGATGCTCGCCTCGTTCGAGAAGACGACGGATCACCTGTTCGACGCAGCCGTGCACGCGCGCACCGACGCCGTCGCGGGCGCGTCCGAGTGCATCATCATGGGCATCCCGATCCGACTTGGCACGGGCATCTTCAAGCTTCTCCAAGCGCGCAAGCCCGCCGACGCCAAGGCGCTCGACAGCGACCTCGCCAAGCAGGCGGCGCGCGAGTACCGCCCTCTCTTCGGACTCGCGAGCACGCCGCCCGAGAAGCACCTGCACTTTTTGAGCTGAGATGTTGCGTAATCGGTAATGTTCTGCTTTAGTACTGCTGGGAGTTGATCAGTTGAGTACGGTTGCAGCCAACAAAGTGTTTTGCTTCTAGTTGATCTTACATCTTTCGAGTACAACTTGAGGAAGCTCGCAGGAACGGCTCGGCTGCAGCGCCGCCAGCGCGGCGGACCCCGGACTCTATGTCTCTATCCGCACCTCTTGCGCGCCGACTCTCGGACCCAAGGGGGTGGAGTGGTCTACTATTTTTCATGTTTATAAGGCCCCAACCCTACTAAGGCGACACGCTCTCGACATGGTATGCCCCCATCGAACAGCACGTTTATTACTCCTTACATGTTTCGTCATGGGCCGCGTTTCGTCGCAGTCCAAAGTTCCGTGTTGATTGTACGCTGTGGTTTAGTTTTGGATTAGGCTTCTAGAGAGAGGAGATCGCCCGCACCTTTGGCAGCCCAGCGAGCTGACTGGAGGGGAGGGCTGGCCAGACGAGGAGCGACAGGAGTGACAGGACGGGAGGGAATAGCGAGGTTGGGCGGCGCTGTGCTATCCGAGCTGACGGTTTGCATCAGCAGCCGCGAGAGTGCATCCAGCCTGGATTCCACGGCGTCGAAACGAGTGTTCGAATCCGCCACGTCCTGCTTCATCCGCTTCATGCGCAGCTCCATGCCCCCGTCTAGGCTCGCAGCCTCCACTTGCTTCTTTTGGTGTGCCGTCGTCGCATCCTCCTTTCTTCCTTTCTTCGCGCCTTTCGTGCCGCGGCCCTTGCCTTCCACAGGGGGAACCCTCTTGCTTTCCACAGGGGGAACCTCTTTGCTTTCTCGCGGCGGCCTCTTCGGAACGACGAGAGCGTCCTCGCGTTCACGCCGCTGTCGATCAATCTGCTTTGCAAGCTCCTTCGCGTAGATGGGACGGTAACGGTTGCGGAACCTCCCCCCGGCGCTATACACCTTGATCTCCGCCTCGCGCACAAACGCCCGACGAACGGTCCACCTGATTTTCACGATGCGGAAGCGCGCCATGAAGTCAGGGTGATTGCCGATCGACCCGAGCAACGCCGGAGCATCGATCGTGAACACCGACAAGTAGGTCGTGCCCAGTGCTGGTAGGTCGAGCTGCAGATCGTCCTCCATCAGCACAACGTCTTCGCCCCACACGTCGCTGTAGCGCTTCATTCTGCCTCCCCAATACGCGCACCCGCTCTGCACGATGTACATATACCCCGGCGGGCACATCTCGCGAGGTGGAAACACATGCGCCTTCAAGACCATAGCCAAATCCATCACCAACTTTTCGGGCACGCCGGACGACTCACTCAGGTACCACACCATGTGCACCCAGTGAGCGTTCATCTGCCAAGACACCTGAAGCTGCATCGACGGCGACAGCTTAGCGATCAGCCTCTTGCGCACCTCGAGATCGTTCACTTTTTTCCCCTGGAAGAGATACTCCCGTAGCCGGAATTGGGCCTCGCGAGGAATATGATTCTCCGCCATGAAGGTGTTCAGGCTCGAGAGCTCCTCTTTGAACTGGGCTTCCTGCGGCGTCATCTGCGACGCTAAGCTACAGAAGGTGCCGATTAGGTAGCCCCAGAGCGCGCCCGAGGTCATCATGATGAAGCAACACACGAATTGCTCACTCACGTTGAAGGGCTCCGCCAGCACGTCGCCGTAGCCGACCGACGTGATCGTCATCACCGAAAAGTACAGCGCGTACGCGTACATCACGAAGGGCTCGACGCACTCGTAGCCCCCCTCGCACACGTCGCCGCTGCACTCCCCCTTGCTGCACATTTGACCGCGAAGGCACGCGGCAACCGATGCTTCCACAAAGGTGCGGTTGTCGCTCTCCCAGGCGACACAGTAGTTCTTCTGCCGAGGCCACGCCTTCAGTGGGTCGAATGAAGCTTGCAGCCCCCAGATGCACGCATACCAGTGCGCGCCGATCAGGATGCCGAACACAATCTGGAACACGGCCAGGTACGAGTAGTTGATCGACATACTCATCTCCCACTTCTTAAAGATCCGAGAGCCCCGCACAAGGCGGACAAGCTTGATCAGGCGCATCGTGCGGATGACGCGAAGGGCGATCAGGCTTTGCGACGACTCGTCTCCAACGATGTCGAAGAGGCTCGTCAGGATCGAAAGCAGGTCCAGGTAGAACCAGTAGCTGCACACGTAGTTGATAGCAATCGCCCTTGGAGTGGTGATCCACACCGTACCTTCCTTGGCATCGACGCGCCTGAATGCGGTTCGGAACTGCATGCACATGTCCAAGATGAAGACGACATCGACGGCACGATTGATGATGTATATGGGGTCGTCTAAGCGCTCACTCGGGGCGGGTGGCGCGAGGAAAGCCACCTCATACGGCGTGATGATGGCAGTGTAGATCAAAGCCACGGTGGTGAACAGATCCCAGTACTGGGCCCATCCGCCCTTTTGCGGGTCCTGCGGCACAGAGGACGGTCCGGGGTGAGTCAGTCGTCCGGAGTGAGCCGGCCGGCCGCACGCACGCAGCAGCAGCGCAAGGAGAGCGCGCTTGCGCTTACAATGACCCACATCTCTACCAACTGCTCGCTCCTCGTCTTTGGTTTCGGAGCCTGTAAGGCGATGAGGGAGGCTTGAGCATGCGGCATAGCGCCCCGGAAATCTCCTCCTAGCAAGCAAATTGCCGCCGCCCGCGCGCCGCGAGATGCCCAAAGTGCCCAGGACGCGCAGCCGCGCCCAGAAGCGCCTCGGAACGAGGGCTTTTTGGGAAGGCGATTTTTCGGCGCTGGGCTGAGCGTGGCGGCGCCAGTGGCGAAGCGTGGCGGCGCACAGCGAAGCGTGGCGGCGCACTGGTGTAGCGCTTCGTTCGTCGTCACGATGTCACTGAACCTTCCCACCTCAGAGGAACT
>Ga0210243_100944_pt1 | contig 23632 bp, 13 predicted proteins | sample ChrtobMeP5a_32mM_FD_155461 | JGI IMG/M metagenome (GOLD analysis project Ga0210243, IMG submission 155461) | Chrysochromulina tobin associated microbial communities from unialgal haptophyte culture, Seattle, Washington, United States - P5a_32mM | ecosystem: Host-associated > Algae > Haptophytes >...
CCTGCATGATGCCGAGCGCGCCGTCGTCCAGCTGCATGCCGTTCAAACTCAGCTCGCCGAGCGGCGGCTCGCCGAGCGGCGGCCGCGCCGCCGCGCCAGCCATGCTCTCGTCTGGAAGCGCCATGCTATCTCGTCGAAAATCGCGCTTTGAAAAGCGAACGCGGATCCGGGGCTTTTTGTTGACTCCAAATTTGGGACGACAGACTGGATCCACGGACACACACACAGACGGACACGCAAAAAAAGCTGAGTATGCGATAGACGGTGTGAACGAGGAGGAGGCAATCTGTGGTGGACTAATAACTAAGGTATCCGCAAAAAAATCTGTGGTGGACTAATAACTAAGGTATCCGCAAAAAAATGGGACCGCCGGCCAAAACCTATCGGGTCGCGCACGCGCTATTTTCACGCGGGCGGTTAATCTCAGAGGCTTCCCTCCCGGTGTTCCAACGGGGGTGGGGAAGAATTGTTGTGTGAGAAGGACTGTCCTGACATGTAGCACACTCTCGTTATTCCCCTTCCCCTCTTGAGTAGAGGACCCGCGCTCACCGACCGCCGTTCTCGAACGGCTCCACACTACAATGCTAACGTGACATCGCCCCGCTGGGACCTGGGAATGGGACGTGTGGGACGCTGTGGGTCCATCCTCGACATAGGTAGCCCACTCACACTCCACTTGCACAATGCGCTGGCACTGGAGCTGGCACCAACCTGTGGCCCCGTCTTAGAAGAGGGCCTAGTCGGCCATTCGTCTGAGCCACGCTGAGCGCGCTATGATTGAGATCGATTGAGATCACGTCCTTACCGGCGCGGCGAGAAGCCGGGCAGCAGGTCGGCGTGACCACGACCATCGGTCTGGTGCCCAAAGATGTCGGACTGGTTGGCCTGCCGCGCCCGCGCCCGCGCGATCGACATCTGCACCGGCGGTGGCGGCGTGGGAGGCGCACCAAGCAACGCCGCCGCGTGGCTTCTGGAGGTGTAGTAGTGTGCAGCATCCGCCATGTCCAGGGCACGCCGGCTGCTCCGACCGCCCAAACTTGGGGCAGGCTTGGGCAGCGCTGGGGCGGCCGGAGGCGTCGTCTCTGGCTCCGGCGTGCCGCGAGCCTGGCCTGCATTTGGCATCGGCGGCGAGGTCGGAGGCGGCATCTGGCCATATGTGCCCCCCGACGACGCCATGTCCGCAGCGGCGGCGGCGGTGGCAGCGGCAGCCTGCTCGGCGGCCACATCGAGCATCTCCGCACCCTCAGGCGCTTTGGGCGGAGCCACCGGCCAACCGCGACCCGCCGCGCGATGATGCTCATACGAGCGCTGGTTGGCGCTCGCATCAAAGGGAGCGCGCCACGCACCAGCTGTGGCCTCGCGCGACGCGGTGGCAGGGCGAGTCGGTGCCTGGGTGGGTTCGGCGAACTGGCGGAGGAGGTTCGGGGACGAGTAGGTGGCCGGCGACTTCTTCACGCTTGGCATCGCGTGCACCGAGTTCAGTGTGGAGCGGCGAGCGCCATTCATGCTCGGCGACGTCACGTAGATGGGTGCAAAGGCGTCTCCGCGACCAGCAAGGAGCCGCTGAGTGTACATGGCGTGCGACGGGATGGAAAGCTCAGCCCTCTGCTCCCGCACATGCCGTGCAACATGGTGCAGCGATGCGGCCTCAAGGCCGGCCGTCAGCGCTTCGAAGCGCTCCGCGTCGCTGAGCGGGGTGTATGGGCGTGCTGTTTTGAGAGATCCATGAAACCCGGGATCCATGCGCAAGGGATCCATTGCAAGGATCGAGAATTGTGAGTGCCCCGGCGCGTGTGTCCGGTTGCAGAGAGTGGACGGGATGGCGCGAAAATAGTCTTCGGTGTGTGTTAACGTTAACACGAAACGTCAGCGCGACTGGCCCGCCCTCACGCCAAACCTTTTGCCCGCGCCATCGCCGCCGCGGCCGCCTCGCCGCGGCCCTTGGCCTGGTGCAACCTCGCGAGGTTGACCCAATTCTTCCGATTCTCGGGCTCGTATTGGCATGCCTTTGCAAAGGGTTCCTCGGCAAGGTCGAGCTTGCCGGTGGATGCGTACGCAACGCCCAGGTTGGACCAGGCCTTCCCAAAGTCGCCCTTGATCCTGAGCGCGCGCAGGTACATGGCAATCTCCTCCTCGTACCTGGCGCGATCTCCGAGCTGCACGCCGAGATTGTAGCACAGCTCGTGGTCGTCCGCGTTGATGCGCAGGCTTGCCTGGTACGCCTCGAGCGCCTCGTCCTTCCGCCCCTGGCTCGAGAGCAGCGCGCCCAACGAGAAAAGAGCATCCGAGTCCCTTGGCAGCAGCTCGAGCGCCTTGCGCAGCTTCTCCTCGGCCGCCGCCGCAAGTTTGGGTTCCAACGTGCCCCCCTCGGGCGTCGTCATGAGCGCCTCGGCCCAATTCTTGAGACACGTGGCGCACTTGGGGTTGATCCGGAGTGCCCACTTGAAGAACATGCGCGCCTTGCGAAGCTCCATCCGGCCGCGCGCAGCACGCCCTTGGTTCTGTAGTCGGCGCACATGCTCTACGCGGTCAGCGATGAGCAAGAAGGCGCCTAGGATGTAGCGCTCGCCCGAGCGCACGGGATGGCCGCCGTGGCGAACGGAGCCAGGTCGGATGGTGCAGTGGCCCTGCTCCATCTCCACAATGCTCTCCTCACCAAGGTGCTCGAAAAAGGTGCCGCCACCGGTGTAATTCGTCTTCGGGGAGAGGGCGAGCGTGATGGCGAGTATACCATCGTCCACATGAACGTCCGTGCGAGGGTGCGAGGCGTTGTATTTCAGGATGGCGACTGAGTGTGCCCGGAGCACCTGTGGGCCGCGCACGACCATCGGGAAGAGCGCCGCCGCCGCCGGGAAGATAGTATCCTCTAAGCGCTGGTTGAACCATGCGAGCGTCTCTGGCATCTTTTTGACCCAATCGCCGCCGAGCTTGTACTTGCCTGAAGTGTACTCGTTGCCTGCGATGCCCTCCGCGTTGGCGACGGCGATCACCCGATCGGCCTCCTGGGCGGGGATCAGCGGCTCGACAGTCACCTTGATCAGATCCAGAGGGAACTTGAACATCGAGGCAAAATCCTCGGGTGGCACGCTGCCCATCGGGTGCGATGCAACTGGAAAGGTGCGGGACGGCGGCGGCGGCTCGCTATTCGGGTCGCCGCAGTAGAAGGAGGCGCACGACGTCGCCAGATCGGCCTCGTGCTCCGCGATGTTGGCATCGATGGCGGCCGAAAAGTCGGGCCCAAGCTCCGCACGGAGTGCCTCGATGTCAGCCTCTTTGGGCTCGCAGCTCCCAGCCATTGCACTGCAGCCATCAGCTCCGCCGCGAAGCTGCAGCACCGGCTCGTGGCGGTGGTCGGCCCACGCTCGCGCCAAATCTGCAGTCGAGTCCTGCAGACAACCCTCGTGCCCACATGGCTGCTGAACGCCACGCTGCCAGAGGGCGAGTTTGACAGATTGCACAAGCGGATCTGCCGAGCCGACAGAGCTTAGTGAATCATCTGCAGCTGCTCCTGATGCTAGGAAGGCACCTAATGCCGAGAGGCGAAGCAACCTCGACCTCATTTGTTCCGTGTGAATGCCGCACCGAGCTCGCGTTCGAGATCGTCTTCACTTTATCTGGCGGTGCGCAGTAGGCACACCTTCAAGAAAAACTCACACAGACACAGCGATCATTTGGTGAACCTTAACCAGGGCGGCAGGTCCTCGTCCTCCTCCTCGACCTCCTCGTCTTCTGACGCTCCGAGCCCGTCTGCTGCTGGCGCTGGACGACCCTCCATGCGAAAGTCGGTATCAGCGCGATACTGGCTGCCCTCCTCGTCCTCTTCTTCCCACAGCGCCTGAGTAAGAACGACGGGACTTGGCGACTGTATCAGCAGCGAGGTCGACGAGCTCGCGGCATCAGGCAGCGGCGTGGCACCCTGCGCCCAGATCGGCTCGAGCATCGCGCCCACGCCGCCCACGCCGCCCACGCCGCCGCCGCCGCCGCCGCCGCCGCCGCCGCCGCCGCCTCCCCCACCGCCGCCGCCGCCGCTGCTCTGGGCGCCGATGCCGCTCGGAGCGCTGCCGCTGCTGCTGCTGCTCGAGGCTGCTCGACCCTGAGCGAGCTCATCATCACGATCCAGAGGGCCATCCCCTTCCCCTTCCTCAGAGGGCCATCCAAGCTCGTGCGGAGGCAGTAACGGTGGCGAGGGATGCGCCGCCTGGATAGCCCGTCGCGTGTGGGCCGGCCGGCTCCATGCAGGGTCATCGCCGTCCTCAGCTTGCTGGTCGTTGTCGCTGCCCAGGCGATCGAGGCCGACGTCGTCGTCGCCGTCGGAGCCCGAGTCAGCTCCGGCGATGCGATTCTCGACTGCACTGCCATTCTCGACGGCCTCGAGGCCCTCGATCAGGATGCCCTCCAGCGCGCCCTTGGCCCCTGCCAACCCATCGCTCAAAGCGTCGCCACTGCTGCTGCTCGGCGCGCCTCTGTCCCTCACACCCAAATTTGGGTCGCCAGCCAACTCGTCGAGCTGCGCAGCGAGCTGCGTGGCCATGTGCTCCTTCTTGAGCATCTCGAGGATCGCCGTGTGGGCCGGATCGAGACGCGCCGAGGCGAGCTCTTGGAGCACGTGCGGCGTCTGGAGGAACCGGGTCAGCCTCTCCGTGGCCACTCGCGGAAGCTGCGCGGCCAGCAACGTCGACTCGCCGCCATCCTTGGCCTGCTCGAGGACGCATGCCGAGTAGCACCGTGCCGTGGATTCGAGGACGTCCACCACACTCGCGTCCTCGAGTGACAAGAGCATGAGCAGTTCTTGTAGCCTCTCGGACGCATCCATATCATCCGCACCGTTTGCCAAGGGCTCATTGTCGCCATCACCCTGGCGAGCATCGTCGTCGTCGCCGTCGTCGCTGTCCTCCTCCTCGAATTCACCAGCCACCTTCTCGACCCACGTATACACTCCCTTGGCGACTGGCGCTGATGCATACTCGTCCGGCACGCCGGTGACCACCTTCTCGACCCAATCTAACACTCCCTTGGAGAGAGGGCTGCTCGCGACGGACCTGGAGGGCACGCGTTGATCCGGACTCGGCGGCGAGCGGATTGGGTCGGTCGACGGGACGGACTCCCACTTCGACGAAGCACATCGTAGCGGCGTCGAGGGCAGCGAGGCCGAGAGTCGGCGCACAAAGTTGTCTGCCATCGTCGGAGGGGTCAGGCGGAGGGGGAGGAGACGGAGGCGGTTTCTGCGCGCGCAGCACTCCACATGGCGAAGAAAGTTGGAAGGTGTGAAAGGGACTCATGAGCTGTTGTGGCGACCTGACGAGCACACCGCCCCCGTGCGGTACCCGCCATGGTGCTTATGTGTAGTTTTGAATGTTTAAGTGTGTCTGTGTGATTTCTAACACGTGGACGGGAGATTGTGGTTTAAAACCAGGTTATTAAGGTTTATCTAAACGCGGTCACGTTAAGTCAAGGCGCAAAATTGTCCTCGTCGATGCCCACCGTTGTCTTCTCCAATGGCGCGTAGACGGCCTTGTGATCAGAGCCGGCGGGGCGGCGCCCCCTCGCAAGCAAGGCCCCTACCAAGGCGGCGACCTCGCTCACGGGCGCCGTAATGGGCCGATCATAGGCGCCCTCGCCCAGCACGACCCAAAAGGCGAGGCCCAGCCGGCGCGCCATCGTGTGGTAGTAGCTCGGGTACGCCATAGGCGACGCGCTTTTGTACCCAATCTCGACGATGGGCGTGCCCGGCGAGCAATAGATTGCGTTCAGGAAGGCGCCACCGTGCGGACCGGTGAGCAACGCCGCCTGCGAGAAGCGCCTCGCAACGTCCACCAGCCGCTGCCCGCTCGCGCCATCGAAGACCTCGAGCGTGTGCACGGCCGGCGCCGGTTGTAGCTGCAGCGTGTGGCGCAGCGCGGCGAGCAACTCGATCTCGTTGCGCAGATTTCTGCGCGGCGAGAGTGAGCGGCGACTCAAATAGATGAGACGCGTGCGCTGCTCAGGCGGCGCGGGGACTGGTACGAAGCGCGTGCGTACGCGGCGCAGCGCCGCCGCGCCGAGCGGCTCGAGCGCGCCAAATGGGGTCGTTACGAGCGAGAGCAGTCGGTCCGCGTAGGCGGCGCCATTCGGCGGCAGTTCGTGCAGCCGCTCCGCGTCGACGCCCAAATGCGCATAGAGCTCGCGCAGGCGGCTGCTGAGTGCGACGAGGATGGGCACGTTGGGCGGGAGAAGGTGCACGAGCTGCAGCACCCACGGAGCTGTGCTCGCATAGAAATGCGCATCGGGCAGGTGGCCATATGGAGTGAGGCCGACGGCCGCGATCTCGTAACGGCGGACGGGCCCACGCGCGTACCGAGGCGTCGCACCACGGTGCTGCGCATTGAGGATGCGAGTTGCGTCATAGAGCGCGCCAGCATAGTTTGCGCCGCTGTCGACGAATGCGCACGGCATGCTCACTAGCATTAGCGTGTTTCGAGGACCTGCACTCAGCCGTGATGCTCGGCTCTCCGCCGCCTCAACTGCTGCCGAAGAAGCAGCATCCGACGGATGCACGATTGCAGAGCGCCATTGACGCTGTCGATCGATGTGCTCCAGGCGGTGGCTGCGGCAAAAGGGAAATTGCTGAGGCGATAGCCAGCGGCACAGTATGGCAGGAGGCATGACCGAGAGTGGCTCCTCCTCGGCAAAGGCGCGAAAGCTCTGGCTCCAGATGACGCTCAAATCGGGGTCCGAGGTGATATTGTACACGCGACGTCGCGTTCTGCTCCCGTCGACGCTCACGGGTGGCGAGCATGTGACCGGCGTCGCGGTAAGGTCGGCGAGGGAGAGCTTCGCCATCGTGTGAACAAAAGGGATCGCGAAGGCGGCGCTTTTGAACGTGCTTTGTGCGTGTATTCGAGGTTCTTTCTATTAAAAGGGGTAGGCGAATCTAGGCCATGCGAGTCTAGGCCACGCGAGTCTAGGATGTGATTGTACAGTTGCGAGCTTGTAATCGTTGTTGTGCCTGCAGGCGTTCACACCGTCACCGCGAACGCGCCCTGAGGTGTGCACCAAGGGCGAGAACGCGTCAACGCGACCATCGCGTCAACGACGGCCCTCGTGCTCCTCGTCCGCGCGAAGCTCCGCGGCGAGCAGTTCGAGCTCAATCGTGTGCCGGCGTCGGAGTGCCGCGACGGCGCTCGCCCTGCGCGCCGGGTTGGGCGAGTCGGTCTCCGACACTCCGGAGAGGCTGTCAAAGAGGACGCCGGATATCTCGAGTGGCGCAAACGAGGGCGGTGGCGTGGGTGGGCAGGGAGGCGGTCCCGGGAGCAGCGTCGTCGGCGGCGGCACGGCGGACACGCTCACGCGCAGCGGCATCACGAGCGGCGAGCCGAGGGGCGTCGTGCAGCCGTGAGGCAGCGGTGGCGGCTCCGGTGGTTGCATCACCGGCGACGTGTGCAGTGATCCATGCCTTGAGCCTCGCTGCGACGCGCGCTCCGACGCGAGACGCGAGCCGAGCATCGACGCGAGCTGTGAGGCGGTGGTATCTTGAGAGCCAATCTCAGAGATGTGGCTTGAGTCTCCTCCAAAGAGCGGTGACGGCGAGGCGGCGCGGCTGCTGCCGCCACCGCCACCACTGCCGCCAAAGCCACCACCGCCGCCACCGCCGCCGCCGCCGCCGCCGCCGCCGCCACCGCCGCCACCGCCGCCACCGCCACCGCCGCCGCCGCCGCCACCCGACGCGGTCGACATGCCCGGACCGAATGAAGGTCCAGGCGTAGGTTGGATGACATTGAGCACATCGGAGCAGTTGGGTCGCTCGGAGGGCGCCTCCGAGAGCAGCCGACCTATGAGCGACGCGAGCGTCGGCTGCGCCTGCACGAAGCTCGGCGGCAGCCGGTGCGCGCGCAGCTCTGCAAACGTCTTGGCGCGCTCCATGGCCGAGCCAAAGGCATGGAAGAGTTCAAAGGCGATGAGCCCGAGCGGGAACATGTCGCACGCGGGCAGCACCGCGCCGCCTTGCATCTGCTCCGGCGCGGCGTACGACGGAGTGCCCGTGCCTGCTGTGTTGAAGCCCGCGCTGCCGATGCCCAACAGGTCGACAATCGGATAGCTGGCCGTCCTCGCGCCGTTGTGGAAGCTGCCGCTGTCGTCCTGGCTCGCCTGCTGGAACTGCTCTCGGTCCGCGCGCTGCTTTGAGAGTCCAAAGTCCATCAGCTTGAGTGTGCCCCCTTGGTCGAAGCAGCAGTTGGATGGCTTGAGGTCGCGGTGCACGATGCCGCATGCGTGGACGTGCTCGAGCCCCTGGACGATCTGCACAAGCACCGCGAGCGATCTCGCCTCGTCGAGCCGACTCACGCCGCCGCCGCCGCCGCCGCTCGTCATCGTTGTCGCCCGGCTGCTCGTCGACGAGCCGCTCCGTTGGCGGCTGAGAGCGCAGTCGCGCTCCTCGAGATAATCCTTGAGCGAGCGCGCGTCGCACAGCTCCATCTGGATGAAGAGGGACTTGCGATACGCCCACTGGTGCAACAAGGAGGGCGCCGTCGTCGACGGCGGCTTCGGCCGCATCGAGGGCTGCGCCCGGGGCGCCGCCGCCGGGGGGCCACCGCCTCCACCACTCCAATCGTCCGCAGGATCTGTCGACTCGGACCAGCTGCCACCCGAGCGGCTAAACTCTTCGCTGGACTCGTCGTGCTCGCCGCCCGCGACGCCGGCGCGCTCCGACCGGCGCGGCGGCGCGCGGGGGCTGAGCCCAATGCGCGCTGTATTGAGCGCCCCCAGCCCAAGCAACGCGTCCTGGCGCGCAAGCAACAAGTCCTCCATCGAGCCGAGCGACTGGTTCGGATTCGTCAAGTACGAATTCGTCAAGTTGGGATTCGTCAGCTCGGGTCCGCTCGTGCCACTCGCGCCGCTCTCGCTCAAGGGGAGGTCTGTGGCGGCACCCGACGCCTTGAGCAGCTTCAAGCTGCCCGTGCGCTTGAGAGGCGTCCCGGGCTGTTGGCGCCCGGCGGCGGAGACCGAGGTGGCGCCAGCGACGACGTTGTCGAAGAATGAAGGCCAATCCGTCTCGATCCATGCCGAGTGGTACCGGCAGACGTTGGGATGGTTGAGGCGTGCGAGCGCGCGCACCTCGCGCAGCACGCGCTGTGCCGCCACCTCGGACTGCGCCGACGAGCCGGGCCGACTCCAAAAGAACACGCGCTTGATCGCATACTCGGTGCCATCGAGGATGTTGCGCGCGCGGAAGACGGCGCCGCCGCCGCCCTGGCCGAGGCGCTCGAGCAGCGTGAACTCGGACGTGAACCGTGACGCGACCGCAAATGAGCCCAGCCCGAACGAGCTCGCGGCCGTCGGACTCAGCAGGCTATCCCACGGCGACCCGCCCGGGCCCGACGACGGGCCGCACGTCGACGGGAGCGCCGCGGGAGCGCCGCGCAGCGAGAGCGCCGTCGATGACGAGGCGCCACCGCCCAGCTGCGGCAGGTCGATCGGCGCCTCGAGCAGCGTACGAATCGACACCGGCGCCATCGGCGCGGGCGCCGGTGCGCCGGCGGCCACGCGCTGCATCTGCGTGAGAGCCAGCGCATGCTGACTCTGCAGGCCGAGCACCGAGGCGCTCTGCGCATCGCCGAGGCCAACCGACTTGCAAAGGCCCTCGAGAACGCCGCGAGAGAGTAAGCCGACGAGAGAGAGCTCGAGCGCGCCCTCGATCATCTCCTCCGGGCTGCGCGATGCGCGCTGCAGGAGGCGGAGCAAGATCGAAAGCTGGTTGTCCTTCTCCTTGTCCGAGAGAGAGAATGCAGGCAACGGAGGCGTATTCGACAGGTCGGGCGACGGAGCCGCAGCGGCCGGAGGGCTGGTATCGAGGTCCGACTCGGTCGAGAAGAGCCCGCTCCTTGACATCGGCGGGGTCGGAGGTCGGTCGGAGAGGTGAGCGCCGAGCCTCGTGTGTTACCGGTACAGTTTGTCTAACACTCGGTAGAAGTGTGAATGGTAACCGCATCCGTATGTACGCATCCGCATCCGCATCCGTATGGGCAGGTGCGAGGTGGACGGTACAGTGGCTGTGCACCGACGTTTTCGCAGATCCATCTCGCACTTATCTCGCACACGCGTTCGCCCACACGCAGTTCTCTCTATGCTCGGCTCCCACATGAATACCTGCGCCCTCTGTACCTTGCCTCTCAAGCGCGCCGCCTCGCTTGCATGCCTTCTCTCATAATTCGATGGCTTCCAGGCTGTGCGCGTCACGGCGTCAGACGCCACGCGCGACACGGCCGCGCTGAGGGGGCGGGGCGCTCGTCATGGCGCTCGGGGCCGCGCTGAGGGGGCGGGGGCGCTCGTCATGGCGCTCGACTCGCGGGCCGCTGGCGTGGCGACGCGCTCGCGCTCAGTCCGCGTCGGCGGCGCCGGCGAGGATGGCCGCGACTACGCCGGGGCGCGCGCCGAGCTGGCGCTCCAGGTACGCAATCGTCTGCTCGGCGGCGGCGGTCAGAGGAGCCTCCTCCTCGAGCAGCTGCCCGACGACCGTGCTCAGGAGCATCTCGTCGACTCCCGTGTTGGCATGGAGCTCGCCGAGCGCTGCGAGGCCGACGCGGAGCGTCGAGCGCACGGCGGCACAGGCCTCGAGCCGCGCGGTACAGCTCCCGCTCGTGTCGCACGTCTCGGTCGTATCGACGAGCCATCCGTAGTAGGCGTCGACGCCGAGCTTCTGCGCGAGGGCGGGCGGGAGGCCGAGCTGTGCGGCGAGTGCATCGAGCCGCGAGCCCGCCGCCTCGTCAAACCGGCCGCCGTCGAGGGTGGCGTCGAGCTGGGCCGAGTACTGCTGGCGCGCGCTCGCGTAGGCGGGGTCGCTCAGGCAGAGCATCGACGTGAGAAGCGACTGGAGGGCTTCGAGTTCGGGCACGCCCCTTGCAGCCTCTTGGAGCGCCGCCGCGCTCGCCTCCGCCTCGGCGGGCAGTGGGAGGGCGCCGAGGTACCGGCTCGCGAGATCGGCTGCAGGAGTGGTCCCAAAGCCGCCCGAGACGGTCATCATCTCGCCCAAGAACTGGGCGTACTGCACGAGCTTGACCAACTCCGCCTGGCCGGTGGCCGAGAGGCCCTTGGCATGCAGCTCGGCCGCGTTCGCGAGCCGGCGTGTGAGGAGCCTGCGGGCCTCCTCGGTCACGCTCGCCTGCGCCACCTCGGTCGGCAGAGCGAGCTCGGCCTGACGAAGCGCGAGCGTTCCCCACACGCGCACGGCTGACGGTTTCGTGGCCATCGAGTCGTACGCCTGCTCGAGCGTCGTCTTGAGCGCCTCGACGAACAGCGGCTGCGTGACCGCCTGCAGCCGCGTGCTGGCCGAGCGCACCTGCAGGATGCCCTCGAGCTCGCCGAGCAGCTCCATCGCCGCCTCGTCCAGCCGTGCACTCCCATCGGGCAGGAGCACCCGCAGCTGCGCGTCATAAATCTCCGCATGCACGGCGGCGGCCGCCTGCTCGCTCAGGCAGAGGGCGCCGCGCGCGGTGCGCAGCTTCTCGGGCGCCTCGGTGCGGTTGTACTTGCCCACCGCCCGCGTCACCGCCTGCCGGTAAAAGGGCGTCGACACGCTCGCCACAAGGCGCGCGGCCTCGCGCCCATCCAGCTGCAACGCTTGCTGCACCGCCTCCGTCGACGCTTGCCCCTTGCTCGTGCTAAAGAGGCCGGACGAGAGCCAGAGCAGCGCCGAGAGCTCCGCGGGCAGCGAATCGGGCGCGTGGGCCTCCAGGGTCAGCTCCGACTCCTTCAAGAATGCCTGCACCGTTTGCTCGTGGACCGCCTCCGTCGCGTTCCAGCGCAGCCCGATGCCGCGGCGCAGCTGGCCGAGCTGTGAGATCTGGGCAGGCGTGTTCTCCTCCGAGTCGAGGAGCATACGCAGGTACTTCCTGTAGACCTCTGAGAGCTGCGCCTCGAACTCTGCCGGGTTCACGTCGTACCGTTCCTGCAGCTTCGCCACGTCCGCCGGCTTGAGGCCTTGGAGGCCGACCTCGCGCACCATGTCGGCGATCACCGCGGGCACGACGGCCTTGCGCTGCTTGGTCAGCGACTTGCTGACGAGGCTGCCGGCTACGCCGCCGCCGAGCAAGCTGCCCAGCGACGCGATGCGCCCCGCCGGTGGGGTGAGGAACCACGCGATCAGCGCCGAGAGCACCGTGACGCCGTTCGTGGTCACACCCATCGCAAACGGACCGATGCCGCGCAGGCGCTTCTGCATGGGCGTGAGCTGCGCGCTGATCTGCGCGAACACGTCGTCCTCGTCGTCCGCCGCCGTCGGAGGTGGCTCCGAGAACATGCGCGCCGAGTGCGAACGCTGCACGCAGGCGGCGGATTCGCCGGTCGCGGTGGCAATGGCGGCGATCGCGGGCAGCGGCGTGGCCGGCCCGATGACGCCAGCGCCCAGATGGCGCACGGCGGGCCGACGCGTCGAGCCGACGGCCGCGGCCGGCGAGCCCTGGAAGGCCGCAGCGCAGCAGGGCAATAGACACAGCGCTGCGGTGCGCCTAGATGCCGCCATGGGCCTCGCTGCACGGACGATGAGGAGTCGGAGATTGCGGACCTGGCAGATTATTCACAGCAGGCTTCGCCGCGAACGTCGGAGCGCCTCTTCAGAAGCAGAGAGATTTTGCTGGGGCAACTTTCCCCATGTGTGAAATTTGTGTTCACGTGAATCGGATGCTTCATCGAGAAGCGAGATGTTGGCGCTCTTCGCCGCAAACGCCCTCGTGCTGGCCGTCCTGTACGCTTCGTTCAATCGCACGTTGCCCGAGCCGTACATGGACGAGCCATTTCACTCGGGCCAGACGCAGCTCTACTGTCAAGGGCGTTGGAACGAGTGGGACTCGAAGATCACGACGTTCCCTGGGCTGTACATATTCGGAGTGATGGCCGCCAAGGTCGGAGATTGCGGATTGCCAACGCTTCGCGCCGTCAACATGCTTCCAGCACTCGCGACGCCGTGGCTGTTGCGTTCGCTGCTAGCCGTGCTGCACCCGACCACCTCGGAGGCGGACCTCGCATGGAATGCGGCAGTGCTCAGCCTGCTGCCGACCCACTTCTTCTTCCACTTTTTGTACTACACAGACTCGCTGGCCACGTGCAGCGTGCTGCTCCTGGTGCTGCTCTCTTATCAAAGCGCGCTGTCAACATCGGACAGCCGAGCGCAGCAGCTTGGCCGTGCGGTCGCGGCCGCACTTGCGATCGGCTTTCGTCAGACGAATGCCGTGTGGGTCGCGTTCGCCGTCGCTGCTGGCGCCCTCGGCGAGCTCCAGGCCCGCGGCGTGCTGACGAAGCACGCTGCGCTGCCGGCAGCAATTGCAGAGGTGCTGCTAGGGCGGCCGCCGACGCTCCGGTCCGAGGAGGGCACAGCGCCGGCGCTGGCTAAGATCATTGGCACGGCGGCGCGTCGCGACCCGGTGCAGCTCGCGCTATTAGCGGCCTTTGCCGCCTTCGTGGTGCTCAACGGTGGGGTGGTGGTCGGCGACAAGTCGAACCACGCGATGGCCTTCCACCTAGCCCAAGTGCTCTATGCCACTGGCCTCGCGAGTGCACCCTTCCACCTGCCGCAACTGAGCTACCGGCTACCAGCCGCGCTCCGTGCGGCAATGGCGGCGGCGGTCGCCGCACCGCTCGCCGCTGCCGCCTCGCTCGCCGCCGTGCTGGCGGCGGCGCACTGCACGCTCAGCCACCCGTTCCTTTTGGCCGACAATCGGCACGTCACCTTCTACTTATGGCGCCACGTGCTCGGCCGCCATTGGATAGTGCCCTACATGCTCACGCCGCTCCACCTCCTGCTGGGCAGTCTGCTCTGGCCGCGCGTGCATGCGGCGCAGGGCTCACTGCTCACCCTCGGTCTGCTCGTCTGCACGATGCTGGTGCTCGTCCCGTCTCCGCTGCTCGAGCCGCGCTACCTCACGCTGCCTGCGCTGCTGCTCCGTCTGCATGCGCCGCCACTGATCGGCCCTACCGGCTGGCTGCCACCGCTGCTCGTCTTTGCGGCGCTCAACGCGGCCATGCTCGCGATCTTCCTGCTGCGCCCGTACACGTGGGGTGACGGCTCCGTGGCGAGGTTCATGTGGTGAACTTGTTGACGGTCTGAGGAGCGCGAGCTTCCGGCGAGATCGGACCGCGCGGCGCCTGTGCGCACGGACCGCAGGCGCGTCCGGCGAGGCGACCCCGACCGGTTACGACACAGCCTCTAGCGGCTTGCGACGTCAGCTGAAAGTCATTTGAAGAATAGACAAGAATAAACTCGAGTACTGTGTACCGACGAAACAGCGTGGTAACGTTCTTGCCCATGCCGCGCGCGTGCCGCGCATCACCTACGGTCAGGACGGCTCCTCCCTGCGCAACTCGACCAACGCGGCGCTGTGGCGATCACTGATCTTCGTCGCTCTCACCAAGCGCGAGGTCTCGACCCCCAAAGGCCCTGCCCCCTGCGGCAGATCCCTTGTCACCGCAGCCTGAGCCGAGCGAGCGTGGCGCGCTGGATGAGCTTCTCGACGGCAAGGCACGCCATAAAGTCGAAGCCCATCAGCCCGAGCATCTCAGTCGAGGCTGCTTCGGGCAGCGGCACAAGCTCAAGGTAGCTCGCAACGTCAGGGAGCGAGCCGCCCGAGAGAGCCGAGAGCAGCAGTGCGGAGCCGATGAGCGTCACAATCAGCCCGGTGTTCGAGGTGAGCGACTGCATAAACGGGCGGCCCGTGTAATTCACGGCAAAGGTGGTGAGCAGCATAGAGGAGGAGAGGAGGTACACGACGGTGTTGGTGATCGAGGGCTCAAAGCCCGAGTCCGCCTCGATGGTGTCGACGAGGCCCGCGCTGGCTGCGGCCGTCTCGCCTAACTCGAGACCACTCCGGAGCGAGTGCAGGTGGATGAAGAACTGGCCGCACACGGAGATCAACACGGACGGGGCAAGCACCGAGGCTGGGGGGCGTTGGGGAGCGAGCTTCGGCAACGGCTGCGCAAACGAGACGAAGAGGAAGAGCGCTGCGGTGCCCAGCCCAGAGGTCGTCGCCTGCACGTCCGACATGCGCACGCCGCGCAGGTGCACCACCGAGAGGGCGTACGCGGAGACGAGGCAGTTGAGTGCGAGGATCTTGAACATCTGCGTGGTCGTCACGAGCGTGCAGCGGCCCTGGGTGATGATGTCGATGCACGAGGACACGTTGGCCGACTTGGACGTGAACGCCGCCGCAATCGAGGCGTCTCCCAGCTTGACCGCAGGCAGCGTCATCATCTCGCGCTGCAAGCGCTCCTCGAGCCGCTTCTGCTTCTCACGCGCCGAGGCCGTGCCAGCCGCCTCGCCGTTGGCGCCGCCACCTTTTTTGCGGCTACGCAGAAGGCTCGAGCCGCCGCCCGCGGGCTCTTCGGCGAGCAGCGCCGCGGGCGGCGGTGGGGGCGGCGGTGGCACGAGCGAGGTGGTGACCAGCGCCACGCTCACGGCAGCGCGCTTGAGAGCGCCCACGTCGTTGGTGCCGTCGCCGCACATGAGGGCGACGACGCCATTGTCACGGTGTGTCGCGAGGGCAAGCTCCTTTTGTCCTGGGCTCATGCGCGCGAGCACGCGCAGGTGCGGCAGCGCCGCCGGCAGGGCACCCGCCGCGTGCAGAGCCGCAAAGCCAGCCCCATCCAAACACAGATCGTACTTGAGAGCGAGCGCACGGAAGGCGAGCGCGCTCAATTCCTCCATCGGCAGCGCCGGCTCCGATGCGGACGCGCACCACGGCCGCCACCGCAACCGCGGCGGTGGCGGCGCGGCGGCCTTGACGGTGCCGTTGGCAGCGGCGGCGGTGGACGTGGCGGCAGCGTTCGGCACCAGAGTTTCGAGCTCGAGCAGCAGGGGTGGCAGGCATGAGATGCCCAGCGTGTGGGCTGCATGCGTTGCCGTGAGTAGCGCATCCCCAGTGAGCATCTGGAGCTCATGGCCTGAGGTGCGCAGCTGCTCAAGCACGGCCTGTGACTCGGGCTTGTTCGGGCAGTGCAGCACCAGCAGCCCACGGAAGGTGAGGCCCGACTCGACCGCATCGCGTGCGAGCTTGGTGACGTCCGCACCGGGCGCGTCTGCGGTGCCCATCTCGGCGTGCAGTCTCTTGGACGCGAGAGCGAGCACGCGCTTGCCCAGCCGCGTGTGCGCCTGATAGCACTCGTCATACCCCGGCGGCACTGTCGCAAGCAGCTCCTTGATCGTCTCGGGCGAGCCCTTGGTGAGCACAAAGAGGCCGCGGCACCCGATGTAGTCGCACGCCGCCGCAATGCGCAGCGCGCTGCCCGAGTCTACGGGCAGCGAGGGAGAGAAGCGCGGCGCCACGTCGACCACGGTTGAGGAACGCTTGAGATCCGACGAGAAGGGGAAGCGCTTGAGGATCCGCAGCCCCACGCGAGCCTGCACCGACGGAGGCAGCATGGAGGTCAGGGAGGGAGCCCCTAGCGGCTGCCTGCGTACGCACGTCTGATCGGAATGGTAGGTCCAGCCAATCGATGACAAGGCTGCCTTTTCCATGGGATCGCCGAGCACCGTGCCATCGCTGTAGATGAGCTGATGGCAGCCCGCGAGCACCAGAGAAGCTTCGAGGGGCACCGCCTCGCCGCTCATCAGCGTGTACTCGCCGCCGCCGCCGCCGCCACCGCCACCGCTGCTGCTGCTGCTGCTGCTGCTGCTGTCGCCGCCGCCGCTACCATCGCTACTGCCGCCGCCGCTCCCCTTGCCCTCGTTGCTGCTGCCGCCGCCGCCGCTGCCGCCGCCGCTGCCGCCGCCACTGCCAGCAGCGCCAGCAGGCTGAGGCACGACGACGCCTTCGACGAGCAGGTCATTGGAAGTGAGCGTGCCGGTCTTGTCGAAGCAGCAGTATTGTAGCTTGCCCGCGTACGGGATGCGGAAGGGCTCGGTGCAGTAGACACCCATGCGATGGAGCGCGAGCAGCGAGTTATTGACTGCGAGCGAGAGCTCCATCGGCAACTCAGGCGGCACCACCGAGGTGAGGATCATCGTGCAGTGCAGCAGCAGCCGCCAACGCGAGCGCGTCGGGTCCTGCAGCCCCTCGTGCAGCACGTAGCCCGCGGCGGCTACGGCGAAGGAGAGGAGGAAGAGGATGAAGAGGAGAGTCTCCGTCGAGTTCTCTGAGGCGCGCTCGGACGCGAAGAGGATGGTTCGGATGAGCTTGCCCTGCGACGAGTAGAAGCCCGTCCGCAGCACGTATCCCACCGCGCCGCCGCCCGGCGGCTGCAGGCTCGCAGGCTGCGCGCCAGGCGCGTGCTGCAGCAGCTTCGTGCCTCCGAGCACGACGGCCGCTCGGTGGGTCGTTAGGTCGAGGAGTGTGCGCTCGAGGTCCTCCGAGGCCTCGACCGCGCCAATGGGCTCCTTGAGCATGGGAGTTGACTCTCCCGTGAGAGCGCTCTCGTTGACCGTCACGCTCCCATGTAGCAGCACCACGTCCGCAGGGCACACAGCCTCGAGCTCGATGCCCGAGCCGCCGTAGCTGTATGCCGTCATGGAGGTGGCGGGTGCGCGCTGAAGCGCGATCACATCGCCGGGCAGCAGGTCGACGGAAGAGAGCGCTGTCCACTTGCCGCCGCGGAACGCGAGCGCGGCCGACGGCGGCGTCGCGAACTCGCGCATCTCCTCGAGGTTGCGGAGGCGCGAGGTGACGACGGTGGATTCGAAGACGATGAGCATCAGCAGCGTGAACAGCGAATAGTACCAATAGTCGTCGAGCGACCAGAGGAGCACGCAAAAGACCTGGAAGACGAAGAAGGGTGCGAGCGCGTGCTCCATTAGCAGCTCGCCGAACCTGCGCGCCGGGATCTCGAACGAGTTCGGGCCGTACTTGCGCCGGGCCTCCTCGGCCGCCTCTGGCTTGAGCCCGCGATCGTTCCTGATGTAGTGGCTGATCGGCTCACTCACGGGCATCGCAAGCTCGGTGAAGGCCGCGGCGTCGTCCGCCGCTGGTTCAGCAGTTCGGGTCGACGGCGCCGGCAGCAGGTACGTGCGCTTGCGGAACTCGAAGTGGTACTCGTCGGCGCTGTCGGCGCTGGCCGCTGCCTTGCGGCCGAGTCGTACGAGCTCCGAGCGGCCGGCAGCTGGCCACGCGCGTACGAGCGTCGCATCGGCGGCGCGCTTGACCGTGCGCAGCTTGAGCGCGCAGCGCACCGTGAGCGACCAGTGGCACGCGAGGAACGTGAGGAAGTGCGCCACAGCAACCAGAGGCGTGCCGACATTGGCGGCAAACTCGTGCGACGGCGAGAAGAGGTAGAGTCCGAAGCCGACGGCGTACGCGATCGCAAAAGGCACGACGTCGAGGTGCAGTGTGCGTGGCCGGTGCAGCGTGAAGTGCGTCTGAGCATCCTCCTCCTCGTGCATGTCACCGCGGCAAGACGGCGATAGACTTCGACACGAGGAAAGAACGCGACGCCAATTCTGCAGAGTTTCCGGTAGCTGAGGTGTATCTGTTGCCCTGGGCATCCGTGACGGGGTTACCTAACCTAATCTAACTCTCTACGATGATCCTGTCCTAAAGTGAATCCAATGACTGTGTGTCGGTCATCCATGAGGATCGGTGTTACTCGAGAAGGGTGGTGTTAAAAAACACCGGGGTGGTTGTTGATGCCAACGAGATTGAGGGCATGTTTAGGCGCGCTCGCCACGGATGCGGCGGGCGAGCTGGATGTCCTTGGGCATGATGGTCACGCGCTTGGCGTGGATGGCGCAAAGGTTGGTGTCCTCGAAGAGGCCAACGAGGTAGGCCTCCGAGGCCTCCTGGAGCGCGACGACAGCCGACGACTGGAAGCGGAGGTCGGTCTTGAAGTCCTGCGCGATCTCGCGGACGAGGCGCTGGAAGGGGAGCTTGCGGATGAGCAGCTCAGTCGACTTCTGGTAGCGGCGGATCTCGCGGAGCGCCACGGTGCCCGGGCGGTAGCGGTGGGGCTTCTTGACGCCGCCGGTGGCGGGGGCCGACTTGCGGGCAGCCTTGGTGGCGAGCTGCTTGCGGGGCGCCTTGCCACCGGTGGACTTGCGAGCGGTCTGCTTGGTACGAGCCATTTTGGATTAGATGTTTGAATATGGTTCTAACGACCTCGCACCTCTCCACCAAACCTGCGCCCACCCCCTCCTCAACTCCGCAAAACGCACTCCGAACGCTGGCTCGGCGAGCCTCCCTCGTCTTTTGTTGCCCCCATGTTCGATGGGGCTTTGACGCTGCCGACCCTAGGCGAGCGAGAGGTGCGGCCCCTGCACGAGAGATCGCCCCTCGCGCAGCGCCGCGCTGCCTCTCGCGCTGCTGCGACTGCCACCCGGCCCGACCGCTGGCCTTCCATGCTCCCGTGCGCAGTTCTCCGAGACCGACAGTTCAATTGGCTCGGCTCGCCACCTCGCGGTCCTCGGTGCGCGTGGCTGGTTGTAACTCAAGGTGTCTTTCGCATCCGTCTGACCGCTCCATCGCCAGCTCCGCCGTGCGCGGCGCCTCGCCACCTCCTTTGGCCAAAGAGAGCGCGCTCCAAGATGCACGTGGGACGTGCAGCGCGCCGACGAACAGAGCTTGCGCCCGGTCTTCAGGCCCCAGGGGATCATGAGACACTCTAGGTACAGTTAGCGCGGTTAGCCGCCACGTAGATTATCTACAGCATGTTTCGTGTTGATCCCTAAACTCGCGTGTGACAGACGATTGCAATTGGGCTCGTCTGTGTCTCTGGGGACGGGTCTGCATACGTGCCGCCTCTCTGGCCTCTCGCAGCTCCACGAGCCGTTCAGCCGTCGCCGTAAGGTCGTCACGAGTCCGCCCGGATGCCCTGGGCGGGCGGCCCCGCCCGGATGCCTTCAGCGGGCGGCGCCGGCGGAGCGCGCGCCGTCCGCGGACGGCTCGGCAGCGGCTGCGCGCGCTGCGGCGGCTGCCGATCGCCGAGCGGCTGCTGCGATGGCCACGCCGCCTCCGACGCGCGCGACGATAGCGCGCCGAGGGGCGCGCCGCACGTAAACGCGCCCATGGGCGTGTACGGTGTCGGTGCCGTGTACAACGGCGAGGACAGGGCTGCAGCGCGCACACGAGCGCTCGTTCGGATGATCGACAGCAACGTCTCATCAGGACGCGTCGTCACGGGCGGCAGCTGCCTCGCCCGCGGCAGACTCGCCTCCGCCGGTGCAGCAGCCTCCATGCCCACGGCCGGGAGAGACTCGGATGGCAGCTGCTGCAGCACGTACGGGTCTCCGCCGGTAGGCACGGCCGCGGAGACCACGACCCTGCTCACAAGCGGCACGTGCATGCCCTCACCATCGGCGTCAACGTCAGGCGCATGCTTGCCTCGCGCAGGAGGTCCGATGCCATTGGCCACCGCGCCGCCGCCGCCCATGGCGTCGATGACAGCTACTCGCTCGAGCTCCTGCTCCTCGCCGCCAACGGCCAGGCCTGGCGGCGGCTCCGGCACCAACAAAGGCGGGATCCTCCGATTGTGTGCCAGGGCACGATACGGTTCCGGCTGCGGGAGCGGGAGCGGCGGCGGCGGCGGCTCCAACCGGTGCGAGGGCGCAGGAGGAGGGGAGTGAGTCTCCTTCTCCGTCGCCTGGAGCAACTTTCGGAGGGCCGCCTGGCCGCGCTGCACCTGCTCTTGTACTGCATGCGGGCCTAGCATCTGCGCGCGGTTCGGGTCGGTCTGGAGTTCCAATAGCAGGTCGCGCCACGCCTGCCGCTCGCCCAGGAGCCGATGGTGCGCCGCCCAGAGCCGAAGCCCATGCCAGCAGAGGGCGAGCATCCGGAGCTCGCTGCGGCGCACGACCTGGCCGGCCAAACGCGCCTTGAGCGCCGCCGCCGTTGAGAGTTGCTTGGCGAGCAGTGAGGCGAAGTGGCCCTCGGCCGCCGCCAGGCGCTCCGTGACGACCGCCGAGATGGCCGCCGTGCGCTCGCGCTCCTCGACGCTACGTGTCGCGATCAGTTTCCAAGCGACGAAGGCGGCGCGCGCCACGTGGCGCGTGGCAGCCCGCGCAGCGAGCATCACACCTGCGCGCACGCCGCGCCACGCGATGCTTTCGGCTGCCACGCCGCGCCACGCGTGCACGCACTGGCGGAGCAGCGCGTGCTTGCGCACCCGGAGGGTGAGGGAGAGCACGCGTGCGCGGCGCGACGAGAGCTGGGAGAGCAACCTTGCAATCTTCTCTTGATGAACCTCCTCAGCCTCGTAGGCCGCCACTGCTCGCCGGCTCGCCGCGTACGCAGCAAACGCTTCCTCGTCGGACGGCAGGCCTCTTCGGGCGGTGCCGGTGCCGGCGGCGGTGGTGCCGGCGGCGGAGGCAGCGGGGCCGGGCGGGTCGCCAAAGGTGCCATAGTCGCCCAAGCCGGCAGCGTGGGAAGGTGTGGCGCCAAAGTCGCCAAAGTCGCCAAACGTGCCGAGACTGGCGCTTGCGGCTGTGGCGGCTGACGCCAAGGCGTCGCTGCTGCCGCCCCCGTGCGAGGCGGAGGCCAGGTTATGCGCCAGGCTGCCGCCGATGCTCTCCGGCAGCGAGAGCCGCTCAGCGGCGGCGGGCGCGCGGCTGGCGCGGCGGCTGTCCGCCGCCCTCGTCGGCGACATGGCCGTCCGCACTGGGCTGTTGCGCAGGCTGCTGCTGACGCTGCTGGGCCGTGACGCTTCGCCCGGCAGCTTGCGGCGCGGCGCCAATCCGCCGGGCCAGCCTCGCATCGTGGAGCTGCTCCCCGCGCCGTGGCCACGGCCAGCGGGCGCGTGGTGCTGCAGCGCCTGGAAGCAAAGGCGCATCATCGAGCGCTGGCGCACGTCGTACAGGCTGTTCGCGCACAAGACCTGCATGCGCCGCAATTGACGACGAGCGGCCTCAGCGTCGAGCGCGTCCGCTTCAGCGCGCAATCGCATCGCGTCCACCTCGTGTCGAAATCGCACTGCGTCCGCCTTGATCGCATCCACGCCGAGGCAGCCCTCGGCGCACAACTTGCAGCCTTCAAGCGCGCCCGAGCTGAACCCAAGGCAGGCTTGCGCCGCCGAGGCGGAGTAGGGGCCGGCCGCATCAAGGCATTTGAGGCATTGCTCGATGGCGACGCGCAAGAGCTCTGCCATCGATCGGAAGGACCGCGCCACCTTTTGAAGCCGCGCGCGTTCACGAACTCGTTCACGTGAAGGGCCTGGAAGGGCACGATGCAGGAGAACGGGAGAAAAATGCCAAGAAACAAGCCCGCACTCGGGCCGAAGTGTCACCCGTGTACAATGAACTCTAAGTGATAAGCTCGTAGCAAACACGCATTCAGGACGTATGACAATGAAGCGCACGGACTTTGCGCAGCCCACCACGCCTTCCCGACATGCGTAAACGAGGGAGGCGCCCATTTACTTGAGAGGCACGAACTTGGACGACGAGGTCGCACCGATACCGGGGCGGCCGTGACGCACAGGCTTGTACGAGATGGAGAACTCGGCAAGGTACATGCCCACCATGTCAGCCTTGACCTCGACCGAGGTGAAGAGCTTGCCGTTGTGCACACCAATGACCGAGCCGATCATCTCGGGCATGATCAGCATGTCGCGCAGGTGCGTCTTCACCGTGTCCGGCTTGTCGTACGGGCCGCAGTCCTTCTTGGCCTTGCGCAGCTGCTCACAGACAGGAGGACAGGGCGCACGTGAGCGTCGATGTGGCCACGGCGAGCGCGGGTGGAAGTGTGACGGTGCCGAGGCTTGAAGACCGAAGGCGGCCCGGAGGACGAGCAGCCGCCTTCGCCGCGACACCATGCGGCCGCCTCCTCCGCGGCACTATGCGGGAGGCTGCGCCCCCATCGCCAGCAGCGCCGCCGCCGCCATCGGAAGCGCAGAGCTGGCTCTCAAGTGCTGGTGCTGCTGCGCACCTTTTTGAGAAGCGCCATGCCCTTCTTCTTGAGGCCACGGTGCAGCCTCCGGCGAGCGCGCGCGTGCACAAGATCAATCAGCTGCTCAGGCGTCAGATCCAGCAGGTTGTCGAGGTCAATGCCACGGTAGGTGAACTTGCGGAAGGTGCGCTTCTTCTTAAGCTCCATGGCCGCAGCCTCATCGATTTCGTCGTCAGCCTGCAAGGCACGCAGAGAGATGGCGGGCCTTCAGCGTCGAGGGCGGCCACGGCGTGGCGCGCTGTCAGGCAGCACGAGAGGCATGGCGCGTCGTCGCAGCTCTCACCATCTTGGAGGGCTTCTACGACGTGGACCTATGAACCCCTTCAAAACCCAACGAACCCCACAAAAATGAGAGTGCTACCGCTGGCTTCCCCACCCCCTTTTGTCGTTTCTCGTTTCTTACCCGGTACTTTAGACACTTTAGTTCTCTAGACTCAGTTTCTCGTTTCTTACTTTAGACACATGAAGGGTTCCTGTACAAGGTACAAACCGCTTTCACCTTACCAGTACTTGTGACGATGCACAATGGTACACGTGCTGTCGGCCCGGGGCCGGGCGGAACTCCGAGCCGGGGCCGCAGTCGTTGCAATTGGCGTCGGAAGCCCAGTTGCACGTCTCGGCGCGCATACATGTATTGGCGGAGGAGGCGGGAATCGCGGGCCGCAGTCGGCGCAGTCCGGGTGCCGTAGATGCAGATGTCTGCGTACTCGGCGCCGGGGCCGCCGTCGTCGCAGAGGGAGTCGGAGGTGTAGAGAGGCACCCGCTGGCGCGCCCCCCGAAGGGAACGCAAAGTAAGTCACTCGATG
>Ga0210243_100950_pt1 | contig 23555 bp, 22 predicted proteins | sample ChrtobMeP5a_32mM_FD_155461 | JGI IMG/M metagenome (GOLD analysis project Ga0210243, IMG submission 155461) | Chrysochromulina tobin associated microbial communities from unialgal haptophyte culture, Seattle, Washington, United States - P5a_32mM | ecosystem: Host-associated > Algae > Haptophytes >...
GACCGACCGGATCCTTTTTAGGTTTCTGTGCGACCTTCCCACGGCCGATGCAGAAAAGATTCGGTCTGAACGCCTAGGGGAAAAACCTGTAACCACGGTCGCTGCTCTGGGGCAGGGAAATGCAAGGCGGGGACGCCACCCTCCCTCCCTCGTCCGAGCTCCGACCCGGTCCGCTCGGACCCGTCTCGCGCGGCGCGATAACGCCACCCGGCACACGAGCACTTGCCTCGTGCACTTCTCGACAACGTGCCACAGTTGCCACTTTCGCACCTCCTCCCGCTCCCCGCTCGGCCCCCGGCTGAAACTTAGAACTTCGGACGAACAATCAGTTTCACACGGGGAGTTGCGAAAATGCCGAATGGTAAGAATGGCGCATCCTGGGCCGGCACTCTTGATCGCGCCATGTATTCATAACATGTTCAACCGCGCTTTCTATTCGAACTGAGTTCAAAATCAGGTGGTCAGGTGGTGGGGATAGTGTGTGAATCCAGAATCAAAGAACACCTCCTCCTAAACCCCCTTTGGGTCAATAATCGGTCACTCTCGCTTACCACGTAGTTTGTTAGCTCACGATGTACATGTACAGAGTTTAGTACAGAGTACACACAGACTGAGCGCTCAGTTGTCAGTTCAGAATTCTTGAGCACGCCATGACGCGCGCCAGTACCCAGTTTGGCACCTGTCGGGAAATTGCGTCGCGTATAGAGTACATCTGTACCCGCGGTATGGTTGTTGGAACTGGGTTTGGATGGTTGTGAGGTTCGTCTGTGTGGTCTGTGTACCTTTGTGCGTCCGCGTGTCCCGTGTGTCCCGTGTGTGTCCTGGCTCCCCCCGGTGTCTTTTTACCGGTAAACATACTCCGAAACGGAAAAGTTGCGCGAGAGAGAGAGAGGGCGTTCGCGTTGCTGGCGTTCTTTGTGGACGTCGATGTCGGCGTCCTCGCGCCCGTGCTACTGCTTTGACACGTGTAGCCTAGCCTCGGCGAATGCCTTTCTACGCAAACTTCCCGAATCCGTAAAATCTGCCAACTCTATATGGTGGCCTTATCTGCGAGCTGTGTACGGCGACCGTGTAAAGTTGCCATTTGATATGACATCGATGACGTTCTTCTATCACAACGACGAATCGTGGCGCGAGCTTCATGCGGATGTGGAGTGGCCGATGGCCTCGTGTCGGGGCCCACCCGAGCCGGTTCAGCCGAAGTCAGTCATGCAAATCTACGAAAAAGCGAAAGCCGGCTGGCCAGGACAAGCGGCATGGTCGTCAAATCTGAAGGAGGCAGGCGCCACATGGGTTCGTCCAGAACCGTCCTTGCGCAAGTGTCCCCATGAAGCCTGTTTACGCTGGTCCGCTGAAGCTGCGCCGAGCGCGTCACACCGGCCAAGGACTGTGCTCCAGCTCTTTGTGATGCCCAACGTGCAAACTCGTAACACCCGTGGCACTGTGGTGATCGACAGCGACCTTGCGCACGAGCGCACGCCAGAGCTGCTCGCTCAATCGCACTCCTGGGTGGAGGTGATGCGCATGCATTCGAGCGACCGGGCGGGCGAAGCAGGATTCGAGGGGACGGACGGAACGGGCTGCTGGTTCTTCTATGCGCGTGGCAGCGGCATCTGGCTGAACACCGGCCGCTCGATCGGCGCGCTGAACCAGAGGGCGCTCATCAGGACGATCGACGAGCAGCTCTCGAATCGATCGAAGGTTGGCGAGGCGGCTGCCCAGAGCCTCACGCATAAGGAGCGCTACCCGTTGCAGGCGAACCTGCTCGGCTTCGACTCGGTGCAGATGGGCGGCGTCGGCGGTGCTCATGCGCAGCTGGTGGCCACGCATCAAGCCTGCATGGGCCAAGCGAGTCCGATCAAGACCTGCCCGCCCATGCCACTGCGTGCTGGGCCCACCGGCTGGCTGCGGCCGTGCAATTGCAACGACACAGAGCATGTCTTGAACTGCCACGCCGACACACCGGCAACTCATAGCCAGCGGCGTGCCAAGCCGTTAGCCGTCACCACCCTCTTGAGCATCGACCGAAGCACCTCGAAGCAGGGACCACCGTCGCCGCGCGCTGCCCTCATCCTCAGTGGTTTCCTGGCCGGCACGTGCTCATTTCCGGGTGGTAAGATGCCTGTTTCTGGGGGTCAGGGCGAAGCGATGACCGGGGTCAAGGCACTGCTACAGCAGGTGGGTTGGTGCCGCGAAGCGTTCGCGAATCGGTGTGATGTCTTCTTGCACTCGTGGTCGACTGTGCGCAAGGCGAGGGCATTCTACGTGCACGGTGACGGTCTCACCAATTATTCGAAAGCCTTTGCGGCGGTCAACCGCACAGGCCAAGACGCCACGCCCGACCAAACGCAAGAACCACCCTCATGGCCTTGCGTCGAGAAGCTCAGCAGTCTGCTACCTCTGACAGCGGCATCCATTGAGACGCAGCTCCCGCCAAGCCCCGAGCGGCTGGCAGCGGAACGTCCGTGGGGCGTCTTCGGCGAGAACCTGATCAACATGCGCAAGCAGATGGCGAGCGCGCAGGGGTGCCTCGAGCTGATGGCTCGTCACACCTCGGTGTCGGGCGTCGAGTACCACGCCGCGGTGCGACTTCGGGCCGATCTTGGCGATCGGCGGTGGGCGGGCAAGGCTGGCGTCTTCATCGAGCCTGCTGGCTGGCGAACGGTACGGCGCCGAGCTGACGCACTCGTGCAAGGCAAGCTGTCGACCGAGGGACGCATCGAGATCGTCACGTGCGGCCACCCCAGGGTGAAGCACACCGATTTTTGTCAGTGGAGCGTGCCGCCTAACCCGATTCGACAGATGGTGGAGGCACTCAACGGGCCGTCCTTTGACGACGTCGTGTACGGCGGCGAAGGTTGCGCCGGCTTTTTGAGCAATGCGAGCTTCCCGCCGGCACAGGCCCCGAGCCCCTTGTTCCCGAACGGCAAGACGAGCAAGATACCTCTCTTCAGCGAGAATGTGCTTTTCTGCGCGATGCGCGCCGCCGGAGTGAAGCCGAGCGGCATCGATGATAGGCGATCGCATGCTTTTTGAAGGGTCGGGAAATGAGGTCATGCCATCCATGTGGTTGTATCGCCTGTTCACAGTCTAATAACATGTTCACAGCTTTCTTGAAATGTTCACAGCTTAACCCCCAAGTCAAGTCAAGTCTATACATAAACAACAGACAACCATACGGAAGCCTATCGAATGTGCTCCGGAAGCCAGCAGGGGAGGACGGGAGTAGGCGGAGATGACGGAAGGGGTCCATCTAGAGGCGACACGTCATAAATGCTGACATACGTGCCCTCGGAGAACAAGTAGGTGAGAAGTAACGGGCCGATCTCGAGCCGATGAGCGCCACTCTTACGCCGAAGAGGAAATCGGCTCGAGATCGACCGTGGCGTCGAGCATAAGATGGGGGGACTGGGGGAGAGAAAGAGGGGATAGGCGCCTGGCTGGCCGCGTTGACTTGACTTGACTTGACTTGACTACCCCCCAAAATCGATGGGAACAGAGTTGGACTTCCCACCGTGCGCGGCATCCACCGGCAACTCGCCATTCGAGGGCGGCGACCTCGAACAGCCGGGAGTTCTCGAGGCAGCCCTTGCAGCGCGTGCTCCCAACCGGGAGCTAATCTTCCTGTCGGTGGGCGACACGCGCGATCATCGTCGGCAGTACAAGGATCCCGCGCTGCGCACCATTTCGCAGGACTTTCTGCTAAATCTGCTTGCCAACCTGAAGCAACTGGAGCTGCACAACACGTTTGTGCTCACCACCCAGCCACTGTGCCGGCAGCTGCAGAAGGTGCACTGCCTCTTTGCATGCGGATGGACATCGCTCTGGGAGAAGCACCCGGGACTGGTGCCATGGGGCTTGCGACCGGGCGACATGTTCCTCATGTGGGCGCAGCAGTGGCACTACATCGCGCGTGCGCTGCTCCTTGGCTACAGCGTACTGCGTGCCGATACAGACGTGTACCTCGCCGAAGACCCGTACCTGGTCCTCCATGGACCGCTGCTTGCCCCGTTCTCTATGGTGGTGCAGCAAGATTTTGGCGGTCCGCTTGGAGGGCGCCCCAGGTGCGAGCGCGTCCTCGTGCCGCTCCACGCGGCCGCCCCATCGCTCAGCTCGACCGACCCTGCGCCCATAGGCAGCTGCGGCAAGCACCACGGCACAGCGCTGCTCAATATCGGTCTAGTGTACGTGCGCGCGGCGCCTCCTTCAGCCGGCAGCAATGGTGGTGGCGGCGGCGTTCTCGCCGTGATCAACGGCACGTCGCAGCGCTTCCTCGCGCAGCTCAACACGGCGCGGACCGGCGCGTCTCCTGCACAGCCTCAGCACGTTGAGTCGCTCATAGATCAACCCCTTATGCGGGAGGTCGTCTCGTCACTCTCCGTGGCCGAGCCAGCAGCACGCAAGTCTGCTCGCGCGTGGATGGTCGTGCCAGGCAGCGCAGCGCCCGTGTACGCGGCCTCGGCTTGCGCGCTGCGTGACACTCGAGCGTGCCAAGCCGTGGCATCACAGCGTGCGCGTACGGCATTCCTTGCGCAGCTCGTGCAGCCGCACAGGGGCCGCGGCCGCGCCGAGCGCATCGCGCTCGCGCCGGATTGGCTCTTTGGACGTGGATGCCTGCTTCACGTGCGTCAGCCAATGGCGCTGCTGCAGGCCACCTCGACGGCCTATGCGAACACCCAGTGTGAGCTGCCGCCAGTTGGGCCGCGCCGCGCGATGCCCGCCCCCGGACCCGCAGTCGGTGTCCTCGTGGCCACTCATTTCGTCTACTCCATGGCGCTCAAGCGCAAGCGCTCCTTCAAGGCATTCGGCTGGGACGCGGCAGACGGGCGCAATCGCACGCGCTATCCGACGGGCATGGCGTGCTGGCGGCGCGCGCGGAAGGGCATCCTGTTTGGCCACACGTTTTTCGCGCAGACGGACGCGAAGGCGGTGCTGTGCGCGATGCCCAGTGGCGATGAGCCCGAGTGCGCGTGCTGCGCGACGCTCAAGAACCTCGAGCCGGCGGCGACCTCAGGGCTGCAAGGCGGCACCGATGGGCACAGCATGATGACGACCGGCGGTCATGCGGAGCGCTGGATGGCCTCGCGCGCGACCAAGTTGCAGGAAGGCTGCCAGGATTACCAGATGTTTTGGGACTGAGACGAACGGTCATTTTTGCTCTCGGAGCTTCTTCCGGCGTACCGTTTCGTTTTCGTCGCGAGCTCGAGCCACCCGTCTCGTCTCGCGTTACGTCGTGGCGCCGCGCCCCGATCTCGCCCCACCGCGCTATTGCCCGGAGCTCGCTATTCCGCGGCTTTCGGAGCACGGAGGTCGCCGCGTGCGCGCGTGGCGCGTGGGGAGACCGCCGGATCGGCATCGGGGGTGCGCTCGAGGGGTGCGCGGCAGTGCATTCGCTTGAGGGTTGAGTCGAATTGAGAGTGCATTATGTGCGGCCCACCATGCCGAAACAATACGGCATTAAATTACGAACCCACCCCTCGCCTCAAGTCTAAAGCCTCAAGGTCCCACAAAGAATGGTGTTATTCAATGGCGTCCACGGTGTGCCTCCCCGACCCTGGTTGTATAACACCAACGACATGTGCCGCTTACTTCTTCTTCTTGTCGTCCTTCTTGGCATCCTTCTTGGGGGCCGGCTTCGACACGGGCTTCGCCACGGGCTTGGGCGCAGCCTTGGGCTTGGGCTTGGCCGCCTCCTTCTTCGGGGCCGCCGGGGCCGCACCGCCGCGGAGCGCGAGGAGCTCGCCGTACTGTGCGGACGGCGAGACAACGACACGGCTCATCTCGATTTTCGACGGCGCCGCAGCCGACACGCCGGCGATCGCCGCGAACGCAATGGCAGCCTTGAGGAACATCATGTTTATGATGAGTCTGAAAAAGTGACGTCGCGGAAAGGTTTCCTTAATTAAGGGGGCCATCTCAGAGGATTCTCCCATTCTAATGTACATCAAGAGGATTCAGGGGAATCTCCAACGGTCATTCCGACGACGTGTGCTTCCTCGCCATTTCTGCCGCCGTTAGCTGCACGCAACTGCGCTGGGCATCCGACATGTGCGCCCACGACGCGTTGACTCGCCGAAGCACCAAACGGCTCACCTTCGCCATGATCCCAAACCTTCGTGAGTCGCGCCGTCGCCACGGCTGCGAGAGCGCCGTCACGTGGACCACGGTCGCGCGTGCCAGGTGTCGGTCGTACTGCGCCTCGGCTTCGTATCGAGGCAGCGGGCCGAGGTCCGCGCGTAGGTGTGAACGTAGTGCGGCGCCGACGGCCGCGTGAAGCCGGTAGCTAACCTGGCAACAATTGTAATCCCAGTCGCGTGAGCTGTAGTTGAACCAGCTCGCGCGCCACAACTTCAGGAACTCCGCATTCGGCTCCGCGAGCAGCGTCCCCGGATTCAGCTTCCGGATCTGCTCCTCTTGCTCGAAGCCGGCAATGACCGCGGCAGGGCGTGCAGGAGGCGAAGCACCCGCACAGCATCGGCGAACCGTGTCGAGGGGCTTCAGCACGTATGAGTCGTGATCAAGAAAGATGCCGCCGTGCTCCAGAAGCAGGTCATACCGCATCAGCTCGGGCCAATGCCCCATCTTGATGCGACGGCCGCGTCGCAGTGGCACTGTGACCACTGGTTGGCGGAATGTGCACGATGCGATGGCGCAGGCACAGCTCCATTGTGGGCTGCTGCGAGGCAGTTTGTCGTAGTAGAGGACGTAGCGCTCGGGGCTCGCGACGAAACGCGCGGCAAGCATGCCGAGCAAGTGCTCCCACTTGGGCGTGTTGCCATGCAGCCATGGCTGATGAATTTGGTTTGGGATCTTGGCTGATGCAGCGCAGCTCGAGCATGGATGCCAGAGCGGCGCGGCGCGAGCCTCAAGTTCAGCTGAGAAGAATGGTGGGTCGCCAGGCGGCGCACGCACAGGGTTGTCAAATAAGTTTGGAATAGCTGCGAGTCGGGCTTCCATGTGACCCAGGTCGCAGGTGGTGATGAGGATCTGTGCTTCCGCCCTTCCGCGCGGCGGCGGTTGATGTGGAGCGCTCGCTAAGTTCATACACTTTTTAACACTTTAGCATGCGTTGGTCCTCAAAATTTTTGTCTCGACTCACCGGCCCGTACCTATAACGCGTCGGGCGACCATCGTGCGGCTACAGAACTCCCGATCGCGCTGTGGCGAGCGCGAGGGGCGGTTCGTTGACACCGGAGCGACCCCGCACCGCCCGGCGCACGTTCCACGTACTAAAGTCACCTATAACCAAATAAGCTAATGTAAAATCGCGCTGGGAGGCGGCGGAGGTACCGTTGGCGGTGAGCTTGGATGCGGCAGCGGCGGCTCTCCGCGCGCCCACGCAAGCACCGCCTCACATTCGGCGCGCTGCATGCCGCCGGTGGGCATCTCCCGAATCAGACGCCCTGTTGTGTCCGCCTGAAGAGCAGGCTTGGGCGACCGCGGCACATGTACCGTGGCCGCGCGCGGTAGCCGCAGATTCACATCTTTGATGTGCGCCAAATCATCGTCCACGAATATGGCGTCGGCGTCCGTGACTCCCAGAGGCGTCAGGATGGTTCTGCTAATCACCGCACTCTTTCGGCTTCCGTGCTGCATACAATCGGCTCGGTCGCGGATCAGCCACTGCAGTGGCGCGTGCGTTGGATCTGCCCGAGAGAGCAGGGTGCGAACTTCAACCCCCAATTCAAAGAAAGGTAGTAAACCCACGATGTCAAGCGCGTTTCGGATGACATCACGGCTATTCATAGAGCAGATCGCCATGACGAGTCCCATGCTTTGCAGTGCCAGTAACATTTGGCTGAGTACTTCAAGGCGATCAGTGCCACCAAAGCCACGAATGGGCATGCTTGCGCGGTCGATCCACATCGAAATCTCACCAGAAGCAAGCGTCTGATCAAAATCGAAGATTGCAACACGCAAACTATCTGTACTGCTCACCCCAAGCGCCGTCACAACAGCGCCATTTGCTTGTGCCATGGGAAGGTCAGTGCTGTCAGTACTCCGATGCAAGGGACGCCAGTTGCAGCGGAAAGTCCGTCGCCAAGTCGCCCGGCCGAAGTCGACGAATAGTGAGTCGCACACACGAGAATTCGCGGGAACGGAAAGATCGAGGTGTGAAATCACACAAAGCTTTTTTGGATTCTCCATCTCTCCTACCGCGTTCCCACAAAAGCTCGCCCTTCAGCCCTAACGCAGCAGCTGTCGCATCAAATGCGCTTGCCGAAGAGATGCGGGTTGGCCAGCTTGAAGGCCTTCCATCGCCGCCCGAGCTCGCTCGAGATGGAGCTGCCGCTGAAGCCAGCTGCCACCACATGCGCGCGCTCGGACGAGCAAAACCTGCTGTAATCCAGCTTCGGCTCGGCGCCGCTCCCGCCAACGCTACAACTGCCGCCGCCGCCGCCGCCGCCGTCGACCTTGGCGGCCTTTCTCGCCGCCTCTTCGCCGTCGCCAGGAGCTGCGCGCTTGCCGCCAGAGGCTGCCTTCGCGGAAGCATTCGCGGCGGGCGGCTGGCCTTCGGGCACAGTGGTGGGCTTGCTCGCAAAGTGGCTCTTCCACCAGCTCTCCCACCACGCTTGCTGCTGCTGCTGCGCTTGCTGCTGCGCCTGCTGCGCCTGCTGCGCCTGCTGCGCCTGCTGCGCCTGCTGCGCCTGCTGCGCCTGCTGCGCTTGCTGCTGGTTGAACTGCGCTTGCTGCTGCGCCGCCTGTTGCGCCGCCTGCTGTGCCGCCTGCTGCGCCGCCTGCTGCGCCGCCTGCTGCGCCGCCTGCTGCGCCGCCTGCTGCATGGCTGCGGCCCGGCGCCGCTGCTCCGCCTGCGCCCACGACGGCGGGATGCCTCGGGCAGCGGTAGCACAAGCACCAGCAGCGGCAGCGGCAGCGGCGGCGGCGGCGGCGGCGGCGGCAGCAGCAGAGCCAGGAGGACCTGGGGGCACCCCTGCACTGGCGGGTGCAGCAGGAGGGAGGCGCGGACACACGATTGGTGCGGAGAGCTTCTCCGCAAGCAGCTGCTTTGCCATGTTCAGTCGCTGCATGGCCACTTCCATCTCGGAGCGCGTGACGTGTCCGTAAAAGAGCGCGTGCTTGTCGGGGTGCATGTACCGGGACGTCTTCCGGAACGTGGCACAGACGCGCTCCGTGTCGACTCGCTCGCCGGGCGCGAAGCCCAGGATGGCGCACAGGGTGGCGAGAAGTGCGCGCCCAGCCTCGCTCAACACGTCGGGCTGGTGCGCGAGCGTGAGATGCACTCCCCTGGGCACCATGGCACCAAACCGATCGAGCCGGCGGATCTCGGCCACCTGCCGCTGCCTCTCCTCCGACAGCTCCGGCGCGGGCGGCGCGGGCGGCGCGGGCGGCGCGAGCGGCGCGGGCGGCGCGGGCGGCGCGGGCGGCGCGGGCGGCGCGGGCGGCGCGGATGAGGCAAACACGGCCGGAGTGCGGGCAGAAGAGGGGGCGGCGGTGGGCGCGGCGGCGGGAGCGGTGGCGGCGGCGGGAGCGGCGGGAGCAACGGCAGGGACTGGGGTGCTCTTCACAGGGACTGGGGTGCTCTTCACAGGGACTGGGATGCTCGTCACGTCGCCGCTCGCCCTCGCAGACCGTAACAGCGCCACGAGATCCGACTTCTCGACGCTTCCCTCGTAGCTCACACCGCGAGCACGCAGCTCCGCACGTAGATCCTTGAGCGGCATGGCCGACGGCGATGGCGGTGGCGGAGGGGCCTCGGGAGGGGCAATGTCGGGGGCAGCAGCGGGAGGCGCGGCTGCCGCAGCTGGAGCCTCGACTGCGGGTGGCGACGGCTCCTGTGGAGGCGCTGCCGTCTCTCCCTCCCTCGGGGCGGGTGCCTCCGCCGCTGGTTCCCGTGCCGCCGACTCCTCCTCTGTCGCTGACCGCACTGCGTCGTCAGGCTCCGTTGCGGCCGAGCCTGACGCTCCGGCGCCGGCCGAGCGGCCGCTCGCTAGCGAGGCGATCAGGATGTCCTCATCGTCCTCGCCCTCGTCCTCATGCTGCTCCTCTTCTGCTTGTGCGGCCGCGGGCGCGGCCTCCACATTTTCTGCGCCAGGCATCGCTGCGTCAGCCTGGTCGCGGAGCTCCTCGTCCGCCTCGCCCATCGTGGCATTCATCTCGGCTGGCGTCGCTGTTGCTTGCTGGGCCGCCATCGCCGCCGCCTCGGCCGCCGCCACCTCCTCATCTGCCGCCGCCTCCTCCTCCTCAGTCGCAGCTGCCTCTCCGGCTGCCGCTGAGTCTGGCTGCGTGGCCACATTGTTGAAGAGTCGGTGGAGCGTGTAACAAAACTCAGTGAGCGAACCGCGCCGCCCAAAGATGACTGTGCAGCCCTCCGTGAGCAGTGCCATCTTGTCCTTGGCGACATTCTTGGTGGGCTTGAACGTGTCACCCGTGCGGTCCTCGAGGCGCACCTCGTTGATCGAGTGGTTGTGTACGACGACCGGCCCATTGTACTCGGTGACATCGAGATAAAATGTGGCGTGTACTCGGCTGATTAGGTTGGGCAGCGCCGCAGAGTCGAGCAGAACATGCGCGTCACCACGGCCGATGGTCAAGTTGTGGCGCAGCGTGATCACCGCCGGCCGGTCGAGGCGCGGAGTCTCTCCGTCGCGGAGCCGGAGCTGCCACACCTCAAGGACAGCCATCTTTCGTTGTGGCGCTGAGACGCGAAGGTGCTCGGCTTTGCAAAGTCAACAAGCAGTCGACAAGGGGCTGGCCCAACCCCTTGAGACAACGTACACTTGGCCCAACCCCTTGAGACAACGTACACTAGTTTGTTCGCATGGGAAAACCCCAAAACAAAGGACAGGGAGTACGTTCCGGATTCACACACCGTTTTGCGTTTACGCATTACGGGTTTAGCGCGCACCACAGTACGTTGAAAGTCGGTCCCTCTCGCCGTCGTCAGATCTGCAGTGGAGACCTGCCTGTGAGACCTCTCACCCGAACGAGAGCCGCCGTTGGGGGGCCGTCGCGACGATGAAGGCATCTCCCGATTGGATGAGGGCTACCGGCTTGGCCGCGTCCTTGACGCGCTGCAGCTTCTTGATGAAGGCGCGCGTGCCGCGCTGCATCGCCTGGGCGGCCACATCTTCCACGGAGCGCCCCATCTGCGCGTTCGCCGCCTTGCGCCGCTTGGCCGCCTCGCTCTCCTGCTGCAGTAGCCGCAGCTCGAGCCTCTTGGCAACGCGTCGGAGCAGGTTGCGGACCGCCTCAGTGCGCTCGGCGGCCGTCGCGTGCGCCACAGCCTTCACCGCGCCCGCAGCCTCCTCCCAGAGCACCGCGGTCGCCTCGGGCTCGCGTGCGCCCGAGGTACCACGGCACAAGCACTCGAGCAGCACGAGCGGCAGCGGCGGCACATGCATCACGGTTGCAAGCTTCGTAGCATACCTGATGCGGGAGGCAATCAAACCTGATGAGTGAGGCAATCATACCTGAGTGAGGCAATCATACCCGATGAGGGAGGCAATCATACCCGATGAGTGAGGCAATCAAAACTGATGAGGGAGACAATCGTAGGCCATCACGGTCGCAAGCCGCGTAGCATACCCGGCCGTGCGAAGCAGACCGATGAGGGTCGGGCGCTGCGCGACGCCAGCACGCCACAGGTGCCAAGGCGCGCCGATGAGCACTGCCGGCTCGTCCCCACCTTCGCCCGCGCCTCCCGCGCTCGTATTGCCGTCGAGGGCGCCAAAGCTGCCATCATACTGCGGGTCTAGGCAGCAGAGGTAGTGCTGTGCGAGCTCCTCGTGCTCGGCCGTGCCCGGCCCGTTGTTGAGAAGGCCGGCGCGCAGCCCTTGCCCAACTGCCTGATGGGGGATGGTCCAGATGCCTGTGGGGAAGGGCAGGGCGCCGTGGTGAGCACGTGCATGCAAGGCATGGGGGCCGGGCGGTCCACGTGCCTGCGGCGGGCTGTCCTACGAAGAGGGCCACATGCTCGCATGCGTACGCCCACACCGCGCCTGCGCAGTGCACCGGTAGCTCCGGGCGCAGCAAAGCGTATGCATGTGCCTCGCTGAGCCCCAGGCCGTGCCCGCTCACGCTCAGCAGAGTGAGCAGCCGTAGCGCGATTCGCAGCCCAGCGGCCTCGCACTGCATCGGGCTCAGGCCGCTCTCCTCGTGCGCCGTCTCGTCGAGCATCAAGGCAGCCGCGGCCAATGTCGAGGGCAGCGCCCGCCGAGCGCTCGCGACGACGCCCTCCGAAGGCGCGGCGCCGTGTCGAGCGTCGTCTCGAGCGTCGTCTCGAGCGGGTGGCGCCGGGTTGTGCGTCATCCTGAGCGGCGTCATCCCAATGCCGCTCAGCTGCAGGCGCGTCAGCTGGCTCTGCATCGAGATGGTCGCCTGTCGTATGAGCTCCGCCTCATCGGAGCGCAGCGTGGCGCCGTCCTTAAGGCGCGCCCGAAGGGCGTCCATCCCGGGCGCCATCCCGGGCGCCACGCCTCTGGGCGAGGCTGGCTTGGGCCTGCTCAACACAGCGCTCATGTTCAGCGCGACACCGAGGCCGACCGAACTCACCGGCACTCGCGCCGTCAGCCGATCGGCGAGAGCGGCGCGGCCGAGGTTGATGGCGAGCGCACTGAGCCACGAGGGGCGTGTTGCGCCGAGCCCGTGGGAGAGCACAGGTTGGAGGAGCTTTGAGGTTGGTGTGTCGCCGGTCAGCCGAAGCAGCCGAGCACGGAGCATCTCCCTTCCAGCCTCGAGCGGCAGCGGCGCGAACTCGAGGATGTGCACCTTGGGCTTCCGCACTCGCAACTCCGCCACCAGCGGCGCCGCGCGCGCGGTCGCCGCCGCCTCGAGTGCGACGTTGGCTGCCTCATGCATGGCGCGATTGAGCTGGGCGACCTGAGAGGCGAGGCAATTCTTGAGAGCGGCCTGGGCGGCGGTCACGGCCAGCGCGGCCTCGGGCTCGGAAGGCTTCGTGGGCTCGCCGCTCGCGCTCAGGAGGACGCACACGTTCGGGGGGAGCGGTGAGGGGATCCAATCGAGCGCCGGGGGGAAGCCTAAGACCGTCTCGCCGCCGCTCGGGCCCGTCACCGCTAGCGGCTCGCCACACTCGAGAGCGGGCTGGAGGCGCTCGACGCTGTCCCACACGATCAGTAACGGCGACGTCAGACCGGCGAGCAGCTCACGACAGCGCGTGCAGAGCGCCGCGTAGCCGCTCGGGATGGCGCTCACGTCGAGCGGCGTCGCGCTCAGCGCGTTGCGCGCGCGCCGGTCGCTCTTGGCTTCCTTGGCACGCAGCTGGAGCAGCCGCACACACAGGCGTGTGAGGGCGACGCGAGCGAGCTCGGCGCCACCGGTGCCCGCGCCCGCATAGTGGCTGACCACCTGCAGCCTCGGCTGGTCGCTCAAGAGCCGCTCCGTGAGCGCCACGAGCAGGTGAGACTTACCGGTGCCCGCCTCCGAGAAGATGAAGAGCGGCGTGTTGAGCGGCTGCGCCCACGGCGGTGGCGTCGGCCCTCCGTCGGCCTGCGGCCCTCTCAGCCCCGTCTGCGACAGCACGAGCTTCGTCAGATGATGGAGCTCGAGATGACGCTGCAGCAGCGGCGTGCTCGAGAGCCCCTGCGTGTACGCTGCTGTGGCGCGCTCGGCCGCCCAGAGCGCGCGCGTGAGCGCTGTCGCGAGCGCGAGCGGCGCTCGCGGTCTAGCAACGGGCTGCTGCGCGGCCTCCGACCGAAACCGCGTCAACGCTCCGCGAGAATACTTTTGGATGATCGTCGCGGCCTTTTCGTGAGTCAACTTCCCTCGCGAGGCCGCCGTCGTGAGCGCATCGACCACGCCCGCCGTCGTGACAGCCTCGACGGCTTCGGTAGTCGGCGGCTCCCAATCCCGAGGCGGCGATGGCTCGGTAGGGTACCGCTTGCTGATCAGAGCCCATAGCCCCTCGATCGCGAGCTGTGAAAACGTGTCGCCCCCTCCCGACGCGCCGTCGTGGGCGCTCAGCGTGTACTCTCGCATCTGCTGCGCTGGCAGCTTCTTTGCGAGGAGGCCCTGCAGCACACCGGCGAGAGCCTTCGCCTGCTCACGCCGAAGCACGTCCCGCAGCGACGGCTTGGCACCCTTACCGCCGCCGCCTCCGTAGCCGCCGCCGCCTCCGTAGCCGCCACCGCCTCCGTAGCCGCCGCCGCCGCCTCCGTTGCCGTAGGCGCCGCCGTGGTAGGCGCCGCCGCCGTCGTGGGCGCCGCCGTCGCCGTGGGCATGATGAGGGCCGGCGGCGGAAGACGAGCGGCTCCCACGCGTGAGGACCAGCACCGAGCTCGAGCGCATGCGGCACACGGCCTCGAAGGCCTCCATCGCCCCCAGGCTCATCCCATGCACCCAACCGTCCCCAAAGGGCGTCACCGTGTGAGCCCCAGGCACCCAGCCCTCTGTCGACGCACCTTGCACGACGAGCAGAAACGGGACGCCATCGTTGCAGCTCGAGCCGCTCGCGACCTGGCCGAGGCACGCAGTGGGCGACACCCCGTCGTCTGGCATCCCCTGGCGCGCGTCGATGGCCAGCAGATGCAGCCGCCGCGCCGCGCAGCGAGCCCGAAGCTCTGGCCACACGACCGTGTCGAGCATCGCCGCCTCCGCGGTGGTGTCGTCCGCACTGCGGGAGACGAGCACCCGCACCGTCTCCCAACCGCCCTGCACGCGCGCCGTCTTGGACGGACACGGCCGGTGCGGTCGGATCTCGACAATCGCCTCCGCTTGAAGCAGCACCGCCTCGACCATCCGGGAGACGACCATTTCGGTCGGGTCCGGACGCTTCTGCTGCAGCGGATCGGGCCGCTTGCGCGCAAGCTCCGGCCCGGAGATGCTCCGATGAATCGCTCCGCCAATGGGCTCGTAGTGTCTCACGGGCTCTGGCATCGGCAATCGCTGTCCGGGCGGTGCGGGCGGCGGCGCGGAGAATCGGCTGATGGGAGGCAGCACCGGCATCACAGGAGCAGCAGGCGGGTGCGTGTGCGCCATGGCGGGAGTTTGCTGATGGCTCGCCATGGAGAGACCGGGACCTCTCGCATAGCCCGGCACCTTCTCGACACGTATCGAGCCCAGCACGCCCCTGGCAGCCATGGACACTCCGACTTTCGAAACCGTCCTCAACGTGTGAACATTCAAGACCCGCTTTGTTTCGTGGGAAGACGCACAGTCATCGCCAACGAATCCTACGTTCCAAACCCTTTTTCCTAGGTGTCTGCTGGAACAGCCAATCTTCACACCTTTCTTCACCGCATGTCGACATCATGCCCCTTCAACGAAACCGACGTCGTCGTCGGCCTCGCTCGCCTGCCAGCGCTATGGCTGCGGCACTGGCAGCCGCACTCAATTGGCGTGGCTCAGGAGCGAGCAGCATACTCAGGTCTCAAAGGTTGGGGCAGAACGCGATTCCTCATCCGAAATCGTCGTCTGCTGTATGCGCCCACCCCGCCCAACGGATGCGTGCTGCGTCGCACGCCGATTCTGGCATGGGCGCTTCTCGACACGCTCGAGCGGCACCCATCCTTGCCCGATGTGAGCGTACTATTCAATTGGTGCGCTGACGCACGCATGCACCAGTACCCCATAACCACCATCTCGTCCTCTCTTTTCTCTGACAACCTTTTGGTTCTCGAAATGGCTTGGCAGTCGCGATAAGCCCACCTATTGGCATCCCAACGGCCCGCAGCCGCAGGGCTCATATGAGATCGGCACGACAGCCACGTCCAAAGATGGGCGTCCGGCCTTGGTGTTCTCGTACACGACGGGGCACACCTTCACGGACATCCCGCTGCCAGACGCGACCTTTTGGGGCCTTCCTTACGCGCGCATCCCGCCGTGGGAGCAGTGGCTGCGCGGGCTGGAGACGGGCGAGGGAATCCAGTGGGAGCAGAAGCAGGATACGATTCTCTGGGTCGGCACGACCGGCGTCGGCAACGGCAAGCTTGGGTTCAGCAGTCATCCGTTGCGGTCGCGGTTCGCGCGCTGCGGGCCGGAGGTCTTCGGCTCGCGACTCGTGATGCACAGCATCTCCAAGGAGGAGGTGGACAAGCTTGCGTGGAAGAAGCCGCCATGTGCTCCCAAGGGCTCACCCGCTGCATCGCCGACTGCTTCAGCCGGAAGTAGCACCACGGTGCCGTGCGACGACTCGCTGCCGCCGAGCTGGATCACGCTTCGGGAGCAGTGCCGGCACCGCATCATTGTGCATCTCCCCGGCGTGAGCGACTGGCTCGAGCATTTCAAGCATCAGCTCTCGTGCGGCTCGCTCAACATCTACGTGACCGAGGAGCGCGAGCCGAGGCGGCGCGACCTGCGTCGAGAGGCCGAAGTTCGGGCGCCGCTCACGCCGCCGATCTTCGAGCATTTCGATTGGTGGGCGCCGCTGCTGCAGGCAGGCAGGCACTATGTGCACGTCACGGTGCCGAAAAGGAAACCGGCCGAGGTATGCGCCGCCCTAAAGCAGGCGCTCACTGAGCTCGAAGCGACGCCCGGCCGCGACCGTTGCATCGCGGAGCACGGCCAGCGTCTCGCGCGCTCCCTCACGATGGACCGCGTGCATGCGTACCTTGCAGACGTGCTCCGCGGCGCGGCGGCCGTGCAGAAGCCCAAGGTGGTGCAGGAGCTGGCTGAGGCGAGCGGGCCCAACTTGGTCACGAAGCGCAACCTGCTGCGTCACGTGTCCGACAGCACGCGGCCCTGGATCGAGCACCGCTTTCTGCCGTCGCTCGGCGTCAACACGTCATTTGCCGGCGCCGGCGCCGGCGGCAGCGGCGGGGGGGGCTCGGCCCCGGGCCGCCGCCGACCGTTTGTTTTCTCGAGATGAAGCGCTGTCCGTCCTCCTCCTCGCGCAACTCCTTTGGCGGACTGCGCGGTAGCGCGGAGTGCAACAATTTTTTTTACAAGCTTTTGAAAGCTTTTCACAGCGTGATTCACAATGAAATTCCCGCGACGGCGGCCCTGCTGTGCTCCCTGTGCTGGTGAACGAGTCGCGTGTTGGTTCCAAGGCCGCGCCCGCGGGGCAGGATTTACGCACCGTGGGCTGGGATCGACGTGATTCAGGATGAGGCTCATGCAAATCGCGATTGTTTGTTTGGCATTTGCCGTCGTGCCAGCTGCTGCAACTGCGGAGGTCGTGCCAGCTGCTGCCACTGCGCAGGCTGACTCGCCATCTGACTTTGTAAAGAGCATGCACTTGTCTCTCGATGGGCATTTGCGGAAAATTCAAACCTCTATGCGCAACCTCATTTCAAAGATGAGCAAGCCAAGCACTGGCGTCGTCAAGATGGCAAAGATGGGGATGAACATGACCGAGACCAAGGCGTACGTACAGGAGTATCGTGAAATGCACTACTGGGCATGCAAGCAGGAACAGTGGCAGAAGACTGCGTTTTGCAGTAAGGAATCGCTGACTGCTTCAAAGATGGGAAGCAAAGATGACAAGCGCAAGAGCAGTAAGGTCCTTGCATTTCTTCTCACGGAGTGGTGCCAGGAACCGGACAGAAAACAGAGCAGACTCTGCCGCATACACTTCCAGGCTGCATTGCAGAAAATGATGAAGCACCCGAAATCGGGTCACTTACACGCTGCCACCGCGCGATCGGCTCGGATCTGATCTTGACATCATCTCGATCCTAAAGTGACGATCGACCTCACACAGGAACTCGGTACCCGCGGGCACGGCCGCACCGCACTGCCGCAGTTATGCCGCCAGTGCGCAAGGCACCGGCGCGCGGCGGAGATGAAGAATCCCGAACGCAGCGCCGCAGCGCCCCACTGGTGACCGTCTTGTTTAAATATAAGTCTTGTAAACGATACGCGACCGGCACGCCGGCGGGGCGCCCGGGAATCACCGCGAACGGGGACGGCGGCGGCGCGTGTGCGTGTGGGGGCCGATCGGGCGGCCGGCGACGAGGTTTATGGCACACTCACCGCACGAACCGGTGCGCTGCCGGTCTGAGCTCTGAGTGCGGCACCCGAGCTGGGGCGCGGCGCGTTATATATGCTTTTTCAAGACAGAATGACTGGGGATGGGGCGGCGCTCTCATGTCACATGCACCCGATGCAGGGACGCGGGCACGCGCGGCGGCAATCCGCTGTGTGGAAGACGCGACCGTGCTCTCCCGCGCTGGTGGCGTCAATCGGGGGAGGTGGTCCTAACGTGGATGGCTGAAATGATCTGGCGAAGCTGGCTCGGCGACAAGGTCCTCACTGTGGACGCTCTGGGACAGTTGCCCGATTGGGCACTCACCAGTTGTCCTCCGCCTGCGATAGCTGCGCCGCCTCAGCGCTGCCCGAAGCCACGCCGACTCAGTGCTTTTCGCGCGCCGAGCCCGGCTGCGACGACGCCTTCGGGCGGCCTGCATTCCATGGAGGCTTACCCATAGTGACTACGTCGATGGCTTTCGGAGGGAAGGGAGGAGGCTTGCGCAGCGGCATCGACATCTGCTGCAGCCGGAGAGCCCGCTCACGTGCGGAGATGCTCAGCTTCTTGCAGGTGGCCGTGTACTGCTGCCGCTCCTCCTCGTGCTTCTTCTCAACGAAGGCGTCGAGCTTCGCGCGCGAGTTCTTGGCTGCAATGAACAACGCGAGCAAAGGAGACGCACGGGGTGTTTGAGCGGAAAGGCAGACCTGCAGCCTCGGCGTGTCCTCTAGTGGGGAGGGGAGGGGGGGCACTCGGCACGGCGGCGCTCGCTGGCGGCAGTGCGAGTGTGACCACGCGCTGTGTCGGGCGCACCTCGCTCGAACATAGCTTTTGTCGCTTCTTCCAGCTCCGCCTTGGTCTGATAGCGCTTAATCTTGACCTTGGTGGTGGCCTCGAGGGCCTTTTTCTCGGCCGCCTCGAGGTGCTTCTTGAGCTGCTCGACGCCCGACAGCGTGCTGCTGCGGTCGGGCGCCCAGCCATACCGCTGCTGCCGGCGCAAGAACTCGAGCTCCGCCTCCTTGGTCAGCTTCCTGGCCTTGGGTGATGCGCTGCCGGGACGCCCACCGAGGCTCGCGCTGCTGCCGCTCCCGCCCTTAGGCGTGACTGGCGCCGAGCTGGTGCCTGTACGGGGCGCGCTCGAGCTCCGGAACTGCGCGCCTACCCTCTCGTGGATGAGCGACTCCATCTTTGACACGTGCGATCGTAGCACATCGCGCTCGCGGCACACGTCTTCAAACGAGCGACGAACACGCTCGAGCTCCGCCTGCAGGTCGGGCGGGTACGCGCCATGCGAGTCCCGCCCGGCGACCCCCCGGCCGCGGCCGCCGCGCCCGCCCGTCGGACCCTTCCAGCCCGGCGGGACCCACGGTTGCCCGGACGCCATCGGCTCTGCTGCCGGCGCCGGCTCTTCTCTGAGCGTAGGCGCAGACGCCTCGGCCCCCATGGTGCGACTGGGAGCTGGCTCGGCGTGTTCGTCGTCACGCTCGTAGTCGTCGGGGCGCGGCTCCGGCTCGGGAGGTGGCTCGTCGCGCGGCGGTGTGCGGCGAGCACGCTCAGATGCCAGAGAGCTGTCGGCGGGGTGAAGGGGATTGGAAGCGACGACGGCGCCGGCCCGAGAGTAGGAGTGGGTGGCGGGTGAGGCGGAGGCGAATGATACTGCTGGGCGCGCTGTTGCTGATGCAGTAGTGACTGGCGGGCGGGAAGCTGCGGCCGTCGCACGGGCCGGAGAAGCTAATGCGGTGGTCGCCGTCGCTTGAGGCGTCACCGCCGATGGGGACGAGGGCGTCGCTGTCGCTGGCCGCGCTGCGGTGGCCGTCGCCGTCGCGGGCCGCGCTGCAGTGGCCGTAGCGGGCCTTGCTGCGGTGGCCGTCGCCGTCGCGGGCCGCACTGCGGCGACCGTCGCTGTCGCTGGCCGAGATGTGGTTGCCATCGCCGTGGCTGCGGTTGTGGCCCGTGCAACTGTCGCCGTGGCCGTGGCCGTGGCGGTGGCCGGTCGGGCAGCGGTTGCAATCGCCGGGCGTGCTGAGGCCGTGACGTTCATCATTGGTTTACTAGCCGAGACGACCACGGACGCGGTCGACATGGCGCGGGATGCAAAGCGGGCGAGAAAGGCGGGGAAGAGTGGGGTTCAAAAAACACTACTGTATTTGTGACTCAACACAGGGCTAGGCTTTCACAAGGCTGTGAACGTGCCGTACTTCGTGTGCGGTGATAAGATAACGACGTCGCCATGTCCTCGCCGGTCGCTCAGGCTGAGCGCGTCGCGAAGGCTCTCGCAAGGGCTGCCGAAGCGCGCGCGTTGAAGGCAGAACGCGAGACGAAGCGCTCGGAGATCAACTTTGCTGTTTCCGACACGCGACCAGATAATACCAAGGAAGCCCAGGGAGCGAAGCGTCTCAAGGTTACGACGGTCCTCTCAGCCGAAAGGGAGGAAGAGAAGCGTCTGAACTTGGAGTGCATGGCGTGCAAAAAATCGGCGGCCGCACAGCCGTCCAATGCTGAGCTCGCCGCGGCGTACTCGGCAGCCAAGGAGAAGTTTAGGGCCTTTCAGAAGTCTAAGCTTGCAACAACACCCACTTGGAGGTGTGCGTTGTGCAAGGTGACCATGCCCGCCTCCGGTCAAGCTGTGCACGAGCAAGGCAAGGCACATCAAAAGAAAGTGCTGGGTGCGGGCGCGCCGTCCGATTGCGGCGCGCTCTTTGAGTGCCGCTTGTGCGGCTGCACTGTCGCGGCGACGGCTGCGAGCACGCACCAAGTGGGTAAGAAGCACTGTGCGAAGCAGGCGGAGCTCGTCGGTCTGTGGAGGACGGGCACACTGAGGAGGGGTGATTGGGTGTGTCCTGCGCACGGCTGGCATGTCCAGCGGTGCTACGCCTCCAAGCAGACGTGCTACCAAGAGGACTGCGAAGGCACCAAGGAGTCAGGGCTGAGCTTCGAGGAGGTACAAAGCCTGGTGTCTAGCGCCGTGGCGAGCGCCAAGAAGGAGACGGCCGTCAAGGGGCGCACGAAAGACGGCGCCGCGCTGGCTACGAGCAGCCCCGCCGAGGGTGAGCTTACATGCCGAGACTGCGAAGTGTCCTTTGTCTTCGGTGCCAAGGAGCTGGCCTACTACGAGTCCAAGGGCTTTGCGACGCCGACGCGCTGCCTCGAGTGTCGCTCGAAGAAACGCAAGCGGCTGGCGGCGGAGGGTGAGTATGAGTGACATTGTGGGGAGCCGAGCCAAGACCCTTGCCATTTGATTCTCCCCGCACATGAAGTTCTGCGCGAAGGTGGCGCCGGTGGCTGTCCAGCTGTTCGGCTCATCAGCTGTGCCCTGACCCCTCACTCACTGTGGTCAAGGGCGTGCGTGCTGGGCTGCTGGCGTCGCCCCGGAGGTGATTTCTGTGTAGGCTGTATGTGTGCGCTGATGTGTAAACACGAATCCCCTGCCCATCTCGTTCACGGGAGCGGTGCAATTTCGAGCGAATCTGAGCCACGTCGCCCGCACCACGCCCTGGATCCATCCGCATCCACACCTCAAGGTCATGACAAACAACAGCGCGCGCCATCATCTCGCCTCCTTGCTCACCGCATTCGAAGCTGCCGGTTCTTCGGCTGAGCGACCCCCGTCCTCCGCTCGCAGCTACGCACAACTTTCATCATGGGCTACATTCCCCCTCATCTTCGCAACAAGGACGGCACCGCACCCGGTGAGCTTCCCGTCCTTTTGTCTCTCCTTGCGGACGTCCATGCTCATGCTCGGCTTTGAGCATGCGTGCGCAGGCGCTGCTGCCGCTCCCGGCGGTGGCCGAACGCTCGCTGATCTTATGGATGCGCCGCGGGGAGCACCGCCGCCTCCCCCTGGAGGCGGCGACCGCGGCAGCGATCGCGGTGGCGGCTACAGCGCTCGTGGCGACGGCGACAGCGGCGGCCGCGACCTGAGCGCCTTCGCTGCCGCCCCACCCGCGCGTGGGTATGGCGATCGCGGCGGCTATGGCGACCGCGGCGGCTACGGCGACCGCGGCGGCTACGGCGACCGGGACGGCGGCGGCTACGGTGACCGGGGCGGCAAGGGCGGCGGAGGCCCTGGTCGTGACCTCGGCGGCTTTGGCGTCTCCAGCCGCGGCGGCGGCGGGCGCGGCTGGGTGGGGCTTGATGGCGGCCCCGATTTTGAGGCGAATCTTAGGGAGGACGAGGAGGCCTTCTTGCGCCAGTTTGGAGCGCCGCACTCGTCGGGCATCGACTTTAACAAGTACGCGGACATCCCAGTCGAGGTCGAGCTGCCGCGGCACTTGAGCGAGCTGCCGGAGAGCATGCGCCCGGCGACCGAGTTTGCGGGGCTCAACATAGGGAAGGTGATTGCGCGCAACCTGCGGTTCGCTGGCTTCAAGGTGCCCACGCCCGTGCAAGGTAATTCCGTGCCGGTGGCGATCAATGGACTGGACGTAATCTCCGTCGCGCAGACGGGCTCGGGCAAGACTCTTGCCTTCATGCTTCCCATCCTGTACAAGCTGCTGGGCTCGTCGCCGAGTGGCGGCAAGTACGGCGGCGGCCGCAACCAGGTCGTCGCCCTGCGCGCCCTCGTCCTTGCCCCAACTCGCGAGTTGGCCGTCCAGATCCACGAAGAGTCGAAGAAATTTGCCTTCCGCACCGGCCTCGATATCTGCGTCGCCTACGGTGGCACGCCATTCGGCGAGCAGATGAGGGAGCTCGAGCGCGGCTGCGATGTTCTCGTGGCGACGCCTGGTCGCCTCGACGACATGATCCAGCGCGGGCGCGTCACGCTGCGCGAGGTTCGCTTCCTGGTGCTCGACGAGGCTGATCGCATGCTCGATATGGGTTTCGAGCCGCAGATTCGCAACATCGTGGAGCGCGCTGACATGCCGCAGAGCGGCCCGGACGGGCGCCAGACGATGATGTTCTCGGCGACCTTTCCGAAGGCGGTGATGCGCATTGCCGAGTCGTTCCTCGACAGGCCGCTCATGCTCAAGGTAGGCCGCGTGGGCGGCGCCGCCTCGTCGGTGACCCAAAAGGTCATGTATGTAAATGGGAACGAGAAGACAGCGACCTGCGTCGAGCTTCTCAAGGCAGTGGCGGGCAAGACGATTGTCTTCGTGAACACGAAGCGCTCGGCGGATGTGCTTGAGCAGGACCTGTACGAGCTAGGCTGCCCCGCTGCCTCCGTTCACGGCGACAAGGACCAGCGCGAGCGCGAGCACGCGCTCAGCAACTTCAAGTCTGGCAAAATCTCGGTGATTATCGGCACCGACGTGCTGGGGCGCGGCATCGATGTACCCGAGGTGACGCATGTGATCAACTACGACGCGCCGAACGACATCGAGGACTACACGCACCGGATTGGGCGCACGGGGCGCGCGGGCCACCAGGGATTGGCTACCACATTCCTCAACGATCGAGACGGCTCGATCGCGCGCGACCTGCACGACATGCTCGTCAAGTCGGGCCAGGACGCGCCGGATTGGTTGCACACCATCCGCGGCGGCGGCAGCGGCGGCGGAAAGTCGTCGCGCGGCGGCAAGGGCGGCGGCGGCAGCGGCGGCGGCGGCTTCGGCGGCGGCTACGGTGGGGGCAAGGGCGGCGGCTACGGCGGCGGTGGCTACGGCGGCGGCTACGGCGGCGGAAGCTTCTAAATGCGGTGGATGCGTCGATGAGTAAACGCGCGAGGGACGAGTCT
>Ga0210243_100955_pt1 | contig 23451 bp, 15 predicted proteins | sample ChrtobMeP5a_32mM_FD_155461 | JGI IMG/M metagenome (GOLD analysis project Ga0210243, IMG submission 155461) | Chrysochromulina tobin associated microbial communities from unialgal haptophyte culture, Seattle, Washington, United States - P5a_32mM | ecosystem: Host-associated > Algae > Haptophytes >...
GGCGTACGGCTTCTACAAGGTGTTTGGTGGGTTGTTCTTCCGCCTCCCGGACGGCGTCACATTCGCCGCACATGATGTGCTGTGACGTGGCCATGCGTGCGTCTGTAACCTGCTCACCCCGTGGCCCCCTCCATTCCCGCTCGCCCCCGTGTCCCGTGATCCATCGCCATCCTCTTTGTCTGCTACAGCATGCCGGGCACCCCTGCCACTTTGTAACTTACCAAGCTACCTACACATTGGCAGGACCCCCTGAATTGCGGTGGGGGAAATTGAAGGGGATGTCGGCGTGAGAGTAAGGCGGCATGCGACATGGGGCGGCCGCTCAGGCCGACCTGCCTAGTACCATAGCGTCCATGCGGCCGACGCCCCCTTAGTCCTCATATTATGCAGGTCACGTTCACGCCTATCCTATTCGCGGCTCTCTTTCGGAGCTGTTCACAAGATTACCGTCGAGCAGCGCGCATTCGCCTCGAGCCAGTTGCCGTGCCCTCCACCGCCGCGCGTCAAAGGCGCATGCGCTCACTAGCACGGCATTCTGCATGCTCGTCGAGATCAGCCATGGTGTCCAGACAGGCCATGGGGAGGCGCCCTGAGTGATGCTCTGGTAGATGTTGAGATAGCCTCCCGCGACTTGCACCGTGTAAGATAGGAGGGAGAGCGAGCCCGACGCGCGGTGCCGCCACGTGGCGAGAAGCTGCGGAGCGTACTGCACCAGGGCAGCGAGGGAGCCGGCAGACCCCTGCACGGCAGCGAAGGCAAGCGTGCGCTTCCCGCAAGGCGCCGCCAGTGATGCGCACACACATGCAACCCAAAGGACGATTGCCGTGCCGAGGGTGGTCGCCGCCATGGCTCGCGCGCGTTCGGCGTTTGGCGGGTATGCCACGACCATGACCAACTGGATTGCGGCAATAATGGCCACTTGTATGTTTTGGAACAGGTCGAGCAGGTTGGGGATGCAGCTCCAACCAAGGTGTCCGCACGCGGTGATCTGACGCCACTTTGTGATGAGAGCTGCGCCAACGTTGAGCATCGAGAAAAACATCGTGATGATGACTGTGAAGAGGCTCACGCCGGCGGAAGAGCGTGCCTTCGCAAGCTTGTAGAATTGTGGCAGTGGGACGAGAACAGTAAAGCCCAGGGCGGCCACGGCCACGGCGACTCCGGCGGACGGCACAGGAACATCGACGGGAGCACACTCGGAAAGCATGCGGCAATGGCCGAGCTGCAACTGTGAACACACAACGCGCACGCTCTCCGGACCCCCAAGCACGGGGGCCGCAATCGCAATGGATGGAGGCGTGGCCGACACAGCCTGCTATTACACAGGCCGTGCTTTGCTGCTCAACACAACGCGCATTCACGCCGTTTCTTCACAAGCGGCTCCCCTGGGATGCGTATGAATGGTTGGGATGCTGCGAAAGATTTCACATTTCACACGACGTGATGAGAGAGCGTCTGTCGTGTCTGACGTGTTAACGTTCACAGGCGAGAGGGCTGAGGCACGCAAATGTCGACCGCGACTCGCACGGTTTCGACGATCAACGGCACGGTCAACGGCACTGCTCCTTTACTCGCGTCACGCGGCACTTCGCCTGAAGAGCTCGAGCGCGGCAAATTGTTCGGCGGCAGGGAGGTGCCCATGCACCTCACGTGGCAGCATGTCAACGCGTTTGTCTTCGATGAAGCCGCCAAGGCGCCCAAGCAGGTGGTCTTTGACGCATGCGGCGAGGCCCGTCCGGGCGAGCTGCTGGCAGTCATGGGGCCGTCAGGCGCGGGCAAGACGACTCTCCTCAATCTGCTCGCTGCTCGGCCTGCGCTTGGCACCAAGGGTTCTTGGGATGGCACTGTGCTCATCAACGGTCGCCCACTGCCACCCAATTGGAAGCGCTCGGCGGCGTACTCGATGCAGAAGGACATCTTCTTCGCCAAGTTGACCGTGCACGACCACCTGCGCTGCACAGCGATGCTGCGCCTGCCCGCGAGCTGGTCAGTGCAAGAGAAGACAGACGAGATGCACCGGATCGTGAGGCTCCTGCGGCTGGACAAGGCCCTGCACACGGTCGTCGGTACGATGACGGAGCGCGGCCTGTCGGGCGGTGAGCTCAAGAGGCTCAATATTGCCACCGAGCTGCTCTCGCGCCCGCGGTTGCTATTTATGGATGAGCCGTTCACCGGGCTCGACTCGTCTCTTGCGATGACGGTGCTCGGTGCTCTACGCGAAGTCGCTGCAAGCGAGCGGGTCGCGGTGATCATCACCGTGCACCAGCCGTCCTCGCCCATGTGGGCCGCTTTCGATGCACTGTTGCTCATGGCACCCGGTGGGCGAGTCGCATATTTTGGGCCGCGGGAGGCGGCGGCCGCCCTGTTTCCCCCGTGCCCCAGCAACTGGAGCGCAGCTGACCATTACATCGAGATTGTCACGGCCGAAGAGAGCCGTGAGCAGGCGACTGCCGCCTGGGCCGCCCGCCCGCCCCCGTCGACACCGGCAATTGGCGAGCTGCCGAGCGTGCGGCCGCAGACGCGCTTCTGCACCGCCGCAGGTGCCCTGCTACGTCGTCAAGCGGTGCAAGTCCGGCGCGTGTACTTACGTCCTATGGAATGGATCCTCACCGGGCTGCTCGCGACCGTGTTTGGGTTGCTCTGGTTTCAGGTGGGCGCGCACCGCGACGAGGCGCCGCGCCAGTCCGACTATATCTCGATCATCTTCTTCTTCATCGCGCAGTGGTCGTGGGCGCCTCTCTTCCAGGTGATCGGCAACTTCCCTGATGAGCGGGACGTGCTCACACGGGAGCGTGCGTCGGACTCGTACTCGATCGGGGCATGGTACTGCTCCAAGTTGCTGGCCGAGGTGCCACTGTCCTGGGTACTCCCTGCCGGCTTCTTCCTCATCACCTACCCCCTTGCCGCGCTGCCCGCCGCCTCATCATTGACGCTCTTTGGGATCACGCTCCTGAACACGGAGGTGGCTGCGAGCCTCGGCACACTCATCGGGGCCACCTTTTTCGATCGTGACCGCGCGACGACCGTTGCCATCGTGTACATGGTCTTTGTCATGTGTGCAGGCGGTTTCTTTATCGATCTCGCCACGCTACCGAGCTATCTGTCGTGGCTCGCCTCGGTGCGCTACGCGTCCTTTTGGTACTACTCTCTCGGCCTCTTCGCCGCGTTCGCACTGCCGACGGACGCTGATCGGATGGCGTGGCCGTCTGAGGGCTCCGGTGAGAGCTTGTCCACGCTCGAGCGCTACTCATTCTCGCGCTGGTCGTGGGACGGTGAGGCCTGGAAGGATGTGCTCATGCTGCTCGCCTTCGTGCTCGTCCACCGTGTGGCTGCCTTTGTCGCCCTCAAGACCTCCAAGAAGCTCCAGTTCAGCTGAGGCTGCCACGCTCGGCAGGAGCTCCAGTTCAGCTGAGGACCTGAGGCTGGTAAGCCAGCAGAGTCAGCTGAGCAGTGAGCACTGTCCACGATGGTGGTACACGATGGTGGTACACGATGGTGGTGCACCTATGGAAATACTGTGGAATACGGTGGAGCCGCCGCTGCCGCCCGGCCTCAGAGGGCCACCGTGCGGGCGCGTAGGCGGTGGGCGTGGCTGAAGAAGCGAAGGAAGTGCTATGATTGCATTGGGGACACATGACACCCTGGAGTGGCTGTGGGCGCGCGAGGCGGAGGCAGTCTCGCACACACCCGATCGATCGCTAAGGTCAGGCCCAGCACGTGTGCCTTAGTTGATAGTAAATGCCGGCCCGTGAGCGGACCGGGGTGCTAAACCCGCGAGATCCGTTCTTTCTTGCCATACGACGGGTGCCGAAGTTACATGCTGGTAATGGTCTGACCTGTGATGAAGGGGAAAGCGCGCGTTGACGTTACGCACGGGTGTGCTGACGTGCCTGTGGGGAAACTCCTCTCCGCAACGCGTTGCTTTCCTGCCCTGAGTGTGCGCCGTGGGACCCGCGAGGGCGCGCGGCTGTGGCACGCACAGCCGCTGCCAACATGGAGGCCCGCGTGTGGTGGGAATGCACCGCGGGCGGCTTCGGTGATTGTGGAGAGGAATGTGTCGCGGTGGGCAACCTCGACAACGCGCCTGATGGTAGCAATAAAATTGCCGTCGGTTCCTACGCCGGCCTCCTGCGCGTGTACAACCCGCGCCAGCCAGGCTACCAGGTAGAGGATTTGATGATGGAGGTGCAGCTCGGGGCACCTATTCTGCAGCTCAGGATCGGTCGCTTTCTCGCCAACTCGAAGCACATCACGCTCGCCGTGCTCCATCCGCGCAGCCTGAGCATACACTCCCTTTCAAGCGGCTCCGTCGGCAAGGACACGACGCACTTCAAGCTGGCCAAAGCCTACGAGCACGCGCTGGAGCGCCCGGCACGAAGCATGGTGCACGGCAGCTTTGGCGGCGGCTACGATCACGATCAGGTGTGCATCCAGTCGATGGATGGTCAGCTCATCATCCTCGATCAGGACCGTGTGGTGCTCGAGCGTAAGCTGAGCCGATTCTTGCTGCCGGGTGCCTTGGCCTACAGTCCGGAGTCGGACTTGTTCGTGACCGTCTCCTCGCGGATGGAGGTCGATGGGTACAAGTTCGCCACGCTTGGGTCCTCGCCGCAAGGAGGACAGAAGGCGCATCCCGACTGGTCGGTTGTTGTGGGCGAGGACGTCGTCAGTCTGCAGCTCGGCCGACTGGCGCGAAAGCCCGGCACTTCGGCTCTCGTCGCCACCATGACGTCCGGGAAGAACCAGCTCGACATCGTCGTGGTCGCCGCGCACACGCTGCTCATCGTGCAAGAGGGAGGGGTCATTCGCGGCCAGAAGCGCCTCGACTACTCGCCGCTCTGTGCGACGCTGTACCCGTGCGCCGAGAAGCAGCAAGGCCCGGGCGGCGTGGACAACCCACGCGCGCCGTGGGTCAACGTGGACAACCTGATCATCGGTAGCCAGACGGGCGTGCTCTTCATCTACCGGGAGATGGAATTGATCTGGTCAGCGCGGCTCTCGTCGCCAGCGGCGGCGTTGCGCGTACGTTCCTTCGCGGGGCAGCCAGGCCTAATCCTCTCGCTCACGTTTGACGGCACGGCGACGATCTCGTATCTGGGCACCGATCCGCCCTCCGGTGCCGTCATCGCCGAGGCCAAGGAGCTCAACTACGAGGAGATGGACGAGGAGCATCGGCGGCTCCTCCAGATGATTCGAGATTCGTCCTCAGCAGGCAAGGTAGAGCCTGCCGACGGCCTCACACTGCGGGCGCAGGTGCCGCCGACGAGCGACAAGGCTGACGAGGAGGACCCGTTGGCCGTCTCCACGCTCGCGATGCGGGTCTTTGTCTCGTATGCGGGCAGTGTGACCCTCGAGAACGTCACCCTGGTCGCCACCTGTGCGCCGCCACTCTACTTGACCGCCGATACTGTCGTGCTGCCCTCGCTCGCATGCGGGAATCGCACACCAACCATAGTGCCCTTCACCTTCCGGGCCCGGACGCACGAGCTACCGGTGAGCCTCACAGCGACCATCATGGCGACGTACACCACCCCAACGGGAGAGCCACGCTGCGCGGCATGTGAGGTGCTCCTGCCCTTCTCCATGATCGCCGAGCCAGTGCCGCCTATCAAGGCGTCCGCGTACAAGATCACTCTTGAGACCAACAGGGCGCCCCCCCCCTTGGCGACGCTCTTCGAAGACCTGCTTGCCAAGCAGCCGCGGATGCTCGAGGCGATGAACGCCGGCGGAGGCACGGCGCTCTCGGTCCGCTATCAGTGCGGCCTCGACGCGACCGTTCTCGTCTCCAAAAACTCGGGGCGCCTCCGCGTCCAGTCCTCGTCGTTTGAAGGCTTGTGGCTCTTCGCCGACGAGCTCGTCCGGCGCCTCACGACGTTCCACCTGCAGCGAGGGCAGCAGGGCTCCGAAGAGGAGCCTTATGCCGTGCTCTACGCCGAGCCGCTCCCCCTGCAGGAGTACTTTGAGCTGATCGACGAGCACCTGGGCTGCCGCATAGCGCTCGCCGCGCTGTACGACGAGCTCACGATGCGCGCGCAGCAATTCCGGGTCGTCGAGAAGCGTCTGCTCGTGCGCCTCAAGGATCGAAACCCGGCCCCGTTACAGAACCTGGAGCTCCTCTTCGAAGGGACCTACCAGCAGTTGCTCCACCTCGCCGAGCAAACGGACGTGGCCCAGCAGCAGTTGCAGTTCCACGGAGCCCGGCTGGCTGCGGGCACCCGCCTTCTGCTCCTGCTGCTTCGGCTGCGCTTCGGCTTGAATGCTGACGAGGCCGAGTTGATCGCGGCCCACCTGTCGCCTGTGGTCGACGAGACTCCTGACCAGGGGTGGGAGGAGCGCACCGACGCCGCAGTCACGCATCTCCTGCGTACTGCGCTCAGCAAGGACGGCTCAAAGGAGGGACGCTCGTTCGGCACCGTGCAGCTCGCCCGCCCAGCAGATGCGTCGAAGCTCAAGAAGCACATCACGCTGGTGGCCGACAGGTTGCACAAGGGCCTCCGCCCAGCCATCGAATCCTGAAGACGTGCTCGGCACTGCGCGTTGCTTTGGGCGCCATGCTTGTTATGAGAGAGGCCGAACTGGATGTGCCCGGACGGATGCTTGCGGCCGTCGAGGCCGCCGAGCATGAGGCCGAGATCACGCTCGCGGCCTCGCGCCGTTGCGCGATCCTTCGCATGTCGGAGAGGGGGGCACGAGCTGTGTTTGACGTAATTCGTCGGGGGGTTGGGCGTTTTTCTCAAGGTACTTTTCACCGCCGAGGAGCGTGATGAGATTGGATTCGACGGCTTCGACTTGGCGGCCCTCGAGCCATATTCACACTCAATGATAGTGTGAATAGCAAATCGCCTGTGCGTGCAGGCCGAAAAGCCGCCCAAGTACCTTCGCGACACGCGATTAAGTGCCCCCTTCGCGATCTCCCATACAATGCCGCGCTCTCGTTTTGCGCTCGCCATGCTTGGACTGGCCGCGCGCGGCCTGGCCACATCCGCGCAAACATCAGTGGTCACGGTCGCACGCAAACAGCTCACTCTCGAAGCGGCTGATGCGATGGCCTCCGCGGCGATAGCCGAGGCCAAAGCCAAGCAATTCAAGCCCATAAGTGTATCCGTCATTGATGCGGCAGGTCGTGAGCTCGTGCGCAAGGTGAATCCCATGTGCCCGGGTCTAATCCCTGCGCTGGCCAGCGCTAAGGCTGGAGCGGCCATTGACACACACTCGAACACGAGGGCACTCAAGGACAAATACCTGCCGGATCGATTAGCCCAGCTCGTTGCGATGAGCGTGGTCAGTGCCGCGAGTCAGCCGCATAATTTCATTGCCGTTCCCGGCGGTGTTCTTTGCCGCGACGCCGACGGCGACGTGATTGGGGCTATTGGCGTGTCGGGAGCCACCGCTGACGAGGACGAGCACTGCGCTATCGTAGGCGCTGCCGCGGTAGGCCTCATCTCTGAGCCAGCCAAGAGCCAATTGGCGTGACCCAGCGTGATCATACTCAAGGATAGGGGGAGCGTTTTCGGGGCGAGTGGCTCGGCCGCTGCCTCGGAGCACGGAAAAAACCGTGTGGCGCTCGGCTTGGCTGGAGGCTGCATCGAAGGTGTGCTGTAAACCAACAGATTTACATTTAGCTAACAAGTTAACTTTGCTTGGCGCGCTGCGATGGTCAAATGTCTCAAAACTGCGCCGTGGGTCGAAAACGTTCACAGTCTTCACACACTTTGTCGTGAATTCTTATGCGTTCGTCCCGCCAAGTCCCGCTGGCCGAGCGCGTGGCGCTCACGTTGGAGCGCCACGCCAAGGAGCTCTGTGAGCTCACAAATCGTCGCATGAGCGCTGACGAGAGGGAGGCCGTCGCGCTCGCGATCCCAATCCTCGTGCAGCTTCTCAAGGGCGGCCATGGAGCCTCGGCAGCTGCACTGGCGATTGACCACCTTGCCGTCGACAGCGCCGCGAACCAGAACGCCATCCGTGAGGCGGGCGCCATCGCGCCGCTCGTGGTGCTGCTGCAGGCGGGCGCTGGCTCGGAGGCGGCGACGAAGGCGGCGGGCGCAATGTGGAGCCTCGCCTACTCAAACGACACCAACCGGACTGCCATCCGCGAGGCGGGCGCCATCGCGCCGCTCGTGGCGCTGCTGCAGGCGGGGGCTGGCTCGGAGGCGGCGACGATTGCGGCGGGCGCGCTGTGTAACCTCGCCAACTCAACCGACACATCCAACCGGAACGCCATCTGTGAGGCGGGCGCCATCGTGCCGCTCGTGGTGCTGCTGCAGGCGGGGGCTGGCTCGGAGGCGGCGACGTATGCGGCGGGCGCGCTGCAGAACCTCGCCTACTCAAACGACACCAACAAGAACGCCATCTGTGAGGCGGGCGCCATCGCGCCGCTCGTGGTGCTGCTGCAGGCGGGGGCTGGCTCGGAGGCGGCGACGTGTGCGGCGGGCGCGCTGTGCTGCCTCGCCAACTCAACCGACACCAACCAGAATGCCATCCGTGAGGCGGGCGCCATCGCGCCGCTCGTGGCGCTGCTGCAGGCGGGGGCTGGCTCGGAGGCGGCGACGATTGCGGCGGGCGCGCTGTGCTGCCTCGCCGACTCAAACGACACCAACAAGAACGCCATCCGTGAGGCGGGCGCCATCGCGCCGCTCGTGGCGATGCTGCAGGCGGGGGCTGGCTCGGAGGCGGCGACGTATGCGGCAAGCGCAATGTGGAGCCTCGCCGACTCAAACGACACCAACCGGAACGCCATCCGCGAGGCGGGCGCCATCGCGCCGCTCGTGGCGCTGCTGCAGGCGGGGGCTGGCTCGGAGGCGGCGACGGATGCGGCGCGCGCGCTGCAGAATCTCTCAGACATCCCCACTTGTAGCCATGCCATCCTCGCCGCCCTCGCCGACGCCGCCACGCCTCTTGACGCCTTCCCTCACCTTCAGCGAAAGCTCCGCTCAGTTGCGACGGAGCGGCTGCAGCGCACCGAGGCGGGCGAGGATGCTGCTGCACTGGAGGCGGCGCTGGCGATGGCGACGGCCATGGGCACGACAGACGAGGCGATGACAGCACGCGTGCACTTGCGGCTCGTTGAGCTGCGGACGGCGGCGACGCGGCGCGCGCGGCGCGAGTCCGTCGGGCTGAACGTGGCGCTGCCTGCTGATTTCACATGCCCGATCACGTACGACAAGATGAAGGATCCGGTGGTCGCATCCGATGGGCATTCCTACGAGCGCAGCGCGATTGAGGAGGTCCTCCGCGGCCCGCACCCGCTCAGCCCGCTCACGCGCGCGACGCTCGGTACGGCGCTGGTGCCAAACCTCAACCTGCGGCGGCGCATCGAGGAGCACGAGGCAGAGCTCGATCGGATGGCCGAGCAGATGGCGGCGCGCATGGCCGGCGTGGCTGCCGAGGCCGAGGAGAAGGCCGCGGCCGCCATGGCAGCGGCAAAGGCGGAGGCGGAGGCGGCGAAGGCGGAGGCGAAGGCGGAGGCGGAGGCGGCAATGGCGGCGATGGCGGCCGCCAAGGCGGAGGCGGAGGCGGAGATTGAGGCGCTGCGGCAGCAGCTCAAGGCCAAGAAGCGAGGGCGTGCTGGTGAGGAGGGCGAGGATGAAGACGACGAGGAGGGGCAGCGCGCGCCCAAGCGGCGCGCGTCGTCGCGGCGCTCCTCGTAGAGTAGTGCCCACGGGAGCGCGTGAGGGCGTGGGCGGGGCTCGCCGCGACGACTCGCGGAGTCTCGACGTACGACGATACGGGTGGCTGTGTTCAGATCGACAGATGCAAGTGATGCGGTGTGTGACCACGTCCGGGTCGGGCAACCATCGAGGCAACCATTTAGCTAACAAGCGTTAACGAAGGGCGTTACAAAAGTATTCACGAAATAAGTACGCGAAAACGAGCATAAAGCTCGACGAGCGCCTATCCGAGAAAGGTCTACCTTTTAGCGCCGCCTTGGCTCGTGATCGTGAGCTTGCGCGGTCGAGAGGACGCCAGCTGCCCTGCCGTCGCTGTCGACGGGCGCGGCGGCGGGGGCGCGGGTCGGAGGACCGAGGTTTTGGAGGCGCCCTCCTTGCTAGACGACTCGTCGGCGCCAGGCGCCGGCCCGGGACCCTGCGTGTCAGCGGCGCTCCATGGTCGTTCGACGTTGCGTGTCGAGGCCGCCCGCGCCGCAATCGGGGCGGTGGCAGGCTCGCCGCCTGCGCCGCCCTCCTTGGCGCCCTTGGGCTGGGCGGGCGGTGGCTTGTAATTGGCGCGCTTGTACGCCTCCTCCGTGCCTAACTTGTCGACGAGCAGCCTGAGCTCCTTGAGCTTCATCTCCAAACGGCCCGCCACGTCGACACCCCGGTAGTCAAAGTCGTTCGCCGGGGCGGCCAAGGCGCCGGTGCTTCGGCCTCGGCGCAGCCCGCCACCAACGGCGCGCTTGCCTGCCGCACCGCCGTATCTGCCACCCGACGCCGTGCCGAACGCCTCCGCCTCCTCCGCCTCCTCCGCCTCTTCGAGCGACCGTTTGGCTTCGGCGGCAATCTCGGCGGCGATCTCGGCCTCCTCGGCCTCCTCGGCCGCCCGCTCGGCTTCCTCGAGGGCTCGAAGGCGCGCCTCTTCCTGTTGCATCGCATGTCGCATCTCGTCGCGCAGCGCATTCCTCTCGGCCTCGCTGGTAGTCAGCCCGAGGGGCGAGCTCTCGTCGGCGGCGGTGTTCGAGTGCAGCAGCTGCGCGAGCTTGCGCTCCGCCTCGACGAGCTCCCTGTGGGGCAGATGCATGGGCAGGCGCATGTTCGTCGAGAGCGTCTTCTGTCCCTTGCCATCGATCTGCACGAGCGCCGGCGCGGGCGGCTGCGCGGTCGCAAGCGCCTCGTCGCTCACGTCTTCTCTCATCTGCTCGAGCAGCACACCTAGACCAAACTCGCACGTGCCCGACAGGAGTGTCGCTTGGGCAGACAGGAGATCCTCCTCACGTACACGCACGCGCTTGGGAGCGCCGTCTTGGGCGCCCACTTCGTCATCGCCCAACATGCCGAGGAGGATCTGGACGCCCACGGGGATGCGCGCCTGACGCACCTGGGTGGAGGGGTTGCGCCCACCGCCGTACACACTCGCCGAGTACAAGGTGCCATCTCGTGTGGGACGACCGTTGCCGCTCCCTCTCGAATACTCCGACATGGCCGGCTGCTTCTCCGAGAAGGTGGCGCGGCGGCTCCGCCTTGTCGTTGAGCTGGTCGTCGATTTCGCTCCCGACTCGGAGTGCACCTCCGACTGTCGCGCCTTCTTGCCGACGAAGCTCTGCCGATCTGAGAGTTGACTTCGGGCCTTCCCCCCCTCGCTCTCCACGTGGCTCCCGTTGCCCGTGTCGCTCTTCGCGTCGCCGTCGTCGCCCTCGTCGCTCCTCCTCTCCACGTCATCAGCCTCACCCCGCGTCTCGAGCGCGACCTCCGAGAGGCTGAACCGGGCCACCTTGGCAACGGTAGGCGCACTGAGCACCACGAGCGCCTGGGCCATCTCATCGATCGACCTCCCCTTGGTGCGTAGCTCTTTGGACGCTGCATAGGGCACGCGCTCCACCACCGCGGCACTCGTCAGCGCCACCGCCACGCGGTTGAGGATCGTGCTGGCGTCATTTGAGAGGGTCTCGATGCGCTCACAACGGCGCGTCCACACCCGCACGAGGTCGAGGGCGGCAGCGTGCTTGCGCGCGATCGCATCCAGATGGTCGTCGAAAGCCTTGCGCGCCTCTGTGTTCGACTCGCGCTGGTCGTGCAGCGTCGCCTCGAGCTTGCCCAGCTGGTTGATGAAGAACTGCTTGTTGAACGAGCGGTCGTTTTCGAGCTGGTCAAGCGTCGCGCGCGTGTCCACACTCTCCTCCCAAAACTCGAGCACGCCCTTGAGCGACTCGCTGTCCGCGATCACGCACAGCTTCTCCCACGCCTCCTTCTTATGCCCCGCTTGCCTCTGCTGCATATGGAGCACCGGCGAGACGCAACTCTCCTTTCGGCGTGCTTCGGCCTGCGCCATTCCCGCCTCGTACTTTGCATCCGCCTTGCGCGCCGCGCGCTCCTGGTCGTGGGCCAGGTCGACCTGGCCATCGAGATGCATCGAGATGCTCCACGAGGGACACTCAGAGGTACTCGAAGGCACTCGGAGGGCACTCAGAGGTCACTCAGAGGGCACTCACAGGGCACACAAAGGTCACTCAGAGGGCACTCAGAGGGCACTCATATTTCACTCACCCGCCCCTCGTGGTGCTCGAGCTGCACCATCTGCTTCAGACCGGCCATCACCAGCTCATTCGCACCACCTGGGCGCTGCTTCATCGCCTCGATCTGGCGCACTCGACGCGCTGTACTCGAGTCCGCTAGCTCATCCCGCAGCTTGTTGCGACGCTCGTCGTTGGCGACGCGCTGTGCAGCAGCACGCTCCTTTGCTTCGACGAGCTGCTCGGCGATGCGTCCTTCGTACGCGAGCGCGACCTCCATCACCTCCTTGAGCCTCTGGTGGTCCACCGCCGCCACGATCAGCTTCGAGCGAAGGAAGGCGAGGCGTTTCTCGAGGTGAGGCCGCCGCTTCGACAGACGCGCACGCATGTACTGCACGCATAGGGTATACTCCTCCTCGTCCTCGGCCTGTGCCTCGGCGAGTGACGCTTGCTGCTCGAGCTCGGCGATGCGCGCATGCTGCCTCTCGCTCTCTCCACCATCCGCGCGCACCTGCTGGCGCAGCAGCTGCAGCTCGCTCTGCAGCAGCAGCAGCTCGTTCTGCCGCTCGTTGCCCAAGTCGCGGAAGGCCGAATACTGGCTACCCCTGATCTGAGTGTCCCTGTCTGTCAGCGCCTTGACCTGCTCGAAAAACTGCGCGTCGCCCCGATCGCGCGCGCTCTGCTTCGAGCGCCACTTGTGCTTCCATAGGCGCTGGTGCTCGCCGCTCGTGCGGGCGGTGGCGGGCAGGTGATGGCCGAACTGGCCGACGACGAGCTGGCCGAGCTGGCCGCTGTCAGCCGGCGCCGGCGCGGCGGCCGCCTCGGCGGCGGTGCGGGCAGCTGCGGGCACGTGCGACGATGGGGGCTCCCTCGAGACGGGAGCGCTCGACGGCCGCGCGGTCCGTTGCGCCTCGCGCACGCCTCGCACGTGCACCACACTCCTCACGTGATTCGCAGCGACGGCGGCGGCGGCTTTGACGACGAGCTGCATGCGCGGCGAGAGCACTCGTACGCGAGTCTGATCTGCGGTGGCCGATGCCAAGAGGATGGTGGGTGGCATAGGAGGGTGTGGCCGCTTGGGCTGCGCATAGCATGGCACGGGCGCAGGCTGCGGAGGCACCGCGAGATCGAGGGTGGCATGCTGAGAGTCGCTAAGAACGTTGGCGAGGCCTGCGAGCTGTCCTTCCCATGGCTTGCTCGCCGAGCCTGCTGACGACGGCCTGGAAGGCTTGGAAGACATCGTTGGATTCGTCTGTACACGTCTTCCCTGTGAAACGAGCTCCGGCAATCGTTCTTATTCTGCGCAGCGGCGTTGCCTACAAGACGCACGTAGGCGGATGACCTAACGAACCCCCGCGCCAGCGGGGAGTTCTACTTGGAAGTCAACTTGAACTTCTAGGCGCCCGATATTGTCGCCCGACGCGTTCATTAACAAACTTTCTGCAACGACAAAATATCTACAAGACGAACTCCTCACAGAACACCGAACACAACACAGCGAGGCACACGACGCACAAGGCTGCGACGAACGGGTTCAAGTGACCGGCCGAGCTCAGCCGTCGCGCAGGGCTGCTGCCCCGCTTGCTGTCGCCGCCGCGACTGCTGCTGATTTGTGGGCGCCCTCGATCAACATCTTCGGAGGACTCGCAGCTCTCGTGTATGCGACGGCTGCACTCGCTGCTGTCCGCGCACGCTGTGGAAGCCTCGCGCTCGCGCTGCGTGACCTCGGGTTCGTCCTCGCCGTCCGACTCGGCGGCAAGGGTGCCCTTGACGTCTGACGCCGCGAGCCGCAAGTCGGCTGCGTCGAAGCGCGAGAGCAGCGAATGCGGGAAATACCGCTCGGAGCCGCGTCCCAAAAGCTGTACAATCATCGAGGACGCCGCTGCGGCGACCGGCGGATCGCCCGTGGCAGCGGGAGCATCGAGGTCGGCAAAGAGCGCGCTCGAAGTGAGGGCCTTCACAAACGGCTCGGTCAGGAGCACCTTGGAGATGGCATCGAGGAGCGAGGAGTGCGTCTTCTTGTCGTGCTTCTTGCTAATCTTGAGCACGGCCAGGTAGTTGAGCGTCAGCCACTTGAAGGTGGAGCGCACGAGCTTGTGGTGGTCTGTGTCATCGTGATCGTGGAGAGCTGCACGCGCACGCAGCAGCTCGCTCTCGCGCTCCGCCCAGAACGCATTGATGGCGAGCAGGTCTTCGCGCAGCGCCTTCTTGAAGCTGCCGGTCTGGAAGAGCGTCGACTCCTGCTCCTTCCGCTGCTCGATGCGTATCTTGAGCAACTTGTAGCGCACGCTGGGCCACGCCGTCAAGCCGTCCGCCGCCAGCTCGAGTGCCATAAGCTTGCCGAACTTCATCCCAGCGAGCGCTACAAGTCGTGCTCTGGCGGCTAGCGGCTAGTGACGGCCACCGTAGCACGGAGCGCTGCGCTAGGAGCTCCCAGCCCCTTGCCCTTGCCCTTCCACGCGAAGTGTGAATTTGTGAAGGTGTGATCCGTTATGACAATTGTAGTAGCCTAGAGTACTCCCTATACCGTCGTCAATGTAACATGGAAATATCTCTTAAAGACACAGTTGAACTACAATCGTCTGCACATACTGCTCAAACGTGAGCAACTTACTTTCGCAGCGCGGCGCACACGCGACACGCAGCACGCGCCTGATGGCGTGCCCCCTTTGGGGAACGCAAAGGACGCACTCAACACCGTCGCGTGACGACGGTGTCGAGCACAGATATCTTCCTCGCTCCGCGCTCCGCGCGTCGCTCGGACGCCTCTTCAGACGCAGGCCAGATGCAGATCGATTCACCTGACTCCGACTCCGACTCCGACTCCGACTCCGACCCCGACCTCGATCCCGACCTCGATCCCGACTCCGACTTCGAGATGTTGGTACCAAAGAAGAAGCTCAAGGTACCAAAGAAGAAGCTCAAGGTACCAAAGAAGAAGACCAAAGAAGCCCGTGATGATCTCGAAGAGGCAGATGAGGCCGAACAAGAGGCGATGCCAGAGGAGCCCGTGCTGGGCATCGCGCCGATTTACCAATTGCCTCCAGAAATGACCCCAGACCAGTACAAGCAGATCATCGGACCTAAATAAATATATCCGAGTCCTTCGTGACGCTCAAGGACGCTGATTCAGACGCGCCAGCCGAAGCTTGAGCCGAAGTACAAAACAGTTTTCGTTCGGTAAACATCAAGAGCACACGTTGGGGCGGCTCCGCCACGTGGCCCCCCAAGGAGATGGAGGCGATTAACGCGCAGCGCGCCGATGGTGACAATATCAAGACCATCGTCCTTTCGGCGATGGACCCCCTGGCGGGCGACATAAGGGTACACGTGCACGACATCGACTTGGAGCTGTATGGATAATACATACTGTCCGGTTCCTCGTTCACCTATGCGGAAGACGCTGGAGAGCAAGCCAGTGTACTTATCCCAGCGCGACATCGGTCGACTCGTCACCTCCAGTTATGGTTCGACCACATTGAGGCGCAGCTTGCGTCGCCACCCACGGTCATCATCCATCTGCACCCGAAAGGGAAGCAGCAAGCAGGACAAGCACTACGACGCGATGCGGCCCGAAGTGAACCCATCGGTCCTCCATGCCTATGGGCTGGCATGCGCCACGGGCGGCGACAAGTCACTCTTCCACGCGCGCACATTCCTCTCAACGCGCGCTTCGCTATTCAACAAACCCGACATCGGGGACAACTTCATAGCCACACTGGAGGGCAAGGACGCGGTTGCCCGAGTGAAGGCAGTCAACGAGCTCTTTGCCGGAGCAGACAACACGGCCATTGGAAATCTGGGCGAAGCAATCGCGCTCGACGTCATGCTTATGCTGGGGGCACAGGCCGTTGCGAAGCACCCCATACCGACCCACCATTACAATATCATCTATTTCATGGGGCCCACAGCTAGCCCACAGCGCTCACAGCGCCCGCAGCGCCCGCAACGCCCGCATCATCGGCACCTTCGTGCTGATCCTGACGCCACTTCAACAGGGCGGTGACAAATTCTCGACAGGGCTTTGGCCTCGAGGTCCTATTGGTGCAGGGCACCTGGGGCCTCGGGCGCAAACGCCTCGGGTCGGGTCTGACGGCGGGCGCGCAGCGCGACGGAACAGAGTCGCCCGAGTATGAGGCCTTCGAGAGCATTGCACATGGACCTCTATGCATGCCTCTCTCTTGAGCTCGGTCTCGTCCAGGATGAGCGCGGTCTCGTCCCCGCGATCAGGAGTCAGAACGTCGCCACGCGCCTCGCATGTGGAAGATAGGTTCTCCAGACCATGTGACAGGCTGGTTTTTGGATCGTGCAGCATATAGTATGCCCCTAGACACCCTTTCCACTTCCCCCCCTCCCCCCCTCCCCCACAGCGGCTGCATGCGGCGACCAAAACACCCTGCGAACTTTGCGACAAGTTCCCCCCGTCGCGGTGCTCTTTATGCCTTGGAGCTTGCCAAACATCCTCGCCGTCGCAGCCGTCCTGCTGCGCCCGACCGTGCTGCCCGACAAATCCGCGATCGCTGCCAGCAGCGCCCGCATGAGCGCACCGTCCGCTTCGGCACCCGACGAGGCCGCAGAAGCGCTCGCGCTCTACCAGCGGCTGAGGCAAGACGCCGAGGTGGACTCGCCGCTCGGCCGCGCGCTCAAGCGCGGGCTGGGCGTGTGCCGCGACGCGCTGCGCCTGTACGGCCCAGATGGCGTCGTCGTGTCGTTCAACGGCGGCAAGGATGCCGTCGTCATCCTGCACCTCATGCGCGCCGCGCTGGCCGGGCATTCCGAGGCGAGCGGCAGCAGCCAGCGGATGCGCATCATCTTCTTCGAGATGGAGGACGAGTTCCCCGAGGTCGCTTCGTTCGTGCGCGAGTCGATCCAGAGGCACAATCTGGACTGCATCAGTTACCAGGTGGGCTTCGTCGAGGGCCTCACCAAGTGCATCGCTGACCACAGCGCGCGCGCCTTCGTTCTCGGCACACGCGAGGACGATCCGAACGCCGCCGGCCAATCGGACTTTTGCCCTTCGTCGGACTGGATGCCGCCATTCATGCGCGTGAACCCGATCCTCGCGTGGAGCTACGCCGACGTCTGGGCCTTTTTGCGCACCTACGCGCTCCCGTACTGCAGCCTGTACGACGCTGGGTACACGTCCCTGGGCAAGTCGACCAACACGGCGCGCAACCCGGCCCTGATGCGGCCGGACGGCAGTTACGGTGCCGCATGGGAGCTCACCGACGGCTCGCTCGAGCGTGCGGGGCGCACCGCCTCCAAAAAGAAGCCGGCGGCGGGCGCACCCGCGCCCGCGCACGCGGCGGGGGCCCCCGAGCGTCCAGTAAGTTGATATAAGTGCGGTGCACGCCCCCGAGCGTGCATATCGGGAGGCCCTCGGCGACGCGGCCCGCTGACGAGTGCGTCGTCTTTCGTGCACAGTGTTAGTGGGTCCGGACGTCGGCGTAGCTCCTGAAGGGATTTAGTAGAAGTCATTCCATTGGTACAGGTAGAAGATGTGAACTACTTTTTACTCCTGTCCGTCGTCTGTCCTGCATCAAAAGAAACGGTCGACACCTTTGAGAAACACGCCGCCACGTGTTCGGGGGCCCAGGTGAGCCCAGGTGCAGCGCCAGCGAGGGGCCCCAGAGTAGCACAGGGCACCGCGCGCATACATTTTGTGGGCGCGGGAAGAGAGTACGCGGCAACATCGATGCCGCACCCCGCGCCGGTCATACTCATGGCAAGAAGAGAGCGCACGCGCAGGCATAAGGCCGGTAGAGCGCCGGGGCGGGCGCGGTCGCGCCGCACCCAAGCGCACGGACGGAAGCCAAAGCCTTCAGCAAAAGGGGCGATTCGCCGCCGCAAGCAGCGAGCCGCGAGTTGGCCGATCAGCAGTAGCAGCCACTCGAGGCGGCCGGCGCGTCAGCCGGCTTGGGCGGCGGCATCGACAGTTTGATCACCTGCGGCTGCGCCTCGCCGCCGCCGTCGCTAGCCTTCTCGAGCGCAGGCAACGCCTGCCAAGAAGGCACAGAGCGCATCTCAGCAAGCGGCGTGGAGAGGCGGGCGCAGCCAAGGCGCGCGGGCTGATGCTCCGGGCGGACGGGCGGGTGGGGCGGCGCTCGCGCACCGTGGCCAATCGCCGGAAGAGCAGCTTGATGTTGAAGCCATCCTTAGCAGAGGTCTCGATGAACATGATGTCGTGCTCGTTGGCGCGCGCCTCGAGCTCGGCCGTGCTCACCTTTCGGCTGGCGGCGAGGTCCATCTTGTTCCCCACGAGCACGATGATCACATCGGTGCCCCGCTGCGCCCGCACGTCAGCAATCCACTTGGTCGTCGCTTCGAACGACTCGCGGTTGGTGATGTCGAAGACGACGACGGCGACGTGCGAGTCGCGGATGTATGATGGGATGAGCGAGCGGAAGCGCTCCTGCCCGGCCGTATCCCACAGCTGCAAGCGGACAGTGCCGTCGTCCACGGGCACCGTCTTTGAGACGAAGTCGATCCCTATCGTCGTCTGGTAGTGGTCGTCAAACGTGTTGTACTGGAAGCGTGAGATGATCGAGGTTTTGCCGACCGACTGGTCGCCAATGAAGACGAGCTTATACTTGCGCAAGGGCCGCCCGCCGGCGGAGGTGGCGCCGCTGCTGCTCTCAGTGCTCATGACGCTCTGTCGCGTTCGGGGGTTGCCAAGCTAGGGACGCGTGTGAGGCAGAAGCGCTCACCATGGCGCTTCGAAATGTTGCGCAGCAACCTCCGAAGCTACACAACTTCTGCAGAGGGTACCCCCTGAAACGTCTCCAAACTCTCACCTGTTCACATCAACTTCATCTTGAGTCTTGAGTAACATGGTACTTAGCGGCGACACTCCGATCGTTGGCTCTCAAAAGCCTATAGCCTTCGCCCCGGCCGCGCAGCTCGGCAGCTGCACGTCAGTCACGCGCCTCGAGCGTCGCCTCGACGTAGCCCATGCCAAGGGCGGCGGTCTCGCGCACGCCAAAGCTCACGGTGTACGTGCCCGCCACGGCGACGCGCTCGCCCTTGATGTTGGCGAACGCAAAGTCAGTCATGCTCGGGTAGAGCCACACGGTGACCGACTCGCCCGCCTTGACGTGCACGCGCTCGAAGCCAAAGAGGGTCTTGATCGGCATGCCGTCCTTGCCCGCGTTGGGCGGCGTGAGGAATCCGAGCACCGCGTCGTCCGCGTCGACGTTGCCCGTGTTGGTCACGGTCACCTGGTACCCGACGGCCTGGGGCACGTCGTTCAGGCGCGGGAAGTGCGTGCCGGTCGTGCTGTACGTCTCGCGGAGCAGCGCGCGCAGGGGCGTGAGCGAGAGGCTCGCGGGCGACGCGCTGATCTTGTACGTGAACGTGGTGTACGAGAGGCCGAACCCGAAGGGGATCACTGCATCGCCCGTGTAGAAGCGGTACGTGCGCCCCGGGTTGGTGCCCCGGGGACACTCGGCGGTGGGTGTGCCTGCCGGGCAGTCAGGCCGCGCCCAGACCGAGGGCCCCGGGCGCATGTTGAAGTCGAAGATCGAGATCTCATGCTGGTAGCTCCCGGGGTACACGGTCTGGATCGTGCGTCCCCCCGGCGACCGGTGCCCGAAGAGCACGTCAGCCACGCCGCGAGTCTGCACCGACGGCTGGCCCACGTGAACCAGGGCGCCGACCTTTGGGTTCGTCAGGAGCGGCGTGAGGTCGAGCGGCGTGGCGGTGAACGTGAGGACGATGACGGGCTTCTCGACGGCGGCCGTCACCTGCGCGAGCAGCGCGAGTTGCCCCTTCGAGAAGGTGATGTCGACGGCATCGTTGCCCTCGCTGGCCAACGAGAGGTCCGTGCCCAGGCAGAGTACGACGACGTCAGCCGCCTTGGCCTTCGCCACCGCATCCGGGATACCACTCTCGTCATCCGTCTTGACGTCTTTCACACCCATCGCCGTCAGTGTATGGGGGACCACCTCGGCGATTGCATCGACCATATTGGGATAGTCGTCGTTGCAGTTGTTGCCGCCGTAGTAGCCCGCGATGTCGGTGGAGAGGTTGGCCACCGGGCCAAGGACGGCAATGGTCTGGATCGCGCCGGCGGAGAGCGGCAGCCGGGTTGCAACATTCTTGAGCATCGTCACACTCTGGCGCACGCCGTCGCGCGCCGCCTCCTTATGAGCGTCGGTGCACGCGGCGGAGGGCGGGATGCGGGTGAGCGCCGACGGCGGATCGAAGTGGGCGAGCCGCATGCGCACGCGGAAGAGGTAGAACAGGCGCTTGTCGATGTCGGCCTCGGTGATCAGCTTCTGGTCGAGCGCCTTCTGCGCGTGCTCGCCCACAAAAGACGTGCAGTCCACGTCAGTGCCCGCATGCAGCACGGCCGCCACTGCCTCCTCGGGCGTCTTCGTGTAGTGGTGCGCATCGTACACATTCGCGTCGGCATCGCAGTCGCTCGTAATGTAACCGTCGAAGCCCCACGCGTCGCGCGCGACGGTCTGGAGTAGCCACGTGTTCGCGCACGAGGGCACGCCGTTGACTGCGTTGTACGAGCACATCAGGCCCGACACATGGCCCTTCTCGACGCACGCCTGGAAGGGGAGCAGATACGAGTCGACTAGGTCCTGGTCGGTCACGTTCGCGTTGAACTCGTAGCGCTCGTGATGCTCGCCTGCCACCGTCGACGAGTCCATCGAGTTGGCCACGTAGTGCTTGCAGCACGCGCTCGCCTGCACCGACACCACACCAGAGACACACCAGAGAGGTTAGCGGAGGGGGCATGCCTGGAGGTGGTTGGGGCGACTCGTATGCGATCCAGGTCCACCGGACGCAATCAGACGCCATCAGGCGCGCCATCAGACGCGACGTGCCTGGATGTACTTGGGGTCGTCCTCGGACGTCTCAAAGCCGGTCACGAAGGCGGTCGCATACTCGCCTGTCAGGTACGGGTCCTCGCCGGGCGTCTCGATGTTGCGCCCCCAGCGCGGCTCGCGCGCCAGGTTGATCACCGGCGCCCAGTAGGTCGACCACGCGTTACCCGCGTTCATGAAGGCTCGGGCCTCACGACCGATCAGGCTACCGGTCGCTTTCCACAACGACCGGTTGAAGGACATGGCGGTCGTGATGGGGAAGGCCGTGTTGGTCTCGTAGGGCGTGGTCTCGTCGTTGCGCACGTGCGAGATGCCGTGCGTCCCCTCCGACCACCAATTGTACGGGTTCAGCCCGAGCGACTTGAGCGACTTTTGCGTGGTGTCGAGCGCATCGATCTTCTCGGCGAGCGTGAGGCGCGAGACCATGTCGCGGACGCGATCGTCGATGGGCAGCGTGGAGTTGCACCAGGGCAGCGAAAACTGCGGCGAGCTCGCGTTTTGGCACGGGTTGTTGAGGTACGGCGGCGACTTTGGCCGCGGTATGGGAGCACCTGAGCAGTTGACTTCGAACACGCCGATGCGCCATTGGCCGCCGCACGCCTCGTCGGGGTCGGCACTGCAGGTTTCGGAGCAGTCACCGGCGGAGGCGGCTCGAGCATCGTCTCGCAGCTTGTCGGCGCAGAAGCACTGATCGCCGGCCTCCACGCCCGCAACTTTGTAGTTGTTCACGTGACAGTAGCTCGCACACCACTCTTGGGTCACCGCCCCGTCTTGAGCCTGCTTGGCTGCCAGGACACGCTGATCGTCGTCAACGTAGCACTTGATGTTGGAAACTGTGCATCCCGAGCGGGCCACGGGCAGGAGGGACGCGACGATGGTCGCGATACATAGCGAGTGGGAATACAACATGATGATCCGCGTTGACGAACCCCAAGCCTCGACGCGACCCGAAACGAATCCGCGCTCTCATTGCAGTCTGCTTCTGCCATGTGTCGCCGAAAAATACGTCTTGTGCCCAAAAGTAAATGTCATATCTTGAGACTCCACTTCTGTCAGTTCAGTTCAGTTCAGTTCAGTTCAGTCAAGTCAACTGAACTGAACTGAACTGAAGCCCATACGGGGGAGACCCTGTCCACGTGTCCCCGACACTCCGCCGCCCACGCCATGCCGCCGCTCGACCAATTCACCGCCTTCTCTCCGGGCACCCGCACCAACCCGCTCCCACCGTCAGGCCTGACCGACCCCAACCAATCCGCATCTCCATCGACCCCGTTTGGCATTTCCCCGCGCGGCTGGGACCCTCCTAGTGCTACCGCTCTTGCCTCGAGCATGCCTGCTGGCACGAGCTCCTTCGCGACGATCAACATGCCGCCGGGCCTGGCTGGCGCCAACCAACACGAAGCTCTGCCGACTCCGTCTGGCACGCTTCCGCGCAACCTCCAGCAGTTCCGGCAATTCCTTTTCCAGCAGCAGCAGAACGTTTTCCAGCAGCAGCAGAACGATGCTGCTTCCGCCACCCACTCGTCGCCGCCACTTCCACCACCGCCGTCGACACCACCGCCACCGACACCGCCACTGTCCATGCCAACCCCAGAACCTCTTCTGCAGCACGTACCGCCCAGCGCTCACAACATCCAGTGGCCAGAAGAGCACACAGAGGATCTCCTGATGGATTCACCGCCGCCACCGTCGATGCCCGCACCACCGTCGAAGCCACCACCACCACCGATGCCACAACCACCGATGCCGACACCACCGTTCGTGTTCAGGAGTGCCGTATCTTACCAACCGGGCCTAGGATACCCATCTGCCCCGCCACCACCACCACCGCTGGCGCCACCACCACCGACGACACCGCCACTGCCACCACCGCTGCTATCCCAGCCACCGCCCGCGCCACCACTACCACAGCTGGCTCCACCACCACAACCGACGCCTCCGCCACTGCCACCACCGCCGCACGCAAGGCGCGCGGCCGTGGCAGCGGGACGCTCGCGGCTGCAGGAGGCTGCACGCGCGGCGTATGAGAAAAAGGTTACACTGCTGCTAGCAGGCGTACCGGCACCGAGGCGCTCGCGCGTCCGCGCTGCCGCAGCGGCCGCTGCCGCGAACAGCGGTCCGTACTATCAGATTACTCTTTGGTGGTGAGGTGGTTGCCTCGCCCCCACCTTCTGCCGATTAACGGCCTGTGTAACCAGGTTGTGTCGGCCACACCTCCGTCCATAGCGATAGAGGCCCTCGTGCTTGGGGGTCCGGAGAGTGTGCGCGTCGTGTGTTTCACAGCAGCAGCACTGAACTTCTGTCAAGTCAAGTCAAGTCTATACTTGGTGTTGTGAGATCACATTCACTTTGTGCAAACGCGACAAGGCGCGGTGATGAAGGAATCATCAAGCTGAGACTCCTCAGGATTCCGGCATCACCGCGATGGAGCATCGCGCAAGGCGCATTCGG